>Ga0183099_1000134_pt1 | contig 70155 bp, 60 predicted proteins | sample Biomet1_FD_127788 | JGI IMG/M metagenome (GOLD analysis project Ga0183099, IMG submission 127788) | Microbial communities from bioreactor (seeded with anoxic lake sediment) at LBNL, California, USA - Biofuel metagenome 1 | ecosystem: Engineered > Bioreactor > Anaerobic > Unclassified ...
TCGGGAAAGTAGTATCCATGGTTGTGGCGCCTCCGGCAGAAATTGGCGAAAGTTTGCCAAAATGCTTTACCAAAAAAGGAGCAAAAAGGAGCGTCATTATTTCCCGCATTATATTGGAAATCAAAGCAACCGTTCCCAGTTCAGCACCTTTACATTGGGTAATGAGAATGCTGGAAAGCGAATAATATCCAAAACCGGAACCAACTGCCAGACAATCCGCCAGACTGCGACTTTTAAGAAAAAAACTAAACAACAACGACACCTAACCACGTTCCGGCGATTGTCATCAAGGGTAAAAAAATCAGACGTGGATTCAGATTGCGAAACTGCCGGAATGAATCAGGATTATTGCCAATGCTTATTCCAACCGAAAACATCAACGCGCACAACACGTAAAAACTGATATTATCATTCAGAAACTGCGAAGGAATACACTTAAAAACACCTAAAAGCAACCCCGTTGCAAAAAATGAGAGTATAACAAGACTTCCTTTCATTGGCTGACAGATTTATTCCGAACAGCCAACCAAAGCAACCATGCTGCAATCACACTTCCCAGCGTTCCACCCACAGCCAACAACAAAGCTTCAAACCCAAGCGTTCCAAACCGAGAAACAACAGCTTCATTAACCCCAATTTCCAATCCGAGTGAAAACAATAATGCCCAGATAAGACCTAAAATAAGTTTATGAATAAAACGAATTTTGTGGCGACGAAGCAGATAACCAATAGCCACACCGGCAAGCATACAAGCAATAATAACAAACATAAATTTGATAATTTTACAGGTGCAAAGATAAAGGAATTACGGCAAAATAACAATGCACCTGCCCGGATGAAAAAACAAGAAGAAGGTAATTGTAAACTGCCAAAAAATGAGTAATTTTGTGACTTCAAAAACCAGCATCGGTTTTGGTTATTTTCAGACCACATAAACATTTAGCAATCAAAATAATAATCAACAAAATAATATGAGCAAAAAAGCATTACTTATGATTTTGGATGGCTGGGGCATTGGGAAACCAAGCCATTCTAATGTCATCTACAGCACGCCAACTCCTTACATAGATTCATTGGCAGCAAATTATCCAAATTCTCAATTGTTAGCTTCGGGCGAAGATGTTGGACTTCCAGATGGACAAATGGGTAACTCCGAAGTTGGACACTTAAATATTGGTGCCGGACGTGTGGTTTATCAGGATTTGGTAAAAATAAACATTGCATGTCGCGACAACAGCATCCTGAAAAACCCTGAAATTATCAGCGCTTATTCATATGCCCGCGACAACAAAAAGAAAATCCATTTTATGGGCTTAGTGTCCGATGGTGGAGTTCACAGTTCGTTGGATCATCTTTTCAAACTTTGCGACATAGCGAAAGAATATGGTGTCGAAAATGCTTTTATTCACTGTTTTATGGATGGTCGTGATACTGATCCAAAGAGCGGTAAAGGATTTATCGAGCAGATTGATAATTGCTGCAAAAATAATGGCGCTCATATCGCAAGTGTTATCGGTCGTTTCTATGCTATGGACCGTGATAAGCGTTGGAACCGTGTGAAAGAGGCTTATGACTTGTTAGTAAAAGGTGAGGGTAAGCAGTCTGACGATATGGTTAAGGCTATGCAGGAAAGTTATGACGAGGGCGTAACAGATGAGTTTATCAAGGCTATCAATAATTCTAAGGTTGACGGAACAATCAGTGATGGTGATGTTGTTATCTTTATCAACTACCGTAACGACCGTGCTAAGGAATTAACACAGGTTCTTACTCAACATGATATGCCAGAAGAGGGAATGCAGACTGTAAAGAACTTGCAGTATTATTGCATGACTCCTTATGATTCAAGTTTCAAGGATGTTCACATTTTATTCCCTAAGGAAAATGTTGAGGATACTCTTGGTGAATATCTTTCTAAAAGCGGTAAGAAGCAACTTCACACTGCAGAGACTGAAAAGTATGCTCATGTAACATTCTTCTTTAATGGTGGTCGCGAGACTCCATATGAGGGTGAGGACAGAATATTGGTTCCTTCTCCAAAGGTTGCTACCTATGACTTGAAACCAGAGATGAGTGCTTTTGAAGTTAAAGATAAATTGGTTGCTGCTATCAATGAGAGCAAGTATGACTTTATTGTTGTTAACTTCGCAAATGGTGATATGGTAGGTCACACTGGTATATACAATGCAATTGCTAAGGCTATATGGGCTGTAGACAACTGTGTTAAGGAGGTTGTTGAGGCTGCTAAGGCTAATGACTATGAGGCTGTGATTATCGCAGACCATGGTAATGCTGATAATGCGATTAACGAGGATGGTACTCCAAACACAGCGCACTCTCTAAACCCAGTTCCTTTTATCTATGTTACAGACAATAATTCTGCAACTGTAAAGGATGGTCGTCTTGCAGACGTTGCTCCTTCTCTTCTTCATATAATGGGAATGGAACAGCCTTCAGACATGACTGGTGAGAACCTTATTTCAGACAAGTAAGTAATAGTTATTATGGATGTAAAGATTGAAGAAAGTTGGAAAAAGTATCTTGGTGCTGAGTTTGACAAACAGTATTTTGTGAATCTCAAATCAATGGTACGAGATGAATATCTGCATGGAGAATGTTATCCTCCTGGACATCTGATATTCAATGCCTTCAATCTTTGCCCATTCGATAAAGTGAAGGTGGTGATAATAGGGCAGGATCCATATCATGAACCTGGTCAGGCTATGGGACTGAGTTTTTCTGTTCCTGATGGTGTTGTTATGCCACCTTCACTTATTAATATTTTTAAGGAGATCCAGATGGACCTAGGAAAGGCTATGCCGAAAAACGGTGATCTAACAAGGTGGGCGGACCAAGGAGTATTGCTGCTTAATGCAACGCTTACTGTAAAGGCGCACATGGCGAACAGTCATCAACGCCTCGGCTGGTCGGAATTTACTGATGCTGCAATAAAGGCATTAAGTGACCATCGTGAAGGATTGGTGTTTATGCTTTGGGGTGGCTTTGCCCGTGGAAAGAAATATCTTATTGACAACAGCAAACATTTTGTATTGGAATGTGTGCATCCGTCTCCACTATCAGCCAATCGTGGCGGATGGTTTGGTAATCATCAGTTTTCAAAATGTAATGAATATCTAGTAGGCAGGGGAGAGACTCCTGTGGAATGGTGATATTCGCAAATATTCGGATAACGGTTTAAATTTATGGATGATTTACATATAGTTCAGGTGGGAAACGTATTAGTTTCTCCTGATATATTCACTGAAAAATTTTGTTGTGATCTTGATAAGTGTAAAGGACAATGCTGTGTTGAGGGAGATGCTGGTGCCCCAGTAACTCTTGATGAGATCGGGGGTATTGAGGATTCGCTAGACACAGTGTGGAAAGACATGAACGCATCTGCCCAGGCTATTGTTGATAAACAGGGTGTTGCGTATGTTGACCAAGAAGGAGACTTGGTGACAAGTATTGTGAATGGAAAGGATTGTGTTTTTACTTGCTATGAAAACGGATGCTGTTTATGTGCATTAGAAAGAGCCTATCGTGCTAAGAAAACAGAATTTGTGAAGCCTATATCATGTGCACTTTATCCTATAAGAGTTAAGGACTTTAAAAATGGTACTGTAGGAATAAACTATAACCGTTGGGATGTATGCAAGGATGCTGTAGTGAAAGGTAGAGAACTTAATCTTCCTGTTTACAAGTTCCTTGAAGGACCTCTTACACGTCGTTTTGGTGCAGAATGGTATGCAGAATTATGTGAGGTGGCAGAGCAATTAAAAAAGATGTAGCTGATAAATTTGTCAGCTACGCCTGTATTGTGTAGGCGACATGCCTACGTGTTCCTTGAAATATTTTCCAAGAAAACTTTGGTTAGGAAAATTTAGCATCAATGATATTTCCTTTATGCTTTTTGATGTGTTCTTAAGAAGTACTCGTATCTCCAAAGTTACATAATAATCTATCCATTCATTGGGTGTACGGTGACTTATGGACTTAACAATTTCTGAAAGATATTTGGCGGTGATATTTAGTTGGCTTGCATACCAATTTACACGTCGTTCATTTCTGAAATTATGCTCTAAAAGGTTGATATAGTCAAAGAAAATGTTCTCTCCTCTTGTACGTTTGCGACCATCATTATTTTGTATGCGATAAATCGTATTACTGATATCATAAATAACAGTCTGTAGTAAAGACTTTACAGTCTCAACGCGGAAATGGTGATCCTGAAGATCTACCTTTTCCTTAAGTAGACGAAAGTATTTCTGTAACATTTCAGACTCATCATTATGAAGTCCGCATACAGGATTATTTTTTGAAAACAAAAAGAGTGATGAAAGTTCATGGATATTTGAAATAATCTCTCTGAAGAATTTGTCAGAAACAAGTATTCCGATACCATCACAATCAGGACTAAGTAGATAGTTACTTGCAACTTGGCCAGGGCTAACTATTAACATATCATTTGGATGGACGATGTATTCTACTGTATCTACTGTGTATTTGGCCTCGCCTTTTGTGCATAAAGCAATCAGTAGACATCCCATCCTCTTTGACTCGTCCGGGAAGGGCAAATCACCAATGGAATCAATCAGCAGTAAGTCTTCATCAATGTGACTGCTTTGGTGCAATTCCAAAGTTGATGCTATCGTAATTTCTTTACTTAGTGAACTCATTTTACAAAGGTAATGTAAAAAATGGAATTTTTAGCTATCTTTTATTTAAAAATAATGCATCAATATAACCAATTTGCGTGGAAATAAGTATTTATCTCTACTCCTTCCACACTCTGTATTTGGCTTTTTCTGAATTTTTTGTCGCCACAGATAATAACGTAATCGCAATGTTTATCTGTGAATTTTCTGTATGCCTGTTCATCAATATCTCCATTGCATACGTATTTGAGTCCTCCAATATCTAATTTTTCGCCTTTCCTTGCGCCACGTAGTGTGATGCGTACGTAGCCTTGAAATGCAGGATTGAAACGATATTCAATTGAGTCTTTGCCAATCCTGTGACATTCGGGGCGTGTTATTTTCGTGACATGTCTGGAGTTGTAGAACGATGCGTAATCAGAAACAGAATTTGTTATATCATTGTGTTGAAGCTTTGCGCTTATCCAACATGCTGGTTCGTATTCTGAAGAATTCCAAACTGCATCATTTGACGGTGAAATAAATTCTTCTTCACCATCAGTTGTTAATGAAATATTCGCTTTTCTACAGAGCCATTCGTCATTAGCACTGTAGGAAAACTGTTCGCCATTGGGCATTGCTCCGTAATAGTTGAGAGAAATTTGTCGAGACTGAACGTGAGGATATGATGGACTGTACCATACTGCAATCGTATTGCTGTCTGGACGAAGAAACCTTGTTACATTGAATGTCATCCGTATAGGTTCGTCGTTATCGCTATATTTACGGTAAGGTAGCCGTGTGTCTGTTGATACATTATATCCGTTTATACAGAGCTCAATCTGTCCTGTTGTCGTTATACTGATGTTGGCTAATTCCGGGCGTTGATTATGTATATATGTTTGCCTGAACCAAATCTGTGATGTAGAGTCAACTTCTGGGTATGATATCCATTTTGGCATAAGAGTTTGTGCACTTATGCCATAGGATATCATTAAAAGTAGACCTATCATTATTTCTCTCATTATATTTTCTTTTTCGTACCTTTGCTTAGTGTAATGGTCTTGACTTTATTATTGTATATTACTTTAACTGTACCACCAACAGTACTGAATATCTCAGCATTTATAACCTTTCCGTTTTTCCATTCCATATTGACAATATATCCACCTCTGGCTTTAAGTCCGTTTATAGAACCAGTCTTCCATGCGTCAGGACATGCAGGAAGAAGTTGTATGGCGTTGCCGTCGCTTTGCATCAGCATCTCACAAATACCTGCTGTTCCACCGAAGTTGCCGTCAATCTGGAAAGGTGGATGTGCATCAAATAGGTTTGGATATGTTCCTCCACTGTGTTTGCGATCAGCACCCTTGTAATTGTCTGGACTTACATAGGTGAGTAGTTTCTGGAATATATGATAAGCCATATCGGCACGATGGAGACGTGCCCATAGATTAATTCTCCAGCCTGTACTCCAACCAGTTGTCTTGTCGCCTTTTATTTCCAAAGTGCGTGTTGCAGCCTTTGCAAGTTCCGGAGTGGTAGCAATTGTTATCTGATGTCCTGGGTATAGACCTATGAGGTGGCTTTGATGACGGTGCTGAAAATCATAATCGTCCCAATCATAATACCATTCATTGATATCTCCCATGTGTCCTACTGTGTATGGATGCAGGCGTTTGATAGTTGAGTTGAGAGTGTCTTGATATGATTTATCGACGTTAAGTGCTTGTGCAGCCCTTAAAGTATTCGTGAGAAGTTCACGAATGATAGCAAGGTCGGCTGTACCTCCATAGCATGTAGTACCATGATATCCTTTATCGTTTATGTATTCATTTTCAGGACTTGTGCTTGGTGAGGTAATCAGTTCACCTTTCTTTTTCGGGTTTTCTATGAGCCATTGTAGCATAAAGTCACTTGCCCCCTTCATCAGTGGATAGGCTGTGTCACGTAGGTATTTCTTATCTCTATTGAAGTCATAGTGTTCCCAAAGGGTGTTTACGAGCCATGCTCCTCCCATATTCCAATTGCTCCATTCTGGACTTTCCTGCTTTTCTCCAACAGGATTAGACATAGCCCAGATGTCTGAATTATGACTTGAACACCATCCTTGATTTATGCCATAATAGTGCTCGGCTGTAGATTTACCAGTCTTAGCCAATGATGAAATGAAACCGTCTAGCGGCATTACTATTTCAGATAAGTTTGCTTCTTCTGCATGCCAATAGTTTTCCTCAAGGTTTATGTTTACGGTATAGTTTCCACGCCAAGGAGAAAATTTATGCGGTGTCCAAAGACCTTGTAGATTTGCAGGCACAGAAGGCGTGCGCGAACTGCTGATAAGCAGATAACGACCATATTGGAAGTATAGTGTTTCTAGATATTTGTTGTTTCCACCATTGTCGGTATAGTCTTTCAACTGCTGCTCGGTAGTTCTCTTATTGTCGTATTTAGCCCCATTAAGATTGAGAGAGAGTCTACTGTAAATCTTTCTGTAGTCAGAAATATGACGTTCGCGGAACTGTTGATATGTATAGTTTACTGTATGCCAGATATCATTCGTGGCGTTTTCAATATAATCTGCTCCTTCGTTTACAGGATGCTTGTCAAAGCCGTTAAAACTAGTCTCGTTTACAAAATATAATGTTGCTTCGTCTGCATTGATAATCTGAAGAGTTGAATCGGTAACTTCAATCTTTCCACCTTTATTGTCTGCTTTAAGGATAGAACAGAAATGGATACTCTCTTTTGGCTCACCGATAGCATTTCCAAGCATCGTTATCTGCTTGTCTGAGGCTTTTACCTTGTGCGGTGTTTGTCCGGTTAGAAGGATTTCACAATTTATTGATGCTTTCTTGCTTGCGCTTAGATGAATAGCTATCAATTTATCTGGATTACTTGCGAAATATTCACGATAGAAATTTATGTCGCCACGAGTGTATTTTATCTTTGTGATTGCACTGTCTATGTCAAGTTCACGATAATAGTTTGATACACTGTCCTTTGCGTAGTCATTAATCTTTAAAGTTGAAAGCGGTTGATAGTTCTCCGAATTATGTCCTTGCACCATGTGTTGTAGTATATCTGCTTCCTTGTAGTTCTCTTTAAACAACTCTTGGCGTATAAGCGGAATATATTTGTAGGCATCATTACCTTCATTAGGATTAACGGGTTTTCCTGTCCAAAAAGTTATATCGTTGAGATATAAGATGTCTTGGTCTGGATTACCATATACAAGTGCACCAAGTTTACCATTGCCAATAGGCAATGACTCTTCAAAGTATTGTGCAGGAGAGTTATACCATAATTTCATGGGTAGTTGACCAGCAAATACAGGCGTGGACAGTGCTATTGTTAAAAAAGCGAGTATATACTTTTTCATAATCGCGGGTGTTAATAAAAATCCCCCTCCTGCTGGAGGAGAGGGATTGTAATATTTAAAGTTTAGCTTTATGCATCAATATTTGCGTATGTAGCGTTCTGCTCGATAAATATACGTCGTGGTTCAACATCGTCTCCCATTAACATAGAAAATATCTCGTCGGCTTCGGCTGCATTTTGAATTGTAACCTGTTTTAAAAGGCGTGATGTAGGATTCATTGTTGTATCCCAAAGCTGATCAGGATTCATTTCACCCAAACCTTTGTAACGCTGTGTATGCAAAGCTTTGTCATCTTCTTTTCCTTCAACATACTTATCTATAAAAGCCTGACGTTGCTGCTCTGAGTAGCAATATTCGCTGACTTTCTTATAAGTGCACTTGTAGAGTGGAGGAGTGGCTATGTATAGATGTCCCTCCTCAATAACTTTAGGCATGAAACGATAGAATAATGTCATGATAAGAGTGTCGATGTGAGAACCATCGACATCGGCATCGGTCATGATTATAATCTTGTCGTAACGTAGTTTATCAATATTAGCTTCACGGTCGTCTTCGCCTTCAACACCGAAACGAACTCCAATACTCTGAATGATGTTCATTACAGACTCGGCTTCGAATACCCTGTGCCATTGAACTTTTTCGACATTAAGAATCTTACCGCGAAGAGGTAAAATAGCTTGTGTATAGCGGTCACGACCCTGTTTAGCTGAGCCACCGGCAGAATCACCCTCGACAAGGAATATTTCGCATTCGTGTGGATCTTTGTTTGAACAGTCTGCTAACTTACCAGGAAGTCCTCCTCCTCCCATAATACTCTTGCGTTGTACGCTTTCACGAGCTTTACGAGCTGCTATACGTGCTGTGGCAGCAAGTACTACTTTCTCGCATATTTTCTTTGCTTCTAAAGGGTGTTCTTCAAGATAGTTGGATAGAGCTTCACCTACAGCCTGTTGAACGGCACCTGCAATCTCGCTGTTACCCAGTTTTGTCTTTGTCTGACCTTCAAATTGAGGCTCAGCAACTTTTATAGATATAACAGCAGTAAGACCTTCACGGAAGTCCTCACCGGCAATCTCTATTTTAGCCTTTTCAATCTGCTTTGATATTGTAGAATCTGAGTCAGCATAATTTTTCAACGTACGTGTGAGAGCAGCACGGAAACCAGTAAGGTGAGTACCGCCTTCAATAGTATTGATGTTGTTTACGTAGCTATGGATATTCTCAGAATAATCTGTGTTATACATAATAGCTACTTCGATAGGGACACCTTGCTTTTCGGTCTTAAGGAAGATTACATCATCAAAAAGATGCTGACGATGACGGTCTACGTAACGAACGAATTCCTTCAAACCGTCTTTGGCATGGAATACTTCCTGACGAGTTTTTCCTTCTTCGTCCTTGCGAAGATCAGTGAGAATGATTTTAATACCTGCATTAAGGTATGCAAGCTCACGCATACGACTCGCAACAAGGTCCCATTTAAAAGTCGTTGTTGTGAATATTGTAGGATCTGGCCAGAACTGTTGGAATGTACCACGCTTATCAGTTTCACCAACAATTTTAACGGGATAAAGCGGTTTGCCTTTTTCGTATTCCTGTTGATATATATTTCCATTGCGGAATACTTGTGAAAGCATGTGGATAGAAAGCGCGTTGACACAACTTACACCTACACCATGCAGACCACCGCTGACTTTATATGATCCTTTGTCAAACTTACCACCAGCATGCAGTACTGTCATAACGACTTCAAGAGCAGACTTGCGGAGCTTCTTGTGCTCATCAACTGGGATGCCGCGACCATTATCCTCAACGGAAACAGAACCGTCTTCGTTGATAGTAATCTCAACGTCTGTGCAATATCCAGCCATTGCCTCGTCAATAGAGTTGTCGACAGTCTCATTGATAAGGTGATGAAGACCTTTTTCGCTGATGTCGCCAATATACATAGCTGGGCGCTTGCGCACAGCTTCAAGACCCTCGAGAACCTGAATATTCGAGGCTGAATAACTCGCCTCGTTGTTTTGATTTTCTGCCATTTCTTTGATTAGTAATATTTAGTTGCAAAGATACTAAAAAATAGACATAATACGAAACTTTTATACACTAAAATACTTAAAAATCAAAGTGATTTAATGCTAAAAATGTATGTTTGAAATGATTTGTTTCAAAGGATGATGTGTAAAAACAAAATAAAGGTCGTAATTTCTTATGAAATTACGACCTTTACTGAAAAACAAACAAGGTTAGTATTAACCTAGCTTGCTAATATACAGTGCCAAACCTGATTTGATGTTAGCAGCTTTGTTTGTGTGAATAATGTTAGCTTTAGCCAACTTATCCAACATCTTCTGTACAACTGGGTAGAGCTTGATTGCTTCATCCTTGTCAGAGAGTGCGCGAAGTTTACGAACTGCGTTACGCATTGTCTTTGCATAATATTTATTGTGCAGAGTCTTTGTCTTTGTCTGACGGATTCTCTTTACTGATGATTTGTGATTTGCCATCTTAAATTATACTTTTTATTTTTACTTGTAGTCCCTAGCAGAGTCGAACTGCTCTTTAGAGAATGAAAATCTCTCGTCCTAACCGATAGACGAAGGGACCATGGCTTAAATTGCGGGTGCAAAGTTAGGACTTTTTTCCCATTCCTCCAAATATTTATAGAATTATTTTAAGAGAAAGTGATTTTTTTTGTATTTTGCTCTTTAAATTTTGTTTTTTCGGTCTTTTACATTAACTTTGAATAACCAATGATAATAAAGACTAGAGCCATAGTATTACATTCTTTTAAATTCGGTGAGAACAAGATTATTGTAGACTTGTTTACCGAAGAGCATGGTCGTGTGTCTTTTGTTGCATCGATTTCATCATCGGCTAAGGCAAAGATAAAGAAACAATACTTTCAACCATTTTCAATTCTTGAGGTAGAATACGACTATAGACAAAAGCAAGGTTTGCAAAAATTTAAATATGTTGGTATTGCTTTCCCATTTGTCTCAGTGCCATTTGATCAGTATAAAATGGTCATATCTCTATTTCTTGCCGAATTTACTTTTTATGCCTTAAGAGGAGAGCAGAAGAATACTCCTTTATTTGGATACGTAATAAATAGTTTGAAATGGTTGGATAGTTGTGGTGAAGGTTTTACTAATTTTCATTTGGTTTACATGATCCATTTATTAAAGTTTATAGGTTTTTATCCTAATCTTGATGATTATGAAATAGGTTTTTACTTTGATTTGCGGAGTGGCTGTTATATAAGTATGCCGCCTTTTCATAAAGAATATTTATCGGCTGATGACACATCGTTATTGTCGACCTTTTGCAGAATGGATTATTCAAACATGCATTTTTTTAAGATGTCACATATTGACAGAAATAGATTAGTTGATGTAGTTCTTTCTTATTATAGGTTGCATGTGCCTAAGTTTCCCGAATTGAAATCGTATGATGTACTAAAAGTATTATATAAATAGGTATAACGATTTGTATAATTAAAAAAGCAGTCCTAATATATGAGTATTAAGACTGCTTTTTTTATTTATCTTTTTTCTTTATGCGAAACTGATGATGCCCTGTGTGGGTTCTTGATTACTTTTTTCTTCATTATTGCTTGAAGGAACACCTGACGCCTGATTGCGTATTTCATCAAGCATCTGTCTTGTACGCTTATAGGTTGGCGTATTCTCAACAGAAAGTATGACATCTTCGTTATCAAGGTCTTCAGGACGGAAAAGAAATATATGCGGACGGCGTTTATATTGATTGTTCTTTCCTATGTTACCATAGTAATGTCCACGTCTTTCTTCTTTCTCTGCCCTGCGTTCTTCTTCTTGTGCTATTCTGTCAGCTTCCTCCTGTGTATGTTTTTTAAGATGGCCATTCATACCATCAACATCCTCTATGCCAAATCCGGTAGCAAGGATTGTAACCTTAACATTCTTTCCAAGTTCAGGATCAATAGCTAGTCCCCATTTGATTTCAAAATCACTTCCAAATTTTGCCATGAAGTCATTGACATCATTCATCTCCTCCATCATCAAACCTGAATTATCATTCTTCTCCTTGCAGAAGTTGATGCTAAGTAGAATTTTCTTAGAGTTGAATATATCATTATCATTAAGCAGTGGTGAATTGAGTGCGTCTTCAATAGCTTTCTTGACTCTACCTTCTCCTTCTCCATAACCAGTACTCATGATAGCAACGCCACCTTCTTTCAATACAGTCTTCACATCATTGAAGTCAAGGTTTATTAAACCATGATTTGTTATGATTTCAGCAATACTTTTTGCTGCAATACTTAAAGTGTCGTCAGCTTTTCCGAAGGCGTCAAGTACAGTAAGGTCAGGATAGATTTCTCGAAGTCGTTCGTTGTTTATTACAAGTAGGGCATCTACATGTTTTGACATTTCCTCAACACCATCTAATGCCTGATCTATCTTTCTATCACCTTCAAAGCGGAAAGGTATTGTAACGATACCAACAGTAAGTATGCCTAGTTCTTTTGAAACTCTTGCTATTACTGGAGCAGCACCTGTACCTGTACCACCACCCATTCCGGCAGTGATGAAAGCCATCTTTGTGCCATCACTTAACATATATTTAAGCTCTTCGATAGTTTCTTCAGCTGCCTCACGAGCCTTTGCTGGTTTGTTTCCTGCACCAAGTCCCTCTTTGCCTAACTGCAAATGAACCGGGACCGGAGAGTCGTTGAGTGCTTGGTTATCAGTATTGCATAGAACAAACGATACGTCGTGAATACCTTCACAATACATGTGGTTTACAGCATTACCGCCACCGCCACCAACACCAATAACTTTGATGATACTGTTTTCTTTCGGTTCACCGAAATCCAATATTGTAGGTTTGCTATTATTATCAGCCATGTTGTCTAATTTAAAATGTGAAACTTAAATATTATCAGAAGATAATTACTCGTCTTCAGATATCATCTTTTGGAAGAATCCTTTCAATCCCTTTATTGTCTTGTGAACAGTGCTGGCTTCTTTCTTCTTTTTACGCTCTTCTTCCAACTTCTGGGCTTTTTTTTCAGCCACAATTTCAGCTTCTCTCTTTTTCTTTTCTTCCTCGTCAGCCTTTATCTTTTCAGCTTCAGTTCGAACAACTCCACTACCTGTTGTTTCTGTAAGTGTTCTAGGCTTATTGTGTATGTCAGCTGTAGTTACTGCAGGTTTACTTTCAGTAGTGCTACTGAAAAGGTCTGCCTTGATTTCTGATCCGGCACAATTCATGTCACCTTTGGCAAGAATACCGATAATGGTATTCATCTTACCGTCGTGGGCATTTATGTCCTCATTTGTTGAATTGATAGTTAGTGATACAAATTTGGCAATTCTTATTTTGTCGATATGGGTATGATTACGGAATGCCATTTCGATATTTTTCATATTCGAACCGCCGCCCGTAAGAATCAGTCCCCCTAATAGGTTGTTAGCATATTCAGCTGGAACCTGAAACCAGACATTCTCAATAATCTCTTCGAGACGTGCTTCTATAATCTCGATAAACTTACGGTTTTCTATCTGTCTATCTAAGTCGATAGGTAACATTAGGTTGTTGTCAATATCACCGTTATCAGTGCATGCGCTGGCATATTTTATTTTCATCTTCTCTGCATCAGATTCTTCAATCTGCAAAGAAGCTATATCTTTTGTTATATTGTTTCCACCAAGAGGGATGATAGCCAAATGGCGAAGTATATTCTTGTAATAAACTGAAACTGTAGTACTTTCTGCTCCAAGGTCTACAAGAGCGCAACCTGATCTCTTTTCGGCCTCACTAAGTACACTGTCAGCTAGCACCATAGGCGCCAAATACATTTCAGCGATGGCAATGCCTGCAAGGTCAAAGCACTTGTTTAGGTTGCGGTAGAAAGTCTTGTGCCAAAGAATATTCAGGTAGTTACCTTCAAGTTTGTTACACTGTATGCCAATAGGGTCAAGCTGATATTGCTGGTCTACTTTGTATTCCTGAGTTGCAGCCTCAAGTATTTCTTGGTCAGGATAGCTCATAGCGCGATTGGCGTCCATGAGCTCATTTACCATTTCTTGAGAAACAATAGTGTCGACTGTTAGGTCTTTTACTATAACGTTTTTAACACTGCGTATAGATTGTCCTCCCACACCAACATAAACATGCGCTATATCACTCTTAAGAATAGTCTTAAGTCTTGTTATGATATTGGTGAGACACTGTACGGTCTTATCAATGTTATAGACCACACCTTTGCGAATGCATTGTGTGGAATCTTCCTTAACAACAGCCAGCACCGTAATGCTGCCGTCAAGGTTTTTCTTTCCAGCGATACCGGTAATCTTAGTTGATCCCAGTTCAATAGCAACGATAAATTCTGCCATGCTTTATATCTTTATCAATTCAAATTCTAATTTTGTTATTGCCCTTCTTGTTTGTCGTATTTCCACTTAACGCCTTCTTTACAGAAGGTGCCTTGTTCGTTTCAGGCTTTTTGCTTTTTTCTGATGATAGGTTTTCTGTTTTGTTTGTCTCAGGTGCCTTTACTGGTATTCCACCAATATTGTCACTTACAGCCAGTGCGCTTTCGATACTCTTGTCGTCTTTCTCTTCCTTAAAAACCTTTTTGCATATTATCTGATTGTCAAATTCAAGATTTATGTAACTGTATTTATTCCAACCAGCTTGTGAAAGTCCATATTTGTAGAATTTCTCCAATCGGTCCATCTTTTTGTTTGCAAAATCAGAAACAATTTTATTTCTCTGCTGTTTATATTTGCAGTAAGGAAGTTGACCGATATATACTATATGACTGCCCACCCTAGGTACAAGTTCTACTCCTAAATCTGGCATTACATTAATCTGCTCAATTTGGTTTTTCCATAAGTCGTTTTCCATAAGTGTTTTACTTAGAGGGGAAATGTAATTTGTGGCAAACCATTTAGTAATGTGTCCTGTTGCAATTATGAGGTCTGATGTATAATGTGAATTGGGCATTATGCAATCGTTGTCATCTAAGTAATAGTCATCACCTTTGTCAGACTTTATTCTTACTATAGGCATCCTTTGGGTAAGAGAAATACACACTTGACCGTCTTGTGTTTTGTAACACTCGGCATTCTTAACGAAAGGACTGGATTTTAGCGTTTCTTCAATTTTGCGAGAATTCACATCATCCAAAGACTTCTTGAGTGGATAGAGATCGTTTTTTTCCAAACGGTTCTTAATCTCATGTGTATCTATGAAACCGTTTGTAGCCTCGTCTTGAATATCTATGTTCACTTTTGTGCATAATCTGGACTTTTCATCCGGCTTGTTGAAGGCGGTGAAAGCAAACATTAGATAAATTGCTAGAGCAGAGTCTAATGTTATTATTGATATTTTTTTCCAGTTTATGCGCATGTGTGATTATAGAAACTATTTACTCTCAATAATTTTAGCTATCTGAGGAACATAATTGTCAAGATTACCAGCACCTAAAACTACTAGCACATCGAAATCACGATTATTCACATAGTCAAGCACGTTATCTTTCTTTATCATGTCCTTTTCAACACCATCTTTTAGGTTGTTGTATATAATTTCACTAGTGATACCAGGAATAGGCTGCTCTCGTGCAGGATATATCTCTGTGAGAATCACCTCGTCAAAGTTGCTCAGTGCGTCAGCGAAATCTCTATAGAAATCGCGTGTACGAGTATATAAATGAGGTTGGAATATCGCTGTTATCTTTCTTCCTTTGAAAAGCTCTTTTAAGCTCTTAGCACTTTGTAAAATTTCCTTTGGATGATGACCGTAGTCTGAAAGGAATACATGTTTTGAATTTTTTATTTTGAAATCAAAGCGACGATCTACACCTTCATATGTCTGCATACCGTACTTTATCTCTTCTGCATTACAACCATTCAGCTGTGCCATAGCCATAGCAGCAATACCGTTCTCTATATTGATAGGAATAGGTTGTCCAAGTTTAACGTCCTTTATATTTTCGATAGGAGAAATAAAATCAAAATAAATTTCTCCATTGTCGATTTTTATATTCTCTGCATGGAAGTCTCCTTCTTCGCGGCTGTACTCATAAACTTTAACACTATCACAGGTATTTGAGCTCATCTCAAGATTCTTGTGTATGATAAGGGCGCCGCCTTCGCGTATTAGTTCTGTGTAATGACGGAAGCTATCAAGATACGCCTCTTTTGTTCCATAGATGTCCAAATGGTCAGGATCTGTAGCCGTGATAACACTCATCCAAGGGGTAAGCCAATGAAAACTGCGGTCAAATTCGTCTGCTTCAATAACTACGTAATCACTAGTGTCTGATAGAATGTAGTTTGTTCCATAATTTTTTGATATTCCACCAAGGAAAGCATTGCAATCAAGATGACTCTGATGCATGATATGTGCACACATTGTAGATGTTGTCGTCTTACCGTGAGTACCTGCAAAGCAAAGTCCCTTATGGCTGCGTGTCAAAGTTCCAAGAACTTGTGCGCGTTTTTGAATTTCAAATCCACCCTCTCTGAAGAATATTAACTCCTTGTGTTCAGCAGGTATAGCAGGAGTATAAATGATCAAAACAGACTTTGCGTCCTTGCATGCATGTGGAATATCATCAATACTTTCATTATAGTGGATGAGCATACCTTCTTTTTCCAACTGATGTGTGAGTTCAGATGGAGTTTTGTCATAACCTGCTACTACGAGACCTTTGTTTATAAAATATCTTGCGATGGCACTCATTCCTATACCACCGGCACCAATAAAATATACAGCTTTAATATCTTTTAATTCCATTATCTTGTTGCTAATTTTATAATCTCGTCGGCAATTACGTCGGCAGAGTTTGTCAATCCAAGTTTCTTAATATTCTCACTAAGAGAATTGATTTTCTCTTCGTCTTTTACTGCGTCTACGGCTATCTGAAGAAGTTTGTCTGATGCTTCAGAGTCTTTAATAAACATAGCTGCATCCTTATTGACCAATGCCATGGCATTTTTGGTCTGGTGATCTTCAGCCACGTTTGGCGAAGGAACAAGAATGACAGGTTTGCCAATCAGACAGAACTCACTTATACTACTAGCTCCAGCACGGCTTATAACCAAGTCGGCAGCTTTATATGCTGCTCCCATATCGCTAATAAAGTCAGTAACTTTCAGCATAGGTATGTTCTTACCTTCCAACTGCTGCATTATTGAAGTATTATAATATTTACCTGTTTGCCAGATGAACTGTACTCCGCTATTCTCTACAATATCTAGATGCTGTAGTATGCTTTCGTTTACAGTACGTGCGCCAAGGCTTCCACCGACAAGAAGTATAGTTTTCTTTTCAGGATCCAATCCGAACTGCTTGCGAGCTTCTTCTTTTGAAATCGTAGTTTCCAAAACATTCTGTCTAACAGGATTTCCTGTCATAATGATCTTTTCAGCTGGAAAAAAACGTTCCATGCCATCATAGGCAACGCATATCTTATCTGCTTTTTTTGATAGGAGCTTATTTGTTACTCCTGCATAAGAATTCTGTTCTTGAATAAGACAAGGAATTCCTTTACCTGCGCATACGTTAAGTGTTGGACCACTTGCATATCCCCCAACGCCAACAGCAGCCATAGGTTTGAAATCCTTAATGATTTTCTTTGCCTTGCGCTGACTTTTCCAAATTTTCAGGAGTACAGCGATGTTCTTAAATAAATGCTTGCGGTCGAATCCACAGATTGGTAATCCTTTAATTTCATATCCTGCCGCAGGGACGCGCTGCATTTCCATTCTACCAAGAGCACCTACGAAGAGAATCTTCGCATCTGGACGTTTAGCCTGGATAGCATTAGCTATTGATATTGCAGGAAAGATATGTCCTCCTGTTCCTCCGCCGCTGATTATGATTCTTAAATCCTTGTCCATTTCTTAATAAATTTCTATTATATTGCAAAATTAATCAAATTTTTTATTTTTTTGCCATTTTGCAGTCTATTTATTTTTAAACAGTTCTTTTTACGTTTTTATACAGTAGTATTATCTGTAGTTTCTGGCTTTGTCTTTGCCGATCGACTTACACTTAATATAACACCGACATAGATACAGTTTATCATTGTTGATGTACCTCCTTTACTGATAAGTGGTAGCGGTTGACCTGTTACTGGTGCCAGTCCTACTGCTACACACATGTTGAATAGTGCTTGTGTGACAAGAAGAAGTGCTAATCCCATTGCCAATAATGCAGGGAAATTATTCTCACACCTATTTGCTATTCGCCCTGTCCTGAATAATAGCATTATATATAGGAACGCTACGAATGCTGCACCTTCTATTCCCAATTCTTCTATTATTATGGCGTATATGAAGTCAGAAAAAGCCTGTGAAAGAAAATCTCGTTCAACACTGTTTCCTGGACCTTTACCAATTACATTTGAGGATGCAATAGCAATATTGGCATGTGCTACTTGGGCGTCTTTATCTAAGTCGACTTCATCTGGAGAAAGCTCTTTGTTGGACATAAACTTATCAATACGTGATTTCCAAGTATCAGCACGGTGGAATATTCTAGAAATAAGTCCTTCTTCCTCTTTTGGCTTCTTTTCTAGCTGCTCTGTGAGATTTTCTTTCGTGTTCCCTTTAGGCTTGTCCTGTCCCAAAATCATTACTAATGTAAAAATCAAGACGATTGCCAAAGTTGTAACACCCATTAGTTTACCAATCTGTTTTCCCGGAACGCGACCGATAATCATCATCATGAGAATTACCAGACTTAATAATGCTGCCGTTGATAGGTTTTCCAGTCCAATGAGTGGTATGATAACTGCACAAACACATAATATATATTTAAAAGCATTTTTATCAGCTCCACGATCAGTCTGCAGCGCACTAAGAATCTGTGCTGTAGCAAGAACCATTGTGCCTTTTGCTATTTCTGACGGTTGGAATTGAATGCCAATAAAACTAATCCATCGTTGTGCACCGTTTGTGGATTGTCCTGCAACGAACACCCATATAAGTGTGAAAAATGAAATAATAAGCATGAAAGGTGTCAATATTTTAAAATACTTACATTTCACGTTTAATGTGACAACCATACAGAAAACACCCATAACGAGGATTCCTATATGCTTAATAAGTGGTGAAAGATAACTTCCACCTTTGTAAGTTAACTCTGATGACGCCGAAAAAACTTCAACGACACTGACAATACAAAGGAAGAAAAAAATCATCCATATTACCTTGTCACCTTTAAATATGTTGCCAAGAGCCTTATTGTTCATTTTTCTTTATTTATAGAATATTATTCTATAGAGTCTTATAATTATAAATTTCTTACCAAATTCTTGAATTGTTCTCCACGATCTTCCATGTTCTTGAACAAATCGAAACTTGCACAACATGGACTTAGAAGCACTGTGTCTCCTGATTTAGCCAGATCATAACATGCAGCAACGCAATCTTTCATATTGTGTGTATCTTTGATTGGTAGTCCTAATGAGTCGAAATTATCATGCAACTTTTTGTTGTCGGCACCAAGAAATACTAGTCCAACGCATTTCTCTTTTACCAAGTCCTTGATTTGTCCATAGTCGTTACCTTTGTCTTTACCTCCAAGGATAAGTATGGTTGGAGTTTTCATACTTTCAAGAGCATACCAGCATGCGTCTACATTTGTTGCTTTAGAGTCGTTGATATACATAACTCCTCTAACTTTACAAACCTTTTCAAGACGATGTTCTACACCTTGAAAATTGCCTAGACTCTTACGGATAACATCTTTCTTTATACCCGCAATATTTGTTGCCAATCCAGCTGCAAGACTATTGTATATATTATGTTTGCCGGTGAGAGATAACTCTTCTTGCTCCATGTTGAATGGTATTGGGTATTCCAATTTGTATTCTCCATCTTCTATATAACCGATAGAACCATTTTCTTTAATCTCAGAAAAAGGACATGCTATAGATTTAATCTTGAACTTTTCAAGTTCTGTTTTTATTGTAGGATCATCATTCCAATATATGAAACTATCTTCAGATGTTTGGTTCTGTATGATGCGCATCTTGGCATCAGCATAGTTATCAAACTTATTGTCGTATCGATCCAGGTGGTCTGGAGTTATGTTGAGCAGAATAGCAATATTAGCACGGAAATCATACATGTTATCAAGTTGAAAACTACTTAACTCAATGATATAATAATTGTGTGGATCTTCAGCTACTTGGAGTGCTAAACTTTTGCCTATGTTGCCAGCTAATCCTACATCATATCCAGCCTCTTTAAATATATGGTATATTAGTGAGGTTGTTGTGGTTTTTCCATTACTGCCTGTAATACACACCATCTTAGATTTTGTGTATCTGCCAGCAAATTCAATTTCGCTTATTATGTGAATACCTTTAGATATGATTTTCTTAATCATTGGCGCATCATTAGATATGCCGGGACTTTTTATAATCTCGTCAGCATTCAGGATTTTTTCCTCTGTGTGTTGACCTTCTTCCCAATCAATACTGTGAGCATCAAGTAAATTCTTGTATTTATCTTTGATGGTCGACATGTCTGAAACGAATACGTCAAAACCTTCCTTCTTTGCCAAAACGGCAGCTCCGGCACCGCTCTCGCCGGCTCCAAGTATTACAATTCTACTCATTTTCCTTATCTTGTCTTAAGGGTTATTATTGTAAGCGCTGCGAGGATAATAGTGATTATCCAGAAGCGTATTGTTATTTTTGATTCATGTTTGGCACCATGGGGTACTTTTATAAGATATTTACAATCAGCATCCAGTTGATCGTCTGTGACTCTGAAATTATCATGTATAGGGGTTCGCTTAAACACACGTTGCTTTATACCCTTACGCTTACCTAACTTATAATAATACACCTGAATAATTACGCTAAGACTTTCCACGAAGAAGATTCCGCAAAGTATTGGCAAAAGTAATTCCTTGTGAATTATTATTGCACTTACTGCGATTATTCCTCCGATAGTAAGCGACCCTGTGTCTCCCATGAATACTTGTGCCGGATATGCATTGTACCATAGAAATCCAATTAAGGCTCCGACAAAGGCACACATGAATACAACAAGTTCCTCTGAGCCTGGAATATACATTATGTTCAGGTATGCCGCAAATTGTATATGACTGCTCACGTATGCCAATATACCGATGGCCACACCTATTATTGCCGAATTGCCTGCACACATGCCGTCCATGCCATCATTGAGATTTGCACCATTGCTGACGGCAGTAACTACTATAATTGTCATGATGACAAAAAGTATCCAACCGGCGGCAACCTTGTGCTTTCCACAGAAACCCATGATGTCACTATAACTAAGGTTATGTCCCTTCACAAATGGAATAGTTGTCTTTAGAGATTTATGAGCTTCTGTAAGATGCTTTACGACAGTTTCTTGTCCTTGGCGTTCAATGGCAATATTTTCATTCATCTTTACGTCTGGTGACATCCAGAGCACAATACCTACAATAAGCCCTATTCCAACTTGTCCGATAATTTTATATTTACCCTTAAGTCCCTCTTTGTCACGACGGAATATCTTGATATAATCATCCATACCACCAAGAAAACCTAACCATAAGGTTGTGATAATCATGAGAATAAGATATATGTTTCGAAGGCGCCCTAAAAGCAATACAGGAACTAGTATTGAAAGAATGATGATTATTCCTCCCATTGAAGGTACACCTGTTTTCTTTACTCCAAACGGGTCTATAGTTGAATCTCGCTGAGTTTCGGTAATCTGTTTGCTTTTTAGATATTTGATAAATTTCTCTCCAAACCATGCTGATATGGCTAGTGAGAGAATAAGAGCCAATAATGCGCGGAATGATATGTATCCCCACATATGTGAACCGCTTATTCCGTATTGTTCTAAAAATCTGAAAAGATAGTATAACATGTTGTTATGTTAATTATTTGTAGTTTATATTTTTTATTTCTCAACATCGAAAATGTCATGTAACACTTCCTTGTCATCAAAGTGATGCTTTATGCCTTTAATCTCCTGGTAGTCTTCGTGTCCCTTACCTGCGATAAGTATTACGTCACCCTTATTAGCAAGCATACATGCAGTTCGTATTGCTTCCTTACGGTCAACTATCGTCAATACTTTTTTCATCTGTGTAGCATTGAGTCCGGCAAGCATATCATTAATAATGTCCTGTGGTTCTTCAAAACGTGGGTTATCACTAGTGATAATAACTTTATCACTTTGCTTTACAGCTTCTTGTGCCATTAAAGGACGTTTGCCTTTATCACGATTTCCTCCTGCACCGCAAACAGTAATAACATTGCCCTTTCCATTAAGAACTTCATGTATGGCATTCAGTACATTCTCAAGTGCGTCTGGTGTGTGTGCATAATCAACGATAGCTGTGTAACCTTCTGATGAATGAATTGGTTCCAAGCGCCCGCTCACACTATTTAATGTACTAAGTATCAAGAGTATATCTTCAGGCTTTTTACCTAACATTACTGCGGCTCCATATACGGCAAGAAGATTGCTTACGTTGAACTTACCAATGAATTGTACTCCTACTTCATGATTGTCAATATCAAGATACATACCTTCGAAATGGCATTCTATGATTCTTGCACGGAAGTCAGCCATTGCACGTATCGAATATGTTTTGACGGTAGCTTTGGTATTCTGCACCATTATCATTCCATTCTTGTCGTCTGCATTAGTTATAGCGAATGCATCCTTGGGTAGTTCATCGAAGAAAGCTTTTTTTGCATCACGATAGTTTTCGAAAGTCTTGTGATAGTCAAGATGGTCGCGAGTAAGATTTGTAAAAAGTCCACCGGCAAACTTCAGTCCACCAATACGTTTTTGATGTATGGCGTGACTGGAACATTCCATGAATGCATATTCACATCCAGCAGCAACCATCTTTGAAAGAAGTTCGTTTAATTCAATAGGATCAGGAGTAGTGTGGTCTGCGGCTATTGCTTCGCCATCTATATAATTACAAACAGTAGACAAAAGTCCTACCTTATGCCCAAATTTTCTGAACATATTATATAATAAGGTAGCGATTGTTGTTTTTCCGTTAGTGCCTGTTACGCCGACAAGCTTTAGTTTTTTTGTAGGATCACCATAGAAAATAGTAGCAGCTTTACCTACAGCATCCTCTGTAGATTCAACTTGTACGTAAGTAACGCCTTCTACCATTTCTGTCGGTAAGTCTTCGCAGAGTATAGATTTTGCTCCGAGTTCTATTGCCTTAGAAATAAATTTGTGTCCGTCAACTTGTGTACCCTTCATGGCTATAAACAAGTGACCGTCTTGGATTCTGCGTGAATCGATGTTCACACCTGTAACCTCTACTTCGGCATCCCCGATGACTTTCAACGGTTGGATGTTTTTGAGAACTTCGTTTAATTTCATATTTGTTATATATCTGTTTTTCTTATTTTAAGGAGATTTGGCATCTTTCACCTTTCTTTATAAAGTGTCCTGGTTCCAAACTCTGCTTTATAACTTTTCCTCTTCCGATAACCGTTACTTTAACGCCACGGCTCTCCAAAAGATATACTGCATCTCTTGCACCCATGCCAGTGACATCTGGTACGTATCTACAGCCTTGTATTCGTTTGCGCTCTAGTGAAATGCTTTTGCCTCCTTTTTTCTCGGCACATCCCCATATAGGATTCCCTTCAGTATAACTACCTCCCCATGTCTTGTTAGTACTTATGCCTAGATGCGATAGCACATAGTCTGCTGCGAGAATATTTCCGTTCTTTACATCAGGAACTAAAACTGATGTAGAGTCGCGTGCATCAGTAACATCCAGTTTAAGACTCTGTGCCATTATTCCCTCAGCAATGTCATGAAATACGACTCCGCTCATACCGCCACCGCTTGCTGGAAGTCCTGATTTTTGAATGCAGACTATGCAACTGTAACGTGGTGCATCTGCTGGGAAATATCCTGCGAAACTGAGTAAATAGTTTGTTCCTCCGTTCTTGTATCCGGCAGTACCCTTTGACATTTGGGCTGTACCAGTTTTACCCGCTACTTTGAAAGACTTAGATCCTGCTTTTTTACCAAGTCCCTGACTGACGACGTGCTCAAGAATGGTCTGTAATTCGTGCAGCGTGCTTTCTTTACAGATGCTCTCTCTCATTACTTCAGGTGGAAAGTCCATTATAACTTCTCCATTTTTTATGACCTGTTTAACAAAGCGAGGTCGCATCATCTTTCCGTTATTCGCTATAGCATTATAGAATGTGAGAGTTGAAATCGGTGGTACCTGACTCTCGTATCCGATACTCATCCATGGAAGTGCTGTTCGGCTCCAATTCGCCCATTCTCCGCGACTGTTTTTTCTTGGCATACGTATACGCGCAGGGCTTGATCCGACAAGTGGTATTTGAAGATTATCGGCAATTCCTGTGCGGTATAAGCCACGAACGAATTTATCTGGGTTGTTGCGATAATGATCGTCTATGATACGGCTCACACCAATATTGGAACTCATCATAAGGGTTTTTGGCAATGTCAGTAGACCATAACCGCCACCTCGCCAGTTGTGATCTTTCATTTCTTTACCATACATTGGCCAAACGCCGCATCCGGTTTCTACTTGATATGACGTATCAACTACACCATCGTCAAGAGCAACCATAATAGATGCTGTCTTGAAAACAGAACCTGGTTCCAAAAGGTCGCTTACGGCATGGTTGTGTATTTCCCTATATTGGTCGTCAACACATTTCTCCATATTGACGATAGCTTTAACATCTCCTGTTGTAACATCCATTACTATAGCTACACCAACATTTCCATTTATGAGTTTAAGCTCGTTTATAAGTGAACGCTCTGCAAGATCTTGCATGCCCACGTCTATCGTTGTAACAATGTCTGCTCCGTCAATAGGAGGAGTGTCCATAATATCAAGGAATTTATTCAGTACCTTTCTGCGGTGTATTATACCATTCGTTCCTCGCAGAATTGAGTCGTACGACAATTCTAGTCCAAAGCGTGCGGTATCTTTAGCTCCAAACATAGCTCCTATTGTACGACCGGCAAGTGAACCGTAACTACGTTTTCTTGCATTGTATTCTTCAACATGGAAGCCACTTTTGTATGATGGCAATTTGAATATAGGTAAAGTCTTTACCTCAGAATAAGTATTATAGTCTACACGGCTATTCCAAATTGGGCAATTCCTACTTTGCTTTTTGCGTCCCTCTGTCAGGTCTTTTTTGAACGTTGCTGCTGTCTTTTCTGGAAATATTTTATTTAGTCCACGACATACAGAATCAACTTTTATATCCCAAAGAGAATCATTCTTAGCTTCACGTATAGCCTTAAAGTCAACGAAAAGTTTGAACTCTGGTAGTGAACTAGCCATTAGCTGGCCGTCGCAACTGAGAATATTTCCACGTATTGGTTTTACACTGACGCTATCTTTCTTGACACGGTCTGCCACTTTTGACCAGTAATCATGCTTGGCGGTCATTGTATATAGTGTCTTCCCGAGTACAAAAACAGCAACCAACGTCATTATGATGGCGATGGCACTGTATCTTGGCATAACTTTATTACAATCAAATTTGCTCATTCCTCTGGTACATTGATAATGTATGGTGGCTGGTTTGCAATTTTCAGCACGCTGTCTTTGTTATTATTTAGCATCTCAAGTACATGACTTTCCCTGCTTTTCTCTGTTAGTTGGCTACTGCTAGACAGTGCCTTGTATTTTGCGTCTTGCAATTCATCTTGCAGTTTATCTATCTCTATTAGGTCTTTTTGAACACTGTATCTGTTGGAAACATATACAATAAGAAACCCGGTTATGAGAAGGAATACTCCAATTTGTCGGCGTATGGTCTGTGTAGTTAGAATGTCACCGCCAAGAATCTTCCTTAGAGTGAAATTTGAAGATAAAGGTTCTTCGCCTTCAATGGCTTGCGTCTTGATAACTTCTTTTAGAGAAGGTATCTCTTCTTTATTTTCTGTGGTAACTTCGCTTTTTATGTCATTTTTTGACCCTTTGACATCATTGCTCGGTACCGGTTCTATATTTTCTTTATCTTTCATCTCTTTTCTGCTATTCTAAGTTTTGCACTTCTACTCCTTGGGTTTTTAAGTTGCTCTTCTTCATCAGGTATTATAACCTTGTTATTTATCAATTTAAAAGGAGTTTCAATACGTCCGAAGAAATCTTGCTTCATCTTACCCTCTGCATTGCCCGTCTTCATGATATTCTTCACTATGCGGTCTTCAAGAGAATGGTATGTTATAACGCTAAGCCTTCCACCTTGGTTAATAAGTTCTGTTGCCGACATGAGCATCTCTTTAAGAGCATCCATTTCATGGTTTACTTCTATTCTTAATGCTTGGAAAAGCTTAGCCATATCTTTTTTTTCACGTTCTCGCTTAAATAGGGGCTCTACTGCCTTTATAAAATCTTGTGTAGTTTCGATTTTCTTCGTGTCTCTGGCTTTTATAATAGCAGCTGCTATGCGACGTGATGTTTTCAGTTCACCATAGAGATAGAAAATGTCAGCCAAATCCTCTTCTTTGTATTCGTTTACTATATCGGCAGCAGTCATTCCTGCTCGTTTGTTCATTCTCATATCAAGCGGTGCGTCGAAGCGAAATGAAAATCCACGTGTCTCGTCGTCAAAGTGATGACTAGAAACGCCAAGGTCGGCCAACAATCCGTCTATATGATCAATGTCGTAATAGCGCATCCAATTTTTCAAATAGCGAAAATTGCTTCTTACAAAAGTAAGTCCACAATTGCAGTCTGTGGATGCGGTATTTCCATCATTGCTAACTTCCGCAATAATGTTGTTTACGTTTTTTTCTGCATCCTCATCTTGATCGAAACTGTAGAGGTGACCATTGCCGTTAATCCTTTTAAGTATCTCACGAGAGTGACCTCCGCCACCAAAAGTTACGTCTATATAGATTCCTCCCGGTTTGATATCCAAACCGTCAATACTTTTTTTAAGAAGTACGGGTACATGATATGTTTCTACTATTTTTACCATATTGGTGAGATGTGTTTACTGTAATATTAAATTTCTTTATTGCTCATGATTCCCTGCAATGTTTTGCCGAATTCCTCAGGCTGAAAGTCAGGCTCGTCACAGTTGGTCTTGCTCCATATCTCTATTGTGTCATCAACACCCTTGAACATAATGTCTTGTTCTATGTTGACCATTTTTAAATATCTTTTTGGAATAAGGAAACGGCCGTTGCTATCTAATGCAATAAATTCTGCATCCGAGACAAATTGTCGGAAGACTTGCCATTCCTGCCTGTTCCATCTGTTAAGACTACTGCGTAAAGAATCAAGTTGCTCGTTCCAAACAGATTCTGGATATAGAACCAGACATTTCTCAAATACGTCTTTTCTAAGTATAAGCTTTTCCTCGCCAGATGCCTGTAGCACCTTGCGGAAAATAACCGGCAAAAAGGCTCTTCCTTTTGCATCGGTCTTAGCTTCTATGTTACCTAAAAAGCGCATACGTACATATTATATAGAAATTTCTGCCGTCAAAGTTACATAAAATTCCCCACACTTCGCCACTTTTCGCCACAAAATTTATAATTTATATCAAAATATGAAAAGAATGAGATTTGACGTAATTAACTAAATGGCGTATTTTATTTCGTATGCATCAAACTAAATGTTTCAAAAACGTGAAAAAATGAATATTTTTAAGTCAAAAAGTAACGTTTTAAAAAAACTTATGTTATTTTTGCAATGTGTAAGCATTTTAACAACATGGATAAAGCGATAGAAAAAACAATTGATATTGATAAGATTCTAAAAAGCAAGATTGGTAGCAAGGTGAAATATGTACCTCGTTTTGCCATATCTTGGCTTAAAAGCATTATTCATGAAGATGAGGTTAATCGTTTTTTGTGGGAGAGTCGTAATCTTCGTGGAACAGAATGGTTGACTGAATGTGTGCATTATCTTGATATGACGTTGGAAATTGTAGGTTTAGAAAATTTTCCTGACAAGTCTGATGGCAAATTATACACATTTGTGTCTAATCATCCTCTAGGTGGTGCAGATGGAGTCGCTCTAGGTTCTGTTATTGGACAACATTATGATGGTAAATTCAGATATCTCATTAATGATTTATTGATGAATCTTCCCGGAATACGTCCTGTAAGTATTGGTATTAATAAAACTGGTAGCCAAAGTCGTAATTTTCCACAGATGGTTGAGGCTGGATTCCAAAGCGATAACCATATGTTGATGTTTCCTGCAGGAATATGTAGTCGTAAAATAAATGGAAATATACATGATTTGGCATGGACGAAAACGTTTGTGTCAAAAAGTATTCAGTATAAAAGAGATGTTGTGCCAATTCATTTCGGTGGACAGAATTCTGATAAGTTCTATCGCATAGCTAATGCTTGTAAGGCTCTTCATCTGAAATTCAATATAGCAATGCTTTTCCTTGTTGATGAAATGTATAAGAATGTCCATAAAACGTTTCGTATTTCTATCGGGAAGCCTATTCCGTGGCAAACATTCGATAAGAGCAAAACTCATAAAGAGTGGGCACGTGTTGTTGAGGATGAAGTCTATAAATTATAAGAAATATACATAAAGGATATATGGAAGAAGAGATAATCCAACCTGTTGAAAAAAGTTTACTAAAAAGTGAACTAACTCCTGAACGTCAGCTTAGAATGACCAATAAAAGCAATAATGAGATTTATGTCATTACTGCTCATCAAGCACCTAATGTGATGGATGAAATTGGTCGTCTGCGTGAAATAGCTTTTCGTACAGCAGGAGGTGGCACAGGAAAATCGATGGATATAGATGAGTTTGATACTATGGATAACTGTTGTAAACAACTTGTTGTATGGAATCCTGAAGCAGAGGAAATAATTGGTGGTTATCGATATCTTTTTGGATCAGATTGGGATATTGATGATAATGGACAACCGATTCTTGCCACAAGTCATATGTTTCATTTCTCAGATAAATTTATGAAAGACTATGCACCTTATACTGTAGAACTAGGGCGTAGTTTTGTTTCTATAGAATATCAGAATATTAGGAAAAATTCAAAGAGTATTTTTGCTCTCGATAATCTTTGGGATGGCCTTGGCGCACTTACGGTAATCAATCCAAATTGCAGATATTTCTTTGGAAAGATGACAATGTATCCTTCTTATATTCGCAAGGGACGTGATATGATTCTTTATTTTCTCAAAAAGCATTTTGACGATAAGGATAGACTCATAATACCGATAAAACCGTTGAAAATCGAAACAGAAGAATCAGAATTGGCAAATATTTTCAATAAAGATACTTTCAAAGAAGATTATCGTATATTGAACAAGAAAATAAGAGAATTGGGATATAATATTCCGCCTCTTGTAAATGCATATATGAGCCTAAGCCCAACAATGAAGCTCTTCGGCACGGCAATTAACTATGGGTTTGGTGATGTGGAAGAGACTGGTATTCTCATAGCCGTTGATGAAATATTGGAAGAAAAGCGTGTTCGTCATATCGACAGTTTCATAAAAGAGCATCCTGAGGCACTTCAAATTACAAGTGGTGCAAATAACCTGATTTACAAAGAGAATAATCTATAGACTTATTGATCCTGTTTTACTGTGATTGTTGATTAATGAATTGTTTCCATTGATACTACAGATTTGTTAGATCTTGTTGATATTTTACTCTTCGTATTAATAATTTTGGAACACTAGGAGTAATTACACTAGTGTCCACTTAAAATGATTAATATTTAGTGTAACGCATTATAAATTAATTGTTTGAGCTTAGATTTATTTGTTTGCAATCTTTGATTTTGTATATTTAGGATGTCTTCCCTGTGCTTTTTCATGTTTTTTAGCTACGAAGCTGCGGCATCTCTGGTAAAGCCTATAAACATTAGGGGAAACGAAACGTAGTTTGCTGGATTTAGCTACGTCGACTTGTGTTGTTTTAGGGATGGAATGTATTTTATAAGTGAATTTGTCAAAGAACCGCTGACTGCATCTGAGGAACTGAGGATATATAAATAGATTCAGTAAACGAGAGCAGAATTTTCAAGTTTGTTTAAAAATATTCTGCCGAATTCCGCTGAATTCTTCGCAAAGATACTGCAAGATTTTTATCCGTGCAATGAAATCAAGTTTGAGCTGTTAGCCAAAGTTTTAATTACTAGTGCTACACAGAATCTAATGCGTACGCACACGCACACTCTGAATTTTTCAGAATAACAAGCGTCGAAGTGTCTATTCGTTGATTATTAACTTGCTAGACATTTTTTGGTTGAATTAAGTGTCGGTTATTCGTCGATAAGATCTAGGCAAAGATTTTCATCATATTACATAATCCTTTGCGAAGTTTTTTGTTGCGTTTTACGATGTTTTGCAGTGTGTTTTGCGATGAAATGCACTGCGTTTTACGAAGCAATAGGAGGTAAAACATCGTAGAAAAGTTTGCGTTTCTATATAGAAACACATGCAAAACTTGAATTTTGACTATCAGATCACCGTCACTTTATTTAGTCAAATTCGTCGATAAAATATTGATATTCATTAAGTTGACATTTCGACACTTATATTTTGCAAAACTCTAAGTGTGCGCGTGCCTGCACGTACATTATATAAGCAAAGATAGATAACGTAGCTCACCGAAGATAAATTAACCTAGCTACATGTCGTCAATTCTCCGTAGCTAAAAATACAAAACAACGCAGAGAAGACAGCTTAAATGTATAAAATTCAAATCTTTACAGGGAAATCTAGGCTCCAAACATTTATTTTTAAATGTAAATTAATTATGTGGTATCTTGGCTGCGTTCTTATTCAGAAATATGTAGGTGGTGTTGTCGGCAATATAATCTTTTGCCATATACCAGATACCTTTATAGTCACCTGCTGTGCCCCATGAATTTTTTACTAAATAGTATTCTACACCATTTTCGTCTTTCGCAGTTCCATATATTAACATCACGTGATCGTAGGTGGCGTCCCAATTGTCAAATCGCATCTGGCGACTCTCCTGAGTTGGCTTTTTTTTTGGAGCTTCAGCTATACCCGTACGTTCGAAACCATTACCAGAAACATCGCCTCCCCATGCAACATTGTAACCGTTTTTTAAGGCAGTGTCGATAATATGCATCATTTCATTGAGCGGTACATTGTAGCTCATTCGTGGACGCCATTTGTATGGAGCTTCAATGATGAAACTCTCATAGAAAGGATGATGTGTGAAACTTGTTATGCTGATGTAATTATCTAAATTAAGTTTGAGACTTGCCGCGAATGATTTTGGAGTATATTCCTTTCCTTCATACATAAACTTTTCCGGGCACTTTCCAAGATATGTGTCAAGAATATTCTGAAATCCTTGACGCCATGCTGGCGACAGTTTTTGGGATTTGCTAAGTGCTATAGCTTTGACATAAGGTTCCAAAACCATGAAAAATTCATTGAAGTTTGCCAAAGTATCACCAACCATACTGCCGGGTTTTGCCATTGCAGACTCAGGGCAGATGCCGTGATTGCGTATCACATCAAGTACGTCATCGCAGGATCCTCCTTGAGAAAACCTACTGTCGCCATGTTCGCGCACATTATATATTGCACAGTCAACATAATCATTACTAGCTATAAACATTTCGCTCAAGTCTACAGTTTTACCTGTAGCTCGTAAGATTTCTCCCTCAAAGAAACCACATGTAGCATAATCCCAGCATGTCCCACTGCGGTTTTGGTTTTTAATGCTAGTAATCTTGTTTTCTAAAGTAGTGGTAAAAACATGCTTTTTTACATCGTCTTTCTTTTCTTGGGCAGATGCTATAATGCCGATGAAAAGTAGTAAAATAGTAAATAATCTCTTGGTAGTTCCCATACTGAAATGCTTTATATTATAGGCAATGACATGCCGTTTATCTTTTGATATATATCTAAAGCGTATATGTCTGTCATTCCGCTTATATAGTCGATTACAGCCATAATTCTTGTTTCAAGATTGTCGCTGTGTATATCGTATTGGCTGCTGACTCTTCGTATTAATTGTTGAGAATAAAATCTGTCAGGATTTCTTGCAGCACCAATAAATACATCCATAAGAGTTTCCATTATTTTATAACCCGATAACTCTATATCAAGAACAGGTTTGCTATGATAGATCTTCTGGTATGAAACTTTCTCGCAACGTTCGTATGCTTCTTTTTGAATAGTGAAGATGTTGTCAATAAGACTCCCGTGGAAAGTTCCATTTAGGATTTCTTCTTCATGTTCAACGAAAGTCTTAACACATTCATTCTCAAGTTTGCCGATAACGCAAGCCCGTAAATATACAACTTTTTCATTATCATCAGTGACGCCATCTTCTTCCATTCTTTCTAATATATTAGCTCTCGTAGCATCATCGAAAAAGCCCATTAGAAGTTCGAAAGTTTCTTGGAAAGAAAGAATTTTAAGCTTATGAGAATCCTCTATATCCATAATTTCGTAGCAGATATCGTCGGCTGCTTCTACAAGATATACCAAGGGGTGACGTGCATATTTTAATGGTTCTTCTTTGTCTGATTTGCTAATAATGCCCAATTCATCGGCTATTTTCTTGTAATCTTTGGTTTCAGTTTGAAAAAATCCAAATTTTCCATGGTCTCCAGCTAAGCTACTAGCAAAAGGATATTTTACAATGCTTGCAAGCATAGAATATGTCATAACAAATCCGCCTAGTCTTCTTCCCAAGAATCTGTGCGTAAGTAAACGGAAAGCATTAGCGTTACCTTCGAAATGTGTTATATCATCCCAAAATTCCGATGAAACCGAATCTTTTAAAGCTTTTCCTTTACCTTCTGTGAAGAATGTTTGAATAGCCTTTTCCCCAGAATGTCCAAATGGAGGATTACCCATGTCGTGTGCCAAACATGCTGCACTGACAATAGTTCCGATTTCTTCAAAAAGAGTATTTGCTAATTCTGGATGCCTATCTTTCAATTGTCTGCATACGTCATTACCCAAAGACTGTCCAAGACTTGAAACTTCAAGACTATGGGTTAATCTGTTATGTACGAATATGCTTCCAGGAAGAGGAAAAACCTGGGTTTTATTTTGTAGTCTGCGAAACGGAGCAGAGTATATCAGCCTGTCATAATCTCGCTTAAACTCTGATCTGTCATCATGTCTATCGGCATGTCTATGTTCCTGCCCAAGACGCTTGTTTGATATTAGTTGTTGCCAATTCATGTGGCAAATATAGTGTAATTTAATCTAAATAGTTTCTTTTTCTGTTGAAAAATTAAGATATATGCATATAATTCATTATTTTTGCACATGATAGGCAGACTATATTATATTTTTATTTTCTGTCAGTACATGTTTTGAACATTATAAAATACATTTATGCTAAAGATTAAAGTCGTAAACACCGGACATCAGCAGCTACCTGCTTATGCAACATCACAGAGCGCTGGTATGGATTTGCGTGCAAACATTGACGAATCTGTCGTATTAAAACCATTTGAACGTCGTCTGATCTCTACGGGTTTACATATAGCATTGCCTGTTGGCTTTGAGGCTCAGATACGCCCACGTAGCGGTTTGGCATTGAAACATGGTATAACTGTACTAAATTCTCCAGGCACTGTTGATGCCGATTATCGTGGTGAGGTAATGGTTCTTTTGATTAATTTGTCTCAAGAAGAATTCATCATCAATGATGGTGAGCGTATTGCACAAATGGTTATTGCTAGACATGAGCAGGGACTTATGGAACTTGTTGATGAACTGGACGAGACCGAGCGTGGTACAGGTGGATATGGACATACTGGAGTGAAGTAAAAACGAATAATACAATTCAAATTGAAATATACATATAGACATATTGCCTTAATACTTATTGTCGGCTTTATTGCCGTTTCAACAGTGTTGCCTTCATTCGCTAAGAGCAATAAGCGTAAGAAGATGGAAACTTCAACGACTGTTGTGCCTCTTTCTTATGAAGATAGTATGCGCTATAATTCTTTTTTCATGGAGTCTGTAGTCGCTGCTGGAGCAGGAAGATATGCTGCTGCTTATGACTTGTTGAAGCATAGTTTGGAGATTAATCCGAATGCAGCCGAAGCATATTATTTGCTTTCTACATATCAGATGGAATTAAAGCAGGATACTTTAGCGATAAAATCGATGGAAAAAGCCGCAGAGCTTTCACCGACTAATGATACCTATCAAGAGCGTTTGGCGCAATTCTGCATTAATTTTAAACAGTATGATAAAGCGATAAAGGTATATGAGAATCTTGCGACTAATCGCCCAGATCGTACTGATGTGCTTGAGGTGTTGATGCAGTTGTATAATCAGCAAAAGAATTATACAGATATGCTCAAAACGATAGACCGTATAGAGAAAGCTGAGGGGACTGGAGAAGAAATAACCTTAGCTAAGGTTAGAGCTTATGAACTTCTTGGTAACAAGAAAGATGCATACAAAGCTTTAAAAAATCTTTCAGACACATATCCTAACGACAATAGTTATAAAGTTATGTTAGCTAACTGGCTAATGCAGAATGATAAGCAAAAAAATGCCTATGATATTTATACTTCAGTGTTAAAGGATGAACCGTCAAATTCTTATGCTCTATCTTCACTTTATGACTATTATAAGGCCATTGGTGATAATGATAAGGCAAAAGAAGTAATGACTCGTGTGCTTGCTAATAGTAAGACTGACTCAAATAGCAAGCAGGCTATGATTCGACAGTTTATTGAAGAAAATGAACACGCCGGCGGTGACAGTACTGTTGTTCTTGATATGTTAGATAAGGTCACTAAGCAAAATCCACAAGATGCAGATATAGCAGAGCTGAAGGTCGCATATATGTCATTGAAGAAAATGCCTAAGGATGTTGTTGATAGCGCAATCGTTTCTTTGTTGAATGCTGCCCCAGATAATGCTGGTGCACGTCTTCAGCTTATCCAGAATATATGGGATAAGAAAAATTGGGATCAGATCATATCAGTCTGTAAGCCTGCTTTGGAATATAATCCTGATGAAATGGCTTTCTATTATTTTCTTAGTTTGGCTTATTTCCAGAAAGGTGATGAAAGCCTCACTCTGCAGACTATTCAGAAAGGTCTTTCGCAAGTCTCTGAAAAGAGTAATAAGGATATGGTATCAGAGTTATATGCCATTACGGGTGACATACTTCAGAAAAGTGGAAAGATTCAACAGGCATTTGCTGCCTATGATAGTTGCCTGCAATGGAAAGATGATAACATCGGTTGTCTAAACAACTATGCGTATTATCTAAGTGAGGATGGACATAATCTTCAAAAAGCGGAGCAGATGAGTTATAAAACGATAAAGGCAGAACCCAAAAACTCTACATATCTTGATACTTATGCATGGATACTATTTATGCAGAAAAGATTTGCTGAGGCTAAAATTTATGCAGATCAAGCCGTGACTAATGATACAGATTCTGTTCAAAGTTCAGTGATACTTGAACATGCAGGAGATATTTATGCTTGTTTAGGAAAATCCGACGATGCAGTTAACTTTTGGAAAAAGGCTATTAAAGCTGGTGGAGACAGCGTTTTGTTGAAGCGTAAAATAGAACTTAAAAAATATATAAAGAAATAACCGAAGCTTTATAAAATCAAATATGAATAGAATATATATCAAACTGATGACTTTAGGATTACCATTGATTTTGGTATCTTGTGGAGCAAAGAAAAATTTGGTAAAGGATGCTCCTGTAGTCCAAAAAACGGTGGCTAAATCGGATAAAATGGCTGATGAAGTAGAATTAAAGAAACTGTCTTTTGTACAAAAGATTTCAGATAATTCTGTCTATGCGTCAAATATTGTAGGTGACTTACGGTTCAATATAAAAGCTGGTGGGAAGGACATCACTGTTCCAGGATCTTTACACATGCGCAAAAACCAAGTTATACGTATCCAATTGTTTATTCCATTGCTCGGCTCTGAGGTTGGAAGATTGGAATTTACACCTGAGTATGTTCTGGTTATAGATCGTATTCATAAGGAATACATTAAAGCTGATTACAGTCAGCTTGACTTCCTAAAAGATAATGGCTTGAACTTTTATAGCCTACAGTCATTGTTTTGGAACCAGTTGTTTCTTCCAGGAACAGATAAAGTTTCAGAGACTGCCTTGCATAATTTTAGCGTAAAGCTTGATGAAATTGGTGAAAATAATCCAGTTTCATGGAAAAACAATAACATGAGTTTTGTTTGGAATGCAAATAAGCAATCTGGTTTAATCGGTGAAACGGATGTGGCATATAGAAGTTTACAGCATGGAATGTCTACGCTGAATTGGAAGTATTCTAATTTCACAAATGTTGGTGTAAAGATGTTCCCGGCAAAGCAGAATTTTAAGTTTACCACTACTGCAACAAAACAAAAGCAGACAGCAGAGGTTACACTTGATATGGAAGAAGTGACAACTAAGGACAACTGGGATGTAAATACTACGATTTCAAATAAATATAAAAAGATAGAAGCCGCGGATATCCTCGGTAAAATCATGAGTTTGTAAATGAAAAGATTATTGGTTATACTCCTTGCCACAGTTATGGCGTTGAATGTTTCTGCACAGAAGAATAAACCTGTACAGAAAAACAAGCAAAGTACTGTGGTAACAAAGAAAAGAAAAACTGTCCCTTCTAATAAAAAAGCTACAGTTTATACGAATGCTTCAATAAGAGGTTTACAGGGACAGCGTTCTAAAATTCAAAAGAAGATAAAAGAACAGGAACAGGCTTTGCGCCAGAATCAGGCTAATGTGAAGCAACGGTTGCAAAATCTTATCACTTTGAATACGCAGATTGATGAACGCCAGAAGCATATTGATGGTATTCAGCAGGATATTCACCATATTGAAGGTAATATCGATATTCTAAAGGCCCAGTTGCAGACTCTGGAGAGACAACTAGCCGATCGCAAGGCGAAATACATAAAGTCGATGCGATATATGGCAAGACATAATACAGTTCAAGACAAGCTGATGTTTATCTTTTCAGCTAAAAATCTTGCACAGATGTATCGTCGTTTGAGATTCGTAAGAGAGTATGCGGATTATCAAAAAGCCCAAGGCGAAATGGTAAAGACCAAACAAGCTCAGGTGACTGGTAAACATGTGCAATTAGAAAATGTAAAAGGTCAGAAGAGTAACCTATTATATAAGGGCAAGATAGAAAAAACTGCGCTTGTTGGTCAGCAAGGTGAGCAAAAGAAAGTTGTTGCATCTTTGCAGAATCAGCAGCAGACAATACAGAAAGTAATTGCAGAACAGCGTCAGAAAGATGCTGCTATGAATGCGCAGATAGACAGACTCGTAGCTCAGGAAGTAGCAAAAGCCCGTGCAAGAGCTGCTGCCGAAGCTCAAAAACGTGCTGCCGCCGCTGCCGCATCCAAGCGTCGTGCTGCCGACCTTGCACGTAAAAAAGCTGCTGCAGAGGCTGCTGCTCGTGAAAATGCACGTAGGGTAGCTGAGGCTAAAGCAAAAGAAGAAAGACTGAAAACGGAAGCCGAATCTGCTGCAAGGGCTGCTGATGTAGCTCGTCAGGCACAGGCTAATGCAGATGAGTCACGAAAGAAAGCCGTTGCTGCAACCGCTTCTAGGGCTGCTGTTGCAGAACGTACTCGTGCTGAACAAGCTGTACGCGAAGCTCAGGCTCAACGTGTCGCTGCCGAAAGAAAAGCAGTAGTTGATGATGCACGTCAGAAGAAAATTATAGCAGCTGCAACTAAAGAGGCTGATGATGTTCAGAAGTTTTCTACCGTGGATCGTATGATGAACGGAGGATTCGAAGCTAATCGAGGTCGTTTGCCAATGCCTATAACCGGAGGATATAGGGTTGTGAGTCATTTTGGACAATATAATGTTGAAGGCTTGAACGGAGTAACTCTTGATAACAAGGGAATTAATATTAAGGGAAGCCCTGGTTGTATGGCAAGGTCAATATATGATGGAGAGGTTAGTGCCGTATTTGGATATTCTGGTAGTATGGTTGTTATGATTCGTCATGGAGCATATATATCAGTTTATTGCAATCTTAGATCTGTATGCGTAAGTCGTGGACAGAAAGTAAGTACGCGTCAGGCACTTGGTAGTGTTGGAACCGATAATATACTTCAGTTCCAACTTAGAAAGGAAACTTCTAAACTTAATCCAGAAGCATGGTTAGGAAGATAATTTGAACAGTTAAATCTTAAATAATGGCGCCGTCAAGTAGTTGAATATATTGCTTGATGGCGTTTTCTATTTCCCCAATTTCAATGAATTCATCGGCAGAGTGAGAACGAGAAGACTCTCCAGGACCAAGTTTGAAAGACTGAAAAATCATTAAAGCCTGATCGCTAAGGGTTGGACTTCCAAAAGGTTTCATTCCCATTTCAATGCATCTTTTTATAAGAGGGTGCTCTGGTGAAATATGTGAAGAGTTTAATCGGTATGAATGAGCTTTAATTTCGCTTTTGCAGTGTTGCTGTATGAAATTACATACATCTTCGTTCTTGTAAAACTCATTTGATCTTACGTCAATAAGTGCTGTTAGTTTGTCTGGAATTACGTTGTGTTGTGTTCCTGCATTTATTACTGTTACCGTCATCTTTGTCGGTCCCAGTAAATCACTTGTTTTTTTAAAATTGTAGTCTCTTATCCACATCAAGTCATCAAGGGCTTCGTATATCGCATTTATGCCTTCGTTGCGTGCGGCATGCCCGCTTTTGCCATGAGCAATAAGGTCAATTACCATCAGCCCTTTTTCTGCGATAGCTGGTTGCATGCCTGTTGGTTCACCAACAATGGCGATGTCGATTTTTGGCAACAAAGGAAGTACTATACTTATTCCATTTTTCCCAGAGATCTCTTCTTCGGCAGAGGCGAGATAGATGACGTTGTATTTCTGTGGTTTCGCCGATAGATACCTGAATACCTGCAATAGAGAAACCAATCCTCCACCACAGTCATTGCTTCCCAAACCATATAAAACGTTGTTCTCAATGGTTGGCATAAAAGGGTTACGTGTCCACGAGTCTACAGGCTTTACGGTGTCGATATGCGCATTCAGCAACAGGGTAGGTCTGTTTGTATCAAAATTCTTGTCGGTTATCCACACATTGTTAGCTTCACGCTTATATTCTAAACCATAATTTACGATGGTCTCGGCTATAATGTCAGCTACTTCTTTTTCGTTGCGACTGACTGAAGGTGTGGCGATAAGATGCTTGAGCAAGTCTATCGCATCGTTGGTGTATTCTTTTTGCGTCATATCGATGACAAAGATAGCAAAATATTTTGTATTTTTCCTAATTTGCACTATCTTTGCATAAATTAAAATAAGCAATTATGCAAACAAGATGTCATCTATCGGTATTGATTCACGAACAGGCAAAGAAGTATGGAAATCGTGAGGCTATTACATTCCGTAACTTTGGAAGTCTTAAATGGAACACTGTTTCATGGAATCAGTTTTCATTACGAGTAAAGCAGGTCAGTAATGCCCTACTTAATCTTGGAGCAAAGCCACAGGAAAGCATAGCTGTGTTCTCACAAAATTGCGTTCAGTATTTATATACTAATTTTGGCGTTTATGGAGTGCGTGGTGTGACAATACCATTTTATGCCACTACAAGTGAACAGCAAATTCAGTATATGGTTAATGATGCTCAGGTTCGCTTTATTTTTGTTGGTGAACAAGATCAGTATGATAAGGCACATAGAATATTTGCACTTTGTCCTACACTTGAGCGAATCATCATATTCGATTCAAGCGTAAGAATTAGTACCCATGACCCTAATGCTCTCTATTTTGATGATTTCCTAGCTTTGGGTGAGAAACTTCCACGTCAGACAGAAGTTGAAAACTTATGGAAAGAGGCTAGTAATGATGATATCTGTGATATTCTTTATACAAGTGGTACAACAGGTGAAAGTAAGGGTGTTGTTTTAACTTATGGACAGTATCTTGCAGCTATGATAGCTAATGATGAGTGCGTTCCAATAAGTGAAAAGGATAGAGTCATTGATTTCCTTCCGTTTACACATATCTTTGAACGTGGATGGGCATATCTTTCTCTTACTGAAGGTGCTCACTTGATAATAAATACATACCCGAACGAAATTCAACAGAGTATGAGAGAGACTCATCCTACAAGTATGAGTTCAGTTCCTCGTTTCTGGGAAAAAGTATATATTGCGGTAAAATCAAAAATGGATGATGCAAGTCCTTTCCAGCGTAAGTTGTTTAAGCATGCACTTGCAATAGGTAAAAAGCGAAATGTTGAATATCTTAGTCGTGGACGCCGTGTTCCATTGACTTTGGAATTGCAATACAAGTTTGTAAATAAGACCATATTGAGTCTTGTTCGCAAGCAGATCGGTTTGGATAATTCAAATATATTCCCTACAGCTGGAGCTTATGTTTCGCCGGAAGTAGAGGAGTTTGTACATTCTATCGGAATCCACATGTTAGTTGGATATGGACTTACAGAGAGTCTTGCAACTGTTTCATGTAATCATAAAAGTAAACCTTTTACTATTGGTTCTGTGGGATATCCTATTAAAGGAATAGAAATCAAGATAGGCGAGAATAGCGAGGTTTTATTAAAAGGTCCTACAATAACTCGTGGTTATTATCATCGTGACTCAATAAATGCTGAGGCTTTTGATAAAGATGGTTTCTTCCATACAGGTGACGCTGGTTATTTGAAGAACGGAGAACTATTTTTGAAAGAACGTATAAAAGATCTTTTCAAAACATCAAATGGAAAATATATTGCTCCACAGATGACCGAGTCTCTTCTTTTGGTAGATAAGTATATTGATCAGGTAGCAATAATAGCAGATCAGCGTAAATTCGTGTCGGCACTTATCGTTCCAGAATTCAGAATGATTGAAGAATGGGCACGTGAGCATCATATAAAATTTGAAAGTCGTGAAGACTTGTGTGCATGTAAGGATGTATACGATATGATGAAGGAACGTATAGATACTTTACAGCAGCAACTTGCCCATTACGAGCAAATAAAGCGCTTCACATTGTTGCCTCACCATTTCTCAATGGAAAATGGTGAACTTACAAATACATTGAAGTTGAGACGACCTGTTATTTGCAAAAACTACAAGGACGTTATAGACAAAATGTTCGAGGAATAATATATGATTACAGCAGATCAGTTGAAAGATGTGTTGGAGCGCACTGAGGCACTCCACAGATATCTGAATATAGACCAGAAAAAAATAGAATTTGAAGAGGAACAACTGCGTACTCAGGCACCTGATTTTTGGGAAGATCCAAAGCGTGCCGAGGAACAGATGAAGCTTGTCAAGAGCATAGAAAAATGGATTAAAGGCTATAGTGAATGTAGACAATTTGCAGATGAATTACAATTGGCCTTCGATTTCTATAAGGATGATATGATCACAGAGGAAGAGGTTGACGATGATTATGCGAAGGCAATTAATTCTATAGAAGACCTTGAACTCAAGAATATGCTTCGTCAGGAAGAGGATTCTCTTAATGCAGTATTGAAGATAAACTCTGGTGCCGGTGGTACAGAGAGCCAGGACTGGGCTGCTATGCTTATGCGTATGTATCAGCGTTGGTCAGAAGCCCATGGATATGCTTTTAAGATTACTGATATTCAGGACGGGGATGAAGCTGGAATAAAAAGCGTAACCATGACCATTGAGGGCAAAGAGTTTGCTTATGGATATTTGAAATGCGAGAATGGTGTGCATCGTCTAGTGAGAGTTTCACCATATAATGCTCAAGGAAAGCGTATGACAAGTTTCGCCAGTGTTTTCGTGACTCCACTTGTTGATGATACTATAGAAATTTATGTAGATCCTGCCAAAGTTAGTTGGGATACATTCCGCTCAAGTGGTGCCGGTGGTCAGAATGTGAATAAGGTAGAGTCTGGTGTTCGTATACGTTATCAGTATGAAGATCCGGATACTGGCGAACACGAAGAAATACTTATTGAAAATACTGAAACTCGTGATCAGCCAAAGAACCGCGCTAAGGCTATGCTTCTGTTGAAGTCTCAATTGTATGATCGTGCATTAAAGAAGAAACAAGCTGAACAGGCAAAGGTTGAGGCTGGAAAGAAAAAAATCGAGTGGGGAAGTCAGATACGAAGTTATGTATTTGATGATCGTCGTGTAAAAGATCACCGTACAGGCTTCCAAACCTCTGATGTTGACGCTGTCATGGATGGTAAACTGGATGGCTTCATTAAGGCATATCTCATGGAGTTTGCAGCAAGTGAGGCTGAAGTTGAATAAACATAACATTCAATAATCTAAAATAATAAAACTATGAGTAGCAATAACGCATTAAGAAAGGCAAAACATGATGCCTTTCAGAAAAAACAGGAAAAAAGAGGTAGAGAAATTATCGTTTGGATTTTCGGCGGACTTATTTTGCTTGCTATAATCTTTATGATATATACAGCTATTATGGTATAATGAGTGGACTGGAAATAGAACGTAAGTTTTTGGTAAAGAAAGGCGACGCATATAAGAACGCCGCCTTTTCAAGTAGCCATATCAAACAGGGATATATTCCTGCAGATGGTGCGACGGTGCGAATTCGTATTCGTGATGATAAAAGCTATCTCACGATTAAGGCTAGATCCGTAAATGGTGGAATGACGCGCTATGAATTTGAAAAAGAAATATCAACAGACGAAGCAGAACATCTTATGGCGCTTTGCCAAGGTGGGGTGATAGACAAGCGTAGATATCTTGTAAAAAGTGGTAATCATACGTTTGAGGTTGATGAATTTTATGGGGACAACGAGGGGCTTATTATGGCAGAAGTGGAATTGTTAGATGAGTCAGAACCCTATGAAAAGCCTGATTTTATCGGGATGGAAGTTACAGGTGATAAGCGTTTTTATAACTCTCACATGTTGATATCCCCATTTAAACTTTGGAAAAACACATTGCCAGAAGACTACCGATAATGAATGCCAAACCGACACCAATTGTGTCGGCTGTGAAATCAAGCCATTCTCCGCTTCTCATACCTCCAGTACAATACTTTTGAAGAATTTCTATCAAACCACCCATTAATGTAGGCGCAAGCAGTGCCCATGTAATAATCTTATTCCACTTCACCTTTTTGTGCTTTGCAAGATATTCTAGCCATATAACTCCGCATGTTCCACCGTACATTACTATATGTGTCCATTTGTCAATCATGGTTATTTTGTCAAGTGGAGTTTCTGGTATAGGAATGAAACACAATGTCCATATAATTAGTATGCAAACACTTGAAAATGGATATTTCGTTACTGAATGGAATAAATTATTCATATTTACTTTCTATTTTCCTGCAAAATTAGATATTTTTTTATAATTTTGCAATCGTTTTAGATAAATATATTAATAATGTCTGAAGAAAGAGCAAGTTTTGGAAGTAAGTTAGGCATAATTATGGCTACAGCCGGTTCTGCTGTCGGACTGGGTAATATATGGCGTTTTCCTTATATGACTGGTAAAAACGGTGGTGCAGCGTTTATACTAATCTATATTGCATGTGTTATCATATTAGGAATACCATGTATGATCAGTGAATTTATAATCGGCAGGCACGGAGCCTCAAATACTGCGCGTGCATATACTCGTCTTTCAAATGGTACAGCTTGGAAGCTAGTTGGATATCTTGAGGTGCTGACGGGATTTTTAATAACTGGTTATTATGCAGTTATTTCTGGTTGGTGTCTTAATTATGTATATGCCTCAGTGATGGGGGAACTGAATGGTGATCCCGCTTTTGTGAAAAATTACTTTGTAGAGTTTTCACAGAATCCGATACGACCCGTTTTTTGGACAATATTAGTATTTGCTATTACACATTTTATTATCATTCATGGCGTAAGAAATGGTATTGAGAAGGCTTCAAAACTGATGATGCCTACTCTGTTTGTACTCCTATTGGTTATTGTAATTGCAGCCTGGATGCTTCCTGGAGCATCAAAAGGTATTGATTTCTTATTGAAACCTGATTTCTCAAAAGTTAATAGCGATGTTTTTCTTGGGGCTTTGGGACAATGCTTTTATTCTTTAAGCATTGGTATGGGATGCCTTTGCACATACGCAAGTTATTTCAGCCGTCACACTAACATTACGACATCGGCTATACAGATAGGATTCATTGATCTTATGGTTGCATTGTTGGCAGGGTTGATGATATTTCCAGCTGCTTTTTCTGTAGGGATAAATCCTGACAGTGGACCTTCGCTCATATTCATTACTTTACCAAATGTCTTTAATCAGGCTTTTTCAGGAGTTCCTTTATTAGGATGGGCTGTATCATTGATGTTCTATGCTTTACTTTTCCTTGCAGCCCTCACATCATTGATTTCTCTCCATGAGGTAAACACTGCGTTCTTTTATGAAGAACTTCATATATCACGAAAGTCTGGTGCTTGGATAGTTACAGCTCTTTGTTGTATCATAGGTGCAGTTTGTTCTGTTTCTGTTGGACATAAGAGTGGTCTGTCGCTTTTTGGTATGGATCTTCTTGATTTGTTTGATTTTGTCACAGGTCAGTTGTTGCTTCCTGCTGTAGGATTTTTCATGTGTCTTTTTGTTGGTTGGTATATTCCTAAGCAGATTGTTATTGACGAGTTGTCAAATTGGGGAACGCTGAAGTTTGGTTTCTATAAACTGTTTATTTTTACCATGCGTTTTGTTTGTCCTTTGTGTATTTTAGCTATAATGCTTCATCAGTTTGGAGTGATTTAATTTATTTATATGTCAGAAAGAGGTAATTTTGGAACTAAGATAGGAGTAATATTGGCGACAGCTGGGTCTGCCGTAGGTTTGGGAAATATATGGCGCTTTCCATATATGACAGGGCAGGATGGTGGCGCAGCCTTCATTATAATATATCTAGTATGTGTTCTTATTTTGGGTATTCCTGGAATGGTAGCCGAGTTTGTTGTAGGTCGTCACTCTGGAGCTAATGCCGCACGTGCTTATTATAATCTTGGTGGGCGTAAATGGTCGTTGCTTGGATATGGTGGAGCTATTACGTCGATGATAATATTCGGTTTCTATTCTGTTGTAGCAGGCTGGTGCTTACAATACTTGTTTGCTTCTACAATGGGACAGCTAAATGGTGATGTGACTTATGTTCAGCATTATTTCAAAACATTTTCTTCTGATCCGTTAAGACCTTTATTCTGGACCGTAGCGTTTATTATTATGACTCATCTAGTAGTAGTCAAGGGTGTTAGAAAGGGAATAGAGCGAGCGTCTAATATACTTATGCCAACTCTTTTTATCTTGTTGTTTATTATTGTTGTTGCGTCTTGTATGTTGCCGGGTACGAAAAGTGGATTGGAATTTCTTTTCAAACCAGACTTCTCTAAGGTCACCAGAGGTGTTTTTCTTGATGCTTTAGGACAGGCTTTTTTCTCATTATCGTTGGGAACAGCCTGCCTTTGTACTTATGCAAGTTATTTCAATAGACAGACAAATCTCTTAAAGTCTGCTGTACAGATTGCAGGAATAGACACCCTTGTAGCGATTCTTGCAGGTTTGATGATATTTCCTGCTGCATTTTCAGTTGGAGTTCGTCCTGATAGTGGACCGTCTTTGATATTTATTACCCTTCCTGCGGTTTTCCAGCAAGCGTTTGCAGGAATGCCTGTGCTTGGATATATAATAGGAGTATTCTTCTATGGGCTCCTTGTATTGGCAGCTCTCACGTCTACAATATCAATGCATGAAATAGGTACTGCTTTATTCTATGAGGAACTGCATATCAGTCGTTCTAAAGGTGCTTGGATAGAGACGATTGTCTGCATTGTTATAGGTATTTTCTGTTCGCTGTCTTGTGAAGCTGTAGACATAACGGTATTTGGTAAGTCGTTTCTTGATTTCTGTGATTTCATTACATCTGATATACTATTACCTTTGGGAGCGTTCTTCACCTGTGTGTTTGTAGGTTGGTATGTTCCAAAGAATATTGTTAAGGATCAAATAACTAACTGGGGAACTATATCTTCGCGCATCTATGGAATATGGCTTTTTGTAGTACGTTTTATATGTCCTATATGCATAGGTTCTGTATTTTTGCATCAACTCGGAATAATCTAAAATGTTTTTAAAGGAATTTCTTTATTTTAATAAATCTGATCGCCGTGTAATACTATTTTTGCTTACGATAGCTGTATCGGCTTTGGTGGCATTCTTCTTTTTAGGTGGTGATGAAGTGTCAAACGCAGGGTATGGCTATAAATCCAATAGCCATAAATATGACAATAATTACTCTTATAGGCATTATCCACATAAGTATTATTATGTGGCAGGTCAAAAGGCAGAGTTATTCCCTTTTGATCCTAATACCGCTGACAGTACTGAATTATTGCGTTTAGGCTTGCGCCCTTGGCAGGTTCGTAACATATATAAATATCGCTCACATGGAGGTATGTATCGTACTTCTACCGATTTCGCTAGATTGTATGGACTCACCCAAAAACAATTTCATGAAATGCAGCCTTACATACGTATAGGTTCTGATTATAAGCCAGCTTCGCTTTTGCCTGAAGTGGCAGCTAGGCAAGCTCATCATGACAGTATTGTTGCTAAATATTCATTAAAGATAAAGGGTGGTGAACATGTACTGCTTAATTCTGCTGATACAGCAATGCTGCAACGTATTCCAGGAATTGGTTCGTATTATGCTCGTGAAATAGAGAACTATCGTCGCCGTTTAGGAGGCTTCTCTAGTGTGGAACAATTAAAGGAAATAGATGGTTTCCCAGAATCAGCACTTAAATATTTTACGGCAAGTTCCACTGGCGTTGCCAAACTGAATGTAAACAAGTTGTCGCTGAATCAGCTCAAGCGACATCCTTATATATCTTTTTATCAGGCTCGTGATATTGTTGATTATCGTCGCTTGCGTGGACCACTAAAAAGCCTTGATGATCTTAGGCTGCTTAAAGACTTTCCACCAGAAGAAATTGAGAGATTGCGTCCTTATGTGGAGTTTTAACCCATATTTACATGTAATCAGTTCTATATTCATACATGCTATACTAGTCGTAATTTGAGATAAACCTTTTGTTTTTGGCGTTTTTAGCTACGAAGCTACGGCATTTCTCGCAAAGCCCATAAACAGGGGGATTGCCGACACGTAGCTTGCTGGATTTAACTACGTTAAGCTACGTTCTAGCTACGTCATCCATTTTTGCTTATATAATGTACGTGCGGGCACGCGCACACTAAGGAATTTAAAAATATAAGTGTCGAAGTGTCAACGTAATGAATATCAATATTTTATCGACGAAATAGACTGACATATAGTGACGGTGATGTGACGGTCAAATATCGGATTTTGCATGCGTTTCTATATAGAAACGCAGCTAGTTCTATATAGAAACGCAAATTTTTCTTCGATGTTCCGCCTCCTATTACTTCGTAAAATGGAATGCATTTCATCGTAAAACGCACGGCAAAACATCGCAAAACGCATCGAATTACTTAGTAAAGGACTATGCAATATAACGAAAGTTTTCTCCCATATTTTACCGACGAATAGCCGACACTTCATTCGACCCAGAAATAGATCTAACGAGTTGATGCTCAACGGATAGACACTACGACACTTATTTTTACGAAAAACCCAGAGTGTGCGCATACGTGCGCACGTGTATTATGATGTGTCGTTCCAAGTATTTAAAACTTTGGCTAACAGGCTAATCTAAATCTGATTGCATGGACAAAAATTTTGTAGTATCTTTGCCGAGAATTCAGCGGAATTCAGCAGAATAGTTAAACAAGCTTGGAAATTCTGCTCTCGTTTACGATCTCTATTTATACATCCTCTGTTCCTCAGATGCAGCAAACAGTTCTTTGACAAATTTACTTATAGAATAACATTTCATCCTAAAAACAACATAAGTTGACGTAGCTAGAACGTAGCTTACCGTAGTTAAATCCAGCAAGCTACGTGTCGGCAATCCCTCTGTTTATGGGCTTTACAAGAAATGCCGTAGCTTCGTAGCTAAAAAACATAAAAAAACGCAGGGAAAGCATCCTGAAAGTTCAATAAATCAAATCGTCACGAAGTAATCTTGGGTCTAAATGTTTAATTAACAGCACGTTATACTAAAAACTCATTATTTTAAGTAGACACTAGTGTTAATATTAATATGTTGAGTTGTGTTTAATAGCCATAAAGTATCAATATCCCCATTAATAGACGAAGAACCTTTCTTATAAAGAGTGAAAGAATTAGTCAATTATATACATGATTGCAGTTTTATTACATTAAATAATTTAAAATATGTATGTATAATTATAGTTGATATTTTGTTTATAACAAAAATACAAATCAAAATATAGGATGAACTTTAAAATAATAAAGTGGTCGCCGATATTTCGCCGACCACTTTACTCACGACAATGGCTAAATCATTGATGATTAAATTCTTAGCCTTAAAATTGTCGGGATGAGGCGATTCGAACGCCCGACCCCTACGTCCCGAACGTAGTACGCTACCAACTGCGCTACATCCCGATTATTTAAATCGTTGCGAATGCAAAGGTAATCAAATTTCCTGAAAGCAAATATTTTTTTGAATAAAAATTTGTGAGTGTGGGATAAAAAGCCTATCTTTGCACTCGCAAAACAAAAAGCATGGTGCCATAGCTCAGTTGGTAGAGCAAAGGACTGAAAATCCTTGTGTCCCCGGTTCGATTCCTGGTGGTACCACTTCCTCCTTTCATTAAGCCGTTTAGTCTCATTCGTGAGACTGGCGGCTTTCTTCGTTTATCGAGGTTTGTATAATTAAAAATCGCACGTATATAATTTGAAATTTATATACGTGCGATTAAGTTATTGAAACTCTATCTTATTGAAATAGACATTTTTAGAAGTGAAAATATACAGAAGCAACAATATCATGTAGATGCTTGCTGCCAGAAAAGTAATTATTTGTTTTTGCCACATTAAGCAATCCTGCATTTGCTTCAATTCCGATACGGAATTTACCTGTTTGATACATTATACTAGGTTGTAAGCAAAGATTGAAATTCTTAATTTTATCAGATGTGGCAGCATTTGGATTTGCATCATAATAGTATTGATCATTTTGAATGCAAAATGAGAATACAGGACCAAGCCCCAATACCCATTTATTATTTTGGTCCTGGATATGATATTGCATAATGACAGGAACATCAAGGAATGTATAGCTGTCATAATCAGCCCCATCATCGTTAGAAAACGGTTTGTCGGCAAGCTGACGAATAGCAAGACCTGGCATAATAGAAATTTTCTCTGAAAGATAACAATTAAGTCCATAACCAATTTTGGTAGATAAACCAGACTCATTATCTCCAGAGGTTTTATCCATAAAATATCCGACTGAGAGATAGATGTTATGCTCAAATTTTTTCTCCTGAGCATTTGTGATAATGCTTGAAAGCATTAATAAAGTGGTTAAAATAGCAATTTTCATCGTGTTTTATATTAAAGCAGTTCTGGTAACTGGAATAGTTTTATTCCGTTTGATCCCTTGATAAGTACGTAATATCCTTCTGGGCGTTTAATAGCGATTTCTTCTTTCACTTCTTCAACATTTTTGAACTTGCGGTAGTCAGTATTTGTTTTTCCAAATTCCTCACCAACAAGCCAAATCTCTTTGAATCCGTATTCCTTAAGTTGGTCTACGATTTTCTGATGCTCTGCATCCGAAACTTCACCAAGTTCACGCATATCGCCAAGGATAGCCATCTTCTTGTCAACATCCATCACTTTGAAATTCTCTATTGCTGCTGACATACTAGATGGATTGGCATTATAAGCGTCAACAATCAGTTTGTTAAACTTCGTAACATCAAGTTGGCTTCTGTTATTGTCTGGAGTATAACCTTCCAAAGCGCTATTTATCTTCTCGGCTTCCACGCAAAAATGAAGACCTATTGTTATCGCAGCTAGCATGTTGTCCATGTTGTAAGCACCAATAAGGTGAGTTTGCACCTCGTAGGTCTTTGCTTTAGAATCAGTAGATGAAAGGTCAGTCCAGCTGAATTTCAAAAATGGCGCACAACTAATGACCTCACCCATAACATTGGCATCGTCAGTCTGGCCATAAGTTACAATACGGCTTAGTTCTCTTTTCTGTGTCATATCTACCAAGTCGTCATTGCTCTCGTTGAGAAACAATAAACAATCATGTGCTTTAAGAAAATCGTACAGCTCTCCCTTTGTTGTCTTTACGCCTTCAAAACTTCCAAACCCAAGCAAATGGGCACGACCTACATTGGTAATCATTCCACATGTAGGTTCCACATATTCTACAAGTTTCTTGATATCTCCAGGATGGCTTGCACCCATTTCTACAACCGCAATATCGTTATCTTTGTCAAGACGCAGCAAAGTCTTTGGTACGCCTACATCGTTATTAAAGTTGCCCTCTGTGTGCATGACATTATATTTTGCAGACAAAACAGCAGAGACAAGTTCCTTGGTGGTAGTCTTTCCGTTTGTACCAGTAATTCCAATAACTGGGATATCAAAGTGTCTTCTGTGCTCTCTTGCTATTTCCTTGAATGTTGTGAGACAGTCGTCTACGAGAATAATATTGTCGTTTCCATCCACAGCATATTCTTTTTCATCTATGATGGCATAAGAACATCCCTTCTCAAGAGCAGCCTTGGCAAACTTGTTGCCGTTGAAAGACTCCCCCTTCAATGCGATGAAAATACTGTCTTTAGGACAGTTTCTGCTATCAGTAGTAATGAAAGGGTGCTGCTGGTAGATTTTATACAATTCTTTTATATCCATGTCGTATATGTTTCTTTTATGATTGCAAAGTTACATTTTTTTCTTTTAAGACAAATATTCTGTTAATTATTTATTGCTAATATTGGAATTTTAATTTGGATAATAGTCAAAAATATGATAACTTTGCATGGTATGAAACATATAGACTATACAATTAATGTTCGTGGAAGGTTGATAGACCTTTCGACTCCCAAAGTAATGGGAATACTGAACTGCACACCTGACAGTTTTTATGTAGGAAGCAGGAAGCAGACTGAGCGCGAAATTCTGGAAAGAGCCACTCAGATTGTGGAGCAGGGCGGTGACATTATTGATATAGGGGCATTCTCTACACGCCCTGGCGCAAAGGAGGTGAGCGAGGAAGAAGAGACCGAAAGATTGAGATATGCACTTGGTATCGTAAGGCATGAATATCCTGATATTCCGATTTCTGTTGATACTTACCGTCCGCTTGTTGCAAGAAAGTGTATCACTGAATGGGGAGCCGATATAATAAATGATGTGAGTGAAGGTGGAATAACCGGTATCGTTAATACTCCGATAAGTGAGACAGGCAGTATGTTTGATGTTGTTGGCGAATTGAAAGTACCATATATATTGATGTCGGTAAAATCCAATATTCATGATATGGTGATAGCCTTTGCCGATGAGGTACAACAGTTGCGAGACCGAGGTGCAAAAGATATAATTCTAGACCCTGGCTTTGGCTTCGGAAAAACATTGGAACAGAACTATGCTATTTATGCCGAAATGGAGAAACTGCAAGTATTTGAACTTCCTATACTTGTTGGTATATCAAGAAAGAGCATGATTTTCAAACTGCTTGGTGGAGATCCTACCACGGCTCTAAACGGAACAACGATTCTCAATACCATCGCTTTGCAGAAAGGCGCCGGAATATTGCGAGTGCATGACGTAAAAGAAGCAATTGAGACTGTAAAGATTGTGTCTGAAATGCGGAAGTCAACTCAAAGCTAACATATAATAATATTTACAAATGCCTTTTGAATTTGGAATAAAAGATATAATCGACATCTTTCTTGTCGCACTGATATTATACTACCTTTATCGATTGATGAAGGAAAGTCGCTCATTGAATATTTTTATCGGTGTTATGGTGTTTGTAATAGTGTGGCTTTTTGTAAGTCAAGTGCTTGAAATGCGCTTGTTGGGATCTATACTTGACAAATTTGTGAGTGTTGGCGTTATCGCCATGATTGTACTTTTTCAAGAGGAAATACGCAAATTTCTTTATACACTTGGCGCACATCAGCGAATAAGGCGATTCGCCCGTTTGTTTACGTCTAACAAAAGTGATAAAGATATGGAGGTTACCAGAGCTACGATAATGCCAATCGTCATGGCTTGCATGAGTATGTCTAAGGGAAAGATTGGTGCTTTGATTGTTATAGAGCGAGGTGCACCGCTTGAAGATATTATTGATACAGGTGATGTGATAGATGCTAATATCAATCAGCGACTTATAGAAAACATATTTTTCAAGAACTCTCCACTCCACGACGGTGCGATGATTATATCTAATAAAAGAATCACGGCTGCTGGATGTATATTGCCTGTAAGTCATAATAGAGACATACCAAAAGAGTTGGGACTCCGTCACCGTGCTGCTATGGGAATAAGTCAGGAAAGTGATGCAATAGCAGTTGTTGTGAGCGAAGAAACTGGAAGAATTAGTGTAGCTGTCAAGGGGCAGTTCCATTTGAGATTGTCAGCAGAGGAGCTTGAGAGCATTTTAACCCGCGAAATAGACTGATTTTATATTTTTTTATCCTTAGCCAACTCCTCGTTTCAATTAATTTTGCTAATTTTGCAAACTGTAAATAGCAATTTAAATATTTTATTTCGAATTTTATATATTATATACATATTAACAAACTATGGACTTATTACAGCAAATTGTTGCGCGCGCTAAAGCGGACAAGCAGCGCATCGTGCTCCCAGAAGCTGAGGAGGAGCGCACTTTAAGGGCAGCCGATAAAGTTTTGGCTGACGACATGGCAGAAATCATTTTGATCGGTAACCCAGACAACATCAAGAAACTCGCAAAGGAGTGGGAACTTGGAAGTATTGAAAAGGCTACTATCATTGATCCAATGAACAACCCTAAGAGTGAAGAATATGCTGAAAAACTCGCAGAACTTCGCAAGAAGAAAGGTATGACAATTGAGCAGGCTCGCGAGCTGGTTACAAAAAATAATTTGTATCTCGGTTGTATGATTATAAAAACTGAAGGCGCTGATGGTCAGATAAGTGGCGCATTGAGCACTACAGGTGATACTCTTCGTCCAGCACTTCAGATAATAAAGTGTGCACCAGGTGTTACATGTGTAAGCGGTGGATTACTATTGTTCTCTCAGCAGAAAGAATTTGGAGAGAATGGTGTTCTTGTTATTGGTGACGTTGCAGTTACACCAGTTCCTGATGCTAGGCAGCTTGCAGAAATCGCTGTTTGTACAGCTCAAACAGCAAAGACGATTGCTGGATTTACTGAACCTCGCGTAGCAATGTTGAGTTTCTCAACAAAGGGAAGTGCAAAGCATGAGGTTGTAGACAAGGTAGTTGAGGCAACAAAAATAGCTCATGAAATGGCTCCTGAATTGAAACTTGATGGCGAGTTGCAGGCTGATGCTGCTCTTGTACCATCTGTTGCAGAGAAGAAAGCTCCTAACAGTGACATTGCAGGAAAGGCAAATGTTCTTATTGTTCCAAACCTTGAGGTTGGAAATATTGGTTACAAACTTGCACAGCGTTTAGGTAATGCCGTTGCGATTGGTCCTGTACTTCAGGGTATTGCACGTCCTGTAAACGACCTTAGCCGTGGATGTACTGTTGATGACATCTATTACATGGTAGCAATTACAGCTTGTCAGGCTCAGGATGCAAAGAAATAAAAATCATTAAATCAAAATATATGAAAGTTTTAGTTCTTAACTGCGGAAGTTCTTCAATAAAATATAAGTTTTACAATATGGACGATGAGTCTGTATTGGCACAAGGTGGTGTTGAGCGTATTGGTCTTGATAATGCATTTATTAAGGTAAAGCTTCCTAATGGGGAGAAAAAGCAGATAATGGCAGATCTTCCTACACATAAGGAAGGTGTGAGCTTGGTATTCAAGTGCCTGCTTGATTCTGAAATAGGTGCAATAAAGAGTCTTGACGAGATTGATGCAGTAGGTCATCGTATCGTACAAGGTGGTGACAAATACAAACAGAGTATCATTGTTGATAAGAGCGTTGAAGACGGCATAGAGGAACTTTGCGATCTTGCACCTGTTCATAATGCAGGACACTTGAAAGGTATTCGTGCTGTAGATTCATTGATGCCTACAACACCTCAGGTTTGTGTATTTGATAATGCTTTCCATAGCACAATGCCAGACTATGCATATCTTTATGCAGTACCTTATGAACTTTATCAGAAATATCACATACGTCGTTATGGTTTCCATGGAACGAGTCATCGTTATGTATCAAAGCGTGTTTGTGAGATTCTTGGTCTTGATATAAATAATTCTAAAATCATAACATGCCATATCGGTAATGGAGCAAGTGTTGCTGCTATACTTAATGGTAAGGTTATTGACACATCAATGGGTCTTACTCCTCTTGCTGGTCTTATGATGGGTAGCCGTTGCGGTGATATAGACGCATCAGCTGTTACATATATCATGGATAAGTTGAATATGAAGCCACAAGAAATGGCTAACTATTTGAACAAGGAGAGTGGTGTGCTCGGTATTACTGGTATATCTAGTGATATGCGTGATATTGAAAACGCAGCTCATGAAGGTAATGAACGTGCACAGCTTGCACTCAACATGTACAATTACCGCATAAAGAAATATATAGGTGCTTATGCTGCTGCTCTCGGTGGTGTTGACGCTATTGTATGGACAGCCGGTGTAGGCGAAAACCAGACTGATACACGCGAAGAGGCTTGTGCTAATCTTGAATATCTAGGCGTAAAGATAGATGTTGAGAAGAATGCAAAGATTCATGGTGATGAGGCTATAATCTCAACACCTGACAGTAAGGTTAAAGTTGTTGTTGTGCCAACTGACGAGGAAATTGTTATCGCTCGCGATACAAAGGAACTTGTTGATAAGGCAGGCAAGTAATTTAAGGATATACGACAATAAGCCCTCTCCTTTAAGGAGTGGGCTTTTTTATAATTATATGATGGATAAGAAGATCGTTACTTTCGGAGAAATTCTTTTGCGTTTGTCAAAGGAAAATAATTCTCGTCTTTCTCAAGGAAGACAGTTTAATGGTGATTTTGGAGGCTCTGAAGCTAATGTTGCTGTCTCATTATCGGTATTAGGAGATAATGTGGAGTATGTGACTCGTGTTCCTGAAAGTCCTATTGGCAACGCAGCGTTGATGCATCTTCGTGAGTTTGGTCTTGATACAAGTCATATAGTAAAAGGTGGTGACCGTCTTGGTACCTATTATTTTGAGTCGGCGGCATCTATGCGTAATTCTGTTGTTGTGTATGATCGCAATAATAGTTCTTTTTATAGTCTGAAGCATGGAGATATTGACTGGACACCGATATTCGATGATGCAAAGATATTTCATTGTTCTGGTATTACATGTGCAATGAGCAGAGATGCCTTGGATACTACGTTTGATGCATTGGAACTAGCAGAGAGAATGGGAGTTGAAATTACATGTGATATCAACTACCGCAAGAATCTTTGGCATTATCCAGGAGCAAACGCAAAGGTGACTCTTCATAAACTGATGGAATATAGTTCATTTATATTCGGTGATCAGAATGAATGGGAGGTAGGTAGTTCGTTGAAGCATATACCTTTTGAGGCAATGGATTCTTCATACAAGATTGACGAGGATGCTTATATTGCTTATTTCAAAGAATTGCAGAAGCAGTTTCCACGATGCAAGCGTATGTTGATAGCTTTGCGTAACCAGATAGCATCAAGCCATCATACTCTTACAGGAGTGCTTTATTCAGAAGGTAAATTATATAAGACAAAAATATACGATATTAATCCTGTCGTAGATCCTATGGGATGCGGCGATGCTTTTGTAGCTGCATTCATTCATGCCCGTATGAAATGGGATGATGATCAACGTTGTCTTGATTTCGCCATAGCTGCCTCAGCCATAAAAAATACCATTATTGGTGACCAGAATCTAGCAATAGAAGATGAAATTATAGAAGTGATGAATCACTAACGATTCACTTCATTATATAAAATAAAAAAGTCATACGATGAAAGGAGTAACCTTATCATGTATGACTTTTTTATTTTTAGCTAAATACTTACTGAAGTAGTCTAGTAGATAATTCCCACGCTGACTCCAAGTGTGTATTTGTTGTATGCTGTATTTTCATATTTCTTAGTCTTCAGATAGTCACCATATATTTTGGCAAACCAATTTGATGTAGTTCCCTTAATAGTTAGAGGGCGTTCATAACTCAATTCTCCGTGTACGAAACCATAGTCTACGGCATAGTATTTCATATCAGGCAACAAAACACCTTGTGCGTATTCGTTTGTGTTGTTAGCCAGATTGATACTGTTGCGTGTAGAGAAGCTATATCCTGCACTGAGGGCATATCCAAATCCTGTGTTGCATAAGTTCATACCTTCCTCAAACGCGATGTTTAAGCGCCCGTATTTTAATTCTGAAGAATTAAGAAGATACTTGTTGCTTACATCATTATAGTTGGCTTTAAATCCCATGTAAGCAAATATTCTGTCTTTATAAGGAATGCTCAATCTGTAATGTGCATCAAGATTTAGAACTCTTATCTGATACCGCTTATTGAACTTAATCTGAGTATCATATCTGTATGAATTGAAACCTGTTGCAGAGTCTGTATTGATGATAAGTTTCTGTCTGTATTCGTCAGCAAATCCCTCTTCGTAACTTGCTTTGAAGTCTATCTGATGAATTAATTTTCCAGTTGTCAGTCTATTTTGTGACTGTAATCCATATATGTAATTGTAGTAGTGACCAGGACTATACTTGTATACGCCCAGTACACTCTCACTTCCACGCTGGATGCTAATACTGTTTAGTGAATTTAAAACATTACCTTTATATCCATAAGATATTTCTGCACCAAAGTTATGGTTTACCCATTCACGGCTGAAACTTCCGTAACCACCTGTTGTTCCGTTTGCATTCTCAAGTCCGCTCATCAAATAATATTTCAATGTAGCATCAGTCTGCACGGTTGTTACATTCTGTATTTTCTCTTTGCGTCGGTTATACCATGCAGCAAGTCCGATACTACTGCTGCCGAAGTTATATATTGCAGATGGAGTGAGTTTATATTCAAGAAGTTCTGATCTTGATCTAGGATCACGCAGACGACTTAAATCACCAAGATTGTAATCAAGGCGTGCACCAAAGTTCCATTTCCCTAATCTGGTAGTACCAATAGCCGCAGTAAGATTTATATTCTGGAAATCGTAGTTTCCATATACTGACGAACCGCTGAAATAAGGGTCGCTATTGTATGGGCGAACAACGTCAGCCCAAGCACGATCTTTCGTTTTACCATTGTTGAAATCAAACTTGCCATATCCATAAAGGATTTTGGAAATCTTCTGATATCTTTCAGTAAAGAACTTCAGATTATGAGTTGACGTACCTTCCTGAACACGGTGATAGTCGCCACCGTTATATGAATAATCAATGTTGGCTATTCCGTGGTTGGCAGTCATGTCTATACCTAGTCCAGCAGCATTGTCTGTATTGTGCCAAAGAGCTTTGGTGTCAAGATACATATATTTGCCACGGTTCATAAGGCTGTCTTGTGCAAAGACTGGAGTTACAGCCAATGATATTATTAATAAAATATACTTATTCATCATATTCGCGAATCTTGATAGTTGTAGAAGTTTGGAAATCATTAATAGAGTTGTTGCCGTCCTGAAGAATCTTATGTCCGTCAGTTCCGCGACGTGTAGATGTCTTTCTATAAATCACCTCTCCATTATATCCACTTATTGAATTGATATTTGTATATCCGCCGTCAATATCTCCAGACATGTGCTTTGTAGCAATGTCTATACCTGTAGCACTATATTTAAGGATATCAACTCCATCAATGACATATTTCTTTGGAACAATACTATATAGCGTTCCACTTGTCTTTCCGTAGGCGTATGTTGTTTTGAAAGAAGCTACATTTTCTTTTGTGCGGAAGATTATAATGCCGTTAGGACCACCATTTAATATATTCATTTTTGAAATACCACTGAAAGAGGAGTATATAAGGTCCAAAGCTGGTGTGGCAGAATTGTTCACGGTTTTACCTGAAGCATCTTTCGCTTCATAATCAGCATTTAGAAGATTAAATTCATGTGCTCCGTTAACAGTGTGGTCAATAGCACTGTTTGTTAATATGATAGTTCCACCAGGGACAATTATATGAGAAGATTTTGTAGGAATGCGGAATATCTGTTTGCATAATACTACGGAATCTTTGTAGACATCTTTGAGATTATCAAGAGAATAGGCTGGTGTAGAATTAGTTTCTATAAGACCAATATATAATCCCGATACGTCAATATCACTATTTGTCTGATTGTATATTTCCAAAAATTGACCAGCTGAATAATTCTTGTTATTATTATCTTTTGAACCAGCATAGTACATCTTGCTTATCAGAAGTGATGCGCCTGCAACAAGATTAGTATTCAGACTTATCTTGTCGGCTGATTTTATTATTTGGTTATTGACATTTCCTGATATTGTTGCGAAATAGCCTTCGCTTGCAACCTTTCCTGTCGCTGCGGTGTATTCTGCTTGGTCAATATCCCAAGATGTAGATATTGTGTAAACGTCTGGAATAATTTGATTGAACTCTGCCACTCCCTTATCGTCAGTTTTCGCAGTTAAAGTGTTCCCTGTGTTTGAGGTCAGCGTTACTATGTGATCTGATAAGTTTCCACCCACGGTAAATTCAGCAGGTGGATTTATTTGAATGTTAGTTGAAATTGCTTTCGCCTCGTCGTTATAGTCAACGCATCCCATGAGGAGTTGTGTGGGAATGAGCATCAATATATATAGCCATTTACTGCCGTTTGACAGAATATTTAGAAGGCTTTTATTGTTGTTGTATATTTTGTTCATATCTGTATGACTTTATAATTATAAATTGAAATAAAGCTCCACGCCATAACTGAAATTATTGGTGTTACGCTGTGATAAAGTTGTTGTAGTGCTTGATTTCAGATACGGTTCATAATACATCATATTATTTACATACAATGATAAACCACCAATATTTCCCAACTCCTTAGTTAACCTTCCAGAAAGGTTCCAAGTGATTGGACTCTTGGTAGGAACTGCGTCACTAGGGTTAATGTTCAGATCACTTATTTTTAAGCTGCTGACATTACTAGGTACAGAAGAATAGTATTTGCCAGTCATGTCAAGATATCCGCTTTGCATATCACTTGTGATATCGTGATAGGTTAGGTCTGGTGTGATATATCCGATAGGACTTGTTTTCGCAACAAAGCTGTTATTATAGTCATACCATATTGCCTGTGCAGTGAAAGACGCTACCATTCGTAGACTAGGAATGTTGGTTACCAGACGCAACGTGTTAATAAATCTGCGATACATGTTGTAGTCAAGACCAGACGGGTATACTACTTTAAACGGAGTTGTGTTATAAGAGGAATAACTTGTTGGAAGGTTAACCACTGCCACACTTCTTGAATTCATGTCAGTTGACCATGTTTTTGTCTCCGAATATGCACCACTGAAGAATATGGATGTGTTTATAGGTTTTATCTCACCTAACTCAAAATCAAATTCTATTCCTTTGTTTACTGCTGTATTCGTATTGCCTACACGTCCGGTAGTCATGAATATCAGATCTTGTCGTGCAGGTAAATCATAATTGATAGTTGTTGCAGCGCCAGGAGTGATAATAAGTCCGCTTTGAGCTGTATACACATTATTTGCGTAAGTGAAATATTCTGTTGCAGAACCAAATCCGTTAGGAGTTTTATCTCTATAAGCAAGGAAACTGAGCTTTCTGTTACCAGGTAACTTTAAGTCAAGTCCAAATTCTATCTTTGTAGTAGTGGCATTTTTCAGACCTTTACTGTATTCCACATTATACACTTGTGTATGATAAGCCAATAGTTGAGCCGCAGCATCATTCTGTGGCATATAGTTGGCAGCTACACGGTCATCATATTTTCTGTCAGGATACAGATAGTCAAGTCCTGGCGTCTTACTGTTTAAACCGATACCTCCACGAATATCCAACCATTTTGTTGCTGTGAACGATAAGTTGACACGAGGTGATAGAGATGTTGTTGATACATTAGAGAACGGTTGCTGCGATGCGAAACGTAGTCCGACATTTGCACGAAGGTAATTAATCTTGTTTATATTCCAAGTGAAATTATCTTCGGCATAAGCTGCTATTTGGTGCAGGGCTGGAATAGAAGAGAATGCTCGTGGACGTCCATTACTATTTGGCTTGTATGGCAATGAATCGTTCTCATTATAATATCCTCTACCGCTGTTCCAGTTTAAACTGTAGTCTGCGCCAATTTTAAAACTCTGTCTTGTTTTTCCTGCTTTGAAATAAAACGAATCGTTTATCTTTGCGAATATGTTCCCAGGTCTGCTTTCAGTGACGCCTGTAGCCAGATAACTCTTTGTCATCCAAGGTACATTGTAGTATCCTGTTTGCATTGCTGTTATTATAGGTAATAACCCCGAACCACTAGATATATAACTAGTATTACTATTATCAATCTTCGTCATGCTTACTCCTAATGTATAAGATAGCGTGCGTATGAAGAGTTTATCTAATGACAGACGCCCGTTGTGAGTAAGTCCAAAAGTATAGTTCTTGTTGCTACTTGATGTGCCGTCGGCAATTGCGTCTGGATCTTTACCGTTCCAATCTTTTGTGTACATGAAGCGTAGCTTCGTATCTGTGTGCCATTTCCTGCTAATGTCATAAGCATAACCTATGTTTAGAGAATAACGTCCATAGCTACGTGTCTTCTGGCGTGGGTCGCTCCATGCCTTTGCATAATCAAAATCAAAGTTAAGTATTCCAGCCTTGTTAAGACTGAACCCTTTGCCTAGTGAATAGTTCTGCATTTCAGGATTAACTTTTCCCTTAAACTGCCATGGTGTTACACCCATTTTAGAATGAACTATAACAAGTCCACTGGTTAGGTCACCATATTCGGCTGAAGGAATTCCTCTTACAACCTCTACATTATCAATGTTATCAGCACTTATCTGACGAAGGTCTGTACCCGTGAATGCTGTACTTGAGAAACCACCTTGTGTCATCGCTGAATTGTTGGACATTGGTACACCATCAATAATGATACTTGAACCGAAGGCACTTGTATTATTGTTTGATAATGTGCGAAGTTGAAGATTGCTTTGCTGAGTCAAGTCAGTGTTTCCCATTTCCTTTCCAGGAATTAACTGCATGATATCAGCAAGAGATGTAGCCTGCAAGTGATCTATTGCTTGTCGCCCGATAACACTTGTTGTTGATGCTATGGATGATTTCTGGCGAGCAGTTACAACAACTTCTTTCAAAGCGAGAGAAGTTGGGGTCATCTGAATGTTTAGACTTAGATTTGACTTTACGTCAATAGTCGTTTGGTATTTCTCATAACCAACATATGATATTTCAAGAATATATTTTCCTCGAGGAACGTTCTTGAAAGAAGTCTTTCCGTCAACATCTGTTATCGCGAATGATGAAAGTGGGTTTAGGTTACAGCTTGCCATCATGATAGCCTCGCGGCTTCCTTTTTCTGCCACTTTCAGGTTGACTGTGAATTTTGTATTGTTATTATTTGACTGTGCCGAAACATTTGTGGCGTACAGTATTAGACTTAATAACAAGACAATAATTGTTGTAGCTTTTTTCATCTTTATTTAATACTATTAGAAAATGTTATATTACTGAATACTAATCTTAATGTTATTGAATACTAATCTTATGTTATATTTTGCAAATATATTAAAAATTATTAATGCTGGCAATACCTTATTGTAGGTATTTTTATGTTTAATGTCGTTTTTAACGTTTTATATTTGCAAAATTCGCTTTTTATGCTTAATGTTTAAGTCAAAAAAGTAGCTAATGTTTTTGTAGGTTTCAAATAATATATTAACTTTGCAAGAAACCATAAGGAAAGATTTATGACACAGACAGAAAAAACTAAGATGGAAGAGCATATTGTAGATGTGTTAAAGACTGTTTACGACCCAGAGATACCTGTAAATATATGGGACTTGGGTATGATATACAAAATAGAAGTTAAAGACGATGCTAGTGTGGAACTGGATATGACGTTTACCGCACCTAATTGTCCTGCTGCTGATTTCATCCTTGAGGATGTTCGTACGAAGGTTGAAAGTGTTGACGGTATTAATTCCGCTAATGTTAATCTTGTTTTTGAACCTGCTTGGGATCAAAGTATGATGACAGAAGAGGCTCGTGTAGAATTGGGTTTTGAATGATAATAGAAATTTATATAAAGCGATTATGAGAAAGAATGTTTATTTTCTCTCAGATGCTCACCTAGGATCATTGGCAATAGAGCATCCACGTATGCAGGAGCGACGACTTGTTCGCTTTCTTGATAGCATTAAGGATAAGGCCTCAGCTATATATCTATTGGGAGATATGTTTGACTTTTGGGATGAATATCGTTATGTCGTTCCCAAAGGATATACACGTTTCTTGGGTAAATTGAGCGAACTATCAGACAGTGGAGTAGAAATTCATTTCTTTACAGGTAATCATGATCTTTGGACTTATGGATATCTTGAGGAAGAGTGTGGACTGATTGTTCACAAGAAACCTGTCACTACTGAAATATATGGTAAGGTGTTTTTTCTAGCTCATGGTGATGGACTCGGAGATCCTGACAATAAATTCAAGATATTAAGGAAAATTTTTCATAACCGTACGTGCCAGAAGTTGCTCAATTTCATGCATCCTCGTTGGGGAATGGCTTTGGGACTAAACTGGGCAAAGCATAGTCGCATAAAGCGTATTGATGGCAAAGAGGTTCCTTTTATGGGCGAAGACAAGGAGTATCTTGTACAGTTCACTAATGAATATATGGCTAACCACAATGATATAGATTATTTTATCTATGGTCATCGACATATAGAATTGGATCTGAATTTGAGCAAGAAAGTTAGAATGCTTATCCTTGGTGACTGGATATGGCAGTTCACTTATGCTGTATTTGACGGTGAACATATGTTTATGGAACAATATGTAGAAGGTGAGACTGAGTTCTAAACACGGTCTTATCTTTTTTACAGTTTGCCGCTTTCACGATATGAATAATATTTCCCGTCTGTTATTATAACGTGATCGAGGAAATATATACGCATTAATTCGCAGGCATTTTTAACTCGTTTAGTAAGTTGATCGTCTGGTCCGCTTGGAAATGGATTGTTGCTTGGATGATTGTGGCACAGAGCCATAACAGTGGCATTGCAGAGTAAAGCCTCTTTCAATATTATTCTAATGTCAACAGCTGTTTCGCTTATGCCTCCATGACTGATACGCATAACTTTTATCAGTTTATAATTTTGATTAAGCATGATTGCCCACGCCTCTTCAATATCAAGATCCTGCATTCTAGGATGCATATAGTCATATATAGCTGATGCAGAACTTATGTTATGACGCTCTTCAGCTTTTTCTAAAGATCTCCTTTTCCCAAGTTCGCATGCTGCTAGGATCGTTATAGCCTTAGCGGGACCTAATCCGTTGTATTCCTCAAGTTGTTGAATACTAAGTTTTCCTAATGTGTTTAGATTGTTGTTGCAATCGTTCAAAACTCGTTTCATTAAGTCAACAGCACTCTCATTGGTGTTTCCGCTTCCAATCAAAATGCCTAATAATTCAGCATTGCTGAGGGAGTTGGCGCCAAGTCTTTCTAGTTTTTCTCGTGGGCGATCTTCAAGTGCCCAATTGGTTATAGTTAGTTTTTCCACTTCTTTATTTGTAGAATGTTTTTTTATATGCGCTGAATTCATCTTTTCCTCTTACGCAACGTTTCCACCATGAATTAATGAAACCACAACCATAACCTGTTAGTTGTACGTAAGCGGCAGCGATACTCAGCAGTCCCACTTTTATACTCTTATTTACCTTTGTGGAGTCAGTGAAAATCAGTAGGCAATACAGTATTATAGGTAGAGCTGCGCATAAAGTCATGACGTAACCTGCTGTTTGCCATTTTTCTTCAACAGAGGTCTGCATAGTAATGATTCCTGTAATACATAATGTAAAAAGGAAAATCATTCCGATAGTGAATGCCATGGGTAATAGATGTACAAGTTTCAGTGATTCAGGATATTTCTTATATAGGTTTATGCGAGCTATACCGCTGTTGAAAACTTGTCTCCAGAATTTATTGAAATCAGTGCGTCGTTTGTGCCAAACCCATGCCTCAGGAAATAGTCTACATTTATATCCAGACTTGAATATGCGTATGCTGAAATCTATATCTTCGCCGAAACGCATATCGCTAAAGCCGTTTAACTTGCTGTAAACATCTCGCTTTATTCCCATGTTGAATGAGCGTGGATAAAATTTATCCAGTTTCTTCTTTCCTCCGCGTATTCCTCCTGTTGTAAAAAAGCTTGTCATAGAATATGATATAGCTTTTTGAGTATCAGTAAATGAATCGTGTGCACGGTCGGGACCTCCGAAAGCATCAGCATCATTGTCGTTGATTTCATCCTCAATGGCTTTGATGTAATTCTCAGGAAGCACTACGTCACTGTCAAGGATTATGAGATATTCACCATTAGCTTTCTCTGCTCCATAGTTTCTGCTTTGTCCAGGACCACTGTTCTCTTTCATGAAATACTTTAAGTCAAGTTTTTCTGAATACTTGTCGCAGACATCTTTACACGTAATATTCGAACCGTCTTCGACAATAACGACTTCAAAGTTTTTCAAAGTCTGTATTGTGAGGCTTTCAAGTAGTTCGTCAACTTCGTTAGGGCGATTGTAAACAGGTACTATTATTGAGTATTTCATAATTTTTATATATAGAGTAACCAAGGTGCATAAAAGCAAAAAGGTAAAAAAGTAAACATTCTATGGTCGTATTCTTACTCCCATGTATTTACTTTTTCACCTTTAAGTATTTGATTTTTAATTATTCCTTTACGCGGCCTAAATAACTTCCGTCACGTGTGTCAACCTGAATAAGGTCACCTTCGTTGATGAAAAGAGGTACGCGGACTTCAACACCTGTTTCAAGAGTTGCAGGCTTTGTTGCGTTTGTTGCAGTATCACCCTTGATTCCTGGTTCGCTGTGAGCAACATGAAGATTAGTCTTTACAGGCATTTCAGCAAGTAGGATAGTTCCGTCTGAAGTATCAGTAACAACTTCAACGATGTCGCTTTCTTTCATGAAGTCAACACCAGTAATCTGCTGCTTTCCTACAGGAATCTGCTCAAAAGTTTCTTGGTTCATAAGAATTATTCCGGTTGTGTCTTCGTAAAGATACTGGTAAGGACGGCGCTCAACACGAACATCTTCAAGTTTAAAACCGACCTGGAAAGTACGCTCAAGTACACGACCATCAGCAACGTTCTTCAGCTTTGTGATCATAACCGTGTTGCCTTTTCCTGGCTTTCTGTGCTGAAAGTCAATACAAGTCCAAATCTTTCCGTCCATGCGAATACATGTACCGATCTTAATTTCTTGTGAATTAATCATTATTGTATTTTTGAATGTTTATAATTTCTAAAAACGTTTGATACAGTGTTTATAACTGAGTTTCGACTGCAAAGTTACTATATTTTTATAAAAAAACATCAATTTGCAACTTAAAAAACTCTTAATTCTTTGGTATTTCGAAAATTATGAGTAATTTTGCAACCCAAAAGGTTTAAACTTGACTTTGCTAAAGTGTAGATATTATACTTAGAAGTGTTTTTAACTTTTAAATCAGAAGTGGAGGAATTGTATGCGCGGATAACTCCGACATCATTTACAAGCAATAAAATAACAAAATAAATAAGTAAAAAAATGAAAAGAACATTTCAGCCTCACAACCGCCGTCGTGTAAATAAGCACGGTTTCCGCGAGAGAATGGCAACAAAGAATGGTCGTCGTGTATTGTCATCTCGCCGTGCTCGTGGTCGTAAGAAATTAAGTGTATCTAGCGAGAACCACGGTAAATAATCCGTTGTTGGTCGTAGATTACGATAAGAAGCAGCAAAGAAAGTAATTTCCTTGCTGCTTTTTGTGTTATTAAATTTTGTTGCCTTGCTTGGATTATTATAACTTTAACTATCGTTGAAGATAGGCTGCACTCGGAATAATAAATAAAAACTTTGTTATTTATTTTGTTCTTCTCTCAACTTGCATTATCTTTGCATAAGATAAGGCTATACTCGGCAAAGCATTCAAGTTAACTTGATGTATAGAACTCGCTTGCACTATCTTTGCAATTAATAAATGTATATAAATGGAGTCATCAGAATTCGTCAAGAAGTTTAAAAGCTGGTATCTGTGGAAGAATTTTCTAGCCATGGCTGCTGTTGTTATTGCTCTTTGCCTTGGTGTAAAGTTCGGACTTGATGTATATACACATCACGGACAGTCTATTCCTATTCCTAATGTTAAGCATAAATTGTTTCGCGACGCAGAACATATTCTTAACGACGCAGGGCTTGAAATCGTAGTCAGTGATACCGGATACGTGAAGAATCTTCCTCCTGATTGTATCCTTGAACAAACTCCAGGACCAGGTGAAAGGGTAAAGGAGGGACATGTCATATATGTAACTGTAAATTCTCCTCATTCTCCTACTATCACTCTCCCTGATGTTATTGATAATAGCTCGCTTAGAGAGGCTATGGCAAAGTTGACCTCAATGGGATTTAAACTTGGTATGCCGCAGTATATATCTGGTGAGAAAGACTGGGTATATGGTGTTCTTGTTCGAGGGCATCATGTGACGGCTGGTGATAGAATTTCTGTAGAAGATAAACTTATTATCCAAGTTGGTAACGGAAAGAGAGATGTCTCTGATTCTGTGGACTATGTTGACCCGACTAGTCCTGATGTTGATGAGAATAACGGAAATGTAGATGAGTTTGAAGTTGTATCGGGATCTGAAGCTACAGAACCTGAACATACTGAATCAAACAAGACAACACCTTAAAGAAAAAATAAATGATTGAAGATATAAACGAAATTGAAGAGTTTGAAACCGATGATCAACAACTCTATGAACATTGGAAGATAGAAGTTGATCCTGGACAGACTCAGGTGCGTATAGATAAGTTCCTTTCTGAAAAAAATCCGTATCAGAGTCGTAATAGAATTCAGCAGGCTGCCGAAGCAGGATTTATCCAAGTGAACGGAATGCCGGTAAAAAGCAGCTATAAGGTGCGTCCTAATGACGTGATAACTCTTGTGCTCGACCGTCCTAAGCATGATACAAGTATTGTTGCTGAGGATATTCCGCTAGATATCGCTTATGAAGACGATGATGTAATAGTAGTTAATAAAAAAGCTGGTATGGTAGTTCATCCTGGAGCCGGAAACTTCACTGGTACCCTCATCAATGCTATTGCATGGTATTTGAAGGACTTGGATGGATTTGATGCTAATGATCCAGAAGTTGGACTAGTTCACCGAATAGATAAGGACACAAGTGGACTTATTTTGGTTGCTAAAACTTCGGCTGCTAAGACGGCATTGGGAAAACAGTTCTTCGATAAGACCACACACCGTAGCTATAATGCATTGGTATGGGGAAATGTTATCGAAGACGAGGGGAGTATAGAAGGAAATGTTGCCCGTGATCCTAAAAACAGATTGCGAATGAAGGTGTTTCCTACCGACAGCGGAATTGGTAAGACTGCCGTAACTCATTACCGAGTTATCGAACGTTTTGGATATACTACTCTTGTTGAATGCATACTAGAGACAGGGCGCACACATCAGATACGTGCCCATATGAAGAATATCGGTCATCCTCTGTTTGCAGATGAGACTTATGGAGGCAATGAAATTCTTCGTGGGCAACGCAGTAGTACGTATAAAGCTTTTATTCAGAATTGCTTTAAAACTTGTCCTCGCCAGGCTTTGCATGCCAAGACATTGGGCTTTATTCATCCTATAACAGGAAAGCAGATGGACTTTGATTCAGAATGGCCAGCTGATTTCAGTGGTCTCATTGAAAAGTGGAGAGGTTACATAAAAGGGACCACACAAGATACTTTTGCAGAATAAAAATATATATACTAAAAATGGAAAATTTAAAGAGAAACATAGCCATTGTATGTGGTGGCGATTCATCAGAGCACGACGTATCTCTGCGCTCTGCTCAGGGACTGTACTCTTTCTTTGATAAGGAACGTTACAATATTTATGTTGTTGACGTGAAGGGTACTGATTGGCATGTAAACTTTGATAACGGAGATACAGCAGCAATAGACAAGAATGATTTCTCGTTTGTTATGGCTGGTAAATCTGTTTATTTTGATTATGCTTATATCACTATTCACGGACAGCCTGGCGAAAATGGAGTGATGCAAGGTTATTTTGACCTTGTACATCTACCTTATTCTACAAGTGGTGTTCTTGTTGAAGCTATGACATTTGATAAGTTTGTGCTTAACAACTATCTTCGTGGCTTTGGCGTAAAGGTTGCAAATAGCCTTCTGTTGCGTCGTGGCGAACAGTATGATGAAGCTAAAATAGAAGAGAAGATAGGTATGCCTTGCTTTGTAAAGCCTGCTGCCGACGGCAGTAGCTTTGGAGTTTCAAAAGTAAAGAATGCCGATCAACTTGCTCCTGCACTTCGTGTTGCTTTTATGCAGAGCGACGAGGTGATGATAGAGGGCTTCTTGGAAGGAACTGAGATTTCACAAGGTGTATACAAGACTAAGAATAAGTCTGTTGTTCTACCTGCGACAGAAGTCGTTACAAGCAATGAATTCTTTGATTACGATGCCAAGTATAATGGTCAGGTTCAGGAAATCACTCCAGCACGTCTTAATCCAGAGACTGCTGCCAAAGTTGCTGAAGAGACAACTCGCATCTATGACATTCTTCATGCAAACGGTATTATTCGCATAGATTATATAATCTCTAAGGATAAGGAAGGAAATGATGTTGTGAACATGCTTGAAATAAATACTACTCCAGGTATGACTGCGACAAGTTTTATTCCTCAGCAGGTTAGCGCTGCAGGTCTTGACATAAAGGACGTGCTTAGCGATATAGTTGAAAATCAATTCTGAAAATATGATTATACCAAAAGAGTTCGATGATATACGTCCTTGGGAGGAAGATGATCTCCCGAAGGCGTATGACAGGTTGCTTGCACATGAACAGTTTATAAGCGTTTTAGATTACTTGTATCCAGGTGTTCCAGTTGATACACTTGCTAAGAAAATGCGCAGTTGTAAAAATGGTTATGAGTTTCAATTGGCTTTCAGTTATGATTTTGTTGGGAATGTTCTCAAGAAGGGAAGTTCCGGATTTGAGATGGATTCCCAAAATATTGATAACACTAAGCGCTATACATTTGTAAGCAATCACCGTGACATCGTCCTCGACTCAGCTATATTGGATAAGTTCCTTATTGATGCTAAATTCACTACTACATGTGAGATTGCTATTGGCGACAACCTTCTTTCACTTCCTTGGATAAAAGATTTGGTTAGAGTTAACAAGAGCTTTATCGTTGAACGTGGATTGCCTATGCGTCAGATGCTTATGTCAAGCAAACTGTTGTCTGATTATATGCATTTTGCCGTAAATGAAAAGCACGAAAATATATGGATTGCACAGCGTGAGGGTAGAGCTAAGGATAGTAATGATCGTACTCAGGAAGCTGTTCTGAAGATGATGGCTATGGGCGGAAACGGAAGTATTGTTGATCGTCTTAAAAATTTGCATATTGTTCCTCTTGCCATATCTTATGAATATGATCCTTGTGATTTTCTTAAGGCGCGTGAGTTTCAACTGAAACGTGATGTTGCAGATTGGAAGAAGGGACCTCAAGATGATATCGTGAGTATGCAGACAGGTATCATTGGATATAAAGGACATGTGCATTATCAAATGTGCTAAAGTGTATAGATGGTTTCCTTGATACAATAGCGGCAGATGTTCCAAAAGACTGATATATATAGAATTGTTGCTGAACATATTGATAAATCTATATATAAGGGTATATGCTTTATCCGGGTAACTATGTGTCTTTGGATATTCTTAATGGTTCTGCTGTATTTTGCTAGGTAAGTTCTATACA
>Ga0183099_1000135_pt1 | contig 69826 bp, 57 predicted proteins | sample Biomet1_FD_127788 | JGI IMG/M metagenome (GOLD analysis project Ga0183099, IMG submission 127788) | Microbial communities from bioreactor (seeded with anoxic lake sediment) at LBNL, California, USA - Biofuel metagenome 1 | ecosystem: Engineered > Bioreactor > Anaerobic > Unclassified ...
TAAACCAAGAACAGAAAGAGCATTCATTTGTTTTTCCATACCATCTTTCTGATCAAGGAACCACCATCCTGAACCAAACTGAATCTTTCCGGCAATTTCTCCATCCTGGAAGTTACCAAGCATTGTAGCTATTACTTCATTTGCACATGGATTCAGGTTATAAAGGATTGTTTTAGTAAGCTTACCATTATAATCAAGACGATTCAGGAACTTAGACATAGCCTTGGCAGTGTTAAATTCACCGATAGAATCGAAACCAGTATCAGGACCTAATTTCTCAAACATACGAGTGTTATTGTTACGAATAGCTCCGTAATGGAATTGTTGAGTCCATCCTGTTTCCCAATCCATTTCAGCGAAAACAACAAGCATAGCAGATTTGAACTTAAGGATTTCTTCTTTAGTCAATTCTGTTCCACCATAAACCTTATTAAAGATAGCCTTAACTTCAGCTTCTGTATAGTCTTCAGCATAAAACTCTTCAATACCGTGGTCAGACAATTTACAACCAAGGCTAGCGAAGAATTCATGACGAACTTTCAATGCTGCAACTACATCATCAAATGTATTGATTGCTACACCACTAACTTCAGCTAATTTTTCAATGTAAGCACGGAAATCGGCAGGAACCTCAACTGCCATGGCTTTATCTGGACGCCATGTTGGCAACATCTTAGTTGCAAATCCACTATTCTTTGTAGCAATGTGGTATTCAAGTGAATCAATGGGATCATCTGTAGTACAAACTGCTTCTACGTTATAACGAGTCATCATTCCACGTGCTGAGTATTCAGGTAAAGCTAGTTTTTCATTACATTCATCAAAAATTTCTCGTGCAGTATCTTTATTAAGAATCTTATCGATACCAAAAGCTGTTTTAAGTTCCAGGTGAGTCCAGTGATAAAGAGGATTTCTCATTGTATAAGGAACTGTCTCTGCCCATTTTTCAAACTTTTCCCAATCTGAAGTATCTGCACCAGTACAAAAACGTTCTGCAACACCGTTAGTACGCATTGCACGCCATTTGTAATGGTCTCCGCCCAACCATATTTCAGTTAATGAACGGAACTTGTGGTCGTCAGCAACCATCTTAGGAACTAAATGACAATGATAGTCAATGATAGGCATTTTAGCCGCATGATCGTGATACAATTCTTGTGCAGTTTGTGATTGCAACAAGAAATTTTCATCCATAAAATTCTTCATTTTATTATAGCGTTTAAGTATTTAAAATTGTTACTACTATATTATTAATAGATATACTGCTAATTACTAAGGTTATAAAGCTATTTTGTGTTTTAGATTTATTAACCGTTATCGCACACGAAAGTAGAAAATTAATTTGGAATAACAAAATTATTCGTATCTTTGCGCAAAACATTTATGATATTTAAACTGTTATCGAACACGGATGAGACATTGTAAGTTAATGCTTCCGTTTTTTTGATAAAAGGTCATAAAACGTTCATTTTAGTCACGAGTTTTATATAATTTAGAATTTTATAATAATAAAAGAAATGAAAGCATTAAACAGAGAAAATGTTCAGGCAAATAAATATCCTGAGCGTATCATTCAATTTGGCGAAGGCAATTTCTTGCGCGCATTTGTAGACTGGATCGTTTATAACATGAACCAAAAGGCAGACTTTAATAGTAGTGTTGTTGTTGTTCAGCCAATTGAGAAAGGTATGATTGATATGCTCAATGCTCAAGATTGTCTTTACCACTTAAATCTTCAAGGATTAGATAAAGGAAAAGAAGTTAATAGCATTGAAATGATCGATGTAATTAGCCGCGCTTTGAATCCTTATACTCAGAATGATGAGTTCATGAAATTGGCTGAGAATCCTGAAATGCGTTTTGTTATTTCAAATACAACTGAAGCAGGTATCGCTTTTGATTCTTCATGCAAATTAACTGATGCGCCAGCTTCCTCTTACCCTGGTAAGTTAACTCAGTTGTTATACCACCGTTTTAAAACATTCAACGGAGCTGCCGATAAAGGATTAATCATCTTCCCATGTGAGTTGATCTTCCTTAATGGTAAAGAGTTAAAGAAATGTATTGAACAATATATCGAACTTTGGAACCTTGGTGAAGAATTCAAAACTTGGTTTGAAACTGCTTGTGGCGTTTACTGTACATTGGTTGACCGTATCGTTCCTGGATATCCTCGTGCAACAATCAATGAAATTCTTGATAAAATCCAGATTGAAGACAAGATGGTTGTTCAGGCTGAAATCTTCCACTTGTGGGTAATCGAAGCTCCTCAATCTATCGCTAAAGAATTCCCTGCTGACAAAGCTGGTTTGAACGTTTTGTTCGTTCCTTCTGAAGCTCCTTATCACGAAAGAAAGGTTACTCTATTGAATGGCCCTCACACAGTACTTTCTCCAGTAGGTTACCTTTCTGGCTTGAATACAGTTAGAGAATGCTGCGAAGATGCTGTAATAGGTAAATTCGTTCACAAAGTAATGTTCGAAGAATTACTTGAAACATTGAACTTACCAAAAGCTGAACTTGAGAAATTCGGTAAAGACGTAATGGAACGCTTCTGCAACCCATTCGTTAAGCATTTCGTAACTTCAATCATGCTTAACTCATTCCCTAAATTCAAAACTCGTGACCTTCCAGGTTTGAAAACTTACTTAGATCGCAAAGGCGAACTTCCTGCAGGTATTGTTCTTGGTTTAGCTGGAATCATTACTTACTACAAAGGTGGAAAACGTGGTGAAGATACTATCGTTCCTAACGATGATCAGGCTATTATCGATTTACTTGCTAAACTTTGGGCAACAGGTTGCACTAAGACAGTTGCAGAAGGAGTTTTAGCTTCTGAAATGATCTGGGGTGAAGACTTGAACAAAGTTTCTGGATTAACAGAAAAAGTAATTGGATACTTAAATTCAATCCAGGAAAAAGGTATGCTTGAAACAGTAAAAGGCATTATCTAATAAAATCCTACTATAATCATAAAAGCGACTTACTCTGCACTTAGCAGTTGTAAGTCGCTTTTTTATGTATTGCTATCACTAACAAATTCCGTTTTAGCCTTATTAAGAAATAAAATATTAAGACTTTTAGAAACTCTATTTCATTTGAGTTCTAATAATTTTATCTCTGATTTATCTACTATCACACTTATTATCAATACATTGCTAAGAATTTATATAATTAGAATCAATCTCTTCAAAAAAGAGAAAAGTCTCGGGTTGTTTTTGAGGGGGTAACAAGGTGAGTATCTCTGAAACCCTTTGGTAGTAGGGGTGCTAAATTTTAAACCAAGACATATAAAAGATCTTTTCTACAAAGTTTGTCACACACCATGAAATATACAGACATAATTAATTCCGAGATTTACATCGTTATGGATAAGCAAATAAATCTAATCGCTTATAATAAAACAAGCTCTTTATCTCTAATTCTAGTCAATTACACTTGCATCATTAAATCTAAAACTCAAAGATAATAAGAATTGATAAAAAACAAGAAATATGATTGTATAATCGCAATTTTAGCGTATATTTGCAGCCAGATTTTCTCACATTTAATGAAGATAAAGGAAATAGTAAGCGCCCTTGAAAGGTTCGCGCCTCTGCCTTTGCAAGACGGTTTTGATAATGCCGGATTACAAATTGGGCTGACAGAAGCGGAAACAACAGGGGCTTTGTTGTGTCTTGACGTTACTGAATCAGTTATAGATGAAGCAATTTCGTTGGGGTACAATCTTGTTATATCCCATCATCCGCTTATTTTTAAAGGATATAAGTCTATCACAGGAAAAGATTATGTGGAGCGCTGTATTCTGAAAGCTATTAAAAATGATATCGTGATTTATTCAGCACATACAAATCTGGATAATGCATCCGGAGGAGTAAATTTCAAAATAGCAGAAAAAATCGGATTAAAAAATGTACGTATTCTTTCATGCAAAGAAGATTCACTGCTTAAATTAGTAACTTTTGTTCCCGTTGAGCATGTTGAAGAAGTACGCTTTGCATTATTTAATGCCGGCTGTGGCAACATAGGAAACTATGATTCATGTAGTTATAATCTGGAAGGAGAGGGGACTTTCCGCGCTCAGGAAGGGACACACCCTTTTTGTGGGGAAATAGGTGAATTACATAAAGAAAAGGAAATTCGTATTGAGACAATTCTTCCTTCTTATAAAAAAAATGCAGTTATGAGAGCATTAATAGCTACACATCCTTATGAAGAACCTGCATTTGATTTTTATCCGTTAAAAAATTCCTGGGCACAAGCCGGAGCCGGTGTTATAGGTGAATTAGAAAGCCCTGAAACTGAATTAGATTTCCTGAAAAGGATTAAGAAAACGTTTGAAGCTGGCTGCATTAAACATAATAAACTGACAGGCAGACTAATAAGCAAAGTAGCATTATGCGGAGGGGCAGGAGCATTCCTTCTTTCCGATGCTATTAATTGTAATGCAGATGCATTTATCACAGGAGAAATTCGATATCACGATTATTTTGGTCACGAAAACGATATTCTAATGACAGAGATTGGTCATTACGAAAGCGAACAATATACAAAAGAGATTTTCTATTCATTATTAAAGGGTTTATTTCCTAATTTTGCAATCCAACTTAGTAAAATAAATACCAATCCCATAAAATATTTATAATAATATGGCTAAAGAAGCAAAAAACGAATCGAAAGAATTAACGGTAGAGCAAAAGCTTAAAGCGTTGTATCAACTGCAAACAATGCTTTCAGAGATTGATAAGATTAAAACGCTAAGAGGTGAACTTCCTCTTGAAGTGCAGGATCTTGAAGATGAAGTTGCCGGTTTGAATACTCGTATTGAAAAGATCAAGGCTGAAATCAGTGAGCTAAAATCTTCAATTGCTGCAAAGAAAATTGAAATTGAATCAGCAAAAGCGTCTGTTGAAAAATACAAAGCTCAACAAGAAAATGTACGCAATAACCGTGAGTTCGATTTTCTATCTAAAGAGATTGAATTCCAAACTTTGGAAATCGAGCTTTGTGATAAGAGAATAAAAGAATTTATTGTAGAGGAGAAATCTAGAAGCGAAGAAGTTTTAAGTAGCAATGAAGCTTTAGAAGAAAGACAAAAAGACTTAGCAGTTAAGAAGAGCGAACTCGACGAGATTGTTTCTGAAACAAAGCAAGAAGAAGAAAAGCTAAGAGAAAAAGCAAAGGTCCTTGAAACAACAATTGAGCCTCGTTTGTTACAGGCATTTAAACGTATCCGTAAAAACTCTCGTAATGGTTTGGGCATCGTTTATGTACAACGTGATGCTTGTGGTGGTTGTTTTAATAAGATTCCACCTCAGAGACAATTAGACATCCGTATGCGCAAAAAAATTATTGTATGTGAATACTGTGGTAGAGTAATGATCGACCCTGAATTGGCTGGAATTGAAATAGAACACCCTTCAGCAAAATAACAACACATTTAGTTGTTACATAAGCAGACACTTTGTAGAAGTAGATATTCTTCAACAAAATAATTATCAAAAGAGAGAATTCATAAGTTCTCTCTTTTTTGATTTTATACAAGTATTAGGAAGATACCGAGGGGCAAAAATAGAACTAATAACATTATCCTCTCAAAATATACTGATCCTGTATAATGAAGCATTTGTTTATTACAGGAAGACCTTAGATTTTGCATATATCTTCAATGCATGCAAACAGAGATGTTTATAGTTTAAAGAAGATTATAATCAGGAATGTCTTCTAAAAAAGTGTAAGTCTGATTAACGTAATCCATCTTACAACAGTAATGGTTAATTCCATTGCTCACAATCAAATAGTCTACTTTTAACACGAAATTATAATTTGTAATCTGATTAAAAACAGCTTGTGTAATTTCTATCTGCGGAGCTTTATACTCAATAATCATCTTAGCTGAAAGATTACGATTATAAAGTACTGTATCACAACGTTTTTTTGTTCCGTTTAGATTCAGTAAAACTTCATTTGCCATTAATGCCGATGGATATGCTTTATAAGTAATTAGAAAGTGAATAAAGTGCTGGCGTACCCATTCCTCTGGAGTAAGAGCAACGTATCGTCTCCTTATTACATCAAAAATTACTTTTTTACCATTACGTTCCGCTATTTTAGTTTCGTATTTTGGTAGGTTTAACAATAACATTTATTAAATTTGTAGTTTAAAAAAATGAATATATCCGATAAGAAACACAAATTTAGCAGATAATTATGAAAACTAAGCAAGAAATAGTGGAAAATTGGCTTCCTCGTTATACAAAAAGGCCATTAAAAGATTTCGGAGAATACATTCTGTTGACAAACTTCAATAAATATGTAGAAATATTTGCTGAACAATTTAATGTTCCTGTTTTAGGAAGAGATGCAAATATGACTTCTGCAACTGCGGAAGGAATTACTATTATTAACTTTGGAATGGGAAGCCCAAATGCAGCAATTATCATGGATTTACTTGGAGCTATACACCCTAAAGCATGTCTGTTCCTTGGAAAATGTGGAGGTATAGATAAGAAAAACCAAATAGGAGATCTCATCCTTCCAATTGCTGCTATCAGAGGTGAAGGAACTTCCAATGACTATTTCCCTCCTGAAGTACCTGCTTTGCCGGCATTTATGTTGCAACGTGCAGTATCTTCTTCTATCCGCGATTATGCCAGAGACTATTGGACTGGAACCGTATATACAACGAATAGAAGAATTTGGGAACATGATGAGGAATTTAAAGAATATCTGATTCAAACCCGTGCTATGGCAGTCGATATGGAAACTGCAACTCTTTTCACCACCGGATTTGCTAATCATATTCCAACGGGTGCCTTGCTTTTAGTTTCAGATCAACCAATGATTCCTGAAGGTATAAAAACAGATAAGAGCGATAGCATGGTAACACAAACCTATGTCCATGAACATGTGGAAATAGGAATTGCTTCACTGAAAATGATTATTGATCAAAAGAAGACTGTTAAGCATCTAAAATTTGATAAATAACTAGCATAAATAAATGGCAAAAAAAGAATTTACCTACGAAGATATCATTAAGGATATAAAAGCAAAGGAATACAAGCCTCTCTATTATTTAATGGGAGAAGAACCTTACTATATTGATTTAATCTCTGATTATATCACTCAAAATGTTCTTACCGAGGTCGAAAAGGAATTCAATCTTACTGTTGTATACGGTGCTGATGTAGATGTGGCAACAATAATAAATGCTGCAAAAAGATATCCAATGATGTCTGAATATCAGGTTGTTGTAGTAAAAGAAGCGCAAAATATTAAGAACTTAGATGAGCTTTCATTTTATCTTCAAAAACCATTAAATTCCACTATACTGGTTATTTGCCATAAACATGGCGTACTGGATAGACGTAAAAAACTGGCTGCAGAAATTGAAAAAAAAGGAGTCCTTTTTGAATCAAAAAAAATAAAGGATACAATGCTCCCGGGATTTATCACTTCGTACCTTAAAAGAAAAGGAATTGATATAGAACAAAAGTCTTCAGCAATGATTGCAGACTTTGTAGGAGCAGATTTAAGTCGTCTTACCGGTGAGCTTGAGAAATTAGTTATCACACTGCCTTCTGGACAGAAGCGCGTAACTCCGGAACAAATAGAGAAGAATATAGGAATAAGCAAGGATTATAATAACTTTGAATTGAAAAATGCATTAATAGAAAAGAATGTTTTTAAGGCAAATCAAATAATAAAATATTTTGCAGAAAATCCAAAAACAAATCCTATCCAAGTTACCTTGTCTTTACTATTCAATTTTTTCTCTAATTTGATGCTTACTTATTATGCACCCGAAAAATCAGAACAAGGAATAGCTCAGCAGTTGGGACTAAAGACTACCTGGCAATCAAAAGATTATTTGATTGCAATGCGAAAATATAGTGGAGTAAAAGTTATGCAGATAATTGGCGAGATAAGAAATTGTGACGCTAAATCAAAAGGAGTAGGAAATAGCACTTCAGATAATGAGGAGCTGCTCCGAGAACTAGTGTATAATATTTTGCATTAATTTAAATTTCATTCCACAGATAGAGCCTTCATTTATGGAGGCTTTTTTATGTTAGAGTTATCTTATAAGATACATTTAAATAAGGTCACAAATCAGCTTCTTCACATTACAAAATATAACTAGGAAATCAAAAAATGAAAATATTTTTTATTTTTTTCTAGAACATATTGCATTTATTACCTCAAAATACCACCTAAACTACTATATTATAGTAGTTTATACCACATTTAGTCTCTTTAGAATCCTTTATATTCCTCTTTTTACATAATTGTAGGTAAATTCCTTAAGCATTTAAATTTTGATAGAGACAATTGTTAATCATAGCCAAGTTAAATGCAGTATACATTTATAATAGATGACCTCTATTTACAAGAGTGAATATTTTTGTGAATATTAACAACATATACAAATGTACCACTGGATATAACTGTGAACCATTTGATACAATTATATACTGTAACTAATCATACACATTTGTAACTCATAAATTCACAAATAAACACTTCTATAAGTAAGTTTACTATAAACACTATTTATAGCTTAAAAATACTAGTTTAAAATATAATATATCAGATAAATACAATATTACGATAAATTAAAACTATAAATGGAAAGAATTTTATAGAATAACATTTGTAATTATGAATATATAAATTTTTTATATTTGCTATATATATCTAATAACCATATAATTGCGACTAATATCTAAAGCTAAGATTATATTTATATTACAGCTAATATCTATTATAAAAGGCTCTACAAATACATTTGTAATACACTATTTATTTTTGTAAATTCAATAATTAAACATTTGTTATTTGCATATGTGAATTATTCTATTTACATTTGTCGAATCATTGTTTACAATTAGATTTTCACATTTATATATTAAAAAACCACAGAGATGAAAGATAGAATTGAAGCTATAATGAGAAGAGAACATTTAACTCCTTCTTCATTTGCTGAAAGCATCGAAATTCAGCGTTCTACATTAACCCATATTTTGCGCGGCAGAAATAATCCGAGCCTTGATGTAGTTATGAAAATTCATCAACGATATAAATACGTAAATTTGGATTGGCTACTTTATGGAAATGGTAATATGGTAAACCAGGAAAAGACATCCAACGATTTTCAGGGTACTTTATTTGATGAGAATGCAGAAAATACGCCCAGTCCTACGGTTGAAACAGAATATCGCAAGGAAATCGCATTAAAAGCTCCTGAAATAACCCCTAAAGAACTTGTTAAAGAGGAAGTTAGATACATAGAAAGACCTCCAAGAAAAATCACTGAAATAAGAATTTTCTTCGATGATAATACATTTGAGATCTTCAAAGGTGAAAAATTGCCTTTCTAAAAATATAATGAAGACAGGTAAAGCATAAATTGGACAAAATGGCGTATCTTTGTCGCCTGAACGAGAATTAGTCCTATTCATGAAAAAATTTATTTTAGATTTAACGGTTACTGCCAACATTCAGTTACACGCTAACTATGTGTTGATCAAGATGACCTCTCAGGAAATATTGCCTGAAATGATTCCCGGGCAATTTGCAGAAATAAGAGTGGACGGATCACCTACCACCTTTCTTCGTCGCCCAATTTCAATTAATTATGTAGACAGAGTAAACAATGAAGTTTGGTTTCTTGTACAATTGATTGGAGACGGTACACGCACTTTAGCTAGAGTTACCGAAGGAGATATAGTAAACGTGGTAATGCCACTGGGAAATGGCTTTACCATTCCACAGGAGCCCTCAAATAAGCTTCTACTCATAGGAGGAGGCGTAGGAACTGCCCCTCTGCTATATTTAGGAGAGAAATTACAGGCAAAAGGCTGTAAACCAACCTTCTTACTAGGTGCCCGCTCTGCAAACGATCTGTTGCAATTAGAGGACTTTGCTAAGTTTGGAGATGTATATACTACTACTGAAGATGGTAGCGCCGGAGAAAAAGGATTTGTTACCCAACATTCCGTATTGAATAATCAACAATTTGATCGTATTTATACTTGTGGACCTAAGCCTATGATGATGGCTGTGGCCAAATATGCCAAAGCAAATAATATTGAATGTGAAGTCTCTCTGGAGAATAAAATGGCATGTGGTGTAGGCGCTTGCTTATGCTGTGTGGAAAATACTGTAGATGAAGGACATATCTGTGTGTGTACAGAAGGACCTGTTTTAAATATAAAGAAGTTGTTATGGCAGATTTAAATGTAAATATTGGTGAACTAAAAATGAAAAATCCGGTGATGACAGCATCGGGTACATTTGGATACGGAGAAGAGTTCGAAGATTTTATAGATATTGCGCGAATAGGTGGTATAATTGTAAAAGGTACAACTCTTCACAAACGTGAAGGTAACCCATATCCACGTATGGCAGAGACTCCTTCTGGCATGTTAAACGCTGTGGGACTGCAGAATAAGGGTGTAAATTACTTCGTTGAGCACATTTATCCAAGGATTAAAGACGTAGATAGCAACATAATAGTCAATGTTTCAGGATCCGCAATAGAAGATTACGTTAAAACAGCAGAAATCATTAACGAACTTGTAAATATTCCTGCTATAGAACTAAATATATCCTGCCCTAATGTAAAGCAAGGTGGTATGGCTTTCGGGGTATCGGCAAATGGAGCATGTGATGTAATAAGCGCTGTTCGTTCTGTTTACAAAAAGACACTTATCGTAAAATTGTCGCCTAATGTTACAGATATTACCGAGATTGCCCGTGCGGCTGAAGCATCTGGTGCAGATAGTGTTTCTTTGATAAATACACTTTTAGGAATGGCAATTGATGCGGAAAAACGTTGTCCACTATTGTCAACAGTTACAGGCGGTTTGAGCGGACCTGCAGTTAAGCCAATTGCTTTGCGCATGGTATGGCAAGTTGCTAAAGCTGTAAATATTCCTGTAATTGGTCTGGGTGGTATTATGGACTGGAAAGATGCTGTGGAATTTATGCTTGCCGGTGCATCTGCGGTACAAATTGGAACGGCAAACTTTATTGATCCTGCTGTTACTGTAAAGGTAATAGATGGTATAAATAATTACTTGGAAAGAAATGGTTACTCCTCCGTAAAAGATATAATAGGAGCTTTGGAAGTATAATCTGATTATTAAACAAATATTAGCTTAGAGTTAAGCTAATATCCGGTTATATTTTTCAGAAAAGGACTACAGATAAAGCTAAAAAGGTGTACACTAAATTTAAATTCTGTGTACACCTTTTTAATATATATTCTAGATTAAAATTTCAATTAGCGGTTAAAGAATTCCTTAACTCCCGTTAAGTTTTAGTTAGTGTTATGAAATATATTGATTAAGCGTTACTTTAATAAGTCAGGTCTCAGGCGTTTAGTTCGTTCAAGTGATTGCGAAAATTCCCATTCTGAGATTTTTGCTTCGTGGCCTGAAAGTAAAATATCAGGAACTTTCCACCCATTATAATCGGCTGGTCTAGTATAAACCGGAGCCGCTAAAAGATTGTCCTGAAAAGAATCTGAAAGAGCAGATTGTTCGTCGGATATAACGCCTGGAATTATGCGAACAATAGCATCCGCCATTACAGCTGCTGCTAATTCGCCGCCAGTCAAAACATAATCACCTATACTAATTTCCTTTGTAATTAAGTGTTCCCGAATTCTATAATCAATACCTTTGAAGTGTCCGCAAAGAATAATCAGGTTATTGGTCAAGGAAAGAGTATTTGCCATCTTTTGGTCAAACTGTTCCCCGTCGGGAGTGGTAAAAATCACCTCATCGTACTCTCTTTCAGCCTTCAAAGAATTTATACATCTTTCAATGGGCTCAATTTTCATCACCATCCCGGCACAACCGCCAAATGGATAATCGTCTACCTTATGATGCTTGTCTGTGGTATAATCACGGAGATTGTGAATATGAATCTCAGCAAGTCCTTTATTCTGAGCTCTTTTGAGAATGGAACAATTGAAGAATCCTTCAATCATTTCGGGTAAAACTGTAATTATATCAATGCGCATAGCTCTATTTTTTTGCAAAAGTACAAATAAATATGCTTGTTCGAGGCAGATATTCATGAAGAAAATACGTATTTTTGTCCAAAACAACCCGAAAATATGACTGCAAAGGAAAAAATAGAGCAATTACGTGCTGAACTGCATCGCCATAACCATAACTATTATGTATCGAACTCTCCAAAAATTTCCGATCTGGAATATGATAAACTCCTGAAAGAACTTCAGGAACTGGAAGAACAATACCCTGAATATTATGACGAAAATTCGCCAACAATGCGTGTGGGAAGCGATATCAATAAGAACTTCACGCAAGTGGATCATAAGTATCCAATGCTTTCGCTTGGAAACACCTATTCGGAATCTGAGGTTACGGACTTTTATGAACGCGTACGCAAATCATTAAACGAAGATTTTGAAATTTGTTGCGAAATAAAATTTGATGGGACGTCCATTTCTCTAACTTATGTAGACGGACAACTTGTAAGAGCTGTGACCAGAGGTGATGGTGAAAAAGGAGACGATGTTACGGATAACGTAAAGACTATCAAAACAATACCTTTAGTCCTTCATGGGAATGACTACCCCCAGGAATTTGAAATCCGAGGAGAAATCCTTTTGCCATGGACCGTTTTTGAGGATTTGAACCGGGAAAAGGAAGCTCGTGAGGAACCACTTTTTGCAAATCCAAGAAATGCTGCTTCGGGAACACTTAAACTACAAAACTCATCTGTAGTTGCTTCCAGAAAACTAGATGCATATCTTTATTATCTTCTGGGAGAAAATTTACCTTGCGACGGCCATTTTGAGAATCTGGAAGCCGCTCAACGATGGGGATTTAAGATTTCGGATGCAATCCGAAAATGTAAAACTCTTCAGGATGTATTTGATTTTATAAATTATTGGGATACAGAGCGTAAAAATCTCCCAGTCGCTTCAGACGGTATTGTGCTGAAAGTAAACTCCTTACGTCAACAAAAAACTTTAGGATACACTGCAAAATCTCCTCGTTGGGCTATTGCATATAAATTTCAGGCCGAGCAGGCTTTGACACGCCTCAATGAAGTAACATTTCAGGTAGGAAGAACAGGAGCAGTAACTCCGGTTGCCAATCTGGATCCTGTTCAACTTTCAGGAACCATAGTAAAGCGTGCTTCGCTACACAATGCCGACATTATTGAAGGACTAGATCTTCACATCGGCGACATGGTTTACGTTGAAAAGGGCGGAGAAATTATTCCCAAGATTACCGGAGTAGATACAAACGCCCGCTTTATGATCGGTGAAAAGGTGAGATTTATCACTAATTGCCCCGAATGTGGCTCAAAATTAGTACGTTATGAAGGTGAAGCTGCTCATTATTGCCCGAACGAGAACGCTTGTCCTCCTCAGATTAAAGGAAAGATAGAGCATTTCATTAGTCGGAAAGCCATGAATATTGACGGATTAGGCCCCGAAACAGTTGATCTGTTCTACAGATTGGGATTAGTAAATTCGCCGGCCGACCTATATACACTTACAGCTCAGCAAATTAAAGGCCTCGATAGAATGGGAGAAAAATCGGCTGAAAACATAATAAACGGACTTCTAATATCTAAAAATGTGCCATTTGAACGAGTTATTTTTGCACTGGGTATCAGGTTTGTAGGAGAAACAGTGGCCAAGAAAATTGCAAAATCCTTTAGCTCTATTGAAGAACTGGAACATGCAACTTTAGAAACCCTTATACAGGTTGATGAAATAGGAGAGAAAATAGCACAAAGTATTGTTAGTTACTTCTCTGACGAAAAGAACATTATACTGGTTAACAGATTAAAAGAAGCCGGACTCAATTTTACCCGTTCCGAGGAACACGAACAGGTAAGCGATAAACTTAAAGGGTTCTCAATTGTTATAAGTGGTGTGTTTACACATCACTCACGGGATGAATACAAAAATCTGATTGAACAAAATGGGGGGAAGAATGTAGGTTCTATTTCTTCAAAGACCAGTTTTATTCTTGCCGGTGAAAATATGGGCCCCAGTAAGCTGGAAAAGGCCAGTAAATTAGGAATTCGCATTGTTAACGAAGAGGAGTTCTTAGAGCAAATATTGTAACCATTTAACACGAAATAAATTATTTTCATCACTTACGTATAGTAAAAATAGAAAATATTCGTACTTTTGCACCACAAATACCTTTAGATTATAATAACACTTATGATACAGTCAAAATTAAGAGGTATGGGCGTAGCTTTTATTACCCCATTCAAAGAAGACGAAAGCGTTGATTATGAAGCAATCATTAGATTAGTAGACTATCAACTTCAAAACGGAACAGACTTTCTGGTTATTCTGGCAACTACTGCCGAAACAGTAACTCTTTCATCCGAAGAAAAAATTAAAATTCAGAAATTGATCATAGAGCGTGTCAATGGCCAGATTCCAATCGTCTTAGGCGTTGGAGGAAATAATACCAAAGCTGTTGTCGAAACTCTTAAGAATGATGACTTTACAGGAATAGACGCCATTTTGTCTGTTGTGCCTTATTACAACAAGCCATCTCAGGAAGGTATTTATCAGCACTTCAAAGCAATTTCAAACGCAACAGAACTTCCCATTATATTATATAATGTACCGGGACGCACAGGCGTAAATATGACTGCAGAAACAACCCTTCGTTTAGCACGTGACTTTAAAAACATTGTAGCTATCAAGGAAGCATCTGGAAATATTACTCAGATGGACGATATTATCAAAAACAAACCAGAAAACTTTAATGTGCTTTCAGGTGATGATGGTATTACCTTCCCTCTGATTACTCTTGGTGCTGTAGGCGTAATTTCCGTTATTGGAAATGCTTTTCCGCGTGAATTCAGTAGAATGACCCGATTGGCGTTGGCAGGAGATTATGCAAATGCACTATCCATCCATCACAAATTCACCGAATTATTCGATTTGCTCTTTATAGATGGTAATCCTGCCGGAGTAAAATCAATGTTGAATGCCATGGGGATGATTGAGAACAAACTTCGTCTGCCTCTTGTACCTACACGCATAACAACATTCGAAAAAATTCGTTCTGTACTGAACGAGCTTAATATTAAGTGCTAAAATTAGTGGCAGATACCTCTGAAAAGTGGTAGATTAGTGGCAGATAAAAATTGATCTGCCACTAATCTACCACTTTCATTTTAAAGAGATTAACCTCTAAATAGTGGGAGGTAGCAGATAACTTTGCAATTTTTAAATTTTTATTTGAAATACTATTATTTTGATACTTTTTCAAAAATTCCGCCATTCCATCGAATAAAACATAAAAAAACTCCCCTACAAAATGTTATTTGTAGGGGAGTTTCTTGTGACCCCGACAGGATTCAAACCTGTAACCTTCTGATCCGTAGTCAAATGCTCTATTCAGTTGAGCCACGGGGCCAATAATTAAACAAACAAGCTTTAAAAACTTTGTGACCCCGACAGGATTCAAACCTGTAACCTTCTGATCCGTAGTCAAATGCTCTATTCAGTTGAGCCACGGGGCCAATAATAAACAAATCAAGCTTTAAAAAACTTTGTGACCCCGACAGGATTCAAACCTGTAACCTTCTGATCCGTAGTCAAATGCTCTATTCAGTTGAGCCACGGGGCCATTTGTTTAACGGGTGCAAAGGTAGCCTCTTTTTCCGAAAATGCAAGGGTTTTCTACACTTTTTTTATAAAAATTATTCGATAAAACGGGAATTGAATAACAACCATCCCAGGCTTAAACCAAAATTCCAGTTCTTTGATGGTGAGCTATAGTGATTTACGTATACACTTATTGCTCCAATTGGCAAACGGCAAACCAAAGATAATTCTCCTAAATATTCGAATTTAGAGAACGCCTTTCCATATACAGCCTTATTTATTGAGTTTTTTTCAATTGGGTATATTGGCAAAAAGCCATAAACTTCTCCTCGCAAATGAAATAACGAACTGATATTATAGATAGGTTTTATTCCAAGTGCCAAATACTGATTTGCCCGAAAAGCATCATTATAAGTAATCATACTATGAGGTGTTGGTGTAAATGCTCCGGCACCAAGCAATGTAGCTGTATAGTTTTCAGAGAAATTCTTGGAAGAATAAAGAGCTTCTAAATAAGTTCCTAAGGTAAATGAAGGGGTTATCTTGTGATATTTCTCACTCATATAAGATATTTGCATCCAGGATTGTTTTTTATTATAATCACCACTTCCTAGCGTATCTGTTCCTGAAACATATTTCTCATTTCCAGAGAAGATCTGTGCAAGAAGCAAATCCTTGCTACCTTCAGTTGCATACTGCCTTGCATTCAAGGTACTACCACCAAAGCCTATTGATCCTCCAAAGAGTTTATAAGTGCTTTTATCATGTTTAGATGTATCAAAGTCTATTATACTAGTTTGAAAGTATTGATCCGTTATATCAGCTACACCAATGCCAAATTCAGCTTTCTTATTTGACAAAAATGGCAGAGCCGCTTTCAATTTTATAAAGCGCTCATCTTTCTTATTAAAAGCTGGCTTATCATTACTGGAGAACAATTTGTCATTCATATAATAATCAAATGTAGATATAGAAGCTATAAACCTGTAAGAAGTAGGAATTTTTGTAGGAAAATCTACTTTGGCCGTCAGTTGCAGGTTATTATACACTTTACCCAATTGTCCATCAAAAATAAAATCTTTGGAATAATAGTTCAAATCTTTGTAAGAAAGGCCAAAGTAAACCTGATTTGAATTACTGGAAGATATATTTCCACCAGCGCGTACAGAGAAGTTATCCTCCATTTTCACTTTTAGATTCAAATTGTACGTATCATCAATAGGATTGTATACCGCATGAGGGATAATTTCAGAAATAACATTGTCAGATAATAATCTGAAATAGCCACGTTTTAAATCCTCATAGGTGAATGTTTTATTTTCTGATTCATGAAACTCTTTCTTGATGTATATTCTTTGTTGGGCATTAGCTCCTTGAATGCTTATATTCTTAAAACGCAACTCCGGAAGATTACTTTTAAATACTAACCTGCGCAAGCGAATATTATCCGCATTTACACGTCGTTGAATGCGTTGTTTAATAGAATCCATAAGACTCATTGTTTTATTATAGCCAATATCATGAAATTCCTTAAGTCGGTCAAAATCTAAAAGAGACACATCATCAAACTTAAAATTCATAATAATACCGGCGGAATCAGGAAGAGAATAATCTGTTTTTTGCATAACCATATTTTCAATCTGACTCATAATATTATTCTCATCTGGCCTTGTTGGATTTGAAGCAACAACACTACCAATGATAATATCAGGATGAAAATCGTCACGCATTACATCAGTAGGAAAGTTATTATAGATTCCACCATCATAAGCAAGAACCCCATCTATTGTTATAGGCTTAAACATAAAAGGAAAGCTCATGGATGCACGAACAGCATCACCTAAATCTCCGTTCTTCATCACTAATTGTCTTTTATTGTAGACATCAGAAGCTACACAACGAAAAGGAACGAATAAATTATTAAAATCGCCTCCACAAAGAGCTGTTGCACGTGCAAACAAATCTATAAAAACAAGATTCATTTGAATAGGATTTACCATACTTGACGGCAAAAATTGAGGTTTCACTAAACTTAACGAATCTTTTAATGACATTCTGATATTAAAAAATTCGGGAGTTGGGGCATTTTTCTTGAAATAATACACATAGCGTTCCTCTACTTCACCTGTATACCAACGTTTAAACTCTTCAGAAGCAAGTAGTTTCTCCATGTCATCAGGAGAAAATCCCATTGCATACATCGATCCGATAATAGCACCCATTGACGTTCCTGCAATATAATCTATCGGGATATTATTTTCTTCCAATGCCCGGATAATACCTATGTGAGTCATTCCTTTTGCACCTCCACCGCTGAGAACAAGCCCAACTTTCTGCGCAGATGAATATGGAATGATTAAAGCAGACAAAATAACAATTAAAAAAATCTTTCTCATAAAATAAATGAATACCTATAGTTACCAATATCGTTATAAATATTCAAATATAGAGAATAGTTTGCATATATCGTTTACCAAATAGGCTTTTTATAAGCAAAAAAAAGAGCATTACAGCTATATTCAGTCGCAATGCTCTTTTTATATATAAAAACCCTATTAAAGGGAGTTTATCAAATCAATTCAATACTTCTTTTTACAAAATTATTTAGGGCTTCACCCTTCAACATATTGTTTTGAAGAAGAGCTAGATCGATTAATTGGCGAATAATCTTATTATTTCCTGCATAACCGCTTAAAACAGAATCTTTCTTTGTTTTTAATTCAGCTGTTTTTTTATCAAGATCAGCCAACTCATCTTTCTCTGCTACAGGAATTTCTTCATCCTTTTTGCCTTCATGTAATTTCTTTAATTCAGCTTGACGGATATTAAGTGACTCTATTTCAGTCTGCACTGGCTGAATAGCAGCAGAACATTCTTTATCTTCTTCATCCATTACCTGTTTTACTAATTTATGATCAGCATTAACCACTAAATTAAACATATCAGGCATTTCACCATAGAAACTCATTCCTGGCTGCAGATTAGCCATTTCTTTCATTCGGCGCATATACTCGCTTTGAGTAATCATGATGGGAGAACCATTTTCACCTAATGACTGAGAAACAATATTAAACTCAACTTTTTCCATTGCAGGAAGCTGACTTTTGAATAAAGTTGAAAGAATTTCATGTTTTCCTTCCTCCAAAGCAGTTTCTTTCTTGTCTTCTTTTGCAATCAGATGATCAACAATATCGCTATCAACACGTGTAAAACGACTCTTTTCAAGTTTCTGTTCCAGTAGATTTATCACTGCTGTATCTAATTGTCCATCTAACAACAGAACATTATATCCTTTGTTTGTAGCAGCTTCAATATAGCTAAATTGCTCGTCTTTATTGTTGGCATACAGATAGATAAGATTACCCTCTTTGTCTGTCTGGTTATCCTTTATCAATGCTTTATATTCTTCAAACGTATAAAACTTAGAATCTGTATCCTTTAACAATGCAAATTTGGCAGCTTTATCATAAAAGTCTTCCTGAGTAAGCATTCCGTAGTTGATAAAGATCTTAAGATCATCCCACTTTTCTTCAAATTCCTTACGGTCATTCTTAAAGATTGATTGCAAGCGATCTGACACTTTCTTGGAGATATGAGAAGAAATCTTTTTCACATTAGAATCACTCTGCAGATAAGAACGAGACACGTTTAACGGAATATCTGGAGAATCAATTACACCATGAAGCAATGTAAGGAAGTCGGGTACAATTCCTTCAACAGAATCTGTTACATAAACCTGGTTGCAATATAACTGAATCTTGTTTTTATTCAGATCCATATTGCTTTTTACTTTAGGAAAGTACAAGATACCTGTTAAATTAAACGGATAATCTACATTTAAATGAATCCAGAACAATGGTTCATCAGACATTGGATATAAGTCTTTGTAGAATTTCTTGTAATCTTCTTCTTTTAATTCAGATGGTTTGCGAGTCCACAAAGGATTTGTGTCATTAATAACATTATCTTCTTCAGTTTCAACTTGTTTGCCATCTTTCCATTCTTTTTTCTTTCCGTAAGCAACCGGTACAGCCAGGAAGCTACAATATTTCTTTAGCAAAGAAGATATGCGGGCTTCTTCCAGAAATTCCTTGCAATCATCATCAATATAAAGAATGATATCAGTTCCACGATCTGCTTTTTCAATCTCTTCCAGAGTAAATTCAGGGCTTCCGTCGCAACTCCATTTTACTGCTTTAGCACCTTCTTTGAAAGATTTTGTGATAATTTCCACTTTCTTGGAAACCATGAAAGAAGAATAGAATCCCAAACCGAAGTGTCCGATAATGGCATTTGCATCATTCTGATATTTTTCCAGAAAATCATTTGCTCCTGAGAAAGCTATCTGATTGATGTATTTATCTATTTCTTCAGCTGTAAGTCCGGTACCGCGGTCAGAGATTGTGATAGTTTCTTTCTCTAATGAAACTTTAACTGTAAGATCGCCTAGTTCTCCTTTAAATTCTCCCACAGAAGCAAAAGTTTTTAATTTCTGTGTAGCATCTACAGCATTAGAAACTATCTCACGAAGAAAGATCTCGTGATCACTATACAAGAACTTTTTAATGACGGGGAAAATATTTTCGGTAGTTACCCCAATGTTTCCTTTTTGCATAATCTCAACTATATTTTAATTTGTTATTTAAAAAATTATATTCTTTTCCTTTGAAGAGACAAAAAAAATGCCAGATTAGGTATAATCTGACATTTTGACCGAATTTTATTTTCAGAAATTCTTTTTATTCTACTGTTGATTTAATAACTGACATGCTTAAATCTGTATTTCCTTCGGTGAAATCAACGGAAATTGTATCACCTTCTTTTATGCCAGAAGTAATGATAATTTCAGATAATCCATCTTCCAGATAGTTTTGTATCGCGCGCTTCAAAGGACGGGCACCAAACTGTACATCGTAACCTTTAGAAGCTAAGAACTTTTTAGCCTGATCAGTTATAACTAACTTATAGCCAATAGTTTCAATGCGTCCATAAAGTCCCGATAATTCTATATCTACAATCTTTGTAATAGCATCCAAAGAGAGCTGATCAAAGGTGATTATCTCATCCACACGATTAATAAATTCAGGTGCAAAGGATTTATTCAAGGCCTTTTGAATCACATTACGGGCAAATTCTTTATCGTCCAGACGGCTTTGAGTTGCAAAGCCCACGCCGTGTCCAAATTCCTTCAACTGACGGGTTCCAATATTAGAAGTCATAATCAAAACGGTATTCTTAAAGTCCACTGTTTTGCCATAACTGTCAGTTAAACGCCCTTCATCCATAATTTGCAGCAATATATTGAACACATCAGGATGCGCCTTTTCTATTTCATCCAAAAGTACGATAGAATAAGGTTTTCTTCTTACTTTCTCTGTCAGCTGACCACCTTCTTCATAACCAACGTATCCCGGAGGAGCTCCAACCAGACGAGAAACCGTGAATTTTTCCATATATTCACTCATATCTATACGAATCAAAGCATCCGAAGAGCCAAACATATATTTTGCAAGTTCCTTGGCCAGAAGTGTTTTACCTACACCAGTTGGCCCCAAGAACATAAAAGTACCAATTGGTTTATTAGGGTCTTTAAGTCCCACACGGCTTCTACGAATAGCCTTAACTAGCTTATCTACAGCCGGATCCTGTGCAACAACCTTAGAAAGTAGATCTTCCTTCATTCTGGCAAGTTTCATTCCCTCAGCCTGCGCCATTCTTTGTACAGGTATACCTGAAATCATAGAAACTACTTCCGAAATTTCCTCTTCATCAACGGTTTGTCGGTTCTGTTTTATATTAGCTTCCCAATCGCGCTTCAAATCTTCCAACTGATTGGTATACTCTTTTTCTTTATCTCTGAAGCTAGCCGCAAGCTCATAATTCTGCAGTTTTACTGCTTCATTCTTTTTGCTTTTAGTTTCATCAATCAGCTTTTCTTGCTCCTCAATCTCCTTTGGTACATTGATATTGGCAAGATGTACGCGTGAACCGGCTTCATCGAGTGCATCGATAGCCTTATCTGGGAAGTTACGGTCGGTAACATATCTTTCTGTTAACTTCACACAGGCTAATAATGCATCGTCTGTGTAGGCTACATTATGATGATCTTCATACTTTTCCTTAATATTTTTAAGGATTTGAAGTGTTTCATCCGGAGTGGTTGGTTCAACCATAACTTTCTGAAAACGACGCTCTAACGCACCATCTTTTTCGATATTTTTTCTGTATTCATCGGTTGTAGTCGCTCCGATACATTGTATCTCACCACGGGCAAGTGCCGGTTTAAGCATATTTGCCGCATCCATCGATCCTGTAGCAGAGCCAGCTCCAACAATGGTATGAATTTCATCGATGAAAAGGATTATATTCGGATTCTTCTGTAACTCATTGAGAATGGAGCGAATACGTTCTTCAAACTGACCACGGTACTTAGTACCGGCCACAACAGAAGTCATATCAAGCGAAATCACACGCTTATCAAATAATATACGCGAAACTTTTTTCTGAGTGATTCTTAATGCCAAGCCCTCCACAATGGCAGACTTTCCAACTCCGGGTTCACCAATCAGAATTGGATTATTCTTTTTTCTACGGCTAAGTATCTGAGCAACACGCTCTATTTCCTTTTCACGACCAACAATAGGGTCCAATTTTCCTTCCTCGGCAGCACGTGTCATATCTGTGCCAAAATTGTCAAGTACAGGAGTATCATTGGCAGTTTTACGGGGAGGAGTCTGAGTTTGTTGTTTCTTCGAAGTACTATCTTCGGGGCGTTGCATATCATCTTCTTCCTCTTCGTCATCTTCGCTAAAACCTAGCCCTGCATTGATATCAGGTTGCAATGAAAGTTGCTCGTATACAGTTTTATACTCCACATCTTTTTCTTCTAGAACTTTGGCTACCATATTATTTTTCTCTTTTAATATTGCTAAAAGCATATGTTCTGTGTCAGCTACAGGACTCTTAAGAAGACGAGCTTCAAGAATACACATTTTCAATATTTTAGACGCATCCGCCGTCAATACAATATCATCTACCATAAAACCGGTAGGGTCTGCCGTTTCACGTAGTTTATTTTCAATTATAGTCTTAATCTCCGAAAAATCTATATTTAATTTAGAGAGTATCTCCATGGCTTTTCCTTCACCATTGCGGAGTAACCCCAAAAATAAATGTTCGGGACCTATAAAGCCATTGTTCAAGCGGTTTGCTTCTTCCTTGCTATAAACAATGACTTCTGATACTTTTTGTGAGAATTGATTATCCATATATTTATTTCTCCTTTATTCTAATATTATACATTGCAAATATACACATTTACTTAATTCAGTGCATCTTCCTTTACACTTAATTATGAATAACAAAAGGTGTGCCATTATACCAATATAACGAATATAGGCATATTTTAGTTTCGATCTATATAATTTATTCTACATCTCACCATAAACAAAGGAAAGATAAAGCATATATACATAATAAGACTTACAGTATTTCTATTTAAAGTGTACTCTTATATGAAATAACCTGTAGACCTAAAAATAAAAAAGTCTACATTATTTCAAAAAGACTTCCTCAAGAAAGAATTAAGCCCTTTAATGAGTTTATCTAAACGATAGAGATAACCACCCAAAAAGAAAGTTTTTACCTGAAAGCTTTTATATTTCAGGGAAAAGTATTACTTTAGCGTGGTTTTTTAAAAGCCACGAATGTATAATTAATAATCTTTTTAAATGCTTGAACAAGACAGAATTATAAAAATCAACATTGAAGATGAGATGAAATCATCGTACATTGACTATTCAATGTCGGTTATTGTATCACGTGCTCTTCCAGATGTTAGAGATGGATTCAAACCCGTTCACCGGAGAATTCTCTTTGCGATGAACGAACTAGGTAATACTTCAGATAAACCTTATAAGAAATCTGCCAGAATCGTCGGTGAAGTTTTAGGTAAATACCACCCACATGGCGATTCATCTGTTTATGGTGCAATGGTAAGAATGGCTCAGGAATGGGCAATGCGCTACACTTTAGTAGACGGACAAGGTAACTTTGGTTCTGTAGACGGTGACAGCCCTGCTGCTATGCGTTATACAGAAGCTCGTCTTAATAAGGTTGGCGAGGAGATGATGAGGGATATTGACAAAGAAACTGTTGATTTCCAAAATAACTTTGACGATACTCTTCAGGAACCAAAAGTTTTACCAACCCGTATCCCTAATCTATTAGTAAACGGAGCTTCCGGTATTGCTGTAGGTATGGCAACAAACATGCCTCCTCATAATCTTTCTGAAGTAATCGATGCTTGTGATGCATATCTGGATAATAAAGATATAACTATCGAAGAGCTTATGCAATACGTAAAAGCTCCCGATTTCCCAACAGGTGGATATATTTACGGAGTTAGCGGCGTTCGAGAAGCTTACCTTACAGGTAGAGGTAGAGTTGTAATGCGTGCTAAAGCCAACATCGAAGCAGAAAGTTCACATGACAAGATCATCGTTACAGAAATTCCTTATAACGTAAATAAAGCAGAGCTCATCAAGGCTATTGCCGACTTAGTTTCTGAAAAAAGAATAGAAGGTATTTCTAATGTAAATGATGAATCTGACCGCGAAGGTATGCGTATTGTTGTTGACGTGAAGAGAGATGCAAATTCTAGCGTTGTTTTGAATAAATTATTCAAAATGACTGCTATGCAAACATCTTTTGGTGTTAATAACATCGCACTTGTCCACGGACGTCCTAAGATGCTTAATCTTTTAGACCTAATCTCAAACTTCGTTGAGCACAGGCGCGAAGTAGTGATTCGTCGTACACAATATGAACTAAGAAAAGCAAAAGAACGTGCTCACATCTTAGAAGGTTTAATTATTGCGTCCGATAACATCGACGAAGTAATCAGAATCATCCGTGCGGCCAAAACGCCTAATGAAGCTATTACTGGCTTAATTGAACGATTTAACCTGACAGAAATACAGTCTCGTGCCATCGTTGAAATGCGTCTTCGTCAGTTAACCGGACTAATGCAAGATCAGCTTCATGCAGAATATGAAGAACTCATGAAGACGATTGCCCACTTAGAAGAAATTCTGGCAAACGACGAAATCTGTCGTCAGGTTATCAAAGACGAACTTCTTGAGGTTAAGGCTAAATTCGGTGACGAACGTCGTTCTGAAATCGTTTATTCTTCAGAAGAATTCAACCCAGAAGATTTCTATGCTGATGATCAGATGGTTATCACCATTTCGCATTTAGGATATATCAAACGTACTCCATTGGCAGAATTCCATTCTCAGAATAGAGGAGGAGTAGGATCTAAGGGTACTGAAACCCGTGATGAAGATTTCGTAGAAAACATTTATCCGGCTACAATGCACAACACAATGATGTTCTTCACTCAAAAAGGAAAATGTTATTGGTTGAAGGTTTACGAAATTCCTGAAGGAACAAAGAATTCAAAAGGAAGAGCTATTCAAAACTTACTAAATATTGACTCTGACGATAAAGTAAATGCATTTGTTCGCGTACAGAGCCTTACTGATCAAGAATTCATTAATAATCACTTTATTCTATTCTGTACAAAGAAAGGTGTAATAAAGAAAACCAAGCTTGAACAATATTCCCGTCCACGTCAGAATGGTATAAATGCTATCACCATTCGTGAAGATGATCAGGTAATAGAGGTTCGTATGACTAAGGGCGATAATGAAATAATCATTGCTAACCGTAATGGTCGTGCAATCCGCTTCAATGAGGCTGCAGTCCGTGAGATGGGTAGAACCGCAACCGGAGTTCGTGGTATGACACTTGATAGTGAAAACGATGAAGTAATTGGAATGATCTGTATTAAAGATAAAGAAACAGAATCAATCATGGTTGTTTCTGAACAAGGTTATGGAAAACGTTCGGATATTGATGATTATCGTATTACAAACCGTGGTGGTAAAGGTGTTAAAACATTGAATATTACTGATAAAACAGGTAATTTAGTAGCTATTAAATCTGTAACTGATGATAATGATTTGATGATTATTAATAAATCTGGAATCACTATCCGTCTGAAAGTAGAGAATGTCAGAATTATGGGGCGTGCTACTCAAGGCGTAAGACTTATCAACCTCGAAAAACGTAATGATCAGATAGGTTCAGTATGTAAAGTAACATCCGAAAGTCTAGAAGAAATAGAGATATCGGATGAAGATGAAGAAATTATTAACCCTGAAAATGTCAGTTCAGAAGAACAGGCAAATGATGAAGAATAAAAGTTTAATATTTAATCCACAAAAAAGTATGAAAAGAGTATTATTTTCAATTGTCCTGCTATTGGCTGCTGGCTTCTCTTTCGCTCAAGAAAAGAACGTAAAGCAAGCTAAAAGTCTGGCTGAAGATGTAAAACCTAACTTCACTGATGCTGAAAAGTTAATTAATGAAGCTTTAGAAAATGCAGAAACAAAAAATCAGGCTAACACATGGAATGTTGCCGGTCTCATTCAAAAGAGAATCAATGAGAAAGAGATAGAAAAAGCTTATTTAAGACAACCATATGACACTTTGAAGTCGTATAATAGCCTACTCAAGATGTGTGGTTATTTTCTTAAATGCGATGAATTAGATATGGTTCCTAATGAAAAAGGTAAGGTAAAACCTAAATTCAGATCTAAAAACGCTCCAATCATGTTAACTGAAAGAGTCAACCTGATCAACGGTGGTAGCCAATATTACAACTTAGGTAAAAACAAAGAAGCACTTGACTTTTTTGGAATGTATGTAGATTTGGCAAGTGTTCCTATGCTTGAAAAAGAACAACTTGCTGCTAAAGATACCCTTTTGTCTATGGTTGCTTTCTACGCATCTCTTTCAGCTACAAGAATGAATGATTATTCAAGCGCTGTTAAATATGGTTTGATAGCTAAGAATAACAAAGAAAATGGAAATAGTGCAATGCAGTTAGTTGCAGAAGGTTATAAAGCACAGAAAGATACAGCTAATTGGATTAAAACACTAAAAGAAGGAATTGTATCTTTTACCGATAATAATTATTTCTTTGGACATCTTGTAGACTATTATAGTAATACAAGTAAATTTGATGATGCAATGGCTTTTGCTGACCAAATGATTGCAAAAGATCCAAAAAATCCATTTTTCCTTTATGTTAAAGGCTATTTAAGCCAAAGCATGAAGAACTATGATCAGGCAATTGAGTTCTATAAAAAGACTATTGAGGTAGATCCTAAATATGCTGAAGCATACTCAAATATGGGACTTGCATATTGGACTCAGGCATTAGATTACGCTTCAAAAGTAGATTTTAATAGTCCTAAGTTTAAAGCAGAACAAGCTAAAATTACAAAGTTGTATGAGAATGCTAAACCTTGCTATGAAAAAGCAAAAGAATTGAAACCAAACAACAAAGAATTGTGGTTAAGCGGCCTTTATACAGTTTATTATAAACTAGGAATAGGCGGCCCAGTATTTGATGAACTAGCTAAAGAAGTTGAAGCTACACAAGGCAAGTAAAAAGAATAGAATATTATTTATAAAAAAGTCACTTAAGAGATTCTTAAGTGACTTTTTTATAATATACCGTAAAGCAAAAGAAGGAGATAATTATTCCATAATATCACACCAGATATTAAACATAATCATAATTATACAACTAATAAGAATCAGTTATATTTTATCACTTATAACCAATAAAGGTGTATCAGTATGAAAAATCATCTTCATAGCAATGCTTGGATTAAATAAACGAGCAAACATATTTCTTTTATAAGATGTAATGGTAATTACGTCAACACTGTTTTTTTGAATAAATGAATCTAAATTCTGACCCAAATTGTCATCCATCACAACTTCATAATGAATCTGAATATCAGAATACTGTTTCTGGAAATATTCTTTAATACCAGCCAATTTAATTTCATTCCAAGCATCTTTAAGAGTAGCTAAATGAATGAGTGTTACTGAGAATTTGAATGCACTCATTTTCTTCATTAATGCATCAAATGCAATTAAGTCCCTTTGGTCAAAATTAGTAATAAATGCTAGTTTCTTGACCTCATTGAATATTTTAAATGGTGTATTCTCAGGAACAACAAAAACAATGGCACGACTTCGGTCTATAACCTCAGCTGTAACACTTCCAATAATGTCTGCATCTTTTTTATTTTTTCCGCGAGTTCCCATTACTATAATGCCTGGAGAATTATTCTTAGCATACTTTAGAATTTCTTCTTCAGGAACTCCTTCTTTCAATATACAAGTAAACTTAACGTCTGGGAACTCACCAGAAGCAATCTTACCTTTAATCTTCTCTGATAAATTATTTAAATCTTCATTAACCTTTTTAATAATATTTTTAATAGACTCCTCATCAGGGCCCTGATAGCTGAAAACATCATTATAAGGAATTGATGGCATGTATCTGGGAGTAAAATATACATGAAGTAAAATCACTTCTGTATTAAATGTTTTTGCAAAACCAAAACCAAATTCACAGGCTCGCATTGAATAATCTGAAAAGTCTACAGGAATTAACACCTTATTCCCAGTTTCTTTTTCCTGAGGCTTCTCCCCTATTATATCTTCGGAAAGCCAAAGGTTACTTTCTGTGATTTTCAAGGCATGGGGCAAATCGCTCTCTTTTATTCTTAAACGAACTCCAGAAGATACAACAGGCTTTATAAGATCTACATTTTGTATGTAAGATTTTATACCTTCTTTTTCTAATACACTCTTTAGAATCTGAGCTTTAGCATACGTAAGTATGGCTAATGTAACTAATTTCTCTTCCATATAATATTCGTTTAATTGTAATTATTTAATAACTCAATATACAGAAAAAAAATCCTAATTGAAGAAGGATCAATCAGGACTTTGATTTTATAGATTATGCATGCATTAACTCTTCACTAAATTCTTCCCGATGATTAATATTATGTTCTTCTAATATTTTTAAAGCAAGATCAAGAACTGTTGTGTCATCAAGCATTACCAGTCCGCCATCAGGCCCCGGCTCAGTATGAAGTCCAACACTTTTACCTTCCTTAAAATTACTGCCACCAAAGAAGTTGCGAACAGTGTCTACATCCAAATTAAGTTCGTCAGCAATTTTGTGCATACTTCCGCTTGGTAATGAATCTTTTATTTTTCTAAGTTCATTGAAAGTTATTGTTCTGTTCATAATATAGAAATTTGGGTTAATACTATACTGATTAAATAACGCTATAAACTTAACTAAAAAAAAAGATAAATCAAACTATTTATGCATTAAATTTCTATAAAATAATAATTAAACGGACACTCTAATTCGTAAGAATTTACAAATAATAATAGTGGTATATTAGCATTCCTGCTATCATTATTATAAATATAGTAGTAAACAAAGCTATTAGTAAGATATTTACGTTTGATACTAAATAGCCACTAGAAGTATATTTTCTTGAATATCTGATTCTATTATCTCTAATGTATCTATTATCAAGATATTTATATAAAGAGAATATTAAAAATCCAGATATAACACCTAAAATAGCGCCACAAATCACATCACCTAAATAATGAACACCTAAATATATACGAGAATAACATGAGATAATAGCCCATAAAAGGAAACCGAAAGTAAATTCTCTTTTCCTGAACAAAAGAGATGTAAAAGTAATCAGGCCAAAAGTATTAGCAGCATGGCTGGATATAAATCCGTATTTCCCTCCCCTGTAGCCATTCACTATGTCAACAAGGTACATAAACTCTGGGTCTTGTGCCGGACGAAAACGCTTAAACATTGGTTTAAAAACACCCGATGAAATACGATCGCATATAACAACCGTTATAGCGATCATAATAATAATAAATAAAGCCTCTTTTAGTTTATTATTCCGAATAATGACATACAGCAATACAAGCGCCAATGGAACCCATATTAATGTACTTGTATAAATCCACATAAATCCATCCCAGAAGGTTGAATTACTTCCATTTAAAGCAAGGAAAGCTTCTTTATCGCATTGTATCAACTGTTGTATATCATTCATCATACTTAGATAAGTTCTAGATCAGCGGTTTTAATCCACCCCACATTACCATCTTCAAGAATAATTTCTTTCCATTCTTTCATGGAATTATCTTTGATGATAACTTTGCGACCTTCGTGAATAATAAACAAGTCGGTACCACTATCATTTGGCGTACTTTTAACTGTTACGCTTGGTGTCATTATAATTGCATTAGTACGATTTATCAAGAGATCTTTCTGATGAGAAGCAAAGACATTAGATAAAACAACAATCACAAGTAAAGCTATTGAAGCAATAAATCCTATTTTTTTCAGGATAATCTTTTTTGAAAATATAAAGAGATAAAGACCTAAAATAAAAAGTATAAAAGAAGCAATTCCGCATTTCGCCCATGCATCAGCACTCATACAATTAATAAGAGAGTTTGTCCAACTAACAAAAAATATTTGAGGAGCAGCATCTGTCTTATCTACTATTTTGCTACGAGCAATTTCCAGGTTAGAGCGAATATCGCCATCACCAGGATTAAGCAATAAAGCCCGTTCATAGTTCAATATAGCCTTAGCCATATCACCCATTTTATAATAGCTATTACCTAAATTATAATAAATATCCGCAGCCTCTCCTTTTGTTTTAAGCAAAGATTCATATATCTGTATGGCAGCAGCATAATCATTACGAACATAAGCATTATCTCCCTGCGCTTTGGTTGCATTTTCAATCCTAGCAGTAGAGAACTCTTTACGGGCTGGTCTGGAAATCTTTGCAGAGTCCGTTGCCAACGAATCCTGAGCTAAAAGATTAAAAGAACACAGAATGCTTAATACTAAAAATATAATTTTCTTCATAACACAATTTCTTAATCTGTTAGTGTTTTATTATGTTTTCCATTTTACTCACTACCTCAATGGCAGAAGAATAAACCTTATCCATTGTTTCATTAGGATCACCAGGAGCATAACGTGCAAATTCACACTGATTGAGCACTGACAAGAATTCTTTAGTCAACTCTCCATCCACTCCATAATTGGTCAGTTCAGAATCAACATTATCTTTTGTCAGCTTAGAAACCGGAATATTCAGTTTATCACTTATATATCCCCACAACGCTTTTAAAACCTCATCATAGAATTCTTCTTTCTTATTTTCTTTCAAAAGCTTGCCAGCGATCTTCATTTTCTTTGTTGCAACTTTATTTGCTTTCTTAGTGCGCACTTTTGCAACATTAGCATTTTCTACTGCTTGTTTTCTGTACATAATAACAAAGGTTGCAAATAAACATGCCGGAATGATATAAAGCAAATAATAAAGCAATGAGCCAAAAAGAAAATCTCCCTTCTCAGATAACGTTACATCATTTGTTTTTATATATCTGATATCAGAGCCTAATACTTTTAGATCTTCTTTATTTGCAAAGTTTGCAATTACCTGATCAGCATTACCGGCTCCTTTGGCTACTTTCAAATCAAAGTCCTGTGTTCTGAGAGTCTTATATGACCCTGTACTACTATCAAAATATGAAAAACTTGCAGATGGAATTTTGTATGATCCTGCATAACGAGGTATTGCCAGATATTCAATCACCTTGCTTCCTGACAAACCACTTTTAGTTAAAGTGAATTTATTAGTAACCTTAGGATCATAAACTTCAAAATCCTTAGGGAATTGAATCTTTGGAGTCTCAATCAATTTAAGATTACCTACTCCGGAGATAGTTACTTTAATAGTTATAGCATCGTTTGTTTTTACCTCTTTAGAATTGATAGATGAAGAAAGAGTGAATCCTCCTACTCCGCCACAGAAGTTTGCTGGTTTTCCGGCAGGTAAGGCTCTTACATTTACAGAAACCTGAGGAGTAACAATGGTTTTCTTTACTTCAACAACATTTGAACCACCATTGAAGAATGCATCAAAAGGATCATCTGTTTTCATTGCTTTAGCAATTGATGCATCAAATCTGGCCGGATTAATAACTAATTTACCTGTTTGCTGTGGGAAAAGTACAAACTGCCTATATACTACAGAATGATAATTCTTTCCTTTATAACGTTCCAGAGAAAACTGCTTTGTTTGTGGCAGTTCTACTTCCTGTGATTGAAAGCCTTTAAAGTCGGGCAATTTAACATTATCAAAGCCTCTTAAATCTACTAATGCATAGATTTTATATGTCAGAACAAGTGCTTCCTGTTCATAAACATTTGTTTTGTTTACAGAACCAACAATAATTAAGTCATTTGCTGAGATCTTTGTTCCTGATGACTGAGAATGAGAGGCTTTGGGAGAAGAACTACTTCCACTGCCAGAATGGTCAGCGGGAAGAACTTTAATTCTTAATGCATTTGAAGTAATAGGATTACCATTCGCAATAATGCTTGCAGGTGCAATTGCAAAAGTTCCCTGCTTACTAGCCATTACTGTATATGTGAAAGTAATGGAGCTAACAGTAGAGCCCTTACCATTAACATACTGTGAACTAGTCATTCTTGACTCATAAGGTCCGGCTAAAACATCCAAACCCTTCATTGATGAAGCTCTAAAGCTCTTTGCATCCTGTGTGTTTACTGTATAAGTAATTCTAAATTGATCGCCTACTGCGACTACGTCCGGAGCCTCTGCAAGTAACTTTGCATTATTAGCAAAACTATTTATTCCGGGTATCAGTAAAATGATGAATAAGAAAATCAGTTTCCTCATTGCTTATCTATATTTGTATCTAAATTAATTTACCAGTCTTTATCCAGATTCCGGCCTTGATTTCTTAATTGTTTTTTAGCCTTCTCCTGAAGTTGTTTCTCATCTTGCATAGCTGCATTCAGCAGTTGTTCCGCATTTTCCTTAGACATTTTATTCTTATTAGACTGCGGCTTAGGCTGCTGCTTTTGTTTATCGTCTTTATTCTTTTGATCTTGTTTTTTCTTTTGATCGTCCTTCTTTTGTTTGTCTTTATCCTTCTTTTTATCTTTATTCTTGTCTTTGTTTTGCTGATTCTTCTGTTGATCTTTCAGCATTTTCATAGCCAAAGCCAGGTTATACCTTGTTTCATCGTCCGAAGGATTATTTCTCAGAGATTGTCTATAAGACTGAACTGCTTCCTGATAATGCTTTGCTGCATAAAACAACACCCCTGCATTATGATAGATTTTAGCAAGCTTAGTTTTATTCTTTTCATTTTTGGAAGCCGCCGTATACTGTTGCATAGCCTCTTTTAACTTCCGTTGCTGAGACAAAGTATTACCTAAATTATATAAAGCTTCAGTTGAATTGGGATTCTTCTCTAATGCCTTCCGGTAATTTACCTCCGCCTGCACAAAGGAACTGTCATTAAACAATCTGTTCCCTTTGCGAATATAGTCTCTCTCTGTCTTTTGCGCAAATGTTCCACAATTTGCAAAAAGAAGAAAAGCTATAAAAATAATATACTTAACTTGTGACATCTCTCTCTATTTATATCTTAAACAGTTTTATATTCTTGAATAACGGGTTTTTGCGTTCCAACAGCAACAAATCGGCTATTAGTAAAATCAGGATAATCCATGCTACTCCCTGAAATTGCTCGTCGAAACCTGTATACAAACTACTTTCAACATCCGCTTTCGCCATCTTATCAATTTCACTATTCAGTGCTTTCTGCGCTCCATTTGTATTATCAACATGCGCATAAATGCCCTTTCCGGCAGCAGCTATCTCTCTACACATACCTTCGTTCAGACGAGTAACAATAACATTGCCCTGTTTGTCTTTACGGAAATTGCTAGTACCTTCAATAGGAATTGGAGATCCGCCAGGAGAGCCAACCCCCAGAACATGGACAGTAATTCCATTTTTCTTAGCTGCTTTAGCTGCTTCTACCGCACCATCTTCGTGGTTCTCACCATCTGTAATAACAACAATAGCTCTCCCTACTCCTTTTTGCTGGGTAAAGCTATGAGTTGCAAGATCAATAGCAGAGCCTATGGCTGTACCTTGTCTTGATATCAATTCCGGAGTAATTGTTTCCAGGAACATTTTAGCTGAAATATAATCACTGGTTATAGGTAATTGTGTATAAGCGTCTCCTGCAAATACAATCATACCCACTTTATCCTGATCAAGTTCATCAACCATTTTAGATACCAGCATTTTAGCTTTTTGCAAACGGCTGGGAGCTACATCTTCCGCTAACATGGAATTAGAAATATCCAGTGCAATGATTACCTCCACACCGTTTCTTTTAACCTTCTCTGTTTTGGATCCGAATTGTGGACGAGCCATCAGTACAATGGTCAATGCCAACGCTGAGAATATAAGCCAGAATTTAATATCCGGGCGATGCTTTGAAACATCAGGCATTAGTTGAGCCATCAATTCCGGATCGCCAAATTTTTTAATTGCTTTCCTTCTCTTTAAGTTGGAATACAAGTAAAAAACTACAATGAATGGCAATATTATAAGTAGATATAAATATGTCGGGTCTGCAAATCGAAACATTGTCTATCTTGTTTTTAATTTATGGTATTTTCTTTAATATTGAGTTACGCAAAAGCACCTCACTAAGAATACAAATAAATAAGATCAACGCAAATGGCTGATAATTTTCTTGTCTCTTACTGAAAGCCTTAACATTTAACTTAGTCTTCTCCAGTTTATCAATTTCCTGATATACTTCTTTCAGTTTAGAAGTACTTGTTGCCCGGAAATACTCACCATCTGTAGTTTCTGCTATCTGTTTCAAAGTAGATTCATCAATTTCTACCGGCATATTAATATACTGTACTCCGGAAGCTGTAGGATATGGATATGGAGCCAAACCATTTGTTCCCACACCAATAGTATAAACTCTGATTCCAAAACTTTTAGCAATCTCGGCTGCAGTAAGAGGAGAAATATCTCCTTTATTGTTTGATCCGTCAGTTAACAGGATAATGACTTTAGATTTGGCTTTACTGTCTTTCAGTCGGGATACAGCATTTGCAATACCCATACCTACAGCAGTACCATCTTCAATTATACCACATTTCACATTCTGAAAGAGATTCAATAAAACGCCGTGATCAACAGTAAGCGGACATTGAGTGAAGCTTTCGGCTGCAAAAAGAGTCATACCGATGTTATCATTAGGACGCCCATTTATAAATTCCGTAGCCACATCCTTGGCAGCCTCCATACGATTAGGTTTAAGATCTTCAGCCAGCATACTTGTTGAAATATCAAGAGCCAGCATAATATCAATTCCTTCAGTCTCAGTATTCTGCCAATTATTTGTAGTTTGCGGGCGCGCAAGAATCAAAATAATCATTACGAAAGCAATGACTCTAAGCACGAAAGGTGCATGAAGCAAATAGATCTTATAGCTTTTGGGAGTGTGAGCATATACCCTTGTATCGGAAACCTGAAGAGAAGCTTCATTTTTCCGTTGCTTCAGGATATACCACATAATATATGGTATAAGAAGTATTAGCAGAAATAAATAATAAATATTAGCAAATATCATCTTTCTATTTTTTTATCGCATTTATAAGAACATATCAGCCAGTCTCAACGCAATATGTGCAATGATTGCTGCAACACAAGCAGACAATATGACAATTCCTACTGACAAAAGTACTTTTGCTCTGCGTGAACGTTTCTCTTCTACTGTAATCTCTGTTGGCACTGGCTTTTTATCAACCTGCTCCTCTGCTTTTGTTTCGTTTATAAAAGAAATAGCATTTAACAGATTAGAATCATTTTCATTCATCATTGGGTCATGCTTGGCAAACTTAACAAGGTCTGCTGTCTGGAACAGAAACTTCAAGTCATTGATATCTTTAGCTTCAACATCCATGAGCTTTTCAATAATCTCTGAAGAAGTCATTTCCATAGCACTAAAGCCAAATCGATCTTGAATATATGTACGCAAAGTATCGGTCAATTCGGTATAATACTCTTTAGAGTGACCCTTCTGCCAGATTTTCTCTGTCTTAATACGCTCTATTTCCTTCATTGCCTGCTGATGAGGAGGAATTTTCGGCTCTATCTTTATATGTCTGATGATTGGTTTATTATCTCTGAAACGGATAATTAGGTATACAATCAGAAACATCAATGGAATAACCAAAATAGAAAGAAAGATTGTTCCCACCCAATCACTCCATACAAACGGAGGATTCATAACCCCTTTCTGAGGGTAGTAATGATCGGGATGACTTGCATCAACACGTGGAGAATAAACCTTTAATGCCAGTGATTTTGATTTATATTCTTTTGAACCCACCATTATGCTAAAAGGAGGAATATAATACAGCGCAGAATCAAAAGATGTTATTGTATATTTCTGCGTTATCAATAAACGTTGCCTGTTATTGAGATACTGAGTATCAGGCTTTGCAATGTTTATTATCTCTATTCCCTTTAGCAGACTGTCTTTGAAATGGGGAAAAATAGCTTTCTGTTTGGCATCAAGACTTACCTGTAACTGAATTTTTGCTTGTTCTCCAATCATAATCTGCAATGAATCAATTGAAACATCAACAGTTACAGATTGAGCTGCCATTTTTTGAGGAGCAAAAGAAGACAGCACTAAACAGCTCAGCGCAATAAAGAATTTTCTGCTTTTCAATAATGTGTATTTACTCATTTCGTATTACTTTCTTTTAGCAAACAAGTTCAACAACGCTTTCACATAATCCTCGTCCGTACGAACAGACACCGAATCTACATTACTTTTCGTAAATGTTTCGCCAAGAATACTCTGCTTTTTCATCCACCAGTCACGATGCACTTTACGCAACGCTACAGATGAAGTATCAATCCATTGTTCATGACCGGTTTCTGCATCTTTCACTTTCATCAGTCCTACCGATGGAAGCTCAGCTACACGTTTGTCATAAACCTGAATCGCTACCACATCATGTTTGCGATTAGCAATCGTCAATGCATTCTTAAAATCGGAATTATCAATAAAATCGGATACAATAAAAGCCGTACATCTCTTTTTGATCACATTCGTAAGGTACTCCATTCCCAATTTGATGTTTGTTCTCCGGCTTTCTGCCTTAAAATCAATCAATTCACGAATAATAAACAGAATGTGTTTCCTGCCTTTCTTGGGCGGGATAAACTTCTCAATTTTATCTGAGAAAAAGATTACTCCGATTTTATCATTATTCTGGATAGCAGAGAAAGCAAGAGTGGCGGCTATTTCAGTCACCATATCTTTTTTCATCTGCTTAATCGTTCCAAATTCAAGACTTCCCGACACATCAATTAATAGCATGACTGTAAGCTCACGCTCTTCCTCAAACACTTTCACAAAAGGTTTGTGGAAACGTGCCGTCACGTTCCAATCAATATCTCGTATATCATCGCCATATTGATACTCGCGAACTTCTGAAAAAGCCATACCTCGCCCTTTAAAGGCAGAATGATACTGTCCGGCAAAGATATTATTCGATAGTCCCCGAGTCTTTATTTCAATCTGACGAACTTTTTTTATAAGTTCACTCGCTTCCATATGACTAAGGCACCTCTACCTTATTAAGTATCTTGCTTACTATTTCGTCTGATGTAATGTTACTTGCTTCTGCTTCATAAGTGAGGCCAATACGATGACGAAGAACATCATGAGCAATGGCGCGAACATCTTCAGGAATAACATAACCACGTCTTTTAATGAATGCGTATGTACGGGCAGCAAGTGCCAGATTGATTGAAGCACGAGGAGATCCTCCGAAGCTTATTAATCCTTTAAGATCATTCAAGCCATACTTTTCAGGATAACGTGTAGCAAACACAATATCAACAATATATCGTTCTATCTTTTCATCAAGATAAACATCGCGAACCACTTTTCTAGCCTCTAAAATTTCGTCTGCTTTCAGGATTGGTTTTACATTAAACTTATCACCATTGATGTTCTGACGAATAATCAGTTTTTCTTCTTCCAGTTTTGGATAATCAATAACTACCTTCAACATGAAACGGTCAACCTGCGCTTCTGGAAGTGCATATGTTCCTTCTTGCTCAATAGGGTTTTGTGTAGCAAGCACAAGGAAAGGTTCAGGTAATTTAAAAGTATCTTTGCTTAAAGTTACTTGTCTTTCCTGCATGGCTTCAAGTAGTGCACTCTGAACCTTGGCCGGTGCACGGTTAATTTCATCTGCTAATACAAAGTTTGCAAAGATTGGTCCTTTCTTAACCATGAATGTTTCGTCCTTCTGACTATAAATCATGGTACCAATAACGTCGGCCGGCAACAAGTCAGGAGTAAACTGAATACGACTGTATTTCGCATCAATCAGCGAAGCCAGCGTTTTTATTGCCAATGTCTTTGCAAGTCCTGGTACACCTTCAAGAAGAACGTGTCCGTCGGATAGTAATCCAATTAACAAAGACTCTACTAAATGTTTTTGTCCCACAATTACCTGATCCATCCCCATCATGAGGTTGGTCACAAATGCGCTTTGTTTTTCTATCCGCTCGTTCAACTCACGGATATCAATTGATTCAGCCATAGTTTCTATAATACTTTTTATTGTTTTTACTATATTGAAAAAGAAAATTCATCTAAAAATATGAGTTATCTTTTCGAGTCCCAAAATTACTCTTTATAATTAACTACAGCAACTAAATATTATTAAAAAAAGATGCATAATGTTTAGATTTTAGATGATTAGGAAGCAATTTTATAAAGATTAGCTTATAATGAGAATTCCCTTGTACAAAAGAAATCATTCTTTTGTACAAGGGAATTAATTGTTTTGTACAGAAGATTGCATTCTTTTGTACAAGCATGCAATAATCTTTCTAATATAAACTATTATTTAGAACTCAGTTTTGGAATTTTAATAACGGTCCCTGCCGGAACGTTATCGGGATTAGTTATAGTCGCTGAATTATGCTTCACTATAAGTGTCCACAGGTCTTTTGAATTATAATAATGCTGTGATATTCTTACTATAGACTCTCCTTTTTTAACCGTATAAGTCTCTATTGTTCCAACAATCTTATAGTCGTTAGGATCTTTCTTTTCAAGAGCAGTCTTTTTGATATCGCCTGATTTCTGCTTATTATCAGCTTCCTGTTTATTCTCTTTTTCACTCTTTGTACCAGAAGCCAGCGCACTAATACTATCTATTCTTGCCAGATCTCTTTTAATCTCCTCTCTCGATCTGGCAGGAGCCGGATGGGTAAGCGCAAAAGAATCCACCTTTTCTTTATTAGCATCGACCATAACAGAATCTACCTTATTTTCAGAAGATTCAGGCAACATATTCAGTATGTAATCCGGGTTATAAATAAAAACAAATATAGCACTAACAAAAACAACAAGGAAAAGCAACATGCTTATGAAATAAATAATTGAATATCTTCCACCCGAATAATCCTGAACTTTTTTCTCTGTCTTTGCGGCAGAAATAAGTTCTTCAATTAAAAGTTTCTGATCCTTGGCAGGCTCTTCTATTACCCTCTCTTCATCCTTCGGTTGTTGCTGCTGATCCTTATCAGATGGAGTTTCCTTTAGGATTTGAGCATTTGTCTCAACAGAAGCAACAATGGGCTGAGTATTTTCAGTCACTTTATTATCTTCGGCAAATGGTTTTTGCTCTATTTTTTGGGGACCATATTTAATTTCTTCTTCTGTTAATTCAATAGTTGGAGTAGTTATTTCGGTTACCTTAACAATACTATCATCAAAAGAATCTCTTCCATCATCAATAATTTTAGAATCTTCTGTCTTATCTATAGCAGGTTCAGGAATTGACAAATCTTGTTCAGAGGAACCAACAAGATCCTCTACATCAAAGCTCTCTTCTTCCTCGTTTATTTCAGAATCTTTAGTTATACCTTCAGAAGGTGTTAGTATTACTGGAGCTTCTTCAATAAGAGATTCAGTCTTCTCTGAAATAGTATTTTCTTCTACGTAATTTTCGGATTCATCTTCATTATCAGAATTTAGATCAACCGAACTTACATCGTCAAAAACAACACCTTCATTTAAAATAACTGTTTCAAAATGTGCAAAAGGTTTGTTTATCAAGTCACGAATGCCCGCTTCGGGGGTAAAAGAAATCTTGGTATGTCCTTGTATCTCTATCCTCTCACCGGTATTGACATTTACGCTCTCCCTACTATCTACATCAATCAATTTAAAGGTACCCAGCCCCTTAATCTTTACGTACTTGTCTGTTTGAAGAGCTTGCTCAATAATAGCAAACATCTCCTTTAGGAAAGTCTCAGCATCCTTCTTGCTTATACCCTTCTTTGCAGCCAATAAATCTATCAGATTCTGTATGTTTATTCTTTCACCCATCACTTCAGATTTATTTAAACTTATCTTTAATTACATTACTTGGCTTAAAGTTTATCACCAGTTTTGGGGGTACAAGCATCCTTTGTTTGGTAGCAGGATTAACTGAAATTCGCTCTAATTTCTTTTTCACTTCGAACGTTCCAAATCCCTGAACAATAACAGCATTTTCTTCCTGCAATTGCTCTGACACAACAGAGATGGCTGAAGAAACAAGATCAGACGTTTCTTTTGCCGAGTATCCCAATCGATTGGATAATTCTGTGATAAATTCTTTATTGTTCAATGCTTTCAGTTTTTAAGCGACTGCTATATTAGCAAATATCTATAAATTAAACAATTATATTCAAGAAAAAAAATTAGTCTTTGATTACCTGTGCGTAAAGATCAAAATCATCAGCATCAGAAACTTTCACCTGATAGAAGTGCCCTATTTCAAGTTGCTCATCAGCTGCCAATATCAGAACTTCTGGATCAACTTCAGGAGAGTCAAATTCCGTACGTCCAATATAATAATCACCTTCTTTCCTATCAATTATTACTTTAAAACATTGACCAATCTTAGCAGCAGTCAATTCGGCAGAGATACCTTGCTGTATTTCCATTAATTCATCAAGTCTTTCTTGCTTAATTTCACGAGAAATAACATCTTCGTAATTATCAGCAGAATATGTTCCCTCCTCTTCCGAGTAAGTGAAAGCTCCCATCCTATCAAATTTAACCCGTTTGACAAATTCCTTTAGTTCTTCAAAATCGGCTTCTGTTTCTCCTGGATGTCCCACCATTAAAGTTGTTCTCAAATGAATTCCAGGAACTTCCTTCCGGAATTGTTCCATCAAAGCATAAGTTTCCTCTTTAGTAACGTGCCTTTTCATCATTGACAACATATTATCGCTAATATGCTGCAAAGCAATATCCATGTATTTACATACATTGCTTCGCTCACGCATTACCCTAAACAAATCTTTTGGAAAATGTGCAGGATAAGCATAATGCAAACGAATCCATTCTACTCCTGGAATATCAGATATCTTCTCAATTAATTCGGGAAGCATTTGCTTCTTATATAAATCAACGCCGTAATAAGTGAGTTCCTGAGCAATTATCTGAAACTCTTTAACGCCGTTAGAAACAAGATACTTAACCTCGTCAAGTATATCTTCCATGCTTCTTGAGACATGACCTCCGGTAATAATTGGAATTGCACAATACGCGCATTTTCTGTCGCAACCTTCTGATATCTTCAAATATGCATAATGCTTGGGAGTGGTAAGTGAACGTTCAATATGTATACGTTCATCATAAACTTTTCCAAGATCATCAAGTAAACCTTTCCAGTTAAACTTACCGTAGAACTTGTCTACCAAAGGGATTTCGGAAGAGAGCTCCTTTAAATAACGCTCCGAAAGGCATCCCATAACATATAACTTCTTCAGTCTACCCTCTTCCTTTGCCTGAGCAAAGTCCAATATCATGTTAATAGACTCTTCTTTCGCGTCACCAATAAACCCGCAGGTATTGATTACTGCTATTTCTCCTTCCGGTGATTCTGAATCATGAGTTACGCTATAACCATTTTTCTCTAACTGACGAATCAGTTGCTCAGAATCTACTAAGTTTTTAGAACACCCTAAAGTAATTAAATCAATTGTATTTTTTTTCATCAATCTTCACCAAATAACGAATCAACAAATTCTCTTTTGCGGAATACCTGCAAATCTTCTATTCCCTCTCCTAGTCCGATGTATTTCACTGGAATTTTGAACTGATCAGAAATACCAATTACAACACCACCTTTAGCAGTTCCATCCAGCTTTGTAATAGCTAAAGATGTCACTTCTGTAGCTAATGTAAATTGCTTTGCCTGTTCAAATGCATTTTGTCCTGTTGAACCATCTAATACCAATAAAACTTCATGAGGAGCATCAGGAATAACTTTCTTCATTACGCTCTTTATCTTTGTCAGCTCATTCATTAAATTCACTTTGTTATGCAAGCGACCTGCAGTATCAATAATAACTACATCAGCATTATTTGCCACAGCAGAGCTCAAAGTATCATAAGCAACAGAAGCTGGGTCTGCACCCATTTTTTGTTTAACAACAGGAACTCCAACCCTATCTCCCCAGATAACCAGCTGTTCAACAGCAGCAGCACGGAAAGTATCTGCAGCTCCTAAATAAACACTCTTACCTGCTTTTTTGAATTGATAGGCCATTTTGCCAATGGTAGTTGTTTTACCAACGCCATTCACTCCAACCACCATAATCACATATGGGCTTTTACCTGTAGGCGTGCTGAAATCCTCTTCATCTTCAGAGTTATTTTCTTTTAATAGCCCAGCAATCTCATCCCGAAGGATCTTATTTAGTTCTTGTGCATTTACATATTTGTCAGAAGCTACTCTCGCTTCTATGCGCTTGATAATATTCAAAGTCGTCTCAACCCCTACATCCGAAGTAATTAAAACTTCTTCCAAATTATCCAGGACTTCATCGTCTACTTTTGATTTACCAGCTACAGCTCTGGTAATCTTGCTAAAGACGCTTTCTTTGGTCTTAGACAATCCCTTGTCTAATGTCTCTTTCTTTTCTTTGGAGAAAAAACTAAAAAATCCCATGTTGATTATTATTAGTAATATATTATGCTACAAAGATATAACAAATACAGATGGTAGCAAAAAAAAACTTCCCCTCATTTTTATGAATGAGAGGAAGTTTTTGACAGCTGTCATTAAGACAACGACAATTATTTCTTAAAAAAGTCTTGTACTTTTTCGTTAGGTACCATTTTTTCATCAAATGCGTAAGCTCCAGTTTTAGGAGATTTCACCATCTTGATAACCTTTGTATAAGAACGACCTTCTTTGGTTCCTTCGTGCAAACTTGCTACTGTTTTCTTTGCCATGGTTTATCTTATTTAATTTCTTTGTGTACTGTTACTCTTTTCAAAATTGGATTGTATTTCTTCAATTCAATTCTTTCTGTAGTATTTTTTCTGTTCTTCGTTGTAATGTAACGGGAAGTTCCCGGCATACCGCTATCCTTGTGTTCTGTGCACTCTAGGATAACCTGTACTCTATTACCTTTTGCTTTCTTTGCCATAAGTCAATCTCTCCTTAAAATTAAGCAATTATTTTAATGCTTTTCCAATCACAATACCCTTTAGTTACTGCATCATTCAATGCTGCATCTAACCCTTTTTTATTAATAGTGCGTAAACCAGCAGCGCTAAGGCTTATACTGATCCAACAATCTTGCTCTACATAGTAGAACTTCTTAGTAAACAAGTTTACATCAAAGGTTCTTTTAGTTCTTCTCTTTGAGTGTGAAACATTGTTGCCAATCATGGCTTTCTTTCCGGTAATTTGACAAATCTTCGACATTTCTATCTTATTTTTATAGTTTTCTTTCTAGTACTTTCCAAACAGGGCACAAAGTAAGCGATTTTTTCAATATAAAACAAGCATTTGACTAATTAATTCACAATTACACATTAATTATTCTTCAAAACAATACTTTCTGAAGCAATAAAAGTGCATTATTTGTTGCTCGCTCCACATTAAGCTCTCTTCCAAAATCTACCTCCTGCTTTTGCGTTAGAATAGTTTTCCCATACGCTGCAGCAATCCACACTGTCCCTACGGGCTTTTCAGCTGTACCACCATCGGGTCCGGCTATTCCGGAAACAGCTACAGCACAGTCAGTTTTAAGCGAATTCATCGCACCGTTCAGCATTTCTTTCACAACCTCCTCGCTAACTGCACCAAATCTATTGAGCGTATCTTCAGACACATTAAGCAATTCTTTCTTAACTTCATTAGAATAAGCAACCACACTTCCTTTAAAGTAAACAGAACACCCGGGAACTGACGTTATACGTGCCGCAATATTTCCACCAGTGCAACTTTCTGCCGTTGAAAGGGTAAGGTTTCGCTCTTTCAGCATACTCCCAACAATCTCTTCCAAAGGAGAATCATTCTCATCTAATACATTATCGCCCAAAATATCATAAAGCTTTGTTCCCTCTTTAAGAACAATCTGTTTTATCTCTTCTTCATTATTTCCCCGACCAGTGAGTCGTAAGCGAATAATACCCGATTTTGGCAAATAAGCCAACTTTATACATTCCGGCAACTGATTCTCCCAATCGGTCAAAGTTATAGCCAGCACCGATTCCGGGTAATTCTTTACCGTATAGGTTTTGTGAACAATAGCTCCCATTTTATAACGAGAACAGAGCCTTGGAATAATCTCCTCACTCATATTCGTTTTCATTTCCTGAGGTACACCAGGCATAGAAACCAGCACTTTGCCATTCTTCTCAAACCAGCTCACAGAAGCTGTTCCTACCCGGTTGTTTATTACCGTGCAATCTTTAGGAACCATTGCCTGAGCCTTATTCAAAGGATTCATAGTAATCCTGTTGGCCAGAATTCTTTTTATATTTTCAAAAACCATATCACTAAAGACCAGTTCAGTACCGAAGTACTTACAAAGAGTATACTTTGTAATATCATCTTTAGTGGGTCCTAATCCACCAGTCATCAAAACAATGTCAACCCTTTTCATCGCAGCATCAACTGCTTCCAGAATTTCATTTTCTCTATCTCTAACGGAAGTAACACGGATAACTTCAAATCCAACGTTATTCAGTTCTTTTCCCATCCAGGCAGAGTTGGTATCAACTACCTGGCCTATGAGCAATTCATCACCTATTGTTATAATTTCTACAAACATATCTCGAGTTTTTTTACATTGTCACCCTTGAGAAAGCAGGCAATTCCATTGGACAAAATTCGTTATTCAGATATTTAAAATATCCTGTAATGGCAATCATAGCCGCATTATCTGTTGTATAACTAAACTTTGGAATATAAATCTTCCAGCCATATTTAACAGCATGTTCGCGGAAAGCGTTACGAAGTCCGTTATTAGCAGAAACACCTCCGGCAACAGCTACTTCTTTTATATTATAATCTTTTGCTACTTTTCTGAGTTTATTCATTAGAATATCTACGATAGTTGCTTCCAGGGAAGCTGCCAAATCATTTTTATGATGTTCTATAAAATCAGGATCCTCTTTTAAATAATCACGTAACGAATAAAGGAAAGACGTTTTCAATCCGCTGAAACTATAATTGTATCCCGGGATATGGGGTTTACTGAAAGCGAACGCCTTCGGATTACCCTGACGCGCCATTTTATCAATAATAGGGCCACCTGGATAACCAAGTCCCATTACTTTAGAACACTTATCAATAGCTTCTCCGGCAGCATCATCAATTGTCTGGCCCAGTACTTCCATATCATTATATGCCTTTACCAGTATAATCTGAGAATTACCTCCGGAAACCAACAAGCAAAGAAAAGGGAATTTAGGCTGATCAGCATCTTCATCCTGTTCTTTAATAAAATGAGCTAAAACGTGTCCATTCAGATGATTAACATCCACCATAGGAATATTTAAAGCACGAGCAAATCCTTTTGCAAAAGAAACGCCCACCAATAACGATCCCATTAATCCCGGACCACGGGTAAAAGCCACCGCACTTAATTCCTCTTTAGTCACATTAGCTCTTTTTAAAGCTTCATTGACTACAGGAACTATATTTTGTTGATGTGCCCGAGAAGCAAGTTCCGGCACCACGCCACCATACGCTTCATGCACTGCCTGACTGGCAACCACATTAGACAATAACACTCCGTTTCTTATTACAGCAGCCGAAGTGTCATCACATGAAGATTCAATTCCTAATATAATTGTATCCATAAATTCTTTATCTTTATACTTTGCAAAAGTACTGTTTAATTGCTATATTCCACGTACCATTTATAAAATTTATTAATTCCATCCTGAATACTTGTATCTGGTTTGTATCCAAAATCCCTTTCTAAATGAGTTGTATCCGCATAAGTTCTATAAACGTCCCCAGGTTGCATACCCATATATTCTTTAACAGCATTCTTGCCTGTGGTCTCTTCAATAGCATGAATGAAGTCCATCAGCTTTACCGGATTAGAATTTCCTATATTGTATATTTTGTATGGTGTTTGATCAATAGACGGAGCATCTAGAATTTTTTCCAGTCCATCAATAATGTCATCAATGTAAGTGAAATCGCGCTCCAAGTTTCCATTATTAAATACTTTTATAGGATTCCCGTTTATGATTGATTTCATAAAAAGATAGGGAGCCATATCCGGCCTTCCCCAAGGACCATAAACTGTAAAGAAACGCACACCGGTAGTAGGCAGATGATATAAATGACTATAAGAATGCGCCATAAGTTCATTTGCCTTTTTAGTGGCAGCATATAAACTTACCGGCTTGTCTACCTGATCATCTTCCGAATAAGGTGTTTTATCATTCAGCCCATATATACTGCTGGAACTGGCATATACAAAATGCTCAACTTTGTTCTGTCTGCATGACTCAAGAATATTGGCAAAACCAACTATATTTGAGTCTATATAAGTAAATGGATGATCAATAGAGTAACGCACTCCGGCTTGAGCCGCCAGATTACAAACTATATCAAATCTTTCATTTTCAAAAAGTTTATTGATTTCCTCCCTTTCGGTCAGATCTATTTTAAAAAAACGATAATGCGGATACAAACTACTTTGAACCGATTTTCTATCAGTTATTTCTTCCTGATCTATGCCAGCCTCTTTCAAACGACAATATTTCAGTTTAACGTCGTAATACTCATTGATATTATCTATGCCAACCACCTCATCACCGCGTTCCAATAATCTTTTTACAAGATAATAGCCTATAAATCCGGCTGCGCCTGTTACTAAAATTTTCTTCATTTCACCTACTTAAAAACTACGATAGAAAACTTACCTTCTATACATTTTTCTTTCCCTTCTACCATTTTGCTTAGCAAAGGATTGTTTTGAATATCTTTTGTGCGAAGAAACAGAATTGCTTTCTTGCCCTGTATCTTGTTCAAATCAGATTCTTTCACTTCCTTCAACTCTTGGCTGAGATAAGCATCCATATTTTCTGCTCTTCCAACGTTATAAAAATAGTAAGAATTAATCCCGTTTTCTAAAGCGAGTTCTTTCCCTTTTTTACTTAACTCCCCGTATCCAATATATTCATTAAAAGAAGGAACAAAGAATGATCCTGAAAAAATAATCAGGAGCAACCCTATTGCCAACGTATTAATCGACTTATTCAGATTCTTTTGCTTATATAAATAAAAGAGAGAAATGGCACATATAATTAGTAAGAAGCCAGATATCGCATAAATCAAAGGATTATTTAAAAACGTCATTGAAGGATACCGGCCTAATACACAGACAGCGGGAAATGCCAGTCCAAGTAATGTTACTGGAATTGCTATTAATAAAGACACTCTTTTATTTAGCTTTATTTTTTGCAGTAATAGTACTGTAAGATATCCAAAGAAAGGGAATGCCGGAAGCATATAAACTTCCACTTTAGAGCTTATCAGAGAGAGACAAACAAAAGTTACCGTAATAATGGTCAGGAAGAACTTCTCCAGATCTGTATTAATCAATTTAGCCTTGATTCCAGCAAAAATTAAGCCTATATAGAGTAAAGACCACGGAGCAAGACAGTACCATATTACTTCAAAATAGTAATAAAAAGGTTTCTTATGATGGAAGGAATCTACTGCTCTGTTTACTGTCTGATTAAACAATAAATTATGCAAATAATCATATCCTCCCTCTACAAAGACGCCAGTAAACCAAATGGCGGCACCTATCAATAGAACAATCCATGTTTTAGCTCCCCAATAGCGCCCTAAAGTTCTTAATTGTCCTTTCACTGCAAGAAAAGCTATAACTGATAATAACGGAACCAAAATTCCAATTGGACCTTTAGTAAATAAAGCCATGAAAACATACACAGCAAACAGAAGACCGCTCCACTTTGTACCTTTTCCAACAAACATCTGATAGAAAGTATACAGTGCAAGCACAATAAACATGCACATCAGCATGTCCATTCGTAAAACGACACCTGCACCAATGAAGTAGCCACTGGTAATCATCATCAATAACCCCGACAAACGATTATTTTTATCAGTGCTGCCCGCAACCCATTTATCCATTATATACAATATAACCAGAGCCGGAATTACAGAGAATAATCCCAGGAACAACATACTGTGCATACCAAAAAGTAACTTCCCCAGCATTACAATCCACAAATAGAGCGGTGGCTTGTCAGCATATACCTCTCCATGATTTGTGAAAGTAAAAAAGTTACCATTACGTATAGCTTCATCGGCAATACTAAGATATTTCAACTCATTATCCGGTGTAAAGTCCCGCAAAAACAATAGAGGAAGGAACACCAGCAGCAGAAGAAAGTATTTATTCGTCTTCATTTAATCTATATTTATAGTCTTTACGTGCAATCATTATATTCCGGAAGTATGCCACAAAACCCACTGCCTGACCAAGTATCAAAACGGGATCCAGACGAAATACTCCATAGGAGATAATCACAGAAGAGCCTATAAGACTGATAACCCAGAAACCAATAGGCAAGATGGATTCTTTTCGTTTTGCCGAATAAACCATCTGGTATACAAACCGAAGAGTGAATATAATCTGTCCCATTGAACCGAAGATTAGCAGCCACAACGGCACTTTGTCATTCTTCAGAAACGATGCAATGAATTCATCTGCATTGTTACAGACAAAAATAATAGCAATAACCGGAGTTAGCAGCAATACAGTCCGTAATAAAACATGCACCCGTTTCCAGTCACCTTTCTCGTGAAGATTCCATATATAAATGTAATAAGATATAAACTGTCCCAGCAGAATGGAAAAATCATTTCTCATCCAACCATAAATAACCAGCAAATAAGCTCCTAAAACGCTTAGAATCCAAAAGATAGAAGGTGACACAACCTTCTTTGCTTTTTCAGATAAAATCCATTGAAACAAGATGCGCGCTGAAAAGAACGCCTGGGCCAGAAACCCGATAATATACATTATCATCATAAATTATTATCCCCAATGCTGTAATTAATATATCTCTTTTTCATCCAACGGTATGCAAAGCAATCAATAAATGGAGAAACCAATCTATTCCATAAATTATATTTGGAAACACCGGCTACCCTGGGAAAATGCCGAACCGGAATCTGCATTACCTTTCCATTCTGTAGCTGGATCAATGCAGGAAGGAAACGATGCATACCAGTAAAGAAAGGAACCCTTTTGGCATAATCCGTACGTAAAACTTTTAGTGGACATCCTGTATCTGAAACTCCGTCATGGGTCATCATATTACGGAAACCATTTGCTATTTTAGATTGAAAGTTTTTGAAAAAAGAGTCCTTGCGGTTAGCTCTGATTCCCATTACCATCTCATATTCCTTAATATGTTCAAGCAACAAGTTAAAATCGTCAGGAGTGGTTTGCAAATCAGCATCCATGTAGCCCACATATTCTGAATATGCGGCATCAATTCCAGCTTTCATAGCTGCACTTAGCCCCGAGTTGCGACTTAAATCCATGTAATAAAAGTGCTCATTTCTGTTACAGATTTCAATCAGACGCTTCTTACTGTCATCTTTTGATCCGTCATTAACAAATAGCACGCAGGCTGGGTAAATAGATACAGGAAGAAATTCTCCTAGTTTTTTCTCTAAAGCATAAATATTGTCTTCCTCATTATATACAGGAACAACAATGGTAAATTTGTAGTTTGCAGATTTATTCATTGTTCGATTTTTAGCCCGCAAAGCTAAGTCGGTTTTATAATTATTAATTAAATATATTTCAAAAAAATAAGAACCTTATTGTTTCTTAACTTAGTAAAAGCACCACTAATAAGTCAGTATTTCCACTCCTGTTTCCGTGATAGCCAACGTATATTCCCATTGCGCAGAAGGAAGTCCATCATCTGTTAATACAGTCCATCCATCTTCTTCGTCAACAAACACATCGTAATCACCCATATTAATCATTGGTTCAATGGTAAATACCATTCCAGGAACCAATAACATACCTTTTCCCTTCTTACCAAAATGTTCCACATCCGGTTCTTCGTGAAATTCCAATCCAACGCCATGCCCACATAAATCTCTTACAACCGAAAAGCCATTCTTTTCAGCATGAGATTGAATGGCCGATCCTATATCTCCAAGAAATCCCCATGGCTTTGCTTTCTTTACTCCAATCTCCAGACACTCCTTTGTTACCTCTACCAGTTTCTTCAACTCAGGCTTTACCTCTCCTATCATAAACATTCGTGAAGCATCCGAGAAATAACCATCAAATATGGTAGAAACATCCACATTAACAATATCACCTTCCTTAAGAATTTCATCTTCACTAGGAATTCCGTGACACACTACATCATTGATAGATGTACAAACACTTTTTGGAAATCCTTCATAATTCAACGGAGCAGGAATAGCTCCATGTGCCACCGTATAATCATAAACCAACTTATCTATCTCGGCAGTAGACATTCCCACGTGAATATTTTCGGCTATCAGGTCAAGAACGCCAGTATTAATCAGGCCACTTTTACGAATACCCTCAATCTGTTCCGGAGTTTTGATTAATTTACGTTTAGGCACTAAATAGCCTTTATTTTGGTGATAAAGAACCTTCTTATCTAATTCTGAAAGCGGCTCTCCTTTTACAGGATGCCAATTATTTTTTATCCTTTTCAATGACATAATTGCCTTGTTTTTATATAATTCATAAACTTTACCGGCTATATCTATTTTTCTCAATACAGACATAGCTTTAATATAAACGTGCAAAAATAAGAAAAAAATAATTTATAATTGGTGCTTAAAGAAAGATTAAGACTATAAAACTAAACTTTGTATTATGTTACAGCCAGTTATATTTGAAAGGCATAACATCAGCAATCCTGTTTATTGAATTTGAAGTTAACTTATATCCAGTTCCATGCTGTGTTATTATTTGAACTGAGAGATCATTTTTCAGTATTTGCCTTAATTTAAATATATATATTGAAAGTACACGAGAATTTGCAAACTCTTCTGCACTCCAAATCATCTTCAGGGCATCATCCTTAGATACAAATTCATTCATCCTTTTACATAGAAGTGATAGCAAATCAGCCTCCCTGGTTGTAAGATGAATCTTTGATTGATTAAAATATAGAAGGCCTTTCTGAGCATCAAAAAGATATTTTCCTAACACGTATTGATTTGAAGATTTCATTCTTGTATCGTATCCTCTTCTTATCATTGCTTTCAGCCTTAATTTCAGCTCATCTGTATCATACGGCACCATTAAACAATCATCAGCCCCTAATTGATATCCAATTCTAAAATTAACCATCTTATCTTGTTTGAAAATGAATATAAGATAAGTGTCACTGCAAAACTCCAGCATTCGCTTTGCTAATGGAAAACAACTGTCCTGTGAAGGAAATTCATGCAGAATACAAACTTGTGGTCGCTTATCACAATAATAACCATAAGCACTATCCACATCAGGGCATAGCTTTACTTCTAAATTCTCATTTTGAAAAGACTCTTGCAACAACCGGGTTGAGTTGCAATCCGGACCATAAATAAGTATCGCAGCATTCATATCCATAAACTAGTATCTATTAAAATTCAATTCTGCAAAGGTACGCTGCTTATAAAGATTCTAATTGGTCCATTTCTCATACAAATTGTCCAAAAAGAAACTAAATATCAGAAATTATCGGAATACATAGTTTTTAAATGAACAATAATCCTTATTTTTGTTCATTCAATAAAGATTTGGTTTATCAGAACAGCTAGAAAAATAGTATTAATATTCCTTTCAGTGGTAATAGGCTTTTACCTGGGGATTATTATATTGTTGAATATCCCATATATTCAACACAAAGTGGCAATTATAGCCACTGACGAGTTAGAAAAAATCCTTCATACAGAATTAACTATCGGAAGAATAGATATCGGATTGATGAACCGGATTATTGTAGATGATGTATTACTGAAAGATCAGTCGAAAAAAGAGATGCTGAAGGTATCCCGCCTTTCTGCTAAATTTGAGATTCTACCTTTATTCAAAGGTAAGATTACAATCCGAAGCGTTCAGCTCTTTGGATTTAATATCCATCTGAATAAAAAAACTCCCAAAGATCCCATTAACTGCAAATTTGTTTTTGACGCATTTGCCAGTAAAGACACAGTAAAGAAAGAAAGCAAGCTCGATTTGCGCATTAACTCTGTGCTTATTCGCCGGGGTACATTTAATTATGATATTCTTTCTGAGCCCGAAAGTCCTGGTAAGTTTAATGCAAAGCATGTGCAGTTATCCAATATTATTGCTAATATATCTCTGAAAGCATTGCGCAAAGACTCCATAAACGCATCTATCAAGAGGTTAAGCCTAAGTGAGAAATCAGGTATAGAGCTGCAAAAATTATCATTAAAGATAGTTGGTAACACCAAAGGAGCCAAAATTGAGAATTTCATCATCGGATTACCGGAAACAAAGATTCAACTGTCTCCTATTAAGATTTCATACGATGGCTTTAAAGCCTTTAAGAACATTGCAAATGACGTTTCTTTTTCCACACGGATACTTCCTTCGTCTATTGTACTTCATGACATCTCTCCTCTTGTTCCGGCACTTGCCAACTTCAGAGACAGAATTGATTTAGAGTTAGGGATAGATGGAACCATTAATCAGTTGGCAATATCCAGACTTAGAATCAATGCCAACAATAATCTCACTATTGCAGCCGAAACAACATTCCAGGATCTGTCACACATAAAAGACACCTATTTCTTTGGTGATATCAAACAACTGAAAATTAACCGTGCCGGAATGGATTTCCTTGTACGAAATCTGGTTAAGAACTTTTCGGGCACACCTGATATATTAAAACGATTAGGGAATATAGCTTTTAGAGGTGAGGTATCGGGTTACTTCAATGATTTAGTTACTTACGGAACTTTCAATACCGGACTAGGAACAGTGAAAACCGATGTGAAGTTCAGTTCTGAAAAAGCCAAAGGTACTTATAATTACTCCGGAGCTGTAAAAACAGACAAGTTTAATCTGGGAAGATTACTTGGCAATGAAGAAATGTTTGGAAAAACTTCACTTAATCTGGAAGTGAAAGGAACACATATTAAAGGTGTAAAGCCAGATATATCATTGAAAGGATTGGTTGCATCATTAGAATATAGTGGTTACGAATACAAGAATATTGAACTTGACGGATTATACAAAAACGGAGGTTTCGATGGAAAGGTCACACTAAATGACAATAACGGAAACGTTTCCATGAATGGAAAGATTAATCTTTCCCAGAAAATACCAACGTTCAACTTTCATGCTGACATTAAAGATGTGAATCCATACAATCTGCATCTTACCAACAAATACAAAGAAGCGAAATTTTCTTTAAGTATAGATGCTGATTTCACCGGACGCTCCATTGATGACATGATTGGACAGATCAATGTAGACAGCTTTGCTTTTGTGAGTCCGGAGAAGAAATACTTCATGGATAACCTGAATATTGCTGCAAAAAGAACTGATGGTAAAAAAAGTCTGGAGCTAAACTCTGAGTTCTTAAAAGCAAAAGTAGAAGGCAACTATTCATACCAAACAATTCCGGTGAGTATTATGAAAACTGTGGAAAGATATATCCCTTCATTGCTTACTGTAAACAAGAAATATAAAGATCCGCACAACGATTTCAGCTTTGACATACACATTTATAACACAGATATTCTGTCCACCGTTTTTGATATACCTTTAAGTGTATACAAGCAGAGTTCAATAAAAGGATATTTCAACGATAACGATCATACACTTAAAATTGACGGATACTTCCCCAGCGTACAATATAAGAATATGTTTTTTGAATCAGGAATGGTTCTTTGTGAAAGTGCCGACAAACAATTTAAATGTCAGGTCAGGGCAAATAACAGATTAAAGAACGGCTCTACAGTCAATTTGTCAGTAGAAGCTTTGGCGCAGAACGATAAAGTTCATACATCAATAAATTGGGGAAACAATGCCGTTCAAACATACAGCGGCAAGTTCTCTTCAATCACCAACTTCTTTAAAACAGCAGGAGCAAATCCTATTCTTCAGGCCAAGATAGATATAGAGCCCACAGAAGTTATTTTAAATGATACGGTTTGGAATATCCATCCTTCTCACATCGAATTAGATTCGGGAAGAGTATATGTTGATAATTTCCTGTTCAAGCATAAAGATCAATATCTGCGCATCAACGGAAAGGCTACCAAAAATATTAATGACACTGTAAAAGTAGAATTAAAAGACATCAATATAGGATATGTATTTGATATTGTAAATCTCAAATCGGTTGATTTAACAGGTAATGCAACCGGCACCATGTATATGAATCAGGTAATGAAAAGCCCTATTATGAACACTCAGCTTTTCGTTAAGAACTTTGCGTTTAACAAAGGCGTGCTTGGTGACATGAATGTATATGGAGAGTGGGACAAAGAAAAAGAAGGTATCTTCCTGAATGCAAAAATTAAAGAGCCAAATGTTTCGGAATCCAATGTACAAGGGTACATATTCCCTAAGAAAGCAGGTCTGGATCTTGACATTAATGCAAAAAACACCAATGTTGCTTTCCTGAACACCTATCTGCAAAGTATAGCCTCCAACATCAAAGGACGAGCCACGGGGCATATCCGATTATTCGGGTTATTCAAGGCACTTACCCTGGAAGGATCAGCTTTTGCCGATGCCTCCTTCAAGGTTAATGTGCTCAACACCACCTTTGCCCTGAAAGATTCGGTACGCCTCATTCCTACTGAGATTTCTGTAAAAAATGCCAAAGTACTTGACCCTGAAGGTCACAGCGGAGTGGTTAACGGCTATGTGCGCCATGAACACTTTAAGAACATGAATTATCGTTTCCAGATGGATGCGAAAAACATGCTGGTATATAACACCAAAGAAACCCCCGACATGCCTTTCTATGGCACAGTATATGGCACAGGAAATGCTTCGCTTTCAGGAGACAACTCGGGCCTGAACGTAGATGTAGCCATGAGCACCAACCGAAACACCAGCTTTGTTTACATGCTTGCCAATACCTCATCGGCAGTGAGCAACCAGTTTGTTACCTTCGTTGACAAAACACCGAAACGCAAAGTTCAGGAAGACACAACTGTTGTTGTTGATTACTTCTTAAAGCACATGGAAAAGGAAGCCGAATCATCCGCCATGGATATCCGCCTGAATATGTTGATCGATGCTACACCAGATGCATCAATGAAGATTGTGACCGATCCCGTTGCCAATGACTATATCATAGGAAAAGGCTCAGGAAACATGCGAGTGGAATATTATAATAAGGGAGACGTAAAGATGTTTGGTAACTATACCATTGATCGCGGAACATATAAGTTCAGCTTTCAGGAGGTTATCCGTAAAGACTTTAACATCAGCTCGGGCAGTAGCATCAACTTCAATGGCAGTCCGCTAAATGCCAATCTGGATATAAAAGCCGCTTACACAGTAAACTCTGTTTCCTTAAGTGATTTAGGTTCTGAGGTTCCAGACGAGCTTAAGAAATCTAACGTAAAAGTAAACTGCATTATGGACATCAGCGGCAATCTGCTTCACCCAACGGTAAAGCTAGGCATTGAGCTTCCTAGTGAAAGTGAAGAGAAAAAACGTATTGTTCAAAACGTAATCAGCACGGAAGATCAGATAAGCATGCAAACACTTTACCTGCTAGGTATCGGTAAGTTCTATACACCGGACTATTCAACGGCTACACAAAATTCCAATGCCATGACCTCTGTGTTATCTTCCACCGTATCCGGACAGCTTAATAACATGCTGTCTCAGGTTATTAATAATAATAACTGGAACATTGGCGTTAATGGTTCTACAGGTACTAACGGGTGGACTAATATGGAATTTGAAGGCATGCTTTCCGGACAGCTGTTAAACAACCGTCTGTTGATTAACGGAAACTTTGGATACAGAGAGAACCCTACCGTAACTACTAACTTTGTAGGCAACTTCGACCTCGAGTATCTGCTTACTAATGAGATTCGTATGAAGGCCTATAATCAGGCAAACGACCGTTACTATACCCGCACCACGCTAAACACACAAGGCCTTGGTATCATGTATAAAAAGGACTTCGATACCTGGAATGATTTGCTACCCTGGAACCGCAAGAAGAAAAAGCAACTTGTTCAGCCAAAGGATTCTATAGCACCCGAACCTAAAGTTCAGAATGTTCCTCAGTCTAAGAAAAAGCGGGAACGATAAGATATTTATTAATCACCAATGGAAGAAAAGAAAACTATTAAGAAACTGGACATCTATTCGGCAAAGGCAAGCCAGGCAATTGAGTTCCCTTTTATTGGCGACATAAAAGCGGGCTTCCCCTCTGCAGCAGATGACTTTATTGAATCGGCCATTGACCTCAACAAATATGTTGTGAAGCATCCGTCGGCCACCTTCTTCGCTCGTGTCAATGGCATATCCATGGAGTCCGATTTAAGTGAAGGCGACTTGCTGGTTATCGACCGAAGTCTGGAACCCACCAATGGCCGGATAGCCGTTTGCTTTGTCGATGGCGAGTTTACCGTAAAGCGGATAAAGATTGAAAAAGACAAATGCCTGCTCATCCCTTCCAATGCCGATTATCCGGTCCTGGAAGTAAACAAAGAAAATAGCTTCTTAATCTGGGGCGTAGTGTCTCATGTTATCAAGAAAGTATAATGTACGCGCTTGTTGACTGTAATAACTTCTATGCATCGTGCGAACGGGTGTTTAACCCATCGCTCGTCAATCGTCCCGTTGTGATCTTGTCAAACAACGACGGTTGTGTCATTGCGCGAAGCAACGAAGCCAAAGAAGTAGGTATTCCCATGGGAGCACCGGCCTATCAGTATCAGCATATCTTTGAGCGAGACAATATAGCCGTATTTTCGGCTAACTTCCCCCTGTATGGCGACATGAGTCATCGGGTAATGAGCATCCTTTCCGGGTACAGTCCCGAGCAGAGAATCTATAGCATCGACGAATGTTTTTTGAATCTTTCTGGCATCAGCAATGATTTGCATGCATACGGAGTAAAGATGCGCAGCCACGTTCTTCAGTGGACCGGCATTCCTGTGAGCGTGGGCATAGCCCCCACAAAGGCACTGGCCAAGCTTGCCAACAGAATTGCAAAGAAGTTCCCCGACAGAACCCATGGCAGTTACGTTATTGATACAGACGAGAAACGCATCAAAGCCCTCCGATGGCTGCCCGTGGAAGATGTGTGGGGCATAGGCCGAAGAAGCACAAAGAAGCTCAAAGCCATGGGAGTGAACAGCGCTTATGACTTCAGCCAGCTAGACAAAGCATGGGTGAAAAAGCAAATGAACATCACCGGCCTTCACCTGCAGGACGAACTAAACGGAATTCCCAGGTTAGAGCTGGAACACACTGACAACAAGCAAAGCATAGCCACCACCCGAACCTTTGAATGCGAGTATAACACATTCAATGAGGTGAGCGAGCGCATCACCACCTTTACCGTGGTCTGTGCCGAGAAATTGCGCAAGCAGCATTCCCTGTGCCAGTCCATGCTTATATTCATACAAACCAACAGATTCCGCGAACCCGATGAGCAATACAGCAACAGCATTGTAGTGAAACTCCCATTCCCCACCTTCTCCTCCATGGAAATGGTAAAGTTTGCCGTCGAAGGACTAAGGAAAATCTTCCAGTCCGGTTACCAGTATAAGCGCGCCGGAGTGGTACTGATGGATTTTGCTCAGGAGAACTCCTACCAGAAGTCATTGTTCTTCAATTCCGATCCTCGCCACGCCCCTCTGATGTCCGTTGTCGATAATCTCAATACCCGTTTCGGCACACAGAAAATCCGTCTTGCCTCACAAGACACAAGAGTGTGGAAGATGAAGCAAGAGAAGATTTCCAAACATTACACTACCGATATTAATGATATTCTGGATGTGAAGATTTAATCAATTTACTTTGAGTAAATTACTTATCAGATATTAAAATCTGATTAATCCATTCTACCAAAGCTTTTCTTTGCTTATCAAAAAGATGATTGCATAGATAATACTCCTTATCATTTAAAGTAATTGCATCTTTATAATAACGCTCCTTATTAACTTCGCGATTTATAGACAGAACAGGAAAATCAAAGCCAATCTTTTGCTTTGAATAATCTTTATCCAATAGCTCGGCCAGTAATTCATCAGATAAAACTTTCTTTTTTGAATTCAGAAATTCAAATATAGCTGTGATATAATCTTTATTACTTTTCTTTTCATCATCAAGCTTATCATATTGACGATGGCAGTCCTGACATAAAAAAACAAACTTTTCTTTTACTGGTAAATGAGCTGTATGAATATCCTCTATAGCTTTAGAAAGATCTTCAATAATATAATAATCTTGGTCTTGCTTACGATAATTTTCCAGAGCTTCTTTAATAACTGTTGGTCTATCATGACCTAAAATATGTGCAGCCTGAAGTTCTGCTTTCTTCCCGCATAACCTGCATCTGTTTTTTTGTGCAGTCTTATCATTACGCGTTATATACGCAACTTTATTCCTAATTAACGGACCTATAAAATCCGTAAACTCTCTATTTGTACATTCTAATTTTGCCATCGTATTAATTTATTTTTGTGATATATTTCATTAAGCTTCACCGCCCTCAATTCCATTCATGAAATAGTTGCGATCGTCTTTATTATGTTCTTTTTTACTCAGGATGTTCAGTATCCTTGGTCGTTCAATCTCAGAATAAGGAATACAATCTTGCTTCCCGGTTTCCGAAACAAACGCAATCAATTCTTCTTTGTCTTGTCCATAGATGGTTCTTCCAATAGCCGAAGCGCCCTTATAGTCGAATATCATCCAGACGTAAGGTTTGAATTTATATTTGTTCATTTCCAACGTTATTTATCTTTTTCATTATCAGTTATAATGTAATATCCTCCTGTTTTAGGTGCACCTATAAACTCTATTATTCTCTTTTTCTTAAGTGAAGTTATATAACGTTCTACTGATGCAATGCTTTTATCAATATGCGTTGATATCTCATTAGCTTTTAAACCTGGTTTTATTTTTAAGAGAGAGATAATCGGAACTTCATTCTCACTTAGAGGTTCATTTACTCCCTCATTTACTCCCTCATTTTTCTTATTTACTCCCTCAACATCACCAACTTCATATTTAATTGTAAGTTTAAAAACATCCTACAAGTTATCTGTCCACATTTCACATTGTCCAATTACTGTAGTAACTGCATCTTCCATACCTTCTGGAGGATAGCCGTATTTTTTTAGCAAGCGTTTTACTATTCTACGCATACCAGCTCTGGCTGTTTCCTTTTTTTGCCAATCGATAGTTTTATTTTTACGTAGTGCCTCTGTCAGTTCCTTTGTCAAACCAACAAGTTGCTCATTGCTATAGAAATCTTTCACTGCCTGAGGTTTGACAAGAGCATCATAGAAAGCCTTTTCCTCAACATTCAAGCCCAGTTCCTCTCCTTCCTGGTAGCCATCCTTTATTTCGTGAGCCATTTTGAGCAATAACTCTATTACCTCTTCATTAGTAAGCATACCTTTCAGATAGTTATTCATAGACCGGGCAAGCATTTCAGAAAACTTCTCCGACTTCACCAGATTAGTATGTTTATAAATAGAAATCTGTTCTGCTATTAATTTCTTTAATAACTCTACAGCCAGATTTCGTTCCTTCATCTTTGCTATGTCTTCCAAAAATGCAGGATCAAACAAAGAAAATTCCTCTTTTACATCCGAGAACAGATTGATTACTCCTTCACTCTTGATACTCTGTTTCAACAGCTCATTAATCTGAGCATTAATTTCTTTTAGGGAGATATATCCTTTCCCAACCACACGGGTTACCATGGTACGAACTGCTTCAAAGTATGCAGCTTCGAAACGTTGATTTACATCCAGTGAGCTGCGGCAAAGAGTTAATGCCTGATGCAGTAAAAGAGCTTCTTTTATGAACAGCTGTTTTACATCATCTTTTTCAGGGGCAGAGATAAAGTTCACTCCTCCGCTTATTAATTTAGCACGTTGCAAATCAGTGCCATCCATAAATTGAGAATAATCGTAACCATGAAACATATCCTGACAAATACTTAGCTTTTCAAGGAATTTAGGCAAAGCTGTTTTCAGAATATCCTGATCGCCATAATTATTCTGATCTCGCTTGGTATAATCCTTCATTGCCTGTTTTAATGCACTGGCAATGCCCACATAATCCACTACCAAACCACCTTCTTTGTCTTTAAACACACGATTTACCCTTGCAATAGCCTGCATCAGGTTATGCCCCATCATAGGTTTGTAAATATACATAGTAGCAAGAGACGGAACATCAAAACCAGTAAGCCACATATCTACTACAATGGCTATTTTCAGCGGGTCTTCATTGTCTTTAAATCTCTTGCCAAGTTCCTTTCTTTTCGTTTTATTGCCAACAATATCGTGCCATTCCTCCGGATCTTTATTACCACCCGTCATCACCACAGCCACCTTTTCCTGCCATTGCGGACGCAGTTCCAGAATCTTTTCGTAGATGCTCATAGCAATAGGACGCGAATAAGCCACAATCATAGCCTTACCGGTAAGCAGATATTCACGGTTCTCCTCGTAATGCTTAATGATATCTTCACATAAAGTCTGAATGGTTTCCGGAGCACCAAGAATACTTTCCATTCTTCCCAACTCCTGCTTTGATTTCTGCACAGCATACGGTTCAGCAGTCTCGGCCACACGTTCATATTCATCATCGAGAAGCATCAACATCTCCTGGTTCAGCTTTACATTTATTACCCTACTTTCGTAATATACCGGGCGAGTAGCTCCATCTTTCACCGCCTGCGTCATATCGTAAACATCGATATAATCGCCAAACACCTCACGGGTACTTCGGTCTTTCAGCGAAATAGGCGTTCCCGTAAAGCCCACAAATGTAGCATTGGGTAAGTTATCACGGATAATGCGAGCCGTACCAATAGAAACCTTTCCCGTTTTCGGATCAACCTTTTCCTCAAAACCGTATTGCCCGCGGTGCGCTTCATCCGCCATCACAATAATATTGCGACGTTCGGAAAGTGGTTCCGACATCTCTTCAAACTTCTGCATAGTAGTAAAGAAGATGCCATTAACCTGAATACCCGAGAGCATTTTTATCAAATCAGCTCTGCTATCAGCCTGTACCGGAGTTTGACGAAGAAAGTCCTTGCATGAAGCAAACTGGTCAAACAGCTGGTCGTCAAGATCATTACGGTCGGTAATCACTACTATTGTAGGACTATTTAATTTTTGTTTCAGCAGATGTGCAAAGAAAACCATTGAAAGAGACTTTCCACTTCCTTGCGTATGCCAAAACACACCACCCTTTCCATCCGTAAGCGTAGCCTCAGAGGTAGAAGTTACAGCCTTATTTACAGCATAATACTGATGATAGCCGGCAAGTATCTTTATTTTTTCCGTGCTATCCTTATCATCCGAGAAACAAATAAAGTTGCGTATAATATCCAAAAGACGAGTCTTTTCCAGCATTCCTTCAAACAACACATCAAACATGGCAAATTGCGTATTCTCATAAGAGCCGTCCGTAGTCTTCCACTCCATATAGCGATCTTCGCCCGAAGTGATAGTACCAGCCTTAGTAACCATTTGGTCACTTATCACACAAAAAGCATTATACACAAACAGCGAAGGAATCTCCTTCATGTAGTTACGCAGTTGGTTGTATGCCTCCGAAGCATCTGTATTTTCCCTCGATGGCGATTTCAGTTCAACCACGATAAGTGGCAGTCCATTTACAAAGACAACCAAGTCGGCCCTTTTTTCAGAGTTTTCAATAAACGTCCACTGATTAGCCACACAGAAACTATTATTCTTTATTTGGTCATAGTCAATCAGCTTCACCAAAGCATTCCGTTGTTCATGCCCGTTAAAGTAAGACACCTCTACCCCATTCTGAAGATAATCCATGAACACAGCATTTCTCTGCACCAGGCTACCAGTTTCAATGTTCTTTACCTTATGAATAGCTTCATCAATTGCCGCTTGCGGTGTATTAGGGTTCACATCAGGCAATGCATCAACCAATAATTCTTCAAACAGTGGATTGTGATAATCGCGTTCCACATCAGGACCATAGTAATATGCGTAATGCAATTGGTCTTGCATTAACTCTATTATCGCATTTTCAAAATCTGTTTCTGTGTATGACATAGTATTAAAAACTTAAAGAAAATCAGAAATATGTTTTGTGAAGTTCTTTCTCCTCCATTACCAAAGCCGAAACTTTCTTCCCACTAAACAATCGTCTAAAATGAGATCGAGCCTCGTTCACCTTTTTAGGAGAAAACACAAATACATAATCCTTATTAATAGGCACCCCACCAAGCAAAAGCTGTTTAGAGTGATTTATTTTATCTTCTATTTCTTTTTTTCCAATATTAGAAGGCTTATCATACCGAAATCGAAATTCCACTAATAGCATTTGCCTGTTTCTTTTCTCTTCCGATAATCCTATTGCCACATCCATTGTAGCTTCTCTGTTTCCTGTTGACATAACCTTTTCAACCTCATCAAGATTAAGACAAATATCATCATCGGAAAACAAGTCACCACTTCCCCCTTCCTTTTTAATGCAACCCTTCAGTTGCTCCAAACAAGCAGGATATTTTTCACTAAGCGGATGCTGCTCAGTCGTTTCTTTACAATACTTCATCATCCACCGTTCCGTATAAATCTATTTTATCAAAAGCGATATTAAATGAAGCATAGATATCGTCTATATTAGTGCCCAAAGCTCTATAAGAGTAAGTATAGTCGGTAGGATTCTTTTTCTCGGCCAGATAAAAGTTCAGATTTGGAGTCACTCCCTCTTTCTCAGAAATGTACTTAAGAGCACTAATCATATCAGGGCTGTGACTGGCAATAAAGAATTTCACACCAAGCTCTTTATTGAGTAAAACAATCATCCGTGCAAATTCCACAATCCATTGCGGATGCAAATGTGCTTCCGGCTCATCAATCATCATTAGTGTTTTGTCGTTGAAGAAACCATTTTTCAATAGTAGTTGAATTGCAGCAAAAGACTTTGCCCCGGTGGCACATTCTAAAAGACTAATTTCTAAACCATCAGCACGCTTGTAAGTGAATCGATCAAGAACATTTTCATCAAATGAAACATTTCCATGAAGGATATCATCTCTTAATATTTTTTCAATAGAATTTTCTTTGTTAAAATTATAGTTATCCCACATCAATGTTTCATTTAGATTTGTCCAATAAGACATAGGAGTGTGCGACAAACCAATTGCCATTGGAGTATCTATATAAAGCACACTTTCCACAGTCCTAACATTCATTAATCTTTTTAGCTGTCTATTTGTGACACACGCTTCATGTTCGTACAAATTAAACTTTTCACTAACGGTCTTATCTTTAAATATCTGAAATAAAATTGAATCTAATTTTTGCAAATCTCTTTTTTGTACTTTCTTTTTAATATCCTCTACTTCAGATAGGATTCTACCATATAGCTTGTCAAGGACATCTATTAAAGTTGTTTTTTCTAAAATATCGGGATTTTCTCCAAGAAATTTATACAAAGAAATTTTAATTGAATTATAATATGCTTTAGAAATCTTGGATTCAAAAGATGAACAAATTTCTTTTATATAGCCAATAGTTCTTATAATTAATTTTGCTTCTGAATAAATATCATCAATAGAATTAAATAGAATAGGCGCTTTAGGTAAACTTATATCACCATTAAATTTTGTGATAGAAATAACATCATCGAGAATTCCATCAAGATATAAAGCTTGATCTTTTAATTCAGAAAAAAATTCCTCATAGATTAATTTATCATAATCAATTGCAGTTTTAAATGTATGATAAAGAAGCCTAGACAATGTACTCTTTCCACAACCATTTTCACCCGAGACAACAGTAATGCCATCTAATTCGATTTCAGCACTTTCTATTGCACGGAAATTATTTACAGTAAGCTTTATTTGGCTTTCTCCCATTTTTTCTATTTTGAGACAAATTTATATAATAAAACTGACTAGTACTTAACAAAATACTAGAAATTTATAAAAAAAATGATGAAAAAACGGCATTTATTGTCTAAAATCTATTGTTATCAAATAAATGATAATTTAGAGAAGCAGGCACAGGCAATCTTTAAATCATGGTTTGTTGATTTTGAACCTTTTCAGGATGGGGAGTTTGTAGATAGTGAGTTGGGAATGATTCCTAAAGGATGGAGAGTAGGATGTGTCGGGGATATAGCCGAAACAACTTCTGGAGGTACTCCTAATAGATCAAAGTCAGAGTATTATAAAAACGGTAAGATACTTTGGGTTAAATCAAAAGAACTAAATAATTCAATTCTATTTGATACAGAAGAAAAGATTAATGAAACCGGTTTAAAAAGATCATCTGCAAAACTAATACCTTCTTATTCAGTTCTTATTGCAATGTATGGTGCGACTGTAGGCCAAATTGGTTTGATTACTGAAGAAGCAACTTGTAATCAGGCGATATGTGCTGTCTTACCATCCCAAAAGCTACCTTATTCATTTAATTATCTATTTTTTCAAAACTACAGGAAAATGCTCTCTAATTTAGCTGTCGGCTCAGCTCAACAGAATATCAGTCAAGATTTAATTAAAAATTCAAAACTAATAATACCTACGACTAAAGTTTTAGCGGATTTTCATTCTAAAGTTGATGTTATACTAAAAACAATAGAAAATAATTGTAGAGAAAATATCGGATTGAAGTATCTTCGCGATTCTCTTTTACCAAAATTAATGTCCGGCGAACTATCTGTTGAAGATATTTAGGCAGCTAAATTATCATTTATCATATAAAAAGTTAACTTTGTACTATTTTTCATAAGTCTGCATTATCTTTCATTATAAATATAACGAGTAATATATAAGACAATGAAAGACAGGCTAATAAATGAGATTAAGAGTGCCATGGCAGAAGTTCTAAACATAGAGCAAATGGCTAAATTGAATATTACATTAATGCAATGTTTACACTCAATGGAAGTTTTAGAGAAAGAAATAAATACAGAAAAACAAAATAGAGCAAATACTAAAATGCTTTCAATGTTCATTTCTTCTAAACATGTAGAAGGATGTTCTGAAAATACATTAAAATATTACGAATCAACCATTGAATGTTTGTTTCTTGATCTAAAAAAAGATATAAAGGATATTACGACTAACGATTTACGATTATATTTAGCTACCTATCAAAATAAGAAAAATTCTAGTAAGGTTACAATAGATAATATTCGTCGTATCTTTTCTAGTTTTTTCTCTTGGCTTGAGGATGAAGATTATATATTAAAAAGCCCTGTTCGCCGTATTCATAAGGTAAGAACAAATACATTGGTTAAAGAAGTATTGTCTGATGAGAATCTTGAAATGCTTCGTGATAGCTGTTCCGAAATTCGTGATTTAGCTATGATTGATTTATTAGCTTCTACCGGTATGCGTGTTGGCGAACTTGTAAAAATTAACCGTTTGGATATTGATTTCCATGAACGAGAATGTATTGTTTTTGGTAAAGGAAATAAAGAACGTGAGGTCTATTTTAATGCCAGAACAAAAATACATCTCAAGCGATATTTAGATAGCAGAACTGACAATAATCCAGCTCTATTCGTCTCATTATCAAAGCCATATAACAGACTTAGTATTAGCGGAGTAGAGATCAGACTTCGTAAATTAGGAAAGAAAATTAATATAGAAAAAGTACATCCTCACAAGTTTAGAAGAACACTTGCTACAATGGCTATTGACAAAGGTATGCCAATAGAGCAGTTACAGAAAATACTTGGGCATGTAAAGATAGATACTACCATGCACTATGCAATGGTAAATCAAAGCAATGTAAAGATTGCACATCGTAAATTTATAAGTTAATGATTATGAACAAAATATTAAAGGACATTTGCGTCTATGTAAAAGAACGAATTGATATATCATTATTAAACAAGGATAATTATGTGTCAACAGAAAACATGCTGCCTCAAAAAGGAGGAATAGTAAAGGCAGCTAATCTACCCAATACATCCAACACTTCAAAATACGCCGAAGGAGATATATTAATTTCCAATATCCGGCCTTATTTTCAAAAAATATGGCATGCTAATAATGCAGGCGGATGTTCTAATGATGTTTTAGTACTTAGAGCTAAAAAGGGCTACTATCCTAAGTTCTTATATTATTTATTATCAGAAAAATCGTTTTTTGATTATGCTACTACCACAGCTAAAGGAACAAAAATGCCTCGTGGAGACAAGGAAGCTATTATGAACTACAAAATTTATGATATTAATTATACCGAGCAATTTAAAATAGCCTCTATTCTCTCATCCTTAGATGAAAAAATAGAGACGAATAAACTTATAAATGATAATTTAGAGAAGCAGGCACAGGCTATCTTTAAGTCGTGGTTTGTTGATTTTGAACCTTTTCAGGATGGTGAGTTTGTAGATAGTGAGTTGGGAATGATTCCTAAAGGATGGAGAGTAGGTACACTTGATGAAATCGGTAATATTATTGCAGGTGGAACACCATCAAAAGCAAAGAGTGAATATTATACAGAAAAAGGAATATCATGGATTACCCCAAAAGATTTATCCATAAATAAGAATAAATTTATTGAAAGAGGGAGTAATGATATAACCTTAGAAGGGTTAAAAAATAGTAGTGCAAAGATTATGCCCAAAGGTACAGTGTTGTTTAGTTCACGTGCTCCTATAGGTTATATTGCAATAGCTAAAGGTGACGTTTCTACGAATCAGGGGTTTAAATCTATCATACCTAAAAAAAATATTGGCACTGCTTACATTTATTATCTTTTAAAAAGCAATACTTCAAAGATAGAAGGACAAGCATCGGGCTCCACCTTTAAAGAAGTTTCTAGTTTTTTCATGAAAGGATTTGAGGCGTTAATACCCGATAATGATTCATTAAATATATTCAGTAATCTATGTAAACCATTATTTTCATATCAAGAAAATTTGGAAACGGAGAATGGTAGACTAACAATTCTTCGCGACTCCCTCTTACCAAAATTAATGTCCGGCGAACTATCTGTTGAAGATATTTAGGCAGCTAAATTATCATTTATCTTATTGTTCAGTTCGATTTTATTGTCAAGAGATCTGAGAATCGATAAAATCTGATTTTGCACATCTAATGGCGGAAGTTTAATTTCAAGTCGCCCCAATTCATTAAAAGTAATTTGTGGAAATGTTCCAGAACGAGATTCTGCCAGCATTTGCAATTCATCAACAACTGATTTACTCTGCAAAATATAATATAAAAATTCTGGGCTAATAATGTCTTTATGCCTAATTACCATCAATTTTGTAGAGGCAATATAATCTTTTGCCTCAAAATTTATAAATGCAAATCTCTTATTAGCTGGTCGAATTTCACTAAATAGTATATCATTTTTTTGAAATGTTTTTTTAAATTGTCCTTTAAGATTTTTATTTGGTTCTTTTATGTGATTAAGACACTTCCCTTCAAGAACATCTGATGTGTTAATAAGAATAACTTCAGATGAATTGCTCTTATATGTTTCGGATATTGTGTCACAGACATTCGCAATTTTATATTTTTTCCACTCTTCCATGAATGAGAATTTTTTATATATTAAATAATTTGTCATATATGCCATCGTATCCTCTGAAATATAGAGATTTTCCACGATTATCTACAATAAATGACAGCACTTTTGTCAAAGGCAAATAATCACAATTAGTCATATCGCTGTTACAATAACTCATACCCAATCCCTTTCAACTGCTTCTTAATTTCCTCTTCCAACTCATGCGATTTCTTAAACAACTCAGAAAGCTCTCCGGTCAATCGCTCCATCTTTTCATCGAAAGGTTCACTATCTTCTTCCTGTTCGGCAATACCTACATAGCGTCCGGGAGTGAGGATAAAATCTTGTTTGGCAACATCTTCTGTTGTTACCACGGCACAGAAGCCTTTCTCGTCTTCACAGGTACCTGCATCGAAAGCAGTGAAGGTATCGGCAATCTTTGCAATATCTTCATCGGTCAGGTCACGGAGCTTACGGGTAACCATTGTTCCCATGTTTCGTGCATCGATAAACAGAGTCTTGTTTTTCTGCGCTTTCTCTTTGGAGACAAACCAAATAGAAACAGGTATTTGTGTTGTGTAGAACAGCTGCGGAGGCATAGCAATGATACCTTCTACTAAATCGGCTTCCACTATTTTACGACGAATATCTCCTTCACCTCCACTCTGAGAAGAGAGGGAGCCGTTGGCTAATACCATACCAATTTTTCCATGTGGGGCTAAATGGTGAATCATGTGTTGCAACCAGGCAAAGTTGGCATTACCGGCAGGAGGAATACCGTATTTCCAACGTACATCGTCCTGCAACTTATCTGCACCCCAATCTGAAAGATTGAAAGGCGGGTTTGCCATGATATAGTCTGCCTTGAGTGTGGGATGACAATCATTAAAAAAAGTATCGGCATTATAGCTACCAAGATCGGCTTCTATACCACGGATAGCAAGATTCATCATTGCCAGCTTCCAGGTAGTAGGATTGGAATCTTGTCCGTAGACAGAGATATTATTGATATTACCGCTATGATTTTCTATAAATTTTGCAGATTGCACAAACATACCACCGGAACCACAACAAGGGTCGTACACACGTCCTTTAAAAGGTTTCAGCACTTCAACCAGGGTTTTTACCACACAGGCAGGTGTGTAAAACTCACCCGCCAGTTTTCCTTCCTGTTCGGCAAATTTGCCTAAACAGTATTCATAAGCACGACCCAGAATGTCTTTACTGCTACCATGCTCTATCATTCTAATATTTGAGAAAAGATCTACCACATCACCCAGTCTGCGTTTATCCAATTCCGGTCGGGAAAAGTTCTTAGGCAGAATGCCTTTTAGTCGTTTATTCTCTTTCTCAATGGCACGCATCGCATCGTCAATAATTGTACCAATTTCAGGTTCATGCGCATATCCGGCTATCGCACCCCAACGAGCATTTTGTGGAACAAAGAATACATTTGTTGCTGTATACTCATCAATATCTTCTTCAAAACCTTCACCTTCGGCTAGCAGTTCATTATATTTATCTTCAAACTTATCGGATATATATTTCAGAAATATCAGTCCCAGAACTACAGACTTATACTCGGAAGCATCCAGATTACCTCTTAATAAATCTGCCGCTTTCCATATCTCTTTCTCAAACCCAATCTCGGCGTTATTTGTTTCTGCCATACTATACTTACAATTCTTTTGTTTATTTACGCTTATTAAGCCCTTATTAATAAAATGTAAAGGTAACAATTTTCACATATCATTCAAAGTAAAAAGGCTTTTTTACAATTGCAAATTTCTATCTCTTAAATAAATCCCAAACCATCCCCCACCCATCTTCCTCCCAAACCCCAATAAATAAAATCCATTAACCAATAACCCGTCAACCATTAACCAATAATTTTAGGTAAATATTCCGTATAAATAAGCATTAAAAAAGAAGCCTCTATGTGTATGGCAAAAGCTACTTGAAAATTTCGTATACCGAAGGAAGTAGTGTTAAAAATAAATTGGATTTATGTTTTAGGAATGAATATTTATACTTACATTTGCGAACGTTTATAAAGTTTATACTTTTAAACAAAACTAAATTAATAACAATAAAAAAAAGACTTAATGACTATTTCAACAAGCGCTTATGAGTTTCAGCTCAAAGGATGTATCCGTTTAACCAAATTGGCTGGCATGTATTTCCGTAACTGCTCGCGTGCCGAATTGGCCAGACGAATGTTTATTACT
>Ga0183099_1000136_pt1 | contig 69384 bp, 50 predicted proteins | sample Biomet1_FD_127788 | JGI IMG/M metagenome (GOLD analysis project Ga0183099, IMG submission 127788) | Microbial communities from bioreactor (seeded with anoxic lake sediment) at LBNL, California, USA - Biofuel metagenome 1 | ecosystem: Engineered > Bioreactor > Anaerobic > Unclassified ...
TCCACATTCATATTTTTGTCTCTTTTTTAAAACATAATACATTCTGTTTAATAGTTTTCTTGCGATTCGTATTATAGCTTTATTGGGTTCCATCCTTTTACATAGTTGTGAAAAACACCATGTCAGTGCCGGATCTATTCTTACTGCAATCCAGGAACTTTCGATCAGGCATCTTCTTAAAGTCGTTTTCTTCCTAAATGTCATCTCTCCATAATTTTCAATCTCTCCACTGGAGTGACAGGTAGGAATTAGTCCTACAAAACCAGCTAACTTGTCTGTATTTGGGAATCGTTCAATATCTTCTATCTCCGACAAAAAAGTAAGTCCTGTAATCAAACCAATTCCCGGAATGCTTCTTATTAACTCTATCTCCTTCACATATTTTTCAGAAACAGCAAGGCTATGGATTTTTCTATTGATTTCCAATAAAAGAGCTCTTTGTTGCTCTACTTCCCTGATGAGTAACGATAAGGCGTCGTTTCCATTCACTGTATTAAGTGATACATCCTCTTTTAACCATTTAAGAAAGCGTCTGGACCAATGACTGGTTGATCTCTGAAATTCTAGAGGGTAAGATATTCCATAAAAATAAAGCAAAGCTTTTATGCGCTGTTTAAATCTAGTCATATCTTTTATCATTACGTCTCGAGTGCGTATCAATGTGCGATTTTCCAATGTCTCAATGAATGGGACATGTATGCCTATGAGTTCATTAGCTCTTAAAGAACGGGCAATTTTCATACTATCACGGGAATCGTTTTTAAGTATATGTTCTTTCTGGCTTGTTGGTATATCGGCTGGATTAACCACTATATTATTTATATTTAGTTTCTTAAGTTCAAAATGAATATTAAACCCACAGAATCCCGCTTCATAGGCTGAATAATAAGTTCCACCAGGAAAATTAGTATTCAGATAGTCCTTTAAGATTGAAGGTACAGGAGGTTGGTTGAATGTTTTATGATGTAGGTATTCTGTGTAAATTGTCACATTCCAACTTTTTAAATGAACATCAATTCCAACATAAATATTTTCTCCTTCAAAATTTAGTTTGTTACTTTGTGTACGCATAAGCTTTGAGTTTTTAATTGTTTAAGTTTGGTACCTCAAATATATTAATACTCTTGGCTTATGCTTTGTTCTTATGCATATTAATTACAAACATAGGGACTGCTACTATTATGGCTATCTGCTACTAGTTTTGAACGAGTTTTGATTTTTTTTGTTGCAGTGTTCTGCTTTGGAGATCTTTGGATATGGGCAAAAAAAAAAGGAGTCACGCCTGACTCCAACCTTTGTTAACCTTAAATCTAATACTATGAAAAACACATTGCAAAGGTACTGCTTTTGGCGATATCTCCAAATGTTTTAGTCGTGAAAGTATGTTTTATAACATGATTTAATATGCCTGTTTTAAAATGTTAATATAAAGATTAGAACTCTCATTGTTTCTTGAAGAGAGACAGAAATGGATATGTACAACATTACATTTCTTTTGTACGAAATTAGCAGGTAATATCAGTAATTAATAATTTACTTTGTAATGATAAAATAGGAATGTTTATTTAATGAGTAAACATGGTTATTTGAATGAATTAAAAAACTTTATACTTTCACTATGAAAATGAAACTGTTTGTAGCCTTATTTTTAGAAGCTTTTTTTATGCTGTTTGTAAGTTCTCATGCTGAGAATCAATATAAAGCCATTTATAGTGGCATACCTTGGTTTGACCAAAATAATAAAGAAGTAAATGCTCATGGAGCGTGTATTGTAAAAGAAGGAAACAAGTATTATTTGTTTGGAGAATATCATACTGATACCGGTAATGCGTTTGTTGGTTTTAGTTGTTATTCGTCTTCTAATTTGAAAAACTGGAAATTTGAAAAGATTGTGTTACCAATGCAAGCTGACGGTTTATTAGGACCCAATCGGATAGGAGAGCGCATAAAAGTAATGAAATGTCCTACGACTGGAGAATATGTAATGTTTATGCATTCGGACGATTTGAAATACAATGACCCTCATGTGGGTTATGCTACATGTAAAACGATCAATGGTAACTATGAATTTCAAGGAGAATTATTGCACAAAGGTAAATATCTGAAAAAATGGGATTTGGGAACCTTTCAGGATAATGATGGAAAAGGATATCTGCTTACCCACGAAGGATTTATTTATGAATTAGCCCCTGATTATAAATCAGTAAATAGAATTGTTTTTTCTGAAGCTGTACATGGAGGGGAGGCTCCGGCTATGTTTAAAAAGAATGGAACTTATTTTTGGCTTTTTTCAAATAAAACTAGTTGGGAACGGAATGATAATTACTATTTAACAGCCCAATCAATCAAAGGACCTTGGATTAAAAGAGGATTATTAGCGCCGCAAGGTTCACTAACGTGGAATTCTCAGTCTACTTTTGTATTGCCTGTAGTTAATGGAAAAGATACTTTGTATTTATATATGGGTGATCGTTGGTCTTATCCGAAACAAGGTTCCGCTGCCACTTATGTTTGGCAACCTATCTCTATATGTGGAGACGAAATTTCTATTCCAAAATTTTGTGAGAGTTGGCAAATAGATAAATCTATAGCCGGTTGGTCTGCAGTTGATACTAAAGCAAAATCGATTAAAGAAAAATATAATATAGAACGAGGAGTCTGGAAGTTAGACAATGGTATTCAAAAATCAAAAGAGAAAGATGCGATGATAACCTATTCATTTAGAGGTACGCAGATAGGAATAAAGGCACTGTCTGGTAAAACTAGCGGTTACGCAAGAATTTCTATTAAGAATAATGAAAATAAAGAAATTATAAATACTGTCATAGATTTTTATAGTAAATATGAGTATTCATCGCAAAAATTCTTAAGTCCGATATTAAAGAACGGCAATTATACACTCAGTGTTAAAGTTCTGGGAGAACATTCGGCATGGAGTGATAAAAGGAAGGCTGATTACGGAAGTACGGATGACTATGTTATGATTGAAGATATTTATACGATAGAATAGAAATTACTCTTGAATAGCAAATGGATAAGAATTTATGTGCAGAACCGCTGACTCTGAATGCAAAAAGAAAGGGAATAAAGAGTATTGAGGTAAAGCAAGCTAAGAAAAAGCTTTTTGCACAGATATTCCCTGATAACTTGATTTTAATCCATACTCCGGGCTAATCTAAGTGAAATTAAAAAAAATAATTGAAGCTAATTGTTATACCTCCTTTATCAAAAGTGTTCTTGATAAGGGAGGTTTTTTATGATATTATTGTTTGTTTTATAGAAATGACTTTGGAAGCCTTTGGGATATGGGCAAAAAAAAAAGGAGTCACGCCTGACTCCAACCTTTGTTAACCTTAAATCTAATACTATGAAAAACACACTGCAAAGGTACGGCTTTTGGTGATATCTCCAAATGTTTTGGCTATAAAAGTATGCTTAATAACATGATTTAATATTTGGAGAATCTAATTGTTTAATTATGCAAAAAATGAAAGCTTTACCGAACATTATAATTCTCCTGTACAAAACAATTAATTCTTTTGTACAGAAGAATTAATTGTTTTGTACAGAAGATTGTTTTCTTTTGTACAAGGATCATTAAATGTCTGGTTAATGGATATAAAAAGAAATAGGGGAATTAGCATATTATACCTATCTTTGCAAAAGAAGCATCTGCTTTTAATAAGCAGATACTCATTAACAAAAACAATTAAGAGATGTCATTTGAAGCAACTAAACGAGAGTGGAGCGAACTCTATACTTTTTTTCGTCTCCTGAGTGACGGAGTAGTTTATGCCGGTTCACCACAAGTACAGAAAAGAGAGGACGCGTGTCTTCCAATTGCATTGATTCAGCGCGAGGAGCATGATGGTTCCCGCAAATATATTGTAGAAGGTGAAGATATTCATGTCCTGGGAGAAAAGATAGATAAAGTAGTTTCCCGCGAAGATTTTGGTGTTGTGGCCGATACTGTATTGGCAGCAATGAAAGGTTCTTCTGAAGATCTTGTTTTGTCTCCCGATGGGGTGGAGGAGTTTCTGGATAAAGTTGCAATCTTTGATTTGGAAGCCCGTACGGACGACCGCACTGATTTTTATGTTGCCTTCTATCACGTGGACGCTCCTCTTATTGGGTTTAATGTTCGTTCCCGAATGAGTGCCATGAATCCATTACTGGATGGTGGACGGACGGCTAACCTGAAGTTTGAACAAACGGGAATTAAGTTTGCTAATCCGATGATTAATAACGTTAATGCGTTGGAATCTCTTGATGTGGTGGCGGAAAGAATGCTGTTGATAGAACGTTTGGGCGGAATCTTAAAGTACTCGGATGTAGCCGATAAGGTGTTTCGCTGTAATCTTTCTATGATTGATCTGCATTTCCCTAGAATGATTGCCGAGATGCTTCGTATTATGCAAATAGATGGCATTACTAAGGTTACTGAACTTATAGATCGTATAAAGGAAACCAATCCTTTGAAAATAAAAGAGGATCTGATTGTAAAGCATAGTTTCTATGAATATAAGATGAAGCAGTTCCTTTTGTCTCTAGCTCTTGGCATGCGTCCGGCAAAGATTTATACGGGAGAAGATTCTGCTGTATCTGGTATTTTGCTGGTTACAGGCCGTGGAGAGGTACTTTGTTACCAGAAGTCCGACAAAAAGGTATTTGAAGATTTTCTTTATTTAAACTCCCGACTGGAAAAGGGATCTACGGAAAAAGATAAATATGGCTATCTTGAAAAAGAAAATGGGGCTGTTTATTTTAAACTGAACCTGAAGATAGGATTGACAAAACGATAATTATATATCATGCTCCTGTATTAATCAGCATACTGGTGTAGGCCAAAAAGAAGGGCTGTCTTAAAATAATCCCCTGTTAGCTTAACAGTGTGAATTCTTTTAAGGCAGCCTTTTGTTATTCTCGGATCAGTTTGTATTCTTGGGGGAATGTTAAATTCGGTTTTCTTTTATGCATAAATTTTTGATATTCTAAAAAGGAAAAATTTCATATCCGCCACTCCTCTGAATGAAGCTCTGAAGAATTTGAGTTTCGCATTAAATGATTCTGCAGCTGCATTTGTACTTCTGTTAATAAAGAAGTTCAATATTCTTTCATAATTGTTTTCTATAGTTTGACTAACCGTGGAAAAGTTCCTGTATCCTTCTTGTTCTATGCTTTCATACCACTGAGCAAGCTTCAATCTGGCTACATTTTTATCATATGACTGGGAGTAAATTTGTCCCAGTTGCATTACTCTATGATATAAATGCATAATATCTGGAAACTGCTCAAAAAGAAGTGTTGCTCTAACTTTTTGCGAGTGTACCCATTTACCGGGAGCTTTAAAGAGTAAGTATCTGCTTCTGGCCAGAAGCTGCCTGAGTGTATCTCCGTTAGCAAGAACTTTTGCCTGATATTTTCTACCCTTTAACTTTGCCTGCTTTATCTTTTCTTCTTCATCTGATATAACCTGCCAGCGGTAAGAAATACGTAAATCCTGTAATGCGTCATAAGCAAGCTTCTGAACATGGAAACGATCTATAACCTGTATGGCTTTGGGAAAGCAACACCGGATAATCTTTTGCATGCTACCTGCCATATCAAGAGTAACCTCTTTTACAATATTGCGTTCCTTCTCTGGAATCTTGCAGAGTACATTTATTATATCTTCAGCTTTGGTTCCTTTAATAACAGCTACGATTGTACCTTTACGGCCATGACCTTTTTTACTTGAGAGAATAGTGTATAATTCTCCTGAGGTAAGCGCTGTTTCATCAATGCAAAGGTGATAAGAGAGGTTTTTGGGGAAGAGAATGTAATCTTCTGCATGGGACAACTGATCCCATTCCCTGAAATCACTCAGATTTTCTTTATAATACTTTTGAATGAGCTTGCCATCTAATCCATAGTGTCCAGCCAAAGATTCGCTGCTGACAGCATTATTGTCTAAGTAATTCTTTTAAAAAAGCACCGAACTCAGCGGTTATGCGAGTACCGGTTGCAACCAGATTCCAATCACGACTATATGTTTTACCGGTTTGAGTATCTTCCCAACGGCGCCGTTTAATTCGAAGATAGACTGCTTTACCTCGTATAGGAAAATCCTGAACTTCGATTTCCGGCATAAATCCTTTTGAATGAAGAGGAAGTGTTTTGCATTCTTCAGGAATAATATTCTTCTCTTCAAGGAACAGAATAAAACAGGTTTCCAAGGATTCACTGTTGATTAAATCAAAATAATCTAGCAGGCCCGAAGGCAAAAACATGCCTAAAATATCAAGTGGGGTTGGGTTATCTATCTTCTTTTTCATTGTGCAAAGATAAACTTTTAACTAGGATCCCCCAAGAATTCGGACTGATCCTAAATAACCATGTGATAATGGCTATAATCCAGATGATACTGATGTTTGCAGAAAAGAAATTACTGAAATAAGTGCCTAAAAGAATTCCGATTGACAGAAGACAAATTTTAAATGCGCCAAAGTCTACTATCGTAAATTGGCGTGCTGCTTTTAGAAGACTGGTTATTAAATTACTCATAATTAGTTTGTTTATATCAATTCGTGAAATAGCATATGCTATTTATATCAGGAAGTGTATGAATAGAAACCACACCTACTTTTAACACCAAGTTTTCCCTGCGAGATGTATTTACGTAGCAATTCTCTTGGACCTGTTGGTAGTGAAGGATTTAGTGTTGCATAATATTCTTCAATCTCAAGAATTACGTCAAGCCCTATTTGATCCATTTCACGAAAAGGGCCGATTGGAATGCCGGTATTTACCATAAAGATGCGGTCAACATCCTCAGGTGTTGATATACCTGCGGCAACAACTTCCAAGCACTCCCTTTTGATAGCTGCCCAAACCCTGTTGAAGATAAAACCAACACTTTCCTTTTGAACTTCAAACGGAACCAGCCCTCCATAGGCTGGCAAAATATCCATCAAAGTTTCTATTACTGCCTGATCAGAGAAACCGCAGCTCATAATCTCTACTGCATTCTGGATGGGTGGCATATAAAAGTGTGCATTTACAACTCTTGTTTTTCCGCTTTCACTGACCTGATCTATAAACAGACTGGTTGGAAATGATGAAGAATTGCTTGCCAGGATAGCATCAATTGGAGCAAGCTTATCAAGGTTGCTGAAAAGGTCTTTTTTTAGCTCTAGTTTCTCCGGTATAGCTTCAAATATAATCCATGCATTTTCTACGGCTTTAGAGAGGTTGTCAAAAAGCACAACTTTACCTTTGCTTCTGCCTGGAAACTTAGTGAGTAAACCGGGTAATTGCTGTTGGATGAAATCATTTGCTTTGTTTCGCTGTTCTGAGGAAGGGTCGTAAATTCTGACTTCACCATCCCTGGTTGCCATCATCAAAGCGATGCGCATTCCTAATGTTCCAGCTCCAATAATTACAATTGGTCTTTCTTTATAGTTTGTTGGTTTCGTGTAAACCATGATATTTAATTTTAAACCATTAAGCTATTCTTAAATGAAATAAGCGCGTTACGCAATAGCAAAGGCAGAACAACAGCAACCACTCCACCGGGAACAGGAACAATGGCACTGGCAATATTCTTAACTGAATCAACATTAACACCACCCCTGATAATAGGTATCAACCTGTCCGGATTATCTTTACTGGGTATTTCTTTCACCAAATTTGAATAAACGTCGACAATGCAAGCGCCTGGTTTAATCCATTTAGCTTGTATATATTCAGGGTTCTTACTCACAACAACTAGAATGTCGGCTCTTTTGCAATAATCAATCATATTTTTGGAGCTCTTATTTATGATAGCCAGAGAACAATCATGCGGGACGGCCTGAGAAGCAGCTGTTTTTACAACCATGTTTGTTAATGGGTTTGCTACGAACTCATCATCTAAAACAAAAACCCATTCCTGATCTTTCTTTAACTGAACTTCTGCGTCTTTGAATAATTCAATTAGGGCAGTGGGTAGACACATCGGATATTTATTTGTTTCGATATCTGGAATTAAAGTGTTCAGCATGTTTTCGGGATGAAAACCTTCCACTTCTTTGTTTCGGTCTATTTTATTTATAATTCGTATTGGATTTAGATGCACAGGTAAAGGTTGCAGAAGGACAATTGCATGTATGTTATTGTTGTTATTAAATTCTTCTATCAATTTAAACATTTCCTCTTCTGTTGCATCATCAGCCTTTATCTCTTTAAAAACTTTGAATCCTGCAGCTTCGGCCACTTGAAGATGAAGCGGAATAACATATTTAGATAAAGGTGCTCCTGAAAATCCAATAAATGCAATTCCAGGTGTTTTATTATATCTTGCTTTGAGTTCGGCTATTTCACTTTTCACTTCATTAAATATTTTGTCTTTAATGAAATCTCCTTTGATGATTTTAGCTTCCATAACTTTTTATTTTAATGGTACTTTAGCGTGATAATCTTCCACATAACCAAGTGATTTGATTTCCCTTTAGTTAGAACAAAACTATCTGAAACTAAGTTCTGAAAGGACCTATTAAAGTTCTTAGTTAAGGTTATAATGTAGATGCTATTTTTAGGTTAGGTGTCTATGCCTTACATAATTCGCTTATCATGGTTACGGTAAATATCATACCGATGATGCAGCATAATGTTATCAATAACAGATTGATAATCTTTTCTTTTGGCTGGGTTGACTTGTGCAGATTAGAATTAACGTATTCTTTGAAGAAGAGATAGAGTGCCGGAACAGATGAGCTGGCTAAAAGAAAGTCTTCGGGTATTTTAAAGAAATATACTTTTGTAAAACCAATCAATGCCCAGTGAGTGAGGAAGAGAACTAAGAAGATATTTACTTTCTTTGAAAATGCCAGTAACAATCCTATTGTAAATACCGCCACGGAGCAAGGCATTACAGGTGATGTCATCATTGGAAAATGAAGACCCCGGACTAATGAGAATAGTGGATAAATTAATGGAAGCAGGCAAAGTAATATAGATAGTTTGTCATATTTGTATGTTCGTTCAAAAGGTGTATGGCCTATAAGTAAATCGTATAGCCAGAAAAGGACCATTATTCCCCAGAATATAGCAAAAACATTATTAAAGCTTCTCGGTTCACAATAGATGAAATAGTAAACTATGGCAATCCATGCATTAAGAAATGCGAGAAAAATTTTCATGGCATATTTAACCGTCTTTGTGGGGCGCCTGAATAAAGTGATTGTTAATGCAATTGCAATAATTGATATTATTATCTGATAGATCCAGGTTCCGACGTTATATTGGGCAATTGTATTCCAGAAAATTTCCATATATTCTTAATTCGTTATAATGTTGCTTCTTCTCTTTAAATGAATATGCATTACTTACGAAACTAAGAGAACGGGAGTCTTGGTCGCCTGTTACTTTTTTATTCTTTTTCCATTTCCTTCTTAGGTTCAATAAGGTATAGCAGTTTGGGGCGGCAAAATTACGAAAAAATCTTCTCCAATCATAAATATAAAGAATATAATCTTGAATCTGACTTGTGCTTTTGTTTTAAGAGAACCTGGTGTGCTAAAGTTGACGAAGAACCGTTTTTTTTTTGTTTGTTGGGACTGTAGAGTCAATAAGTGGATATATTGAGTGATATGCGAGGTTGATAATAAGTACTGACGAGTAAAAACTGTGCCATGCAAATATGTCATACTGTTTAGTCTTGTTTTAATTATTCGGTTTTATAAATACAATTATATATATATTTAATTGTGTTTAGATGTATATCTAACTATATATTTGATGTATATCAAATAACCCATTTGATGTGCATCTAAGCATACGTTTGATATATATCAAATTAATAATATCCCGCCATGTATTTCATGAAACGCCTTTATATAAATTGTTTTCCACGGTTTTATCTAAATTAACTGACAATGACCTTTAATGGTATGGTCTTTGCTTCATTAGGACTGTTCGCAATTTTAAAACGAACTGTTATTAATTTATAGATATAATTTCAACTTTAAATTTTTAGAAAAATGGGAGCTGCAGGAAACAAAAAGCCTAAAAAAGGGGCTGACAAACCAAAAGTTAAATCAGAGTATCAATTGGAAAAAGCTACTGAAGGCAGTGGCAAGCACAAAAAAGAAAAGCAGTAATTTCTTTCTACTCATGAAAAAATAACCCATTGAAAATTGTTTATTTTTGATGGGCTATTTTTTTTAACGCCCTCACTTATCTCTCTGCTTTATAGTATCATAAACAACAAAAAGTACAATAATCCCATCAAAATATAGATAGTTTGTGTATCTTGCATTCCCTATTTTTGTAAAGTCAAGTTGTTTTGTGTAAACTATAAAAGACGGATACCGTTATGAAAAGACAAATCTCTTTTTTATTTTCTCTTTTATTATTAATTGCTTGCTCTGTTAAGATCAATGCAACAGTCAAACTTCCTTCCATATTCTCAGACAATATGGTGCTGCAGGAAAATACTCAGGTAAGCATTTGGGGAAAGGCTTCTGCAAACGAGAAGATCACAGTAACCAATTCATGGAACTTTAAAAGATATGTAACCACTGCTGATGCTGATGGCAGATGGACGCTGAAGATTAATACTCCAAGAGCAGCAAAAGATCAGAAAATTACTGTAAGAGGTGAAAATGTTATTCAGATTAATAATGTCCTGATTGGTGAGGTGTGGCTTTGCTCGGGACAATCGAATATGGAGTTCCAGGTTTCCAAGGCTGAAGGTTGGAGAACCGGTATGCTGAATGAAACAGAAGAAATGAAAGATGCTGATTATCCTGAAATTCGTCTTTTCCATGTGGAGCATCAACTAGCTCATCAGGGTCCGGTAGACGATTGTGTAGGACATTGGGTGGTTTGTACTCCTGCCAACCTTAAAGATTTCTCTGCAGTGGGATTTGTTTTTGGCCGTAAACTTCATAAAGATCTTAAAGTTCCTGTAGGATTAATTCAGTCTACCTGGGGTGGAACTCATGCTGAGTCATGGACAAAGATGGGCGTGATGGAAAATGATCCTTTGTATGCAGATGTGCTTGATAAATTTGCTTTGAAGAATGTTAAGATAGAGAAGAATTATTGCAAGGTGCCTGCCACTTTATGGAATGGAATGATTAATCCAATTCTTCCTTATACAATAAAAGGTACTATCTGGTATCAGGGTGAATCAAACTCTGATCGTTTTGAAAAATATCAGTCGGTATTTACCAACATGATTAATAGTTGGCGTGCTGAATGGAAACAACCGGACATGCCTTTCTACTTTGTGCAGATTGCTCCTCAGTATAAACAACCAGCAGGAATTCGTGAAGCTCAGTTAAAGACATGGCAATCTGTTAAAAATACAGGTATGGCTGTTATTACTGATGCCGGTGATTCTACAGATATTCATCCACGTAATAAACGTGTTACAGGCGAACGTCTTGCATCATGGGCTTTGACAAAATCTTACGGAAAGAAATGTGCTTATTCAGGACCACTTTATAAATCAATGAAGAAGTTGGGCAATAAGATTGTTCTTTCTTTTGATTATGTAGAAGATGGACTTAGCTCAAAAGGTGAAGTGTTAAAAGGGTTCTTCATTTCGGGTGCCGACAGGCGTTTTTATCCTGCTAAAGCTGTAATTGTAAATAATAAGGTGGAGGTTTCTGCTCCGGAAGTATTAGATCCTGTTGCTGTACGTTATGGATGGGGCTTTTTCTTCCGTGTAAACTTATTTAATAATGCTGGTCTTCCTGCTTCTCCTTTCCGCACAGATAATTTTCAGGACGATACATACGCCCGACGTTTTGCTGATTCTGAAATGAGACGCTTTCCTCACGCATGGCAATTAGATCACGGAACGAAACCTTTCTGGGGCTATGCTCAGGGTGTAGGTTGCTGCGCCATGCTTAAAATGTGGAAACTTACAGGTGATAAACGTTATTTTAAATATGTAAAAGAGTTTGCAGACACTCTTATTAACGATAAAGGTGAAATTACTTTGTATGATAAGTCAACTTACAATATTGACTATGTAAACTCTGGCAAAGTACTGTTCGATCTGTATAAAGAAACCGGCAATCAGAAGTATAAACTTGCCATGGATGTTCTTATCAGACAATTAAAAGATCAACCAAGAACTCTTGAGGGAGGTTATTGGCATAAGCTGACTTATCAACATCAGATTTGGCTGGATGGTATTTATATGGCATCTCCTTTTATGGCTCAGTATGGTGCTGAGTTTGGTAAGCCCGAATGGATTGATGAAGCTGTTAAGCAAATCATTCTTTGTCATAATCATACTTTTGATGCTAAAACCGGACTTTACTACCATGCCTGGGACGAGAGCAAGTCTCAGCGTTGGGCAAATCCTGAAACCGGACTTTCTCCTAACTTCTGGGGAAGAAGCATTGGTTGGTATTTCATGGCTATGGTCGATGCACTCGATTATATTCCTACTGATCATGCCGGTCGTGCTACTCTTATTGGTTATATTCAGGGATTGGCAGACGCGCTTCCTAATTATCAGGACAAGAATGGATTGTGGTATCAGGTTCTTGATCAGCCAAAGCGTGAAGGTAATTTCCCCGAAGCATCTGTTACTACTCAATTTATGTATGCTTATGCAAAGGCTGTGAATAAAGGATATATTGATAAAAAATACCGCGTTTATGCTGAAAAGGCTTTTGAAGGTTTGAAAAATAAGTTGATTATTGAGAACGGAGATGGAACGCTGACTCTTACCCGGTGCTGTCAGGTAGGAGGATTAGGTGGAAACCCTTATCGTGATGGAAGCTTTGAATATTATATTGGCGAGAAAATGCGCGATAATGATGCCAAAGCTACCGGCCCTTACATTATGGGCTGCATAGAATTGGGACAATAAATAAAGTATAGGCTGAGAACTGTTTAGGCTCTATTGTTATAGAGCTAAAACAGTTTTTTGTAGTTATTAATTTTGTATATTTGAATCTTAAATTGTAATATGATGATTAAAAGAATATTGTTAATAAGCAGTTTCGCTTCCTTAGGTATTTATTCTACTGCTCAGGAAGTGGCATGGCCTAATATAACAACTGAAGCAAAGCCGGCTGCTCGTTGGTGGTGGTTGGGAAGTGCGGTAGATGAACAAAATCTAACTTATAATCTGGAGGAATATTCCCGTGCAGGTATGGGAACAATGGAAATCACTCCTATTTATGGAGTGAAAGGTAATGAAGCCCATGATCTTAAATTTCTTTCTCCTGTGTGGATGAAGATGCTACGTCACACTGAATCCGAAGCGAAAAGATGTGGTATGCAAATGGATATGAATACTGGTACCGGATGGCCTTTTGGCGGACCGGAAGTAAGTATTGAAGATGCTGCAAGTAAAGTCTTTTTTGAAGAATATAAATTGAATGCTGGCGAACAGCTAAAGGCTACCATTCAGGTTTCTGATGAAAAACAGAGATCAATAGCTCCTCTTTATCGGTTGATGGCTTTTTCGCAGAAAGGTGAGCGAAAGGATATCACTTCTAAAGTTGATAAACAAGGTAAACTAAACTGGACAGCTCCGGCAGGTCAGTGGAGGTTGATAGCAGTCTTTAACGGAAAGACACTTCAGAAAGTAAAACGCGCTGCTCCTGGTGGTGAAGGTTATGTGATGAATCATTTTTCATACAAGGCGGTTGCCAATTACCTTCATCGTTTTGATAAAGCATTTGCAGAAACAAAAACACCTTATCCGCATAATTTCTTTAATGATTCTTATGAAGTTTATAATGCAGACTGGACACCGGATCTTTTTGAACAGTTCTATAAGCGACGTGGATATAAGCTGGAAGAGTACCTCCCTGAATTTCTTGATGGGAGCCGTAATGATATAACAGCCCGAATTATTTCTGATTATCGCGAAACAATATCAGAACTATTGCAGGAAAACTTTACTGCTCAGTGGACAAAGTGGGCGCATACTCACGGAAGTCTAACCCGTAACCAGGCTCATGGCTCTCCCGGAAACCTGATAGATCTTTATGCTACTGTTGATGTTCCCGAATGTGAAGGTTTTGGTATCTCAAACTTTGGAATCAAGGGATTAAGAAAAGACTCCTTGACAGTGAAGAACTTCTCTGATTTATCTATGTTGAAATATGCTTCTTCAGCGGCACATATATCAGGAAAGCATTATACTTCTTCTGAAACATTTACCTGGCTCACGGAACATTTCCGCACTTCATTGTCACAATGTAAACCGGATATTGATTTGATGTTTGTTTCGGGGGTTAATCATACTTATTTTCATGGAACTCCTTATTCTCCCAAAGATGCAAAGTGGCCGGGATGGTTGTTTTATGCCTCTATTAATATGTCGCCCACGAATACTATCTGGCGGGATGCTCCGGCATTCTTTCAGTATATCACCCGTTGTCAGTCTTTCCTGCAAATGGGTAAACCGGATAATGATTTCCTTATCTATCTGCCTGTTTATGATATGTGGCACGATCAGGATGGCAGAATGTTGTCCTTCGATATTCACAAAATGGACCAAAGAGCTCCTAAGTTTATAAATGTTGTACATAAAATAAGTGAGAGTGGATATGATGTGGACTATATTTCCGATCAGTTTATTCGTAGTACAAAATGTGTAAATGGACTGCTTCAGACAAAAGGTGGAACAACTTATAAAGCAATCATTATTCCTGCGGTGAAAAAGATGCCGGATGATGTGCTGGCTCACTTAATCAGTTTAACCGAACAAGGCGCGAAGATTATTTTTATGGAAAACTATCCGGAAGATGTTCCCGGTTTTTCTAATCTGAATGAACGCCGCCTTCATTTCAATAATTTGCTGAAGACTCTTCCTGCTGTTACAGGCTTTAAAGAAATAACAACCGGAACTCTAAAAAAAGGTACGGTTATTACTGGAAGTGACTATCAGAAAGCCTTGGCTGCAACCGGTGTTGTTAATGAGGATATGAAAACGGTTTATGGATTGAAGTGTATTCGTCGCTCCAATGAATCGGGACACCATTATTTTATTTCATGCTTGCAGCCAAAAGATGTTGAGGCTTGGATTAACCTTGGAGTAAATGCTACTTCGGCTGTGATTTATAATCCATTAAATGGTGAAAGTGGAAAAGCAAAGATCAGACAAGTGAATGGCCGTACTCAGGTTTATCTACAGATTAAATCGGGTGAATCTTTCTTGCTGAAGACTTTTACGAAAGAAGATGTAAAAATGGCCGATTGGGAATATACTGTTCCGCAAACAGTGGGTTTAACTCTTGAGAATAACTGGAAACTTCATTTTGAACATAGTGAACCGGCAATAGAAGGTACTTTCAATATTGGAAAGGTGTGTTCATGGACAGAACTTGATGAACCAAAAGCCAAGGTGAATATGGGTACCGGAGTTTACAGTGTAAGCTTCACTTTACCTGCTATATCTGCAGATGAATGGGTGCTCGATTTAGGCGATGTAAGAGAAAGTGCTCGTGTTAAAATCAATGGCAAGGAAGTTGGTACACTTTGGTCGGTTCCTTATACTGCTAAAGTTGGAAAATTCCTGAAGCAAGGAGAGAACCATTTAGAAATTGAGGTAACCAACCTGTCAGCTAATCGTATTGCCGATTATGATCGTAGAGGTATAGAATGGAGAAACTTTAAAGAAATAAACATCGTTGATATTAATTATAAAGTAAAGAAATACAGTGACTGGGAAACTGTACCTTCAGGATTATTAGGTCCGGTGAAGTTAGTTCCTGTAAATTATACTAATAAGTAATCTCCTTTTTTGTATCGGCAATTGCAAATTATCGGATTATGACCATCTGCAATTGCCGATATTTCTATTTCTTAAAATGAGAGCTGCTTAGCTTTGGTATTGCCAATTTGCTGATAAATAGGGTGATATGTTAAGGCAAATTAATACTCTGGAGTGGTAAATTACCAAAACGGATAGTCTTAAAGTCAAATCTTACAATGGCTCACTTTGCGTAAATGTATATATTTGCAACATAGACAGTATATAAATTTATAAATAAAGTAATATAAGTTACAACTTTCATTTTTGGAGTTTTTGATGTTGGCTCTATCTATGACAACCAATGTTCATGGCAGCAATCTCCCTGATTGTCCATAGATGAAAGATTGCAAGAATATAAAATCAGATAAGTAAAATATATGGAAAACAAAAACTTTTTTGCCGTTGATTTAGGTGCGACCAGTGGACGTACAATTCTGGGCACAGTTAAAGAAGGTGCAATTGAACTTAGAGAACTAACCCGCTTCCCTAATAATATTATAGAAGCAAATGGTCATTTCTATTGGGATATTTATGCTCTTTATCAAGAGATTCTTAATGGATTGAAGGTTGTTGCTAAGGAGAAAATCGAAATTACTTCTATTGGTATTGATACCTGGGGCGTGGATTTCGTTTGTATCGGTAAAGATGGTGAAATACTTCGTAATCCTTATAGCTACAGAGATACACATACTGTTGGCGCTCCTGAAGAGTTCTTCAAGAAAATGCCACGTGAAAAGGTATATGGCTTGACTGGTATCCAGATTATGAACTTTAATTCATTGTTCCAGTTGGCAACCATTCAAAAGAACAATTCTTCTGTATTACCTATTACAGATAAAATCTTGTTTATTCCTGATGCCTTGTCATATATGCTAACAGGTAAGATGGTTACAGAATATACTTTTGCATCAACATCTCAGATGCTGAATCCTGAAACAAAACAGTTTGAACCTGAATTGTTGGATGCGGTAGGTATTAAGAAAGAGCTATTTAATGATATTGTTTATCCTGGAACATTGGTTGGCACATTAACAGAATCAGTTAAGGAACAAACCGGACTTGGAAATATTCCTGTGATAGCTGTTGCTGGTCACGATACAGCTTCTGCAGTTGCTGCAGTTCCTGCTGAAAATAAAAACTTTGCTTATTTAAGTTCAGGTACCTGGTCATTAATGGGTATTGAATCTGATAAGCCAATTATCAATAAAGAAAGTTTTGAACTGAATTTTACTAATGAAGGTGGCGTTGAAGGAACTATTCGTTTCTTGAAGAATATCTGCGGAATGTGGCTATTGGAACGTTGCCGTAAAGAGTGGGCACGTGATACGGATTATTCTTATACTGAATTAATTGATGCTGCATTAGCTGCTCCGGCTTTCAAAAGCCTTATTAACCCAGATGCTCCTTGTTTCGCTAATCCAGTTTCCATGATTGAGGCTATAAAGAACTATTGCGTGAAAACCAATCAGCCTGTTCCTGAAACATATGGTGAAATTACCCGCTGTATTTTTGAAAGTTTGTCATTAAGATATCGTCAGGTATTGGAAAGCTTGCAAAAGATGGCAACTTATCCTATTGAAAAATTACATGTTATAGGTGGTGGCTCAAAGAATAATCTTTTAAACTCGTTCACAGCAAATGCACTAGGTATTGAAGTAATAGCCGGCCCATCTGAAGCAACTGCTATTGGAAATGTGATGTTACAGGCTAAAGCAGCAGGTCTTGTTCCTGACATTCAACAGATGCGCGAATTAATCCGTAAATCTGTTGCAGTTAGTGTATTTACTCCTGCTGATAAAGAATTGTGGGAAGGGGCTTATGCCGATTTCCTGAAAGTATACAGAGAAGATATTTAAACAAAAAATAGAAACAAAAAATTAAAATTATCATGAAAAGCGAACTTATTAACAAAGCTTTTGATATTGCAGTTGAAAGATATGCTGCGGTAGGTGTTGATGTAAACAAAGCACTGGAAGATCTGAGCAAAATTTCATTGTCATTACATTGCTGGCAAGCTGATGATGTAGTTGGATTCGAAAACCCAGACGGACAGTTGTCAGGTGGTATTCAAACTACAGGTAATCATCCTGGTAAAGCACGTAATATTGATGAAGTAAGAGCAGATATTCTTAAAGCAGCTTCTTATATTCCTGGAACTCACCGCTTGAACTTGCATGCTATTTATGGTGATTTTGGTGGTAAGTTTGTTGACCGCGACCAGATTGAACCAAAACATTTCGAAAGCTGGATGAAATGGGCTAAAGAAAACAATATGAAGTTGGATTTCAACTCATCTTCTTTCTCTCATCCAAAGAGTGGAAGCCTTACTTTGGCTAACCCTGATAAGGAAATCCGTGATTTCTGGATTGAACATACAAAACGCAGCCGTGCTATTGCTGAAGCAATGGGTAAATATCAAGGTTCTCCTTGTGTTATGAACCTTTGGATCCATGACGGTTCAAAAGATCAGACTGTTAATCGTCTTAAGTATCGTGAACTGTTGAAAGAATCCTTGGATGAGATTTTTGCAACTAAATATGATAACATGAAAGACTGTATCGAAGCTAAATTATTCGGTATCGGTGCTGAAAGCTATACAGTAGGTTCTTATGACTTCTACTTAGGTTATGGTGCTAAGAACAACAAGATTGTTACTTTGGATACAGGTCACTTCCACCTTACAGAAAGCATTGCAGATAAGATTTCTTCTTTATTGCTTTTCACTCCTGAAATCATGCTTCACGTAAGTCGTCCTATCCGTTGGGATTCTGACCACGTTACAATTATGAATGATGATACATTGGATTTAGCTAAAGAAATTATTCGTTGCAACGCACTTGATCGTGTTAACATTGGTCTTGACTATTTCGATGCTTCAATTAACCGTATTGGTGCTTATGTAATTGGATCACGTGCAACACAAAAATGCTTTATGCAGGCATTACTTGAACCACTTGCTAAGTTGCGTGAATACGAAGCTAACGGTCAGTTGTTCGAACGTCTTGCTCTTCTTGAAGAAGCTAAGAGTCTTCCTTGGAATGCAGTTTGGGATATGTTCTGTTTACAGAACAATGTACCAGTAGGTGAAGAGTTCATCGCTGAAATTCAGAAGTACGAAGCAGACGTAACTATTAAAAGATAAATAATTAGATATGCTGATGTGCATGGATACCCATATGCTTTTTTAGCATATGGGTTCATTCGTACATTGGCTATTGATTAATGTAATATTATGAATACACTAATTGGATTAATTATTATTGCTATAGGAAGTCTTGGACAAAGTAGTTCATATGTGCCTATTAAGAAAGTGAAGCAATGGAGCTGGGAAAGCTTTTGGCTGGTACAGGGAATCTTTGCCTGGTTGGTTTTTCCTTTCTTAGGCGCTTTACTTGCCATTCCATCTGGAAGCAATCTTTTTGAATTGTTAGGCTCAGGTGGTGCTCTTTCTTCAATGGCGTATGGCGTTCTTTGGGGAGTAGGAGGTTTGACATTTGGACTAAGCATGCGTTATCTTGGTGTAGCTCTTGGACAAAGTATTGCTCTTGGTACATGTGCCGGATTCGGTACTCTTTTCCCTGCAATCTTTAGCGGGAAAGATCTGTTCCATGGAGAGGGCTTAATGCTTCTTATCGGTGTGTGTATAACTTTGGCGGGTATTGCTGTTATTGGATATGCCGGAAGTCTTCGTTCTAAGAACATGACAGAAGAAGAGAAGAAAGCAGCAGTTAAAGACTTTGCACTAACAAAAGGATTACTGGTTGCTCTGCTTGCCGGAGTAATGAGTGCTTGTTTTGCTTTAGGACTTGACGCAGGAACACCTATAAAAGAAGCTGCAATAACTGGTGGAGTTGAAAGACTATATGCAGGTCTTCCTGTTATATTCCTTGTAACACTGGGCGGATTCTTTACTAATGCTGCTTATTGTATACAACAGAATGTAAAAAACAAAACTGGGAAAGAATATTTCTCTGTGGATAGTAAAACCTTAACAAATAATGTTTTGTTTTGTGCACTTGCAGGAGTATTGTGGTATTCACAGTTTTTTGGATTGGAAATGGGAAAAAGCTTCCTGACTGATAGTCCAATTTTACTGGCTTTCTCCTGGAGTATCCTGATGTCACTCAATGTTACATTCAGTAATTTCTGGGGTATCATTCTTAAAGAATGGAAGGGTGCCAGCAGTGCTACCATAGGTACACTTATATTAGGTCTCGTTGTGCTGATTTCGTCTATCATTGTGGTAGCAATGGCACAATCCTGATTTTCTTAAACGAAAGATTATATGAATATATGCGTTTATATAATCCTTATCAATAAAAATAGTATTTAGAATATGAAATCAATTTTAGAAAATAATCCAGCTCTTGCCAAGCAAGTAGCTGAAGTTGCTGAGGTAGCTGGATACCTTTGGCAAAAAGGTTGGGCTGAACGTAATGGTGGTAACATTACAATCAATATTACAGATGTAGTTACTGACGAGATCAGAGGTCTGAAAGCGATTAGCGATAAAACGCAAATCGGAACAACTCTTCCTCACTTGAAAGGTTGCTACTTCTTCTGTAAAGGAACAAACAAACGTATGCGTGACTTGGCTCGTTGGCCAATGGAGAATGGCTCAGTTATCCGTATTTGCGATGATTGTGCAAGCTATGAAATCATTGCTGATCAGCCTGTTCGTCCTACTTCAGAACTTCCAGCTCACTTGTCAATGCACAACTACTTAATTGGTAGCGGATCTAGCTATAAAGCTGCTATGCACACCCACCCAATTGACTTGGTTGCAATGACTCACAATCCTGCATTCCTTGAAAAAGACGTACTTACAAAGTTACTTTGGAGTATGATCCCTGAAACAAGAGCATTCTGCCCAAGAGGATTGGGTATTATTCCTTATAAGTTGCCTAGCTCTATTGAATTAGCTGAAGCAACAGTTGAGGAACTTGCTGAATATGATGTAGTAATGTGGGAAAAACATGGAGTTTGTGCTGTTGGTGAAAACGTAATGGAAGCATTTGACATGGTTGATACACTTTCTAAATCAGCTCAGATATACATGACAGCCAAATCAATGGGCTTTGAACCAAGTGGTATGGCTGATGAACTGATGGAAGAACTGAAAGTTGCATTCAATTTGCCTAAATAAATATTTATTTGATATTATATTTGATAAGAGATTACTTGTTGCATAGTCAACTTGTAATCTCTTTATTATAATACAGCATCTATTAGCATAAATCTGATTATGATGAATTTAAAGAAAAGTTTGCTGCTGGGTATAGTTACTATCTGTTTTACACCTCTTGCCGCTCAGACTAAAATGACAGCGAAAGAGGCTGCAGTGAAAATTGCAGATCGTATATTGAGTAGTACCACCTATGAGTTTAAAAACACTAAAACCGGAGAGGTTTACAAATCAGTTAAAAACTTACCACTTTCTGCCGATGTAAAGGTAGCAAGCAAGTATAATGACTGGCATTATACGAACGGGTTAACCAATATTGCTTTGATGGAATTAGCAGATAAAACCGGTAATAAAAAATATGATGAATATGTTTTAAAGAACATGGATTTCGTGTTTAATGAAGGAAATCTGGACTATTTCAAAAAAGTGTATGATAAAGCTTTGAAGGAAGGTGGATGGAGCGCTATCCGTAATATAAACTGGAGCATGATATTCCGTGGAAAACGATTAGATGACAATGGCCCGATGGGAGCTAGTTTGATTGAACTTCAAATGCGTCATCCCAATAAATCCTTTCTCAATTATATTAATCAGACGGCAGATCATTTGAACTACGCCGAACCTCGTTTGGCAGATGGTACAATTGCACGTATATGGCCTCATGAAAATACAATCTGGGCGGATGATTCATTTATGGCTATCTCTTTCTTGTCGCGTATGGGTACAATGACCGGCGATGATAAATATTTCACTGATGCTGCCAATCAGATATTGAACTACAACAAATATTTGTGGTGCTCTGAGAAGAATATTTATTACCACTGTTATCATACAGATAATAAGGAACACGGCGTTGCTCATTGGAGCCGTGCCAATGGATGGATATTTATGGCTCAGGCTGATCTTTTGTCTAGAATGCCTAAGAACCATCCTATGCGTGAAGCTATCATTGAAAATTTTCAGCAACAGGCAAGTGGCGTGGCACGTTATCAGGGAAAGAATGGTTTGTGGCATCAGCTTCTTGATAAAGAAGATTCCTATGAAGAGATAACAGGTACTGCTATGTTTGTCTTTGGTATGGCTCGTGGAGTAAAAAAAGGATGGTTGCATCCGGACTTTATTTATGTGGCAGAGCAAGGACTTAAAGGAATGATGAGGATGATTACTGACAATGGCGATGTAACTGGCATCTGTGTTGGAACAGGTATCATGCCTTCTATAGCCTATTATTATTCTCGTCCTACTCAGCAAAATGATCCGATGGGGGAAGGCCCTGTTTTAAGAGCGCTAATTGAAATGATTGATGCTCCTAAATATACAGAGATTAAAGCAGAGCAGCAATATGATAAGATTGTAATCAAGAAATAGTTTTTTCTTAAAAAATGAAATATTCAGGGAGGGTATTGGTCTGAATAGATTGTGACTATTTGAAAAGTCCTTCCTGAATATTTAAACATTATTAAAGATTCCTTTTAGCCTTTGATGTTGTAGTGAGAGAAATTATCTCTACTTTTGTCACATTAACATGACTGATTGACAAGATGATAAGGGATTATAATGATTTGGGAGTGGACTTTAAGTATCTAATAGTAAATGACATGGATCAAAAATTTGGTCTTTTTGTTAATACTGTTGGTTTCCAGTCTATAAAACCAAACTCTCCATATCCTCTTAAAGATCACCCTTCTGGCTATTTCTTTAATGCTCAAAAAGGTAGAGTATTGCCGGAATATCAATTTGTTTATATAACTAAAGGCCGAGGACTTTTTACTTCAGACTCTACTCCGGAAACTCAAGTTTGTAAGGGACGTCTAATGCTTCTCTTTCCTGGTCAATGGCACACATATCATCCTCTTCTGCATACTGGCTGGAATGAATATTATATTGGTTTTGAAGGGCCGATCATTGATAATATTGTTAAAAGCTCATTTATATCGGAAAAGAATCAGATTCTTGAAGTAGGCTTGAATGAAGAATTAGTGAATCTTTTTTCGCGTGCAATAGAGATTGCCGAATCAGACAAGATCTCTTCTCAGCAATATCTTTCCGGCATTGTGTTACACATGCTTGGAATGATTCTTTCCATATCTAAGAACAAAATATATGAGATTGGAGATATGGATCAGAAAATTGAGCAAGCTAAGATTATTATGAATGAGAATGTCTTTAGGGATGTGGATCCTGAAGAGCTTGCCATGAAATTGAATATTAGTTATTCCTGGTTCCGTAAGATTTTTAAAGATTATACAGGGTATGCTCCTGCAAAATATTTTCAGGAACTGAAGCTTCGTAAAGCAAAACAATTATTGGTGGGTACATCCCAATCAGTCAAGGAGATCTCTTATCAATTGAATTATACTTCTACAGAACATTTTTTCTCATTATTCAAAAAACGTACAGGTTTTACTCCGCTTGAATACCGTAGTTTTGGTCGTGAAACTGAATCCGACCTATAAATCATATAAAAATCAAAACAGACATCTTATATGTCAATTTGATTAATCATTGTCTTATTATAAAGCAATACTATATTTTGTATCTATAATTAAAGGTCAAAATAAGGAGTCTTTCAATCAAAAGAACAACTACCCACTACTTCGTTATTCCTACATTTGCCATTCTAATTAATATATGGATACATCTATTAATTAGTTTTTTGTTCTTTGTGGATATTTTGCAAATAGATGTAGATAGTTTATAATATTTCTGTAAGAGGAGTGTGCCTTCTTAAGGAAACAGAACTTAGTGCAATGTTTGTAATTCTATTCAAACTTATTTTTTACAGCACAGAGACTGTGTCTAATACTTTTTAAAGAATAATGCGTTGAACCTGGTTTTTCTATTAATCATTTATAATAATTTAGTCTATGAGAATCTTACATGTAAGGTCGTGCTTACTTATGCTTTTATTGGTAAGCTGTACCTTAAGTGCGTTCGCACAAAACAAAACAATCACGGGCACAGTAAAAGATGCTTCTGATGTTGTAATTGGTGCCTCTGTAGTGGTGAAAGGTACTACAAAAGGTACAATGACGGATATTGATGGGAAATATACCATCATGGTTCCTGCTTCTGCTAAACAACTGATTGTCTCTTTTGTTGGCTATGAAACACAAACTGTAACCATTGGCAATCAATCTAAAATTGATGTAGTTCTGAAAGAGTCGGCACAAATGCTTGATGAAGTTGTTGCTATTGGCTATGCTAAAGTAAAACGTAAAGACTTAACAGCTGCTTCTGTTTCTGTTGGAGGCGATGAACTTAAAGCTGTTCCTGTAACAACCGCTGCTCAGGCTTTAACTGGTAAGGCTGCGGGAGTAAACGTTATCACACAAAGTGGAGCTCCTGGTGCATCAATCAATATTACAGTTCGTGGTGGTACATCTATTACACAAGGTACTTCTCCACTATATATTGTAGATGGGTTCCAAATGGAAAATGGTTTGCAAAATGTTGATATTAATGATATTGCATCCATTGACGTTATGAAAGATGCTTCTGCTACTGCTATTTATGGTGCACAAGGTTCTAATGGTGTAATTATCATTACTACAAAATCAGGTAAATCAGGTAAAACAGAAGTAAACTATAATAGCTTTTTTAGTTCTGAGAAATTAGGTAAGAAACTTCCGGTTCTTAATATTCTTGATTACGTCAAGTATCAATATGAGTTCCAAACATTGGCAGGAAACCAAGACAAATGGGCGTCTATGTTTGGAGGAAACACATCGGATGCCGATTTTTATACAGGAGCTTATGGTCGTATTCAAAATGAATATGGTTCTCGTGAAGGTATTGATTGGCAGGATCTTGTTTTTGGAGGAACAGGAATGCTTCAAAATCATAATTTAAGCGTTACTGGTGGTAATGACAAGACAAAGTATATGTTGAGCTACAACTATACAGATCAGGAAGGTATTATGTCTAAACATGGGTATTCTAAGAATAGTATTCGCGCCAAAATTAATCATGAACTTTGGAAAGGTGCACGCTTAGACTTTAATTCAAACTATCAATCAACAACGATTGAAGGTGGTGGCTCATTAGGTGGTATGCTAAAAATGACAATTCTACAACCTGTAACTGGAGGAACCCGTTTTACAAATGAACAATTTGTAAGTTCAGATCTTAGTGATGAAATGTTACAGCTTGATTCACAGTATGACGTTTACAACCCGATTATTACTAATGATGCAGTAACGAATAAGAAATATACTCGTCAATTTTCTGCAAATGCAGGTTTTGAGATAGACATCATTAAAGATTTAACTTTCCGTACTGCTGGAAGCTATCTGTGGCAACAGGTACGTGAAGATTATTGGGATGATGGACGTACAAAAACAGCTCAGAATAATGGAGGCCCTTATGGGTCACGTGATAACTCTGAGAAAAAGACCTGGCAGATTACTAATACACTTTCTTATGGTCATGAATTTGGCGGACATAAATTAAATGTTTTATTAGGACAGGAAACAAGTTATTCAGAGTCTATGAATTTAGATAATGAGTATCATGGATTTCCAGAAAATAACTTTGGATTAGATCAGGTAAGTATGGCTTCAGCTTATTCTTATAGTTCGGGAAGAAGTATGAATGGATTGGTTTCTGCATTTGGGCGTGTCTCTTATAATTATAATGGCCGCTATTTACTTACTGGAACTATGCGTGCTGATGGCTGTTCTAAATTTGCCAGAGGTAATCAATGGGGCTATTTCCCATCTGCTTCTGGAGCTTGGCGTATTACTGAAGAAGATTTTATGAAAGATCAAAAAATATTTGATAACCTGAAACTTCGTGTAGGTTATGGTACTGCCGGTAACAACAACATTGAAAACAACATGTATGCTACAGATTATAGTGCAGGTCACTATGCTATAAACAATGCCGATGTTTCAACATTGGTTCCTGGGAATACTGTAGGAAATGAAAAACTGAAATGGGAAACTACAACTAGTACAAATATTGGTTTGGACATATCTATTCTACGTAGCCGTGTGAACTTGAGTCTTGATTTATATAATAATGAATCAGGAAATCTGATTATAAAGAATAAGATTCCAGCTTCTTCTGGTTACTCTTATCAATATCAGAATATCGGATCAATTCGTAATCGTGGTCTTGAATTGGTGTTAAATACAAATAATATTCGTAACAAAAAATTTACTTGGTCAACAGACTTCAATATTGCATTTAATCGTTCAAAGGTTCTTTCAATTTACGGAGATGGTGGGAATGATTATTTCATTCAAAACTATGATTCACGTATTGATTACATGATTAAAGTGGGTAAGCCTCTTGGTCAGTTCTACGGATATAAGTATGACGGTGTATATACAACAAATGATTTTACTCAGAATGCAAATGGTACATATACTTTGAAAGATGGCATTGCAAGCTTGAAAGGTAAAAACAGATCATTAGTTAAACCAGGTGATGTAAAATATGTATGTACTGCTGGTCAGACTGATGCCAATGGCAATCCAGTTTGGTCAACTGATGATCGTTCTGTAATTGGTAATGCTCAACCTAAATTCCAGGGAGGATTAAATAATACTTTTACATATAAAGGTTTTGATTTAACCGTATTTATGAACTTTGTATATGGGAATAAAATTTTCAATATGAGTTCACAACGTTTTATTGGCCCTTACTTGCCTAACCAAAATACTCTTGATGTAATGAATAGCCGTTTTACACTGATTGACCCAACAACAGGTAAGGAAAGTAAAAGTTTGGATCGTTTAGCTGCACTTAACCCACAACAGTTTGCAAAGGATGCAATGTGGAGTTTGAATTCAGATAATAAAATTGCTATTACCGATGCATTGGATTATTATCTTGAAGATGGTTCCTTCCTTCGTTTAAGTACTATTACATTAGGTTACACTTTGCCAAAGAATTTGATGCATAAAGCTCGCATTAATAATGCTAGAATTTATTGTACATTAAATAACATATATACTATCACTGGTTATAGTGGCTATGATCCTGAAGTTGCAGCTACATCAAGTGCATTGACTCAAGGTATTGATAACTCTTCTTACCCGCGTGCTAAGAGCTATGTTATTGGTCTAAACTTAACCTTTTAATAATGATTATTATAATGAAGAAAATATATAGAATATTTGGATTAGCAGTCTTAATTTTGACTTCTAGTTCATGTCAGGACTGGCTGGATATGCCATCAGCTACAAAGTTTGATAGTAGCACAATCTTTGAATCTGTTTCAAAAGCTGAAATGGCAGTTCTAGGTTGTTATTCAAATTCGTTTAACCGTGAATTGTATTACCAATTAGGAATGGGAACAGACGAATGTTTCTCAACCGAAGGTGAGACAAACTCTAAGAATCAGGTTGCCAATTACTTATATACAACCTCTAACATTCCAACCTCAACCTATACAGCTATGTATACAGGTATTGAGTATGCCAATGTTTGTATTAAAGGACTGAAAGGAATGCAGGGCACAACTACTGCAGATCAAGAGAAAATTAATATGCTACTAGGTGAGGCTTATGCTATTCGTGGTATGAACTATATGAACATTGTTCGTTTCTTTGGGGATGTTCCTTATCCTACTGTGCCAGTAGCTGACATGAATACTTTTACATCTTCTCGTGTTAGCAGAGATGTGATCCTTGATGGATGTGTTGATGATCTTCAGAAAGCTGTTGATTTATTACCTTGGCAAAGTGAAGGTAAGGTTTCAACAGTGGAACGCTTTACTAAAAACTCTGCTTGTGGCGTTTTGGCTCGTGTAGCTCTTTATGCGGCAGGTTATTCTCTTCGCTGGGATTTGACTTCTTACGATCCTTCAACAGTTAAATTGGCACAACGTGATGATCAGGCACGCATCAAAGAACTATATAAGATAGCAGCAGATGCATGTAAAACGGTTATTGATAAAGGAGAAAATGATTTATTGCCTAGTTATGCGACTGTATTTCGTGATTTGGTTTGTGGACGTTACAATAAAGAAAGTATGCTTGAATATGGTCAGTACGGAACTAATGTAAACGGTACTGCTATTGGTTATACTAATGGTATGTATACACACACAAGTTGCATGTATGGTAAGAGTGCTCCAGCAATGGGTGCATTAGCGACATATTGGTATGATTTTGAAGAAGGTGATACTCGCCGTGATGTAACTATCTGTAACTATGGTATTGCATCAGACAATACTCGTCAGATGAATACCTATGCAAGTTGTACTATAGGTAAATTCCGTTCAACTTGGAAAGAGGGTATTGGTACTGCAATCAATAAACGTGATATTAACTGGCCTGTGTTGCGTTATTCTGATGTATTACTGATGTATGCAGAAGCATTAAACGAATACAATAATGGACCTACTGCTGAAGCAAAAAGTGCTTTTGAAAAGGTTCGTACTCGTGGTTACGGAAATAATGTATCAAAAATAGGTACTACTCCAACTTCTTACCAGGATTTTAGAAATGCAATTATTAATGAACGTAAGTTGGAACTTGGTTTTGAGTCATTACGTAGAACTGATCTTGTTCGTTGGGGAATTCTTTATGAGACTCTGGCTCAAACAAAGCAAAATGTTATTGATATGTCTAATATAACTGGTAAATATGCCAATATTGACATGTATCGTGCATACAAGAAAGTGAAAGCAACATCATTCTCTGATCCTGTTGTTTCAGTTTCATATATCGGTTATAAAACAGCTCCTTCAACTGAAGAACAAGCTGCCCTTATACAAAATGGATATACTCTACTTGATATGCGAGGTGGTATAGCTCTTTCTTTTACCGGATTGATGCAACAAGATGCTACATGGATTGTAAATCTTTTCAGAGGATTGGAAAAGAATAAGGTGGAACTTCTTCCATTGAATACTACTACTATCGATGAAAATGCAGGTTTGCAGGGTCAACAGCATCCTTTGTACTAATCTTCTTGGATAAATTTAATTTAGAGAGCACCTGTTTTGGGTGCTCTTTTTTTTGTGGTGTGCCGTGCATGATTAATAACTTTGTGGTTGCCAATTCTTTCATTCTTTCTATCTCATTAGCGAAAACGCATTTTCATCCCTCACTCCCTCACGAAACCTTTCAATAGGCTGATTTATAGAAAAATACCACGTGATGGATGCGTTTTATCCCTCACTGAAACATCACGAAAAGATGTCTACCCTCACCTGTTTAATAATTACCAAGAGATTTTCGATAGAAATTTTTCATTAAAACTCTTCTGTTTATGTTTTAATTCTCTCTGCATAGATTGTGCTTGCTCTGAATTTTTCATGCGAAAAATAGAAAGAAATGGTTCGAAACCGTGACGGATGGCCTCCAAAATGAGGAAATCGTGATGGATGAAAATGCTACCATCACGGCTTAAAAATCAGTTAACCAGATTCTTATATGGAAAAGTGATGGAGTGATGGTAGCTTTTCATTTTTACGTATTGTTTTGAAAAAATGCGAAACAAAAACATCCCGCCGGTTTTTTTAGAAACGTAACCGGATGTTGAGCAAACTCCCGCCTGCCTTTTTTGAAAGCAGGCGGGAGTTTGAAATACTATTTGCCAATATTGACCCTTCCCGGATCGGGTTTACAGTTTCTGTTGAGCCTTTATTCACCAATTTCTATTAGATTATTCGCCATTGATTGTCAGCTATTCACCAATGAATTTTATTTATTGGTGAATGATTCTGAATATACAGTCTGGAATGAAAGTAGCTTTTGCTTTGTTTATATTGAACTGGAGTCAATTTAACTGTCAAATAACACAGCATAAATATCATTGTTTATAGATGTTAAAGTAAAACTAACAATTATATTTGTGCTTATAATCAAAATATTATCTAAGTACTATGAGAAAAATTTTATATTCTTGTTTAGCACTGATCTTGTCAGCAAGTGGGGCTGCAAAGCAAACGCCGATTAATCGCTTAGCTTTGGTTACCCGCAATAATCCTCAGATTACTGCATTTGATTCTCTTTCTTCACTTTCAGTGGGCAATGGAGAATTTGCATACACTGTTGATGCTACAGGTTTACAAACATTCCCTGAAATGTATTCAAAAGGAGTGCCACTTGGTACTCAGTCGCAATGGGGCTGGCACAGTTACGCCAATCCAAATAATTACAAGCACGAAGAGACGCTAAAAATATATGATTTTGGTCATGGCAGACAGGAACCTTATTCTACTGAATTCAAGGAAGATGGTCGCCAAAAAGGGGCATCCAGTTGGTTCAGAGTAAATCCTCACCGTTTACATTTAGGTATTGTTGGTTTTGAATTTGGAAGAAATGTAAAAGCAACTGATATTGCCAAGATCAAACAGACACTTAATTTGTGGAAAGGCGATATAACCAGTAGCTTCACTTTGAATGGAAAGGCTGTTCAGGTAGAAACAGCTTGTCATCCTCAGAAAGATATGATTGCAGCAAAGATTAATTCGGCTCTGCATCCTGCGGTTAACTTCCGTTTCCCTTATCCTTCTGGAGGACATTGTGATGATGGATGTGACTGGACAAAGAACAATCTTCATAACACTATTATTGTAAGCCAGACTGATCACTCTGCAATCCTGAAAAGAACAATTGATGCAACAGTTTATTATGTTCAGATACAGTGGGAAGGCAAAGCTAAACTGTCTGAAAAACAAAGGAACTATTTTGTGCTGACTCCTGAGTCAGACAATTTTGCATTCACTTGTTGGTTTACTTCAAATAAGCAAATAGCCAAACAACCAGGCGTTGCCGAGACATTACTTGCTGCAGGTAATTACTGGACTTCTTTCTGGAAAAAAGGTGGAGCGGTTGATTTCTCAGCTTGTAAAGATGCACGTGCCAAAGAACTTGAACGTCGCGTGGTGCTTTCACAATATCTTCTTGCTATTCAATGCGCCGGTTCTACTCCTCCACAAGAAACAGGATTAACTTATAATTCATGGTTTGGTAAGTTTCACCTTGAAATGATTTGGTGGCATCAGGCACAATTCGCATTGTGGAACCGTCCGGAACTTTTAGACCGTACGCTAGGATGGTATGAAAAAGCTTATCCTATTGCTAAAGAAATTGCAAAACGCCAAGGATTTGATGGCGTTCGCTGGATGAAGATGACCGATCCTTCGGGAATCGAAGCCCCTTCAAAGGTGGGCTCGTTCCTAATCTGGCAACAGCCTCACTTAATTTATCTGGCAGAATTGCTTTATCGCAGCAATCCAACTCCTGCAATGATTAAGAAATACAATAAGATGGTTCAGGAGACTGCCGCATTTATGTATTCATTTGCTACTTATGAGAAAGAGAAAGACCGTTTTGTACTGAAAGGAGCTATCCCTGCACAGGAAACTCTTCGCGCTGCGGAAACTGTAAATCCTCCTTTTGAACTTTCTTACTGGCATTATGCAATGAGTGTGGCTCAGAAATGGCGTGAGCGTGCTGGCGAAAAACGTAACCAGAAATGGGATGAAATGATTAATAAACTCTCTCCGCTTGCTGCACAAGACAGTTTATATTTGGCAGCTGAGACTGCTCTTGATACATATAAAGATATTCGTTTTACTTCTGATCACATGGCGGTACTTGGTGCAGAGGGTATTTTACCTAAATGCAAACTTGTGCGTAATGATTATATGAAGAATACGCTTAACTGGATTTGGGATAACTGGAACTGGGATCAGACATGGGGATGGGATTATCCTATGACTGCCATGAATGCTGCCCGCCTTGGCGAACCCGAGAAAGCTGTTGGCGCACTGTTAATGAATAAACGTACTAATACATATTTGGTGAACGGACATAATTATCAGGACGACCGTTTGCGTATTTACCTACCAGGTAACGGTGGTTTGCTGACTGCCATCTCTATGATGTGTGCCGGTTGGGATGGTTGCAAGGAAAAGAATCCTGGTTTCCCTAAAGATGGAAACTGGAACGTGAAATGGGAGGGATTGAATCCAATGCCTTAATACAATCATCTGATGCATTATTTCCGGACTTTGAAATATAAAGAATAAAGATATGTTCAATATGAAATTTGTGAGAATGCTGCCACTCTTCCTTTGGGGAGTGGCAGTTTCTGCACAGCCATTAGCTTCACTGAATGACTCCCAACGGGGTGCACAGCGTACATTGCGTTATACTCCCGATGGTGAAGACTTTGTGATTGTTAATGGTGATAAGAAATTTAACCGTGCGCTTTACGGTGCTCACACGGGGTTTCGTGTAGAGACTGGTGATGTGCCCGAATTCGCTCTTTATCTTCCACGAATGGGAGGTAATCTTAGCTTTGGGATTGTCAGCGGTTCTAGGGTCTTATCCTTAAATAAAGCAGCCTATATTGAAAGTCGCTACCGTGCGGGTTCCCGCATCTACACAATAAAAGACCCTCTTTTAGGAAAGGGATGCATCCGCATCACAGCTCTTTCAATGTATAACGCCGATGGAGCAGTCTTTAAAATTGAGACAGAAAACATTCCCGGGAATATATCCTTAACCTGGCGCTTTGGCGGTGCTGCCGATAAACGATTCAGTCGTGAAGGTGACTTGGGTGTTGACCCGTATGATAGCTTTGACTTGAAGCCGGAATACTGTGTGGGTAATGTTTATTCTATAAATAACAATGCCTTTACCCTGAAGTTTGGAAAGAAAGAACCGCGTCAGTTGGCAGGTGTTTTTCCAACAGACTCAAAGCTGAGTATTGCAAATGAACTTCCGGTTCTGGATGGAAAGCTGGCTTTTGCTGGAAAGAAGGTTTACTTTATGGCATTGCAGAGTTCTAACTTGAATAAAACATTAGATTATCCGGCGCTGGCTGATTGTTTTGCGAAATCAGAAGCGGCTCGTGTAAAGCTTGCTTCACAAATAAAAATAGATACTCCCGATCCTTACTTTAATACACTTGGTGGTACATTGGCTGTAGCGGCTGATGCTATATGGAGTGGTGAGGTGTGGCTTCACGGAGCCATTGGCTGGCGAATGCCTCTTAACGGTTGGCGTGCAGCATATACCGGAGATGCTTTGGGCTGGCATGATCGTGCCCGTACTCATTTTAATGCTTACGCAGCAAGTCAGGTGAAAGATGTACCCGCTATATATCCTCATCCAACACAGGACAGTGTCATGAATCTTGCTCGCTCGGAAAAGAAATGGGGTACGCAGATGTACAGCAATGGCTATATTTGCCGTAATCCCCGTGACGATAAAAAGATGCATCATTACGATATGAACTTGTGCTATATCGATGAACTTCTGTGGCATTTTAACTGGACCGGAGATTTAGCCTATGCAAAGCAGATGTGGCCGGTGCTTACCCGTCACTTGCAATGGGAAAAACGAAACTTTGATCCTGATAATGATGGACTTTATGATGCCTATTGTTGTATCTGGGCAAGCGATGCTCTTTATTACAATAGCGGGGCGGTAACACACTCTTCAGCATATAACTATCGGGCCAACCGCATGGCTGCAGAGATTGCTGCCAGGATAGGAGAAGATCCCAAACCTTATGCTGCTGAGGCTGATAAGATTCTAAAAGCATTGAACTCACGTCTTTGGATTCCTGCCAAAGGACATTGGGCGGAATATCAGGATTTCATGGGTAAGAAAAAGCTTCATGAGAGTGCGGCTGTGTGGACCATTTATCATGCAATAGATTCTGATGTGCAGAATCCTTTCCAAGGTTATCAGGCTACTCGTTATGTAGATACGGAAATTCCTCATATTCCTGTCGTTGCAAAAGGATTAAAGGACGAAGGTTACGCGGTGGTTTCCACTACTAATTGGATGCCTTATTCATGGTCAATTAATAATGTGGCTGCTGCCGAGGTGATGCATACTTCACTTGCTTACTGGCAAGCTGGAAGGAATGAAGAAGCATTCAAATTGCTAAAGAGCTCGGTACTCGACGGAATGTATCTGGGCAGTAGTCCGGGAAACATTGGCCAGATAAGTTTTTACGACGCAGCTCGTGGTGAGTGCTACAGAGATTTTGGTGATCCGATAGGCGTTGCTTCCCGTGCGCTTGTTCAAGGACTCTTTGGTGTAATTCCAGATGCTATGAATGGTCGTGTTCTGGTTCGTCCAGGCTTTCCTTCAGCCTGGGATCATGCATCAATATCTACACCCGATATCAATTTTGCTTTTAAACGCATAGATAATAAAGAAACATATAATGTTGAATTGAAATTTGAAAAGCAACTGGCTCTGGATTTACAGGTTCGTGCTCTTTCCGATAAAATCAATTCTATAAAAGTAAATGGCAAAGAGGTGAAATGGACTCTTGCTGAGTCGGCTTCCGGATACCCGATAATTAAGATTTCTTCTCTTGCAGCAAAGAATAATAAAGTAGAGATTGCTTGGGGTGGAAAGGATTTATTGAAAGTTCCTGCTGTGGTTTCGGTGTCAAATGGTCTTTCATGGTCTTTGAATCTGGGTAATTCTATTAAAAAGATATATGATCCGCAGGGAATTATTGAAGATGCAAAAACTTCCGGCAGCATTATTTCGGGAAAGATAAAAGCTGAAGCTGGTAGTCATACACTTTTTGCATTGATTTCACAAGGCGAAATGGAGTGGTGGATGCCGGTAAATATCGAGGTTAAAGAAGAATCTCTGGTTACTGCAAAGGCATTTGCTAATGTAAACAGCTCTACTTGTGAATCGGTTAATATGGATAAAGCGTTGAATGATTCGGTTAGCCGGATATTTAAAAACGAATATCTTGCTCCACGTTCCCCTTATACTACGTTGCAATTACCAAAGCAAGGAATAGGTGAATGGTGTCACCCTCAGGAAACAGTGGAGATTAACGACTCGGGCGTTCGTTCTAAAGTTCGTGATGGGATATTATCAACCTCTTTGGGAGTGCCTTTCAGAACTCCTGCAGAAGGTAAGAATGTTGCTTTTACTTCTCTTTGGAATAACTATCCTGATAAGTTGGAGGTGGCGCTCACGGGTAAGGCTTCACATATTTATTTGTTAACAGTGGGTACAACAAACCACATGCAGAGTCATATAGTCAATGGAATTGTAAAGGTCACCTATAATGATGGTTCAACACAGGTGCTGAACCTGATAAATCCTGAGAACTGGTGCCCTATTGAACAGGATTTCTTTGTAGATGGATTGGCCTTTAAACTGAAAACTCCACGTCCGTACAGATTGCATCTGCAGTCGGGCATTGTGAGTGATAACCTGGAGAAGGAACTTCATATAAAGGGAGTTTATGGAAGAAACATCAAAGGAGGTGCGGGTGTGTTGCTTGATCTTCCTTTGGATAAATCAAAAGAATTAAAAAGTCTGCAGTTAACAACTGAAGCTAATGATGTAATTATTGGTTTGATGGCGGTTACTTTGCAGAGATAAAATGAAGTGTTAGATTAGATAAGATATGTTTGTTTAGATTAGATTTGTTAGTGTTACAAGAGGCGGAATTTTAGTCCTGTGAAGGAGCGAAATTCTGCCCTTGTTGTTTTAGTGAGGATTGTAAATATCCCTATTAGATTTTATAATATCCGGCGGACCATTTTTTATTGTTGGAGAATGATTTATGAATGCTTGTACAAAAGAAAACAATCTTTTGTACAAAACAATGTTTTCTTTTGTACAGAAGAATTAATTGTTTTGTACAAGATGTTTTGAATGTTTTGCCATTCATTTTAATAATATAAGGTATCGTTGATTATATTAAACCAAAAATATTATATTTGTCATCATTAAGTAAGAAAACCGCAGTGGTGATACGTATTTTTCATTATGAAGAGAAAGATTTTTTATAAAAGAGCTTTGATTTGGTTGCTGAGGTTCCGGCATCGTAAAGGCTATGGGGTGCATTCCCCCTTTGCCTTTAATCTGATTACCGGAGTTTTTTTCGAAAAGGCTCCCTATTATGATTACGAGTATTTAAGAGGGATAGTTTGTAAAGCGCGGAAAAAATCACCTGCTTTATGGAAACGCTATATTGAAAGTTTTCGTATTTATGAACTTCTTTTTAGACTGGTCAATGACTCAAAACCTCATACTATTCTTGAGATTGGAACTTCTGCCGGGGTAAGCAGTCTCTATTTGTCTTGCTCCAGGAAAAAGGCTCGTTTCATCACTTTGGATGAGAAATCTCCTGCGAATGATCTGGCTATTCGTTTATTTAGTTATAATAGCAACAAGATAGATTATCGGACCGGAGATGTTTCAGCTTTGCTTCCTGAAGCAATATCTGAATTGAATACTCTCGACTTTCTGCTTTTACACCCTGGAGAATATTCTTTGTCCGCCATTCAAACAATGTTTGAACAGTGTATGAATAAAAGCAATCCTTGTTCCGTTTTTGTAATACAAGATATTTATTCCTCTTCTGAGATAAAGAACTGGTGGAAAAAACTGGTGGCTGATGAACGATTGGGGATAACTTTCGATCTTTATGATATGGGTATCATCTATTTTGATAAAAAAAAGATAAAGCAACACTATATCGTGAACTTTTAAATATGTTTGACGGTTAACATAATCAAGCTATAATAAAAAAACACAATGAAGAAAAGTAAAGTATATACTAAAACAGGAGATAAAGGTACCACCGCTCTGGTAGGTGGAACAAGGATTTCTAAAACAGACATCCGTTTAGAGTCGTATGGCACGGTAGATGAACTGAATGCCCAGCTAGGTTTGCTGGTTACATATCTGGGGGATGAATCAGATAAGAACTTTGTTTTAAAGATACAGCATAAACTTTTCTCGGTAGGATCTTATCTGGCTACTGACCAGAACAATACTACTCTGAATCAATCTAGTATCATTCTGCTGTCAGATATAGAAGCTATAGAAAATGAAATTGACACGATAGATGAACAATTGCCAGAGATAAATCGTTTTGTTATACCTGGAGGAAGTCGTGAATCTGCACTTTGTCATGTTTGCCGAACAGTTTGCCGCCGGGCCGAAAGACGTATATTATCACTCGCAATGACTTGTACCATAGATGAGAATGTAATAGCATTTATCAACCGTTTATCTGATTATTTGTTCCTTTTATCGCGAAAACAGAATATAAGTAAGAATAGTAGTGAAATATTTTGGGATAAAACTTGCAAATGAGATTATTTATTATACTTTTGCGGGAAAATTAAAACACGAGCTTAGTAATCATTTTTAATACTAACAACTATGTATTGGACATTGGAATTGGCATCTAAACTGGAAGATGCACCTTGGCCTGCTTCCAAGGATGAACTTATTGATTACGCGATGCGTTCTGGCGCACCACTTGAAGTGATTGAAAATCTTCAGGAAATGGAGGATGAAGGTGAGATATATGAAAGTATCGAAGATATTTGGCCGGATTATCCCAGCAAAGAAGACTTCTTCTTCAACGAGGAAGAGTATTAACAAACTTATTAAAGGAAGGTAATTTTAATACCTTCCTTTTTTTGTTGGTGTACCGCTCCTCTTTTAACTGTTCTTTTTTTAGCTTTGTACTTCATTATATGGAAAGTAACACAATTTATTGACTCTTTTGTAGTTAATAAACATAGGTATATACTTTGTTCGATACATAAATGACATTTAAAAGATTTATTTTCTTTTGTTCTGCTTTGCTTTGCTGCCTTGCTGCGAATGCACAGTTTGATGCGCAATTCAGTCAGTATTGGGCGGTGACCGGATATTATAATCCTGCTAATGCCGGACAAACGGATAAACTAATGCTATCGGGCGCTTATAGTCAGCAATTGATGGGTTTTACCAACGCTCCAAAATCAATGTATTTCGGTGCTGATATGCCGTTCAATTTCCTTGGAAGTAAGCATGGAGTTGGTATTACTCTTTTTAATGAAGGGATTGGTCTTTTCAGAAATCAAATGTTTAGCTTGCAGTATTCTTATAAAAAGAAAATTGGAAAAGGACAGCTTGGTGTTGGAATGCAGGTTGGCGCATTAAATATCTCTTTCGATCCGACTAATATCAATTTGGGTGATGAGACTAACGATAATGCTTTTCCAACCACCACCATTTCTGGGATGAGCATGGATGTAGGAGTGGGGGCATATTATACACATCCTGGTTATTATGCAGGACTTTCGGTCACTCATCTCACCTCTCCAACTGTGTTGCTGTGCGAAAATAATGAGTTTAAGGTAGATCCTACTATTTATTTAACAGGTGGATGCAATATTAAAACGGAAAACCCGTTAATTTGGGTACAGCCATCTTTTTTATTAAAGAGTGATTTGGTCTCTACGAAAGTTGACTTAACGGGACGGATGTTCTATAATTATAATGATAAAACCTTCTATGGTGGTTTGTCGTATAGTCCGGGTACATCAGTAACGTTTTTAGTTGGAGCAAAAATAAAGAATATTACTGTGGGCTACGCTTACGATATGTTTACGTCGCAAATAGGAGCCGGAAGCGGAAGTCATGATCTGATTGTCAATTATTCAACGGATATTAATTTCTCGGGACACAGTAAAAACAAACATAAAAGTATACGTATTTTATAATAAATATGAAAAAGCTCTTATTCATAGCAAGTATAGTTATTGCAGTTGCACTAAGTTCATGTGGCGGTCCAATCGGAGAGTCTTCTACGGGAGGTGAGTTGACTGGTGTTGGTGCGGTGGCATGGGATGAACCTGCACCTTACGGAATGGTGCTCATTAAACGAGGATCTATTAAAGTAGGGCCAAGTGAAACTGACAGTCTTTGGGGTAAATCTGTTCCTTCAAAGGATGTATCGGTAGATGCTTTCTGGATGGATGAAACAGAAGTAAGTAATTCCAAATACAAACAATTTGTGTTCTGGGTACGAGATTCTATTATTCGTGAACGTTTAGCTGACCCGGCTTATGGCGGCAATGAAGCTTACAAGATAACTGAAGACAGGAACGGAGACCCTATCAAGCCTCATTTAAACTGGGCAAAACCAATTCCATGGAAACATGCAACGGAAGAAGAGCAGGCTGCAATTAACAGCGTTTATACAGTTCACCCAATTGAAGGAACTAAAATGCTTGATGCTAAGCAGATGAACTATTATTATGAATACTTTGATCAGGCTCAGGCTGCTCTTCGTAAGAATAGGTTAAACCCTGCCGATAGAAACAGAAACACGGATATTCCGGTGAATAATGATGAGGTGGTTATGATTTCAAAGGATACCGCATATATTAATGACGAGGGCAGGATTGTGAATCAGACAATTACTCGCAAGCTCTCTTCTTTATATGATTTTCAGAATAGTTATATCGTCAATATTTACCCGGATACTACTTGCTGGGTGAACGATTTTCAGAACTCATATAATGAACCTTATATGAAGCTCTATTTCAATCATCCCAGCTATAACGATTATCCTGTAGTGGGTGTTTCATGGGAACAGGCAAATGCTTTCTGTGCCTGGCGGACAAATTATTTGTTGGCTGGCTTGAGAGGTGCTGCCCGCCAGATACAACGCTATCGGTTACCGACCGAAGTGGAATGGGAATTTGCTGCAAGAGGGCAGGAAAATAATGCTTATCCATGGAAGCCTGGTGATACAAAATCAGATAAAGGCTGTTATTATGCAAACTTTAAACCCGGTAGGGGTAACTATACAAAAGATGGAAATTTGATTACCACTAAAGTGGGGTCTTATTCTCCTAATTCAAATGGCTTATATGATATGGCAGGTAATGTTTCCGAGTGGACTTCTACGGTTTACACAGAAGCTGGCGTACTTTCCATGAATGATATGAATCCTGAACTGAAGTACAATGCAGCAAAGGAGGATCCTTATGTGATGAAGAAGAAAACTGTTCGTGGTGGTTCTTGGAAAGATGTGGCAGCTTATGTGCGCTCTGATGCCCGTTCTTATGAATATCAGAATGAGAACAGATCTTACATTGGCTTCCGTTGTGTCAGAACGCAGATTGGTTATAATAAAAAAGGCAGATAACTATGAGTAACAATAATAAGAAGAGAGGCCTGTTCCGTAGATTTCAGGATTTTATGGCCAGCTACAGAGGGAAAGTGCTGCTTAACTATGCTTATAGTTGGGGTGCTTCAATCGTAATTACGGGCGTATTGTTTAAGCTAACCCATTTGCCGGGGGCAAACATGATGTTGTGGATTGGTATGGGTACTGAAATTATTGTATTTTTTATATCAGCTTTCGACCGTCCGTCTAAATCATATAAATGGGAAAGTGTGTTTCCCGATATAAAGATTTCCGGTGCAAGTCATGATAAGAAGCATGAATGGTTTGATTCTGATAAGGATATTGAAGAAGAGAAGTTACCCACCGCCGCTGTAGAACAGGCAATAAACCGGCCTTCTGTAAGTCAGTATACCACAAATGCAAGGACGTCTCAACCATTATCTTCACAAGGTGTAGCGTCCACAGTATCAGGAAGTGCTCAATATGTGCCGACAGGTGTACAAAGAACACCTGTGTCCGATAGTGAGAAAGTTGAATTTGTAGGTGGAATGCCTGTTTCTGGTGATGAGAACTGGGCAGCAGGGATTAGTGGCGAAGTTGCGGCTAACTCTCCGGAGGTGGCAGATGCAACAGCTGTTTACCTTGGCAAGCTGCAATCAATGGCAGATACTTTGGAACGCTTTAATTCAGCCACAAATTCATTGGCTGAGGTTTCGGATACTTTGTTGAGATCATACAAAAGCATCAGTGATAATTCGGAATCAATTACTTCAAACTCTCAGGGATATGTGGAACAAATGCAGTCTCTGAATCGTAATCTGATGGGATTAAATACAATTTATGAAATCCAACTGAAAAGTATCAGTTCTCAGATTGACACAATAGATAAAGTAAACAAAGGTTTGACCCGTATCAAGGATATGTATGAGGGCTCAACCGGAGATAGTGAGAAGTTTCATGCGGAAACCGAGAAGATGGCACAGCAAATTGAGGAGTTAAACAAAGTTTATGCTCGAATGCTGAAGGCTATGACGGTGAACATGAACAACCAACAACAATTATAAATTAGTAGATAGATATGGCATCAATTGGACCAGAGTCTCCACGGCAGAAGATGATAAACTTAATGTATCTCGTCTTGATGGCTTTGCTGGCTTTGAATGTTTCTTCAGATGTGCTCAATGGCTTTTCATTGGTAGATGAGAGCCTGAACAGATCAACTGCTAATTCAACGAGGCAGAATCAGACATTGTATAAAGATATGGCTGATTTCTTGAGTAAAAATCCGGAAAAGGTGCAGGAATGGTTTGATAAAGCTCAGCATGTACGAAAGATGTCGGACTCTCTTTATGACTATGTTGATAAATTAAAATATAAAATAGTTAAGGCCGCTGATGGTGATGAGGCTAATGTAAATGATATAAAGAATAAAGAAGATCTGGAAGCAGCGAATTTTGTGATGTTAGCTCCGGGCACCGGCCAGGGAAAAAGGTTGTTTAAGGCTATAAATAACTATAGAAAAGCTATTCTGACCATGGTAACTGATAGCGCACAAAGAAAGATCATAAGCAGTAACCTAGGTACTGCAGTTCCAAGAAGAGCTACAACTATAGGAAAGAACTGGCAGGAATATATTTTTGAGAATACTCCTGTAGCGGCTGCTGTTACTTTGCTGACCAAGTTGCAGAATGACGTTCGTTATGCCGAAGGGGAAGTTTTGCATACGTTAGTGAAGAATATAGATGTGAGAGATATTCGTGTGAATCAGGTAAATGCGTATGTAATACCTAGTGCACAAACTATTGTACGTGGAGGAAAATTTAGTGCTCAGATTATTCTGGCGGCGGTAGATTCAACGCAGAAACCATCAGTATATATTGGAAACAGATTATTGCCTGCGGGAAATAATGGATTATATCAAACAGTATGCAATAATACAGGAGAGTTTACTTTGGCGGGTTATTTGGAACTAAACAAAGGGAATGGAGATATTCTGAGACGGAACTTCTCTCAGAAATATACTGTTATAAATCCTTCGGCAACGGTAGCTGCTACAATGATGAATGTACTCTATGCTGGATACGATAATCCGATGAGTGTATCTGTTCCGGGAATTTCGAATCAGAATGTACAAATGAAGGTAACCAATGGAAACGGAGCTTTGAGGTCTGTACCCGGAGGATACATAGTACGTCCTTCAAGAACCGGTCAGACTGAATTTGCTGTTATGGCTAATGTAGGAGGAAGAACTCAACTTATGGGCAATTTTGTATATAGGGTAAGGCAATTACCGGATCCAATGCCGTTTATAGAATATGAAGGTACTCCTGGAAACCCTAAGAAATACCGTGGAGGCACAAGTTTTTCAAAGGCTCTTTTAATGGGTACAGATGGAATTGTTGCAGCTATAGACGATGGATTACTGAATGTGAATTTCCGTGTCCTTAGCTTTGAAACGGTGTTCTTTGATAATATGGGAAATGCTGTGCCTGAACTATCAGCTGGAAGTAAGTTCTCATCACGACAAAGAGATGTATTCCGCAAATTGTCTCGTGGAAAACGATTCTATATTTCACGGGTAAGAGCTGTTGGTCCTGATGGCATTGAACGACTGCTCCCTACAACTCTAGAAGTAATTGTAAATTAATAAAATACAGATATATGAAACGCTTTATATGTATCATGGTTTTCCTTTGCACTACACTTGGCATATTTCAGGTAGCAGCGCAACCTAAAGCGCGTAAAGCAAAACAGGAAGTTAAAGAATCCGGGCCAGCTCTTTCAGTACGGGCGCAAACTCAATATACCGGGCAAATAAGTATGCCTCAGGAGGTAATATGGAAACGAGAAATTTACAGGACGCTTGATTTGAAGCAGGAAAAGAATACGGCCTTATATTATCCGGTGGAACCTATTGGTGATAGAATGAATCTTTTTACTTTAATTTTTAAGTTGATTGCAGACGGAAAGATTCCTGCTTATGAATATCATCTGGATGGAACAGAAGCTTTGACGGCAGATAATAAAATCAAATTTAAAGACGTACTTGATCGTTTTCATATCTATCATCAGATAAAAAGAGATACACAGGCCAAAGATACTCTTTATTCTATTGATAATAGTGATATACCAAGTAATGAGGTTCTTAGTTATTTTATCAAAGAAGTCTGGTATTTTGATCAGCATTCGTCCACTTACAATTCAAAGGTTGTTGCTATTTGTCCTGTGCTTCATCGCTCTGGCGACTTCTCTACGGAAGTTACCAAATATCCTATGTTCTGGCTTAATTATAATGACTTAGGTCCTTATCTGGTACGTATGAATGTTATGACAAGTAATCTGAATAACACAGCAAATATTAGTTTAGAGGATTATTTTACTACTCGCCAATATAAGGGTGATATCTATAAAACGACTAATATGCTGAATCAGACTCTAGCACAGTATTGCCCAACAGATAGTGCAATGGTTAAGGAGCAGAAAAGGATAGAAAGTCAGTTAAAGGCTTTTGAGGAACATCTTTGGGAAAATCCTACCGATACAATTGTGAAGAATGATACAAAGAAGTCAGCTTCATCAGCTACTGAGAAGTCTGTAAAAAAGAGCTCTAAGAGAAAAAGCAATGCATCAACTTCTACTGTAAAAGTGAAAAAAGAGAACTCTTCTTCATCTGCTCCGAAAGCTTCAGTTCGTCGTCAAAGAAGATAAGTTTATATTTATCTCTCATCTCTCACCTTTTAGGGGGTGTCCGTCACCTTTTTTTTGTCTCATTTATACTATTTATGAGGGACACCATATTCTTTGGCACTAATGCTGTCAATGGGAATCTCCCATATTTTTACATTCTTCACCGCAGGATCTGAATATTCAAAGGTCTTATCTGAATAGTGGCTCATAATTATATTAAGTGCTTCTCGTTTGTCGTCTAGATTTTCAATGAAGCATACCTTGCCACGACAAATCACACTTTTAGCTTTCATGCGATAGCTGCAAGCCACCTTTGGATGCTGAAAAACCAGTTCGTGATCAATGCTGAAAGTTATGCAGACATGGTTATTCTTACTGAGTATATCAATAGAATGCCCTGTAGGACCGGAATGTAAATAAATAACTCCGTCCTTATACCCAAAATTCATGGGGATAACATAGGGGGTATTCTGACTATCAACCATTCCTACAAAACAAATATCGCTTCGGGAAATAATTTCTTCTACTTTTTCTTGTTCTTCTAATATTACTGTTTTCATTTTCTTGTTTTGTCTGTTTGCTTTGTCCAATGAACTTTTGCCAACTCGAATCCTCGATTTACCAAACGATAAACAATGGAACGAAGTTCTTCATTGCAGATTGTTGGTTTGCGATAAAGAATCCATAGATTTGTTTGTGAAGGATTAGAAATAACAGCCCATTGATAATCCTCGTCTAAATCAATAATCCAGTAATCGCCTTTGAATGGCCATTGAAACTGTACTTTTAGTTTAGCGTTTCCAGAGTCGGGCACAATGAAAGCTTTACCTTTTACCTGATGCTCTTTTTTTGCCCTTTTGCATCGGTTAATAACTTCGAGATAATCATTTCTTAAAATATACTCGGCTGAAACATTATAGGCACCTCTTTCATACCAGTGTGGGTATCGACCAATTTCGTACCACACACCCGCATATCTATCTATTTCAACATAGGGGACAACGGCTATTGTTTTGTTCTGTTTCATTTTTCTAATAAACTTACTAAAAAACAATCTGATCCTAAAAATGTTTTATAGAAGTGAATGTTTTTATTCAACTAATGCAAAATCAAGTTGTTTCTTCTCTATGTTTGCGCGTGCAACTTTTATTGTAATAGCATCTCCTAAACTATATGTTTTGTGCTTTTTACGGCCTTTCAGGCAGTAATTCTTATCATCAAATTCATAGTAGTCATCGTCCAGATCACGAACAGGGACCATCCCTTCACACTTGTTTTCGTTCAGTTCCACATACAATCCCCATTCAGTAACGCCTGAAATAACTCCGTCGAAGGTTTGGCCTAGACGTTCGCTCATGAATTCCACTTGTTTGTATTTAACTGATGCACGTTCTGCGTTTGCTGCAATTTGTTCCATGTCCGAACTGTGTACGCAAAGATCCTCATATTTACTTTCCGAAACGGTTCTTCCTCCTTCCAGGTATCTGGTCAGCAGGCGATGAACCATCAAGTCAGGGAAACGGCGGATAGGTGAAGTAAAGTGGGTATAATAATCAAAAGCAAGTCCATAATGCCCAATGTTGTGAATGGAGTACTTAGCTTTCTGCATTGCACGTATTGATACTGTCTCAATAAGATTTTCTTCATTCTTTCCCTGAACATCATCTAACAGATGATTGATAGATTTCGAAATATCAGTCTTTGTTCCACTTGTGCGGAGCTTGTATCCAAAACGAGCGATAAACTGTGACAGGTTATCTAGTTTTTCAGGATCGGGCAAATCATGAATACGATAAGGTAATACTTTCGCATTCTTACCTTGTGGCACTTTTCCAACTTTTTCTGCCACAGTCTTATTAGCCAGAAGCATAAATTCCTCTACTAATTTATTTGCGTCTTTAGAGTATTTGAAATAAACACTTATCGGTTTCCCTTTTTCATCTATTTCAAACTTCACTTCATAACGGTCAAAGTTTATGGCTCCGGCTGAATATCGTTTTTCGCGGAGAATTTTAGCGATGCTGTCCATAGCTAGAACTTCCTCTTTGTAATCACCCTCTTTTGTCTCAATAATGTTCTGAGCTTCTTCGTAGGTAAAGCGGCGATCGGATTTGATTACAGTATGCACAATACGGGAGTCTTTTACCTCCCCTTTGTCCGTAATATCAAAGATTACTGAATAAGCCAGCTTTTCTTCATTAGGGCGAAGAGAGCAGATGAAGTTGCACAACCTTTCAGGTAGCATAGGAATAGTACGGTCTACCAGATAAACGGATGTTGCACGTTTCTCTGCTTCTTTATCAATAGTGCCTCCTTCTTTTACGTAGTGAGATACATCAGCAATATGAACTCCGACTTCCCAAAGTCCATCTTTTATTTTGCGGATTGAAAGTGCATCGTCAAAGTCTTTAGCATCTTTAGGATCGATGGTAAATGTGGTAACATTGCGGAAATCTTCGCGTTTTGCAATTTCCTCTTCAGAAATTTCTGCTGGAATCTTATCTGCAGCCTCTTCAACAGCTTTTGGGTAAACATAAGGAAGTCCAAATTCTGCTAAGATAGCATGCATCTCCGTTGTGTTGTCTCCGGCAACTCCCAGTATATCTATAACCTGACCAATAGGGTTCTTCGCTTTATCTGGCCATTCAATGATTTTAACCACTGCCTTGTCACCGGTTTTTCCTCCTTTTAACTTATCTCTTGGGATAAATATATCATTGGCAAGTGTGCGATTCTCTGTTATCAGGAATGCATACGATTTTGAGATTTCCAGTGTTCCTACAAAGTTGAGATTTGCTCGTTCCAGAATCTCAATCACTTCTCCTTCTGCATCCCGGTTTTTGCACTTTGCATAGAAAGCAATGCGTACTCGGTCATTGTTCATTGCATGAGCGGAATTCCGCTCAGCGATAAAGATGGATTCTCCACCACCGTCGGGAACAAAAGAGTTTTTTCCATTGCTTTTGCGTTGAAAAGTTCCTATCATTTCAGTTCCGCGATTAGTGAGCTTGTATTTCCCTTTATCTAATTCAGAGATGTAATCATCTGCCAGCATTTCATAAAGGATATCCATGCACAGCATCTTGAGAGGATGTGTGGTCAGATTTAATTCTGCGAAAATATATTTTAAACTAAGGACTTCTGATGATTTTGTTTGAAACAGGTTCATTAGCATTTCTGCCAATTGTGCTTTTTTCATTCTCTTACCTGCTTTCTGTTTATCTTTTTTAGCCATAAAATGGATTGTTATATAGTTACTGATTACAAAGTAAACAAATTATTGCGTTCGATGTGCTTCATAATGTAAGAAAATTCTGTATTAAAGTTGAAAAAGGGATGTTTCAATTCATAAAATGAATTATAATATTATCTTTGTCCAACATATTAAATTTCTGAATAGTAATAAATGTAATTAGACCCGGGTCTTAATACTATTTAGATGGGGGTCTAAAAATGTTTTAGATGGGGGTGTAAATAGTGCTGAGACCCGGGTCTAAACGAAAATTTGTAATTGAACTTTGAAAAATTATTCGGAATGTATCAGATTGTCTTGCTTATTTCTGATATATACCTTTGTTCTTTTATAGATATTTACAGGTAATGAGACTATCAAAGTCATGAGTATGAGAAACTAAACGATAATAACAAAGGATCAGATTTGTATGAGCGGAAGTGTTTTAGTTACCGGGGCAAGTGGATTTATTGGCAACTTTTTAATAAAAGAAGCTATAAGAAAAGGCTATGAAGTGTGGGCTGGCGTGCGTGCTACAAGTAGGTTAGACGGATTGCAAGATAAAAATATTCATTTGATTGAATTAGATTTTGCACATCCCGGAACACTTAAGGTTCAGTTGTCTGATTTTAGAGAGACAAACAGCAAATGGGACTATATTATACACACGGCGGGTGTAACCAAATGTAATCATAAAAAAGATTTTGATAAAGTAAATTATGAAGGAACAAAGAACTTTATCGATGCTTTATCTCAGATGGGTATGGTTCCCGATAAGTTTATTTATCTCAGTTCCTTAAGCGTTTTTGGACCAATTCACGAAAGAAAGCTTATACCAATATCGGATGATGATACTCCCAAACCCAATACTGCATACGGGCTGAGTAAACTTCACGCAGAAGAGTATATCAAAAGTATTCCCGGTTTTCCTTACCTAATTTTTCGTCCCACGGGAGTTTATGGACCACGGGAAAAAGATTATTTCCTGATGGTTAAATCTATAGAGAAACATCTGGATTTTGCTGCAGGATTTCGTAAACAACTACTCACGTTTGTATATGTTGCTGATTTAACCCAGGCTATCTTTCTTGGAATTGAGAAGAATATCTACCAAAAATCCTATTTCGTAAGCGACGGGGAAGTGTATAGAAGCAGAGATTTTTCCGATTTAATACTAAAAGAACTAGGTAACCCTTTTGTAATACACATTAAATGTCCATTATTTATATTAAAATTTATATCTTTGTGCGCTGAATTTGTAGCTTCATATTCAGGCAAGAGCAGTACACTGAATGCTGACAAATATAAAATAATGAAACAACGGAACTGGCAATGTGATATTACGCCATTGATAGATGATTTGGGATATGCTCCTCAATATCATTTGGAGAAAGGAGTAAAGCAGGCAATTGACTGGTATAAGAAAGAAGGATGGCTTTAGATATATTTAAGAAGGTTGAAACCCAGAAAGGGTTGTTCGCTGTTGAGAAGATTTCGTTGATATACAATCTTCTAACATCAATTTTGATTCTCTTCATGTTTCCTCAGATGAGCCATCCTCTTGGGATGTTGTGGGACAGAGTTGTAATTGCAGTGATGACTTTCTGTTTGATATACCTTTATCGTCTGGCACCATGTAAGTTCTCTGCTTTTATTCGTATCATAGTTCAGATGGGATTACTTTCTTATTGGTATCCCGACACCTTCGAATTTAATCGGTTATTCACAAACCTGGATCATTTATTTGCTTCTACGGAACAATTTATCTTTGGATGCCAGCCTGCAGTAGAATTTAGCCAGCATTTACCTTATGCGTGGGTAAGTGAACCGCTTAATCTAGGTTATTTCTCTTATTATCCAATGATTGCAGTAGTTGGAATATACTATTTCTTTCGCAGATTTGAATTGTTTGAAAAGTGGTCGTTTATTATAGTAATGTCTTTCTTTATATATTATTTCTTTTACATCTTTGTTCCTGTAGCAGGACCTCAGTTTTATTTTCCGGCTATTGGAATGGACAATGTTACGAACGGAATTTTTCCGGCAATAGGCCATTACTTTAATACTCATCACGAATTACTTCCTGGCCCTGACTATCAGCACGGATTCTTTTACAGTCTGGTTGATGCGTCGCAACAGGTAGGTGAAAGGCCTACCGCTGCTTTTCCAAGCTCGCATGTCGCAATATCAACATTACTTATGATCTCTGCTTTCCGTGTAAGTAGAAAACTAGGTAGTTTCCTTTTACCATTTTATTTTCTTCTTTGTTGTGCCACAGTATACATCCAGGCTCACTATCTGATTGATTCTATCACAGGATTGATTTCAGCCTTCTTTATATATGTACTTGTTACAAAGATGTATAATAAGTGGTTTGCAGATCCACTGTTTAAATAAAAAGTCCCTTTACAGATGAACTGTGAAAGGACTTTTCTATTCTTGATGCAGAAACAGTAATGGCTAAATATGAGATTAGCTTTTCATTATTGTTCCGCTTTTACCTGTTCAGCAATAATCTTATCGAATATAGTAAATAGCTCTTCTTGTGTATTAGCTCTGAGCATGGCTATGCGGGTATCCCTGAAGTTTGGAATTCCTTTGAATAGGGGAGAAGCTGCCAAATGACGACGGACATGGATAATTCCGCGACGTTCGTCAAGTCTTTCAATACTTTGCTTTACCTGCTCGCGTAGTACATCCATTCTCCATTCAAAGGTGAGGGGAGGAAGCTCTTCTCCTGTTTCCAGATAGTGCTTCACTTCCTTGAATATCCATGGACGGCCAAAGCTTGCCCGACCAATCATAATGGCATCTACACCATAACGGTCAAAATAGTCCTTTACCTGTTGCGGAGTGGTAACGTCGCCATTGCCAATGATGGGGATATGCATGCGTGGATTGTTTTTTACCTCACCGATAAGTGTCCAATCCGCTTCACCTGTATACATCTGGCTGCGTGTTCTTCCGTGGATGGTCAGCGCGGCAATACCACAATCCTGTAATTGCTCGGCAAGGTCCACGATAATCTTACTGTCATGATCCCAACCCAGACGGGTTTTAACAGTAACAGGAATATTAACGGCATCAACTACTGCCTTGGTTATTTCAAGCATCTTTGGAATGTTTTGCAGCATTCCTGCTCCGGCACCTTTTCCGGCAACCTTTTTCACTGGACAGCCAAAGTTGATATCCAGAATATCAGGGCGGGCAGCTTCCACAATCTTTGCGGCTTCCACCATAGGTTCTACTTCTCGTCCGTAAATCTGCATGGCAACCGGACGCTCTTCTTCACTGATGGTGAGTTTCTGAGTTGTTTTATTTACGAAACGTACCAGCGCATCACTGGAAATAAATTCAGTATACACCATGTCTGCCCCGAATTGCTTGCACAGCAGTCGGAAAGCAATATCTGTAACATCCTCCATCGGAGCCAGAAATATGGGGTGTTCCCCCAAGTCTATAGAGCCTATTTTCATATTCATATTAATATTGGCTGCAAAAATACGCAAAAAACTACTACCTTTGTACACAACAAATTATAAAAATTAGGTATGAATCATCAGTTAAAAGACTTTGAAATAATGGCACCTGTGGGTTCTCGCGAATCTCTTGCCGCTGCTATTCAGGCAGGAGCCGATTCAATATACTTTGGTATAGAGAATCTAAATATGCGTGCTCGTTCATCAAACACCTTTACTATAAATGATTTGAAGGAGATTGCCATGATTTGTGACGAACATGGTTTGAAGAGTTATCTTACTATCAATACAATCATTTACGATAACGATATTCCTTTGATGCGCACCATTGTTGATGCTGCAAAAGAGGCGGGAATTTCTGCAATTATTGCGGCCGATGTGGCAGTTATGGCTTATGCCCGTTCCATTGATCAGGAAGTTCATCTCTCTACTCAGTTAAATATTTCCAACGCTGAGGCGTTGAAATTCTATGCACAGTTTGCCGATGTGGCAGTCCTTGCCCGAGAATTGAATCTGAAACAGGTTAGAGGCATTTATGATAAGATAAAGGAAGATAAAGTATGCGGTCCGAGTGGCGAAGAAATTCGTATAGAGATGTTTTGTCACGGCGCGCTTTGCATGGCTGTCTCCGGTAAATGCTATCTTTCTTTGCATGAAATGGATAACTCGGCCAACCGCGGAGCATGTATGCAGATTTGCCGCAGGGCTTATACGGTAAAGGACAAGGAAAGTGATATTGAGCTGGAAGTGGACAACCAGTATATCATGTCGCCAAAGGATTTGAAAACTATTCATTTCATGGATGAGATGATTGAAGCCGGCGTTCGTGTGTTCAAAATTGAGGGGCGTGCTCGCGGACCAGAGTATGTGCGCACCGTTGTTGAGTGTTACAAGCAGGCTATTCAGTCTTGTCTGGACGGAACTTTCACCGAAGAAAAAGTACAGGTTTGGGATAACCGACTGAAGACGGTGTTTAACCGTGGATTCTGGAACGGATATTACTTGGGACAAAGACTTGGCGAGTGGAGCAAAAACTATGGATCGGAAGCTACCGAACGAAAAGTTTACGTAGGTAAGGCGGTTAAATATTTCAGTAACATCAATGTGGCTGAGTTTTTGGTGGAAGCTTCTGAAATTAAACTAGGAGATAAACTTCTTGTAACCGGACCTACTACAGGTGCGTTGTTTTCCACACTTGAAGAAGCGCGAGTAGATCTGAAGCCTGTAGAGGTGGTTCGCAAAGGAGAGCACTTCTCTATGAAATTCTCCGAGAAGATTCGTCCAAGCGATAAGCTATATAAATTAGTTTCTGCCGAAGAATTGAAAAAGGCTTGTACAAAAGATTGATTTCTTCTGTACAAAACAATTAATTCTCTTGTACAGAAGATTGCATTCTTTTGTACAAGAGAATATTTATTATTCTAGTTACTTTAAAAACCTATTATGAATAAATACATTTTCGAACTGAATATGAAAGTTCGCGACTATGAATGCGATATGCAGGGTATAGTTAACAATGCAATCTACCAGCATTATTTGGAACATACACGCCATGAATTCATTACCAAACTAGGCATAAACTTTGCCGAACTGCATGGACAAGGACTTGATCCGGTAGTGGCCAGAATAACCATTGCTTATAAAACCCCTTTACACAGCGGCGAAGATTTCGTTTCCAAGCTATATATTGAAAAAGAAGGAGTGAAATATGTATTCTATCAGGATATCTTCCGCTTGTCTGACGGGAAAGTATCTGTGAAATCAAAAGTAGAACTGGTGTGCCTTACCAATGGACGCCTTGGACATAGCGAACTTTTCGACAAAACATTTGAACCCTACTTCGCCAAATGACGGATCAGGAGATAATTGCCACCATTGCGCTGACACAAATCCCGGGAGTGGGACTAATTGGTGCCCGTAATCTTATCAATGTTACCGAAAACGCGGAAATTCTCTTCTCACATCGTACAGAACTCACTCAATTGGTTCCTGGTATTTCGCCTCGCACGGTTGAGTTACTTAACAGTCCTCAGGCTCTTTTACGGGCTGAGGCTGAATATTCCTTCGCTCAGAAAAATAAAATCAGTTGTATAACCATTAATGATGAGGCTTATCCTTCCCGATTAAGAGAATGTCCCGATGCGCCTGTCGTATTATTCTTTAAAGGAAACACCGACTTTAATGCCTTAAAGGTGATAAATATGGTAGGTACCCGCAATGCTACCGATTACGGACAACGTATCTGCAATGATTTTATTCAGGATTTGAAAGCTATTTGCCCAGATGTTCTTGTTGTCAGCGGATTGGCTTATGGAATTGATATCTATGCTCATAGGGCTGCCTTGAAGAACCAGCTTTCTACTGTTGGTGTGTTGGCTCACGGATTAGATAGAATTTACCCGGCTGCCCATCGGAAAACTGCCATAGAGATGTTGGAGAATGGAGGATTACTTACTGAATTTCTCTCAGAAACCAATCCCGATCGGCAAAACTTTGTTATGCGTAACCGGATTGTGGCTGGAATGAGTGATGCAACCATTGTGGTTGAATCGGCTGTGAAGGGTGGGGCACTTATCACTGCTGATATTGCACAAGGCTATCATCGGGATTGTTTTGCTTTTCCCGGGCGAGTGGCTGACGAGTTTTCCATAGGTTGCAATAATCTGATAAAAGATAATAAGGCGGGACTAATTCTTTCTGCTGAAGATTTTGTTAAGGCAATGTGCTGGGATGCCGACAGCAAAACTATTCCAGTGGCAGTGCAGCGTGAGCTATTTATTGATTTTACAGAAGAGGAGCAGCTGGTTGTGGATATTCTTCGGGAAAGCGGAAATTCTCAGATTAATTCGCTGGTTGTTGAAGCGGATATTCCTGTGAATAAGATGAATGCGCTCTTGTTTGAATTGGAGATGAAAGGTGTAATTCGTGTGTTAGCTGGTGGAATGTATCAGTTACTTTAGATAGGTGCAAAAAAAAAGGAGTCACGCCTGACTCCAACCTTTGTTAACCTTAAATCTAATACTATGAAAAACACACTGCAAATGTAAACCTTTCGGGCATTCCAGCCAAACAATTCACCATTATCGGTCTGTCTTTTAATTTTATTTCACTAATTTTTATTGTTCCCGTACACGGTATGTCATTTTGAAACTAAATTTAGCATTCCAGATTCTTTTAAGTTACACTTTGTATTTCGTATGGCACTTTTTTTCTTAGCCTTTTACGGTTTCATTACTGCATATAAAAAAGAAATCCTCCACCCGGTAAAGGGCAGAGGATTTTTTTAATATGATTTAATCAGGTGATTAATCTTTCAATTTAGCTGCAATAAAGTCGCGGTTCAATCTAGCAATGTTGCTGATTGAGATAGACTTTGGACATTCAGCTTCACAAGCTCTTGTATTAGTACAGTTACCAAAACCAAGTTCGTCCATTTTAGAAAGCATAGCTTTAGCACGACGACCAGCTTCTGCTTTTCCCTGAGGAAGAACAGATAATTGGCTAACCTTAGCAGAAAGGAACAACATAGCTGAACCATTCTTGCAAGCAGCAACACAAGCACCACAACCGATGCAAGATGCTGCATCCATTGCTTCGTCAGCGATAGGCTTTGGAATAGCAATTGCGTTAGCGTCAGGAACACCACCAGTGTTTATTGATACGTAACCACCAGCTTGCATAATCTTATCAAATGCATTACGGTCAACCATCAAGTCACGGATTACAGGAAAACCTGCAGATCTCCAAGGTTCAACAGTGATAGTATCTCCATCTTCAAAACGGCGAATGTACATTTGGCAAGTAGTAGCTCCGGTTGCAGGTCCATGAGGATGTCCATTAATATAAAGTGAACACATACCACAGATTCCTTCGCGGCAGTCATGATCGAAAACTACAGGTTCTTTACCTTCGTTGATAAGTCTCTCATTCAGGATGTCAAGCATCTCAAGGAATGAGGTATCGCCTGAAATGTTTTCCATTTTATATGATTCAAAAGCACCTTTAGCTTTCGGACCTTTTTGACGCCAAACCTTTAGCGTGAAATTTATTATTTTTTCCATTGTCTACTAATTATTATGCTTTGTAATTACGTGTTTGAACCTTAGTAAATTCATAGTTCAAATCTTCCTTAATCAACTCTGGTTTAGAGTCCTCACCGGTGAATTTCCAGCAAGCTACGTAAGAGAAGTTCTTATCATCACGAAGAGCTTCACCTTCTGGAGTCTGGAATTCTTCACGGAAGTGTCCACCGCAAGATTCTTCACGGTTCAAACCATCATAAGCCATCAACAAACCAACTTCGATAAAGTCTGATAAACGAACTGCTTTTTCTAGCTCAACATTCAAGTCGTTTACATCACCAGGGATGCGAACATTTGTCCAGAAGTCTTTCTTCAGTTCTTTTAGTTTGATAATAGCTGTTTCCAAAGATTCTTTTGTACGTCCCATTCCAACGAAATCCCACATAATGTGGCCAAGTTTCTTATGAATAGTATCCACAGAGTGCTTACCGTTGATGCTCTTTATTTTGTTAATCTTCTCAACAACAGTATTTTCTGCTTCAACGAATTCAGGAAGGTCAGTAGAGAAACGTGGAACCTGAATCTGATCAGCTAAATAATTCTGGATTGTATAAGGTAATACGAAGTATCCGTCAGCCAAACCTTGCATCAAAGCAGAAGCACCTAAGCGGTTAGCTCCGTGGTCTGAGAAGTTAGCTTCACCAATAGCAAACAATCCTGGGATAGAAGTCATCAATTCATAATCAACCCAGATACCACCCATTGTATAGTGAATAGCAGGATAAATCATCATTGGACCTTTGTATGGATTTTCATTTGTGATTTCTTCGTACATATCGAACAAGTTGCCATAACGTGCTCTTACTACATCTTCGCCAAGACGGGCGATAGCTTCATTGAAATCAAGGAATACAGCAAGTCCAGTGTTGTTTACTCCGAATCCGGCGTCACAACGTTCTTTGGCTGCACGAGAAGCAACGTCACGAGGAACAAGGTTACCGAATGCAGGATAACGACGTTCCAAATAGTAATCGCGGTCAGCTTCAGCAATATCAGAACCTTTCTTAGTACCAGCCTGTATAGCTTTGGCATCTTCAAGTTTCTTAGGAACCCAGATACGCCCGTCGTTACGAAGTGATTCAGACATCAATGTAAGTTTAGACTGTACATCTCCGTGAACAGGAATACAAGTTGGGTGAATTTGAGCGTAACATGGGTTAGCAAAATAAGCACCTTTCTTGTAACATTGGATAGCAACAGAACCATTGGATGCCATTGCGTTAGTTGAAAGGAAGTATGCGTTTCCGTAACCACCTGTACCAATAACTACAGCATGCGCAGCGTAACGTTCAATTTTTCCTGTAACAAGGTCACGAGCAATAATACCACGAGCACGACCGTCGATAAGTACAACGTCAAGCATTTCGTGGCGTGTGAACAATTTCACGTTACCTTTGTGTACCTGGCGGCTTAATGCTGAATACGCACCTAACAACAATTGTTGTCCTGTTTGTCCTTTTGCATAGAATGTACGTGAAACCTGAGCACCACCGAAAGAACGGTTGTCAAGTAAACCACCGTATTCACGAGCGAAAGGAACACCTTGAGCTACACATTGGTCGATAATAGCATTGGAAACTTCAGCCAAACGATAAACGTTTGATTCGCGTGCACGGTAGTCTCCACCTTTAATTGTATCATAGAATAAACGGTATACAGAGTCACCGTCATTTTGGTAATTCTTAGCAGCATTGATACCTCCTTGTGCAGCAATTGAGTGTGCACGACGTGGAGAATCTTGAATGCAGAAGTTTAATACTTTGAAACCCATTTCACCAAGTGAAGCGGCAGCTGATGCACCTGCAAGACCTGTACCGATCACGATAACATCTAAGCGGCGTTTGTTTGAAGGGTTTACGAGTTTTTGATGAGCTTTATAGTTACTCCATTTCTCAGCCAATGGGCCTTCAGGAATTTTTGAATCTATCTTAGTCATAATATTTATTTCTTTTTTCTGATTTTATTAGAGTTCACATTTGCAGGTTACTTAACCCATTATGCCGTATTTAATGTAGAAAGCTACTACTACTAAAGCAAAGCCTAAGAAGATTACAGTTGCAAAGATGTTAGAAATACATTTCCAACGTTCGAACCAGATCTTATTGCTCCAACCTATTGTTTGAAGAGCACTCCAAAAACCATGAGTAAGGTGGAACCAGATTGCAACGAACCAAACAAGGTAAAGTACAGCGAATAAAGGATTGGCAAATGTGTCTCTTATTAATGCAGCACCATCTTGTGGAGCAGAATTAATACTTTCAAGACCGCTTATTTCTACAAACTGCATCTTGAACCAGAATTGTGCAAGGTGAAGAGCGAAGAAAAGAATAACAATAATACCCAAAACTAACATGTTTTGAGAAGCCCATTCTACATTTTTTGGCTTCTCTACTACTGCATAGCTTTCATTACCGCGAGCTTTGCGATTTTGCATTGTCAGCCAAAATGCGTAAATAATGTGAACTGCAAAACCAGCAGCTAAAACCAGAGTACCAGCTAAAGCATACCAATTTGCTCCCAAGAACTCACAAACCATGTTGTAGCCGTCTTCAGAGAAAACTGCCACTAGGTTCATCGCCATGTGAAATGTTAGAAAAAGGACGAGGAATAGCCCTGATACGCTCATGACTACTTTCCTTCCTACAGATGAATCAGTTAACCACATAAATGATTGAATTTAAATTATTTAATTGTTAGAACTATAATTTTCTTTATTGTGTCTTCTTTCGTTGCGCAAAAGTACATGAAATCCCCCTATTAAACAAGGGATTAAAGAAATAATTCGTTAATTAGACTGTCGTGGTTTTACTATATTCACCTATAAACGTTATTCTCTCTTTAATTGTTTCGGTTATTTTAAAATCAGAATGTAGTTGAAGGATTGTTTTGTGTTTAGTTATATCTCACTTTCTTTTTTATTATTTTAATCTTACAATCGGAATGATTTCCATATTGTATGTGAAAATATGCATAAATAGTTACCTTTGTGAATGTAATTTATGGTAACCGAAATGAAACATATTCTTTTATTTGTAATAACAACATTTTTAATTCTTAACTGTAGTGCTCAGAATTGGGATATTAATACCTTAAAAAAAATTAATGGAATTGATAATTCCTTTGTAACCGGATACAGTAAGACCCTTTCAAAGTCTGAACCTTATTTAGCAGTAGGTGTTCCTGTGATATTAGGAAGTTATGCTCTAATGAAAAATAATCCTGGATTATTGGATGATGCAATTTATATTGGCACTAGTGTTGCTGAAGCAGTTGTACTGACTTCTGGAATGAAATATGCTGTTGATCGTGAACGCCCTTCTGATCGGTATCCTGATTTAATTGAAAAGAGAGCATCTGTTTCTAGTGCTTCTTTTCCTTCAGGACATACAGCTACTGCATTTTCTTTAGCGACATCTCTTAGTATCAGGTATTCAAAATGGTATGTCATTGCTCCAAGTTACATTTGGGCTTGCTCGGTTGGATTTGCAAGAATGAATGAAGGAGTTCACTATCCTTCTGATATTTTTGCTGGTGCTGTTATTGGTTCCGGATGTGCGGTAGTTAATGTCTACGTAAACAAATGGCTGAATAAATTGCTTATCCCTAAAACTGATCCTAAAATTGTTAATTATTGATCTTTTTCTCAATGTAGTAAAAGGTAGGAGAGCTGTTTTAAGAAGCTTATTTCTCACAATTTCTACTTTATCGTAGCATCTATATCTTAACTTGAGTACTTTTCTAATGTTGCTGTCAACGGAAGTTAGCTAAAATAAATACATTATATATTTTTGTATTGTTATAAAAATAAGAAGAGGGTATCAAAATATGTTTTTGATACCCTCTTTCTAAAATTTATGTATAATGTTTATTCTACTTCACTGTAGTCTAACACTGTTTTACGATTGGCCAAAATACGATCATATTCTTCCTTTGAACCGACAATAATCTTTTCAAATTCACGCTGACCAGTTCCAGCTGGAATCAAATGTCCACAAATAACATTTTCTTTCATACCTTCAAGTTTGTCAATCTTACCGTTGATAGCAGCTTCATTTAAGACTTTAGTTGTTTCCTGGAAGGAAGCAGCTGACATAAAGCTCTTTGTTTGAAGTGCTGCACGAGTAATACCTTGTAGAATCTGAGTAGATGTAGCGGCAATGGCGTCACGAACTTCTACTAATTTCATATCACGACGTTTCAACATACTATTTTCGTCTCTTAGCTTACGAGCAGTAACGATCTGACCAGGTTGCAAATTTTGAGAATCTCCAGATTCAACAACAATTTTCTTGCCCCAGATATGATCATTTTCTTCCATGAATTCCATCTTGTCAACAATCTGTTGTTCAAGGAATCGAGTATCTCCAGGTTCATTTATCTGAACTTTACGCATCATCTGACGCACAATGATCTCAAAATGTTTATCGTTTATTTTTACACCCTGTAGACGGTAAACGTCTTGCACTTCATTCACAATATATTCCTGAACTGCTGTAGGGCCTTTGATAGCCAAGATGTCTGCAGGTGTAGTAGCTCCATCAGAAAGTGGTGTTCCGGCACGTACATAGTCATTCTCTTGAACAAGAATTTGTTTAGAGAGTGAAACCAAGTACTTTTTAACCTCACCAGTTTTAGATGTTACAATGAGCTCACGATTACCACGTTTGATCTTGCCCATTGTTACTTCACCATCAATTTCAGATACAACAGCTGGATTAGATGGATTACGTGCTTCGAATAGTTCAGTTACACGAGGAAGACCACCGGTGATATCACCAGCTTTACCAACTGCACGAGGAATTTTAACAAGAATATCACCAGACTTTACTTTCTGTCCATTCTCAATAACAACGTGACCACCTACCGGGAAGTTATAAGTACGGATTAATTCACCATTCTCATCCATAATATGGGCAGAAGGCACTTTCGTCTTATCTCTTGACTCAATAATGATGTATTCACGAAGACCTGTTGCTTCGTCAGATTCAACCTTATATGTGATGTTTTCAATAACACTTTCAAATTCAATTTTACCTGTTGCTTCAGTAATAATTACTGCATTAAATGGATCCCATTTACAGATATGTTTGCCTTTTTCTACAATTTCTCCTTCAGATGCATACAATTTAGAACCATAAGGTATAGTATGTGTTGAAAGAACAATATTAGTGTTAATATCAACTATTCTTAATTCCGCAAGACGTCCAACCACAACTTTAACAGTTTCACCTGTTTCATCAACCGTTTCTACAGTACGAAGTTCTTCAAATTCTAAACGTCCTTTGTATCTCGCAACAACACCTGCATTTGCTGCAATATTAGCAGCAGTACCACCGGCATGGAAAGTACGAAGTGTAAGCTGAGTTCCTGGTTCACCGATAGACTGGGCTGCGATAACTCCAACAGCTTCTCCCCTTTGGACAATTCTGTTAGTAGCAAGGTTACGACCATAACACTTAACGCAAACGCCTTTTTTAGATTCACAAGTTAATACTGAGCGGATTTCTACGCTTTCAATTGGTGAATCTTCAATTTTCTTAGCAATATCTTCAGTGATTTCTTCTCCTCCTGCAACGAGTAATTCGCCAGTTGTTGGGTGGATAATATCATGTACAGATACACGGCCAAGAATTCTATCGTATAGAGTTGCAATAACGTCTTCGTTATTCTTTAATTCTGTACAAATTAATCCGCGAAGTGTACCACAGTCTTCTTCGTTGATAATAACGTCGTGTGAAACATCAACCAAACGACGAGTCAGGTATCCGGCATCTGCCGTTTTAAGAGCAGTATCGGCCAAACCTTTACGAGCACCGTGGGTTGAAATGAAGTACTCAAGTACTGATAACCCTTCCTTAAAGTTAGAAAGAATTGGGTTTTCAATAATCTGACCACCTTCAGCACCTGCCTTTTGAGGTTTTGCCATCAAACCACGCATACCTGAAAGCTGACGAATCTGTTCTTTAGAACCACGGGCTCCTGAATCAAGCATCATGTATACAGAATTGAATCCTTGATCATCAGTTGAAATAGTTTTCATCAGGATGTTAGATAATTCTGAATTTACATGTGTCCAAATATCAATAACCTGGTTGTAACGTTCGTTGTTGGTGATGAATCCCATGTTGTAGTTATTTACAACTTGCTCAACATCATCATATCCACGTTGAACTAATTCTTGCTTTTCTTTAGGAATGATAATATCATCTAAGTTGAAAGACAGTCCACCAACGAATGCCATTCTATAACCTAAATTCTTAATACCATCAAGGAAATCTGCAGTTTTAGCAACTCCACAAACTTTAATTACATCACCGATAATCTCGCGAAGAGATTTTTTAGAAATAATTCTGTTTATATATCCAACTTCATTAGGAACAATTTCATTTACGATAACACGTCCTACAGAAGTTTCTTTCATTAGGGTATCAACAATGTTACCATTCTCATCGATGTCTTTAACAACAACGTTGATAATAGCATGAATGTCAACCTTTCCTTCGTTATATGCAATTGTTGCTTCTTCTGGTCCATAGAAAGTAAGACCTTCTCCCTTGGCACCTTTTCTTAGTTTTGTAATATAATACAAACCAAGCACCATGTCCTGAGAAGGAACGGTAATAGGAGCACCATTAGCTGGATTTAGAATGTTATGTGATGCTAGCATCAACATCTGAGCTTCTAAAACAGCTTCATTGCTAAGAGGTAAGTGAACAGCCATCTGGTCACCATCAAAGTCAGCATTGAACGCTGTACATGCAAGTGGGTGAAGCTGAATAGCTTTTCCTTCGATCATTTTAGGTTGGAATGCCTGAATACCTAAACGGTGCAACGTCGGCGCACGGTTTAATAAAACAGGGTGACCTTTCATCACATATTCCAAAATATCCCAAATAACAGGTTCTTTGCGGTCTACAATTTTTTTCGCTGATTTAACTGTTTTGACAATACCTCTTTCAATCAGTTTACGAATGACAAATGGTTTGTACAATTCAGCAGCCATTAATTTTGGAATACCACATTCGTGCATTCTCAATTCTGGTCCAACAACAATTACGGAACGTGCAGAGTAGTCAACACGTTTACCTAATAAGTTTTGACGGAAGCGTCCTTGTTTACCCTTTAAGCTATCAGATAACGATTTTAAAGGACGGTTAGCGTCTGTTTTTACAGCACTTGATTTGCGTGAATTGTCGAATAATGAGTCAACAGATTCTTGCAACATACGCTTCTCATTACGTAGAATCACTTCAGGAGCCTTGATTTCTATCAATCTCTTAAGACGATTGTTACGAATGATTACACGACGATATAAATCATTTAGATCTGATGTAGCAAAACGACCACCATCCAGCGGAACCAAAGGTCTTAATTCAGGAGGAATAACCGGTACTATACGTACGATCATCCATTCTGGCTTATTACGCCCTTTAGAGGCTCTGAAAGATTCTACGACTTGCAAACGCTTCAATGCTTCATTTTTGCGTTGCTGTGAAGAGTCATTTCCCGCTTTATGCCTTAATTCATAAGACAATGAATCTAAGTCAAGACGAGATAATAAATCGTAGATAGCTTCAGCTCCCATTTTAGCTATAAACTTGTTAGGGTCTGTATCTTCTAAATACTGATTATCTCTTGGAAGAGCCTCAAGAAGATCTAAATATTCTTCTTCAGATAGTAAATCATAAGCATTAATGCCGTCTGCCTCTTTTATACCAGGCTGAATAACGACATAACGCTCATAGTAAATGATAGAATCAAGCTTCTTAGTAGGTAAACCTAATAAGTAACCGATCTTATTTGGAAGTGAGCGAAAATACCAGATATGGGCAACTGGGACAACTAATTGAATATGTCCCATGCGTTCACGTCTTACTTTCTTTTCAGTAACTTCAACACCGCATCGATCGCAAACGATTCCTTTGTAGCGAATTCTTTTGTATTTACCACAATGACATTCATAATCCTTAATTGGACCAAAAATACGTTCACAAAATAAACCATCACGTTCAGGTTTATATGTACGATAGTTGATTGTTTCAGGCTTCAAAACTTCACCACTCGAATTCTCAAGGATTTCCTCCGGAGAAGCTAAACCAATTGAGATTTTCGAGAAATTACTCTTTATCTTATTTTCTTTTCTAAAAGCCATACGATTAATTTATGTAAAGAGTTATCTATTAATTATTCTAAGTTAATACTTAGTCCAAGACCTCTTAATTCATGCAATAATACATTTAGAGATTCTGGAATACCAGGTTGTGGCATAGGATCACCTTTAACAATGGCTTCATAAGCCTTTGAGCGTCCTACCACGTCATCAGATTTTATTGTTAGGATCTCTTGGAGAATGTGCGATGCACCAAATGCTTCCAAAGCCCAAACTTCCATTTCTCCAAAACGCTGACCACCAAATTGTGCTTTACCACCAAGAGGTTGCTGAGTGATTAGAGAGTATGGACCGATAGAACGTGCGTGCATTTTGTCTTCAACCATGTGGCCTAACTTAAGCATGTAAATTACACCTACAGTAGCAGGTTGGTCAAAACGATCGCCGGTACCACCATCACACAGATAACTCTTTCCAAAGCGAGGTACACCTGCCTTGTCTGTCCATTCTGTAATATTATCAAGTGTAGCACCATCAAAGATTGGAGTAGCAAACTTAACACCTAATCCTTTACCAGCCCAACCAAGTACAGTTTCGAATATCTGACCTAAGTTCATACGGGAAGGTACACCAAGGGGGTTAAGAACAATGTCTACAGGAGTACCGTCAGCAAGGAATGGCATATCTTCTTGTCTAACAATTCTTGAAACGATACCTTTATTTCCATGACGACCTGCCATCTTATCACCTACGCTGATTTTACGTTTTTTAGCAATATAAACCTTTGCCATTTGGATGATACCAGCAGGCAGTTCATCACCGATTGTGATACTGAACTTTTTGCGTTTCAATTCAGCGTCTAGTTCTTTGTATTTTTTCAAATAGTTCAGAATCAAGTCACGAATCATATCATTTTTGTGAGCGTCAGCCGTCCACTTACTTATCTGGATAGATGTGTAGTCTAGATTGCTAAGAATAGGGGCTGTAAAGGTTGCACCTTTAGCAACAACGTCTGCTCCTAAGTAATCTTTTACTCCTTGCGATGGCTTTCCTTCTGTTAAAACTAAAAGTTTCTCAATTAGGATTGACTTCAAATCATCAACTTTTGCTTCAAATTCGTCATCAATTTTTGGTAGCAATGCTTTGTCTGCTAACTTAGAACTTCTATTCTTAACGACTCTAGAGAAGAGTCTTTTATCAATGATAACACCTTTTAAAGAAGGAGATGCTTTTAATGATGCATCTTTTACGTCTCCAGCTTTGTCTCCAAATATTGCACGAAGAAGTTTTTCTTCTGGTGAAGGGTCGGATTCGCCCTTTGGAGTGATCTTACCAATAAGGATATCTCCAGGTTGAATCCTTGCACCGATACGGACGATTCCATTTTCATCAAGATCTTTTGTCGCTTCTTCACTAACGTTAGGGATATCTGAAGTTAATTCTTCCATACCACGTTTAGTTTCACGAACTTCTAAAGAATATTCTTCAACATGCACTGAAGTTAGTATATCTTCACGAACAACTCTTTCGTTAAGAACGATAGCATCCTCATAATTATATCCTTTCCATGGCATGAAAGCTACAAGCAGATTTTTACCAAGTGCAAGTTCTCCATTTTGTGTAGAATAACCTTCAGTTAAAATATCTCCAGCTTTAACTCTTTGTCCTTTTGAGCAAGTAGGACGAAGGTCAATTGTCATGTTTTGGTTAGTCTTACGGAATTTAGGTACTCTATATTCTTTTAGGGCGCTATCAAAACTTACAAAGTTTTCATCATCAGTTCTATCATAAAGAACTCTGATGACTGTTGCATCGACAAAATCAATAACTCCGTCACCTTCAGCAGCAATCTGAGTACGTGAATCTTGTACTAATTGTCTTTCAATACCAGTACCAACAATTGGAGATTCGCACTTTAACAATGGAACTGCTTGACGCATCATGTTAGAACCCATCAATGCACGGTTAGCATCATCATGCTCCAAGAATGGAATCAATGATGCTGCAATAGATGCAATCTGTTGAGGTGCCACATCCATCAATTCAACTTCTGAAGGATCTACAACTGGGAAATCGGCATCTTGACGGCTGTTTATACGATTATTAATAAATTTGCCATCATCATCTAACACTGCATTACCCTGAGCGATAATTTTTCCTTCTTCCTCTTCAGCTGTTAAGTAGGTAAGTCCTTCTGCTGTAATATTTACTTTGTTATCAGCAACCTTTCTATATGGTGTCTCGATAAATCCAAGATCATTAATTTTGGCATATACACATAGTGACGAAATCAAACCAATGTTTGGACCTTCAGGAGTCTCAATTGGACAAAGTCGACCATAGTGTGTATAGTGAACGTCACGAACCTCAAAACCAGCTCGCTCACGTGATAATCCTCCAGGACCAAGAGCAGACATACGTCTTTTATGAGTAATCTCGGCTAATGGGTTTGTCTGGTCCATGAATTGAGATAGAGCATTCGTTCCAAAGAAAGTGTTGATCACTGAAGAAATAGTCTTCGCATTGATCAAATCAATAGGAGTAAATACTTCATTATCTCTGACGTTCATTCTTTCGCGAATAGTTCGGGACATACGGGCTAAACCAATAGCAAATTGGTTTGACAATTGTTCTCCGACTGTACGTACGCGCCTATTACTTAAATGGTCAATATCATCAACTATCGCTTTTGAGTTGATTAACTCAATTAAATATTTGATAATCTCAATAATATCTTCTTTAGTTAGAACCTTAACATCCATGCTGGTTGTAAGATTCAACTTTTTATTGATTCTATATCTACCAACTTCGCCAAGATCATATCTCTTTTCTGAGAAGAACAGATTATTAATAACTTCACGTGCACTCGCATCATCTGCAGGATCTGCATTACGGAGCTGTCTGTAAATGTATAATACTGCTTCTTTTTCAGAGTTACTAGGGTCTTTCTGAAGTGTATTGTAGATTATAGAATAATCTGACTGATTTGGTTCTTCTTTATGTACAAGTATACTTTGAACACCGGACTCAAAAATTTCATCAATATGTTCTTGTTCCAGTACAGTCTCACGATCGATAATAACTTCATTACGTTCGATAGACACTACTTCACCTGTATCTTCATCTACAAAGTCTTCTACCCAAGTTTTCAAAACTCTTGCTGCAAGTTTTCTGCCAACGATCTTTTTAAGATTACTCTTGTTTACTTTGATATCTTCAGCTAGATTGAATATTTCTAGAATATCTTTATCCTTTTCAAAGCCTATTGCTCTCAAAAGAGTGGTAACAGGCAATTTCTTTTTACGGTCAATATACGCATACATCACATTATTAATGTCTGTTGCGAATTCAATCCATGATCCTTTGAATGGGATGATACGAGCTGAATAAAGTTTAGTACCGTTTGCGTGGACACTTTGACCGAAAAAGACACCTGGTGAACGGTGTAGTTGAGATACTACAACGCGTTCTGCACCATTAATAACGAATGTAGCTTTATCCGTCATGTAAGGAATAGGGCCTAGGAACACGTCCTGAATAACAGTGTCAAAGTCTTCGTGGTCCGGGTCTGTGCAGTATAACTTGAGTTTTGCTTTTAAAGGAACACTATAAGTTAGTCCACGTTCGATACAATCGTCGATTGAGTATCTAGGTGGGTCAATATAGTAGTCCAGAAACTCAAGAACAAAATTATTTCTTGTGTCGGCTATAGGGAAGTTTTCAGCAAATACTTTGTACAATCCCTCATTTTTACGTTTTTCAGGTGGGGTATCTAATTGTAGAAAGTCTTTGAATGACTTCAATTGTACTTCTAAGAAATCAGGATATTCAAACGGATTCTTGATAGAAGCAAAATTAACTCTTTGATTTACAGTATTTGAAGACATTTGTTAATGAATTTGTAGAACTTATTTATAAATATATACACAAAAAGGTTAAGAACCCTCTTATGGAGGGCTCTTAACCGAATTACCTGATTAACAGGCTAATGTTATTTAAGTTCAACTTCAGCTCCAGCTTCTTCCAATGCTTTTTTCAATGTTTCAGCATCTGCTTTAGCAACAGCTTCTTTAACTACGCTAGGAGCAGCATCAACTAAATCTTTAGCTTCTTTCAAGCCAAGACCACATTGTTCTTTAACTGCTTTAACTACTTGTAATTTTGCGCTACCTGCACTTTTCAATACTACATCAAAAGATGTTTTTTCTTCAGCAACAGCTGCACCTGCAGCAGGACCAGCAGCAACAGCAACAGCTGCAGCAGCAGGTTCAATACCGTATTCATCTTTAAGGATAGTAGCAAGTTCATTAACTTCTTTTACTGTCAAGTTAACTAATTGTTCTGCAAAAGCTTTCAAATCTGCCATTTTTGTATGATTTTAATGTTTAATTTACTAAATAATTTGTTTTGATATTATCTTTCACCAAGAGTTTTTAGAACTCCGTGAAGGGTGTTTCCACCTGATTGAAGAGCAGAAATAACATTCTTGGCTGGAGATTGCAACAAAGCAATAACGTCAGCAATAACTTCATTCTTACTCTTGATGTTGATAAGAGCTTCTAACTGGTTAGCACCTACATAGAAACTTTCTTCTACATATGCAGCCTTAAGCCCAGGTATACCTTCTTTAGCTACACTCTTGATCAATTTAGCAGGAGCATTACCGGTGTTAGTAAACATAACGGTAGTAGATCCCTTTAATGATCCGTACAAAGGAGAATAATCAGCTTCTAAACTTTCTAATGCTTTGTGAAGTAAAGTGTTCTTTACAACTAACAATTTGATGTCAGCTTCAAAACATTTTCTTCTTAGAGCACTTGTAGATGCTGCGTTCATAGCAGTAGTGTCTACAAGATAGAAGTGAGAGTATTCTTTTGCAGTTGCAGCAATCTGTTCAATTACTGTATTTTTATCTTCCTTTCTCATTATTCCTCCTATTATTAGATTTCCTCAATTGATTTTGGGTCAATTTTAATACCCAGACTCATTGTACTAGAAAGATAAATACTCTTTATATATGTTCCTTTAGCTGCAGTTGGTTTTAATTTATTCAAAGTTGAAATAAATTCTTTTGCATTGTCACGAATCTTTTCAGACTCAAATGATACTTTACCAATTGAAGTATGAACAATACCGCTTTTATCAACTTTAAAGTCAATTTTACCTTGTTTTACTTCTTTTACAGCTTTAGCAACATCCATAGTTACTGTACCGCTCTTTGGGTTTGGCATTAATCCACGAGGACCAAGAACACGACCCAAAGCACCAATTTTACCCATGATAGATGGCATAGTGATGATAACATCAATATCTGTCCACCCACCTTTGATCTTATCTATATATTCATCAAGACCTACATAATCAGCACCAGCCTCTTTTGCAGCAGCTTCAGCATCAGGTGTACACAGAACCAAAACTTTTATTTCCTTACCAGTTCCATGAGGAAGAGAAACAACCCCTCTCACCATCTGGTTAGCTTTACGTGGATCTACACCTAAACGTACATCAATATCTAACGAGGCATCAAACTTAGTAGTGGTTATTTCCTTTACCAGAACAGATGCTTCTTTAAGTGAGTATGCTTTCCCTGCTTCAATTTTAGCGGCAGCCAACTTTTGATTTTTTGTCAGTTTTCCCATTGTAATTGAAGATTATTAATTATTACCCGGGAATTCCCCTTTTACAGTGATACCCATACTTCTAGCTGTACCAGCAACCATAGTCATAGCAGCTTCAACAGTGAAACAGTTTAAGTCAACCATTTTGTCCTGAGCAATTGTACGTACTTGTTCCCAAGTAATCTCGGCAACTTTTTTACGATTTGGCTCAGCAGAACCGCTCTTTAGCTTAGCTATTTCCAATAATTGGATAGCAACAGGAGGAGTCTTTATAACAAAATCAAAAGACTTATCTGCATAATAAGTAATAACAACAGGTAATATTTTACCTGCTTTGTCTTGGGTTCTGGCATTGAATTGCTTGCAGAATTCCATAATATTGATCCCTTTAGAACCTAATGCAGGTCCTACGGGAGGTGATGGATTTGCAGCGCCTCCTTTAATCTGTAATTTGATTAGTCCAGCAACTTCTTTAGCCATTGTTTTTAAATTTTATATAAACATTAATTAAGGGACAACACAGCGTAACCAATGCTATTCCTTTTCTACTTGCATAAAGCCTAATTCAAGCGGAGTTTTTCGCCCGAATATCTTTACCATAACCTTTAACTTCTTCTTTTCGTTATTCACTTCTTCAATGGTTCCACTGAATCCGCTGAATGGACCAAAAGCTACTTTTACAGTTTCTCCTACAATGTATGGGATATTTAATTCTTCTCCCGATTCTTGTAATTCATCGACTGTACCAAGTATACGATTCACTTCTGACTGTCTTAGAGGTGTAGGATTATCCGATCCACCTAAAAAACCGATAACATTAGGAGTGTTTCTTAAATGGTGAGAGACCTCACCAACAAGAGCCGCTTCTACTAAAACGTAACCAGGAAGATAATTTCTTTCTTTCACAACTTTTTTGCCATTGCGAACCTGATACACTTTTTCAGTTGGAATCAATACCTGAGATACATAATCACCAAGGTTGCTGTTCTTTATGTCAGCTTCAAGATATTCCTTTACCTTGCCTTCTTTACCACTAATGGCACGTAAAACATACCATTTCTTTTCAATCTCAGACATTTTTTACTCCTTTGTGTTAATGTGGATAAATGATTTTTTCCATGAGAGTCTGGAAGCAAGAGTCCATAACGAAAACTACCACTGCAATGAGTAGGGAAGCATATAAAACAACCACTGCACTGTTAGTAAGTTCAGAATACGTAGGCCACGATACTTTATGCACAAGTTCGTCGTAAGTTTCTTTGAAGTAAGATACTACTTTTTCTACTAATTTTTTCATCTCTAATGTATTTGCACGGGAGGAGAGGCTCGAACTCCCGACACCCGGTTTT
>Ga0183099_1000137_pt1 | contig 69130 bp, 148 predicted proteins | sample Biomet1_FD_127788 | JGI IMG/M metagenome (GOLD analysis project Ga0183099, IMG submission 127788) | Microbial communities from bioreactor (seeded with anoxic lake sediment) at LBNL, California, USA - Biofuel metagenome 1 | ecosystem: Engineered > Bioreactor > Anaerobic > Unclassified ...
ATGGATAAGTGGAAAGACTCGGATGGCAAAGATCGTAGCAAGGTGAAGATCATTGCCTTCAAGGTCGAGCCCATGGCACGGAATAATGCCCCCAATGGAACGAGAACGGGGCAAGGTGCAACGCAACCGGTAAAAGCTACTAATCCCACAACCCCGAATAATGGACGGCCTAGCACGGTTCCATTCAAGAATGATATTCCAGGTGAGGACTCAATACCTTTTAGCATATTAGTTCACTAATACAGTAAGGCGGCTTCGGTCGCCTTTTATTTTATTTTACACTTGACACAAGAGATACATTCGAGCTACACTAGCAATCGGAGGTAACAACATGAGCCGCACATACGTTCATAAGCCGATTAGCTCTTTCTTTGATTGGGCTACTGACACATGGCGAGATCAATATAGCAAGTATTCAAACACTCGCAACAAAATTATAAAGCGATGGTCTAGGAAGGAAATCAGGCACGCCCCGATAGATGAGGATGAGACTAAGCTCATTAACGCCGAAGCCGAGCGCGGAAGAAATACTCCCATAGCTAGGGACTGGACGTGGTAGCAATATGAGCCGATCAGAAAAGCATACTCCAATTATTAAGATCGCTTGTGGTCCTACTCGAATATCAAAGCGTCTCGCGGCTAAGAAGGCAAGGCATTTCGATTTGTCTAATGGGTGCAACTACAAGCGTGTGTTTGACTCTTGGGATATATGGGACTATCGGTCTAACCTATATCGCAATTATGATAATCACTGCAATCCTAAGAATCGATGGATTGAACCGCTTTCACCTAAAGTATTACGCGATTATTGGGGGAAGTGACTTGACTAGATAGGGCACTTCGTTTACACTGTTTCCAGTTTGGGGCCTAGCTCCAATATCTTATTTTATCGAGGTGCAAAAGTGACTAAACAGAATTGGCTCAAGATCGGCGGCGTGGTTGGAATTGTCGGCGGTAGCGTTGCCCTGTATCTCGCCGGTGTCGGTGAGACTGTCGTGGGCGGAGTGGTTGCGGCCGTCTTCGTTCTCGCGGGAGTTATTGCGGGACTGTTCGGAGTTAAGAAGGCGTAAATAGAAAGCGAGGTTGCGATAGTGCCGCCCAAGTAGTGTAAACCTAACGGCGCATGGCAGCGCTAGGCGAGAGATTCCAGGATACCTTTAGGAGCTTGGAGCCGTAAACACGGTGAAGTGGTGGAAGCCCTCAAAATGCCGTAGTGTGATAAGTGCGAACTGGTACAGCGCGCGGGCCTAAACCCCGTTCATTTATGGGTTCGAGTCCCATCTACGGCATCGCCCCGATGGTGGAATTGGCAGACACGGTTGATTCAAGATCAATTTATTGAGGGTTCGAGTCCCTCTTGGGGCAAATTATGCGAGCGTGGCGAAATTGGTATACGCGTCGGGTTTAGGCCCCGATGCCGCAAGGCGTGGAGGTTCAAGTCCTCTCGCTCGCAAGTATTTTATTTTTATAGGAGTGTATTTTGGGGAAAGAAAGAAAATCTTTGGCGCAAAGACAATCGAAGCGCATGGGGCCTTATCGTGTAGATTGTAATTGCAAGTTTAATTTCTTCTCTGAGGCTAGGACGGCGGTTAGCCATTGCAAGGATTGTAATACTGCCCACTTTGTTTATTATTGTAGCCCATACAGTGATGATAAGATTGTATATGACAAATCTAAAGGAAATTAGGCAGAAGTGGTATCCATATACTCTATGGGAGGACTACTTACATGGTATGTATAGAAAACTTGATAGGGAGGAACAAGAATCATTACTGAGGCTGGCTATCGATTTTACGGGAGATGATGAATTGTATGGAAGTTGGATGTTGCGTGTTGCTAAAGAGTGGCCAATATCATGTGAAAATAATTTCACTGATATGTCAATAAATCATCGTGCATGGATAGGCCATGCTGCATGTTGTATGGCAATAAATTGTCCAGAGCAAATAACAAGGCAAGCATGGTGGGAACTAACAGATGAGCAACGAGATAAAGCTAATGCTAGAGCAGACTATGCTATTGCGTTATGGAACAATAGATATTTGTATAGCTACCAAATGGAGCTTACTTATGACTCAATATGAAAAGATAATTTCTTATATAAAAACATGGGAGAATAGATGCTATCCAGACGGCCTTCCAGATGAAGCCCCTAATGAACTAGAGTCTAGAGGCCTAGTACCATCATATAGGAGAATATGTAAGGCCATACTTAAAAACGATGTTCAGCTTCAAACACTAGGGTTCTCTCGCCCACAATGTGAATTATATATGCAATTAAAGAAAAGGGAGTTGACTGAAAGAGGAGTAAAATGCTATGATGAAGGCCAATTAGATATGTTTAGGAGGAAGATGTGAATGTATATGATGCAGCTTGGGCTAGAATGGCTAAGATATTCTCTGATTTTGATAATGTATTGGTAGCATTTTCATGTGGCAAGGATAGTGGTATAATGCTGAATCTTGCATATAAATATGCTAAGGAAAATAAACTTTTACATAAATTGTCTTTTTATTACGAAGACTATGAAGCTGATTATCGATTTACCCATGAGTATGCCGATAGAACATTCAAGACTATGAATGATGTAGCCCATAGGTTTTGGCTTTGCCTCCCTATCTCTGCCGCCTGTTCTGTTTCGATGTATGACAATAGGTGGTATCCATGGGCAAAGGAATCAAAGGATATATGGGTAAGACCAATGCCGGAATATGATTATGTGGTTAATGAGGACAATTGCCCTTTCCCTTTCATTCCTAAAACAAAAGGTTTCGACACTCGTGAATACTTCGCTGAATGGTTTTCTAATACCTATGGCAAAACTGCCGTATTAGTAGGAATACGTGCTGATGAGTCACTTACTAGGCGAGCTATTTTCACTAGCCAGCATAGGCGCTATATGCACGATGGGCTTAAGTGGTCTAAAACGATAAGTGATAAGATTTGTAATTTTTATCCTATTTTTGACTGGAAGGCCCAGGATGTATGGATAGCCAATTGTAGATTCGGATGGGACTATAACCGTGTATACGATTTGTATTATCAGGCTGGTTTAACTATTGATCAAATGCGTGTCGCTTCTTCTTTCCATCAGTGCGGACAGGCAAGTCTCCATTTGTATCGCGTCATAGACCCGGATACGTGGGGAAGGATGGTAGGCAGGGTAAACGGTTGCAATTTCGGAGGAATGTATGGTGGCACTATTGCTATGGGCTGGAAGAATATTACAAAGCCCAAACATTTTACATGGAAACAGTATGCTGAGTTTTTAATAAACACTCTTCCCGATTCTACTAAAAAAAAACTACTTTATCACTTAGGTAGGTTGCAAAAAACATGGTTCGAAGAAGGATATGGACGCAACCCAAGAGTAATTAAAGCTATGCAAGAAGAAGGCATTGAGATAGAAAATACTCATGCTATTGCTAAGAATTGCACAAAACCAGATATATACGAGATCGTAAAAATAAAATCAGGCATGCCGGATGAAACTAGTATCCATGCTAATTTTAGGATATGCCCAAGTTGGAAAGGAGTATGTATTACTATTATGAAGAATGATTTTTCATTGACTTATATGGGATGCCAAAGGACTAAAGATCAAAATAGCAGAAAACGAAAAGCTCTTGAAATGTATAGGAAGCTCTAATGGTTTATGAGGATACATGGTGCAATGGCAAATTAGTTTCTTCTGGCATTAGACAATGTGGCGATAGGTATAATATAGTGAAAGGTTTTTGTGAAAGTATTAAGCCTGTATCAGTTTTAGACATTGGGGCTAATATGTGTTACTTTGGTTTGCGCCTTATAGAAGATTTTAATTGTTCTGTAATGGCGTTTGAATATGATCATTTTTATATGCGTATGGATAATGTTAGAAAAAACAAGACTGATAAGTTAATGCTATTGGAAAGGAAGTTGTCATTGCCCGATCTTGCCATATTGAAAAACTGTTGTCATTTTGATATTGTATTGGCTATGTCTGTTTTGCATCATTTACCAGGAGATACACAGGAATGGATTAGTGCTATGCGCGGTATTGGAGATTATGTCATTGCAGAGTTTGCGCTCGATGATTCTAAACGACCCAATGTAAGGAAGAATTATTTTATTCCTAGCGATGCTATCAAGATAGGGAGTGCTAAAAGTCATTTACTTGATGGTTTTAATAGGCCGATAGTTGTGATGAAAGGAGTACGATGATGAGTGGCAATCTTTTTGACGATGTGAATAAAGAAGCTAATGTTATAGACCCTAATTTCACTAGCCCAGTCTATAATGTTTTGCGTGTACCAGTTAGCAAGATTAGGGCTAATTCATATAATCCTAATCATGTAGCTCCGCCCGAAATGAAATTGCTTGAACTTTCAATATGGGAAGATGGTTATACTATGCCTATTGTTTGCTACTATCTCGCTAGCGAAGATGTATACGAGATTGTAGATGGTTACCATCGTTATACTGTTATAATGACTAGCGAGCGGATAAACAAACGCGAGCATGGACTTTTACCTGTTGTTGTAATTGATAAGGACATTGATAATCGTATAGCATCGACTATTAGACATAATCGTGCACGTGGAGAACATTCTGTTGAACTTATGTCTAACATCGTAGGAGAGCTTACGAAGGCAGGAATGAGCGACGGATGGATGATGAAACATATCGGAATGGATAAGGATGAGCTTTTGCGTCTTAAACAAATAACCGGGCTTGCTGAATTATTTGCAGATAAAGACTTTTCAAATGCTTGGGAAATGGGAGATATGCCAGAATCTTCCAATGACGACGCAATACCAAATATGGCAGAATCTGATTTTGACGAAGCGGAAGATAGCTAAGTTTATTCCCCGCCCCTAACCGGACGGGGATATTTATAGGAGGATACATGCCCACAACTAAACATTTCATCGTTAAGGTTAAGCGCCCCGTTTCCGCTCAAGCTGACAAGGTAGTCGGACAGCCCAAGCCAACTCCCAAGCCAGCCCCTAAGACAAAGGAAAAGAAGCCCAAGGGCCCGGCACAGACCCCGCCCAAGACTCCCGGGAAACTCAAGCCTCGTGACGCCCTCCGCTCCCAGGGCCTAGACTTCTACCATTTCGTATGGCCTATCGATGTGTTCGATCATTGGTGCCATCTCCTTGCCGACTCTGGGGCCTCGCGTCCTAACGATATTCTCCTTGGATGGATACAGTCTGATATTGAGGCCCGCGAACTCCAGAAACTTGACAAGGATAGCCGTAAAGATGATTAGCAGGAATGTAGTACAATTTTATGGGACATAGTGATATATAATAGGTAGAGGGGTATTGAAAATCTCTCTCACGCGGACTAGTCATCCGCTTGTATCTAAGTGTTGAACTAGATTAGATTGTACCTAACACGGATTTATGCTAAGCAGGGCTTCACAACATTTCCCCTGCGTCTCCCCTGACAAGGAGTAGCTTTAATCCGTTTTTTTATATCCGCATTGCGGAAATGGAGTACAAAGTGAACGATCTAGTGAATGTCGGAAACGCAACTATCAGAGACGGGATTGCCGAATTGGGCTTGTTTGAAAGGAAACAAGAAGTATGGGTATCTAGCCGAGATTTGGCTAGAGTATTTGATAAGCCCCACAATGATGTATTGAAGGTAATTCGATCTATTGAAAATGATCTAGATAATAAAGATGTGGGATATTTTTCCCAGATGTCATATAAGGATAATTACGGGAGAAGTCAACCTGGCTATACCATGAATAGAAAAGGATTTACTCTTATAGCCATGGGGTTTACAGGTAAAAAGGCTATGGCCTTTAAGCTGGCATATATTGAAGCATTTGAGGCTATGGTTAACCTTATTGAAACTAGGTTTATATCGAAGCAGGGATATAAGGAAATGACCTCGGCAATTAGTAAATATATAGGCAATGACAGACTATGCTTTAGCGCAGAAGCTAATATGATAAATAAGATCGTCCTGAAGATGACTTCTAGCCAATTCAAGGAGCTTAATGGACTAAAAGAAAATGAGAGCCCGCGCGATTCTGTAGTTGTTGATTGTCTTAATAAACTAGATAGGGCACAAAGGCTAAATGCTCAATTGATTATTAGTGGAATGCCTGTTATACAAAGAAAGTCAATCATAGAGAAAAACTTTCAATAATGAAAGTAATAATTGCCGGTGGCCGTGATTATCGCCCTACTCGTTGCGCTTGGTTTTGGCTTCGTGATATGTTACTTTCTTTGAAGTGTACCGAAGTCGTTTCAGGCAAAGCGAGTGGGGCCGATGCGATGGGAGAGAAAATAGCGGAGCGCATGGGATTCCCATTAAAGTCATTCCCCGCCGACTGGAATAAATACGGGAAAGCAGCTGGGCCTATGCGGAATGAACAAATGGCACAATATGCCGATGCGTGTATTTTGTTTCCAGGTGGGAGTGGTACTGAAAATATGAAATCTAGAGCAATCGCCCACGGATTGAAAGTAATTGAGTATAAGGAGTAAATAAAATGGCCCAAATAATGCAGTACAATTTTTTGCCTCTTTATGGTATATATTATGTAGAGACAGTTCAGCCGCACGCCGGTTGACAAATTAGTAGAGATTGGCTACGATAGCCCTGCATCTATCGCCGCCAATTTTGTGCGGGATTCCCGATGATAAGACCGAATGCAGGCGGTCGAATTGTCGGGCTTTTTATTTTACAAGGAGTTACAAAGTGAAAGTATTGGAAGTTGAGGTTACTGGTAGTGATGGGGTTATCCGAATCTCACAGCCTAGTGCGTTCAATCAGAACGGGTATGATGAGATCATCCTTTCTGCAGAACAGATTGATCTATTTGTATCGATGATAAAAAACGCAATACCGGATGCTATGGCACTAAAGGAATAAATAAATAAAATGCAATACACTATCAATGGATTTTCACAAGAGAAGCTTGTCTCTTTGAAGCTAGACGCGGACGATGCTTTAATTCTTAGATGGTTCGTTGACTTTTACCATACGGGAAAAATGGCGAAGGTATATAATGACGGTAAAGAATATCTCTGGGTAAAGTATAGCGCTATCATAGATGATCTTCCCATCTTAGGTATTAACACTCCTAAAAACATAGGAAGGCACTTCCGAAACTTTATCGAGTGCGGTTTAATGGAACAATTCGTCAAGAGAGATATAGGTGGAAGCTTCTCTTGTTTTAGGCTAGTTGAAGAGGTATATACCCCACTTGTCCAGGGTGGGGCTGGAATGTCCCATGTCACTACCCCGGGTTGTCCCGTGACAAAGGACAATTCAGGGGGGGCAAAAGACTCTTCTATCAATAATCCTTCTATCAATAATCCTAATATAAGAGCGGTTCAGGCTTCGCCTTCGCCGCTTTCTCCTGATTCAAGCAATAATTCCACCTTATTCCCCGAGAGTGGCAACGAACAGGAAGGAATTAAAGATACTGTTCCGCCCGCGCAAAGGCACAAATATGGGTCTGAGAATAATGTCCTCTTGACGGATTCTCAATACGATGCTTTAATAAAGGACTATGGTGAAGAAAAGATAAAGGCGATGATAGAGGAGCTATCGCAAGGGAAGGCCCTTAAAGGGTATAAATACAAGCGCGATGATATTGCTATCCGTAAGTGGATAGACAGGGACAAGGGCAAGCAACCCGCCCCGACTCGCAACGCTATGCAGAGCGCGAGTAAGTATCATATACCGTTAGCCTAAGGAGTATATATCGTGCCAGTTCTTAGCAGGTGGGGCGATTGGTCCAGGATAGAACATGATGGGTATGTTTATATCGTTAATGTTGCAAAGGAGGATAATCCTTTCGATGATGGAGGTAGATATATACCTTGGTTCTATATACACCTAACAGCGATGACCGCTAAGAATAGGCCATACGAAAAACACGCTGCCGTAGTTATGGCTATTAGAAAAACCTTCAATATGGTTATAATGCGGAAACTTGAAGATTCTATTAGGTATTATCTAGACGTATGGCAACCTAAATATATTGCCATTGGAGCTTATGAGGTAGATCGCGAAAGACGTATGAGGCTATATCTTAGTAGATTAGCAACTATGGGGTATCGTGTAAAACTTCATGTTTCAGAAAGCAAAGATACACAGGATTTTTATTACTTAGAAAGGCAATAGCAAAAGTTTAAGGAGGTATCTATGGATATTATTAAGTTTCGGGCGTGGGACGGTTTTAAGTACTGGTATAACGTTGCTGTTATGGATTCAGAGCCATATGTTATGAACTATGAAGAAACTGGTCTTGTACCTTTATTTTCGGAAGATCAAATTGCCTTATATGGCAAGCCAATAGTAGAGCAGTATATTGGACTAGGTGATAAATATTATAAAGATATTTACGTGGGCGACAGACTAGCTCACGATGATGATTTTAAGCATCCCGGAGTAGTACAGTTTTGTAAGGGTATTTTCGGCATTAACTGGAATTATGATGAAAATCAAGACCCGGAATGGGAAGATGGGCAAATGTATGGAGTATGGGGGGTCGAGCATAATCTTCGCCGTCTTGATGATGGCTTTAACAGAGAGCTAATTATTATCGGAAACATTCACGAGGCCGCAAAATGACCCGACACTGTGAAAAGCATAACCTAGATTATGAGGAAGTTATAAACGATATTCTAGGTGACATTTCCTCTTGCCCTATGTGCGCAGAGGAAGCCGAAAAACAGTTTGCAGAGAAGGAAGTCGAGGAGCGCAAAGAGCTAATCGACGCGGCCACGATTGCAAGCTATAAGGCTATGGGCATAAAGCCAATTTACTACGATGCGACTTTCGATAACTTTATTGCCGATACGCCCGAATTGAAGCTCAATCTTGAGGCGGTGAAAGAACTGGTCGTTAAACAGTCGGGCACAATTGTTATGACCGGAAACTATGGGGCTGGTAAAACCCATCTAGAGTGTGCCGCTGTTAAGGAACTGAAAGGAAAGTATATCAAGATGTTTGCTATTTCAGAAAGAATCAGGGCGAGCTACGTTGACACAAGCCGGGGAACGAGCCTAGATATTCTTGACGAACTTGCGAGTGTACCTATTCTGGCGATTGACGAAATGGGCCGTAGCAAAGGGAGCGACTGGGAACTGAATTATCTTTCGTATGTGTTCGATGAGCGACACGCTAGCCGATTGCCTACGATCTTTGCAAGTAACCGGCATATGGTCGAAAATTGCCCGTCGCATGGGTGCGATAATTGCTTGCAAAACTTTTTCGGTGATGATATGATGTCGAGAATATGCGAGGATGGTAAGTTGCTTAATTTTAGTGGCAGGGATTTTAGGCTTGAAGGGAGGTAGGTTTTGACCTATTATGTTATCCGTACAATGGTCAAGCGACTTGGCCGAAATACTATCGAAGACGAAAAACGTTGCGAGTTTGAAAGATCGGCGAAGATGGCCTATGATGAACTATGCCGAGAATATCCTAACGACTATTTTGAGCTTGTGAAAATTGAACATAATGAGGAGTGTTTGGCTTATACATTAATGGATTTTGACATTAAGCGAAAGGATAGCCATCCCATGATGAATGGTGGTGCAATGCCTAGTAATGTGCATGGAGATAAAATACCGCCCCCGCCCATCCACCGCAAGGCCATCTTATTCACGAAGGACACATACCCGCAATTGTAAAGGAGGTCGATAATGTCTAACTACATTGCAGAGCATGGCCTAGATGGTGCACATGATGAAGTATTGGTTAATGCGCAAGGAGCTATCAAGAAGGCGGAAGGGGATTGTAATTGAAAACGCAAATAGATCTGTTCGATATTCCTAAAGATTCTGAAAGTTCTATCGATAAGAAATATACTGCCAAAATCAAAGCCCCTATATATACTCCAAAACATGACAAGCCGCATCCTTATGAATTGTTTGATTCATCTAAAAGTGATAGACTGATTGAAAGCATAAACAAGTCTAGCGCAAGCAAGGAAGAAAAGGCTTTTTTGATTGAAGCGGCTAAAAGGCATATTGTATTCAATTATTCAAAGATTGCAGACTTCTATGCTCATTCAAGCAAAGAAGTACAGGAATTGATGGAAGAGTCGGCGCTTGTGATTATTGACTTCGATAGGGCGATAGAATGTGGTTATGTTAAACTTTCAGAGGAAATAGCCGATCAGTATTTGGAGGATACCGCTAATGAGGGATGATTTCTGTGCCTTCATTTTGACACACGGACGGCCCAATAATGTACTAACATATAAGACTCTTGAAAGACATGGATATACCGGGAAAGTATATATTATTATTGACAATGAGGACAAAACTGCTAGCGAGTATTACAAGATTTATGGCGATAAAGTTATTATGTTCGATAAATCATCCATAGCGAAAAGGCTAGATGAGGGTGATAACTTTGAAGATCGGCGGGCCATTCTTTATGCGCGAAATGCGTGTTTCGATATTGCTAAAGATTTGGGGATAAAATACTTTATTGAGCTAGACGACGATTATTACTGGTTTGGATATCGTATGGCTAGTGGTGGTAAGAGTATGAAAAATATAGATGTTATTTTTGAATCGTTAGTATTTTTTCTTGAAAATAGCAAAATTGATTCAGTCGCATTTAGTCAAGGCGGAGATCATATTGGTGGATATGATGAAAATAAACAAGTATCACGTAAGGCAATGAATAGTTTTGTATGTTCAACTAATAGGCCATTTGTCTTTGTTGGTAGAATAAATGAAGATGTAAATACATATACTCGATATGGAGGTGTTGGTAAAATATTTTTAACTATAATGAATATACAATTAGATCAAAAAGATACCCAGTCAAACAAAGGCGGTATGGCAGATTTATATTTAATGAATGGGACATATGTTAAAAGTTTTTATACTGTTATGTATGCCCCGTCGTGCGCTTGTATTAGAATGATGGGAATACACCATCCTAGACTTCACCATTCAATATCATGGAATAATGCAGTGCCATGTATTATTAGCGAAGACTACAAAAAGAGGTAGGTTAATTGATCGATAATCCAAACTTTTATGATATTGACGCGGAGAAGGCTATACTAGGTGCCGTCCTGGTAGATAACTCTTGTATGAGCGACATTCGAGGACTTCTTGCACCGGATGATTTTTATCAATACCAGGATCAACTTATCTGGAAGATATTTCAGGAGCGGGCCGATAAGAAACTCCCAGTTGATATAATTTCATTGAATGACGAAGTTAAATCTAGGGGATATCAGGTTGATCTTGTCTACATAACCTCTCTTTCCGATAATTACTTGTCATCGGCCAATGTAAAGTTTTATGTCAATATCGTAAAAGATAAGTCAATTAAGCGTTCGCTTTGGAAGATCAATTCCGCTAGTGCAGATGATCTTGTAAATGGTAACAAGACTGGAATTGAAATAGCGAACGGGCTAGAACAAGATGCTAGTAATCTCGCAACGAAAAACGAGGTCGGGAAATATGTCAAAATGGCGTCGGTACTTCCGACCACTATCGAGACGCTAGAGTTTTATAAAAATCACCCCGAAGATTTAAGGGGGCTTCCTTTCGGTTTTAAGAGCGTGGACAATATAACCGGAGGAATACGAGGTGACGATTATATAATAATTGGAGCAAGACCCTCACAAGGGAAATCTACACTTTTGTTAACTATGGCTAATAACATAGCAATGAACTATAACATTCCAGTAGGTATATTTTCTTGCGAGATGTCAAAAGAATCAATGAACGAAAGGCAGGTTTATTCTATTTCCGGGATAAGTAAGAGGCGTATAAAGTTTGGGCATTTGAGCAAAACTCAAGGTGAGAGTTTGCAATCCGCTTGTATGAAAATTGCCGAAGCCCCCATGTTCATTGATGATACTTCAAATATATCTCTTAGCGCTTTTAGGGCTTCAGCTAGAAAGATGATTCATAATGAAGGGGTAAAAATGATATTCATTGACTACCTCGGATTAATGAATCCTGAAAGGCCCAAACTTGCACGATGGGAGCGTATTGGCATTTTGTCTAAAGAGCTTAAAAACTTTTGTCGAGAAAATCACGTACCGCTAGTAGTGCTTTCGCAACTTGGGCGCGAAGCTCAAGGTAAGCAACCAACTATGGCAGATTTGCGAGACTCCGGTTCTGTGGAGGAGGATGCCGACATGGTATTTTTTCTTCATAGGCCGAAAGAGCCCGAATTGAACTCGGAAGTAGTCGAGACTGACTTGATTTGTGCAAAGCAAAGGAATGGCCCGGTGGGAACAATCAAGCTCAATTTTTATCCAGAGCTTGTAAAGTTTGAAGACAAGGAATAGACCCTACTTGACGAAACTAAAAGCAATTAGATAGTATAAGCAAGGAGGATAAATATGAGTGGTGAGATTTGCAAAGAAGCTATTGAAGCCGCTGATGAGATCAATGATGCAATCGATAAAGCTAGAGTTGGTGGCAATTGGGATGGGGTGTATACTTTGAATATGGCAACGATAGATAATGCAATACGCAAGGCGAAAGATTGCAAAGCAATAGATAATGCTTATAATCCCAAACTATGGGGAGTTGTGCCCGATAAACCATGGCCTAAACCCGAGCCCGCGCAAGAGACGAGCGAGGAAGCGGTGATTGATTTTATTAGGGCAACACTTGCCCAGGCTAAGTCGGAGATCAAGCGCCTTGTCGGAATGGTTGATGGCGAGTTTGATGGCCTTGATAGTGGAGAAAACCAGATTGCCAAAGAGATAGACCATGCAATCTTTCTTATCCCTATTGTCTCCGCCCAGTCGAGCGAGAAGGCGCTCTGGGAGGCGGACCATGTTGAGCTGGCCGAGTGGCGCAGAATAAAGAAGCTGTTCCGCGAAGAAGCAAAATATCGAAACGATTCTCGGAATGCATATGCTGGCCATAGCCATAGTAAGCCAGGAATATGGGATAGCGATAACGGCCCGCTTGCCGGCCATGAATGTGCTGCCTGCGCCGCAGCTCGCGCCGCCCTCGTCCAGGTCGAGAGCAAGGACAAGAAGTGATGCGCGACCTAAAACATATGATTGATGTGGGGGCCGAGCTATCAGAACAATGCAAGAGCTTCGGGTACTATCGCGGAATTGAACTTTGTTTTTATTGTCGGCGCGAGGATGAGTGCGAAGAATCAACAGCTCTCGCCCAGGCCCAGAGCGAGGACTTCAAAAATGACTAACTATGATCTCTCTAAAAAACTCCTTGAACTTGTACAAGGAACAGACCCCGACAAAGAAAAGAAGATAAACAATCTAATTGTATTGCACGAGTGCGAGATAGTTCGGCAAATGGACGATCTTCTTTTACAGGCTAACAAAATTATAGCCAAGGATTGCCATTGCCCGAAAGCGAAGTACGAAGGATGGAAGAAACAAGTGAAGGACTATTTCGGCAAGTACGGGAATATGGAGGATAAGTAATGATTAATCTCAAGGGGTTGTCTGATCTTGAAAAACGGGAACTTATTCCTGACGATTTGATTTTCTTAGGATATCGAGGGTCTATAGCACATGGGATGTATGTACCCAATACTGACCCTAATAGCATCGATGATAAAGATATTATCGGAGTATATATTTTGCCAGCATCGCATTATATTGGAATAAATAAATCAAAAGAAGTTAGGGAAAAGTGGTATAAGGAATGGGATTGTGTGTATTATGATTTTTTGAAAATTGTTTCTCTGCTATGCAAGGGGAATCCGAATGTATTGTCTTCGTTGTGGCTGGATGATAAATATATTTTATATCAGAATGATAGCTGGAGATCATTGGTTGAAATAAGGGATGCCTTTACGTGCAAAAATGTTTATCACTCATTTTGCGGATATGCCCATAGCCAATTTCATCGAATGACACATATGTCTTATGATGGATACATGGGGGAAAAGCGTAAACTTTTAGTTGATAAATATGGATATGATTGTAAAAATGCGGCTCACCTAATTAGATTACTTAGAATGGGGATTGAGTTTTTGGCAGAGGGCACCCTTTATGTGGAAAGACAAGATGATGCTACACAATTGCTTGAAATAAAACGCGGCGAGTGGACCCTTGAACAAGTTAAAACAGAATCTGAAAGATTGTTTAACCTTTGTGACGAAGTATATATAAAGAGTACGCTAAGAGAAACCCCAGACTTTAATAAAATAGATTCGGTGTGCAAAGATATTTTGTATAATAGGATAAGGAGTGAATTGGGATGATTCCTAGTTACGATGATCTTGTAAAGATTGCTAAGGGGCTTGCGTTTAAGGATGCTTGTACACTAGACTGCAATCAATGCGATTGGCAGAAAAGAAAAGAAGATTGCCGAGAGTTGGCAAAAAAGGAGATCGAAAGTGGCAGACGGTAGCGATGTGGCGGCTGGAATTGTGACGGGGGTTATATTTTTCTTTCTTGTGTTTGTGGCGGCGGTCTTTGCGGGGACGATTGTTTGGCTTATTTGGCCCGTTGCGATTCCCGCTGTATTCCCTGGTCTTGTGGCTAGTGGCGCGATTGCGGGAAAGATTTCATGGTGGGCGGCTGTTTGTTTTTCATGGATTTGCGGATTGCTTTTGAAGGCAAGTCAGACTAATACGACAAAGAAGAACTAATCATAAAGGCCATGGTATCGTAAAAGGTACCATGGCCTAAAGGAATAAAATTGATTGACATTACTTTCAATGAATTATATGGTTTCAAGACGGCCCTCAAAGCCCTTCGTCGCCCGATGAATAAAGAACGCGATGCGAGTCTAGGGGATATGCCTAATGAAGATGACTTGCGCCTCATGGTCGGGCTTGCAAAGAATGGTGATGACCATGCAAAGTTTATGCGAATGATAGGCGCGGGAATAACCGTAAGAGCTCCGCGCTATTTCTGGATTGAGCTTGATACTTACAAGCTAGGTCGCTTTGATCTTGACGAGGAACATTGCAGCGAATCGACTATGCACAGGAAAATGAGTGCGCCTTTTATTGCAGATGATTTTGAGAATAGCGATATTGCTTCACCATATCTTGAACAGTTGAACGAAGTAAGAAAACTTGTGGCTAGTGGTGATTGCACTATTGAAGGATTAAAGGCGATGATTCCCGAGGGCTTTCTTCAGACTCGTGACATGCTTTTGAATTATCAGGCTATGCGCCGAATCTACCACGCCCGCAAGAATCACAAACTTAGTCAGTGGCAAACATTTTGCAAGTGGATGGAAGATAACATTCCTTATTCGCAATTGATAACAGAAGGCAATGATTGAGCGATACGAAGCCTATTTCCAAGACGGCCTACGCTAAAAAACTAGCCCGCGCAATTCGCAAGGCCGATAGATGGTTTAATAAGTACATAGTTTTGCGAGACGGTAAATGCGTTATTTGTGGGAGTAAAGAGAATGGCCAATGTTCCCACTATTATGGGAAAAAGGCTTGCCCTGAATTGAGATACGATCTTGATAATGCTCATCGAATGTGTAACGCTTGTCACTTGAGGCACCATCGGTTTGATGATCAAATGTATAGCAATTGGATGAGGCATACATATTCTGAGCGCAAGCTAGACAAACTTGAAGAGGCTTCCAAAATGCGTGAGGATAGGCCAATAGAATACTATGAGGGCATAGAGGTAAAGTATAAGGAGCTAGTCTCGCGCATGGGCCTTGACTGATTCACATTTGTTGATTATAATAAGGCAAGTGTATTACAAGGAGGCTGTATGGCTAGAATGTTGGCTAGTGTTCAGAAAGTTCTAGAGATAGTACCCATCGAAGGTGCTGATAGAATTGAACTGATAAAAATCTTAGGTTGGCAATGCGTTGTAAAGAAGGGCGCTTTTAGTGTTGGTAATACTGGAGTGTATTTTGAGATTGACTCTATAGTGCCCCCTTTGCCTGCTTTTGAGTTTATGAAGGATAGGAAGTATCGCGTTCGCACAATTCGGCTCAAAGGTGCAATATCTCAGGGGCTTTTTATGTCTTTTGCCGATCTTGGATTGAAAGATTATCCGGTAGGTAAAGACCTTACCGATACTATCGGAGTCAAGAAGTATGACCCGGAGGACGCGGCTGATAAAACAGTCTATCAGAAGAAACCCAAGGGAATATGGTGGAAACTCGTATATACCCTGCCTTTCTTAAAGCCTTTCCGCAAGAAGTGCGGCGAAGGTGCTAGCTTCCCGACTCATCTTGTAAGTAAGACGGACGAAACTAGGCTTCAATCTTTTAGGCCTGGATTTCTTGATACTTATAAAGATTTACCCATCGCCATTTCACAGAAGATGGATGGGTCTTCCACTACCTTCGTTTGGAATAAGGTAAATTTTCTGTAGCCTCTCGGAATGTTTGGTATATTGAGAAAAAGACCAATAATTATTGGGCAATTGCTGAAAAGACAAATATCGCGCAAGCTGCCAAGAAGGTATTTGGGAAGTGCAATGTCTGTATGCAAGGTGAAATGTGCGGGCCGTCTATCCAAGACAATAAATATAAGTTCGATTCACTCCATTATTTTCTTTTCGGTATTTTTGACAGTGACAGGAAAACGTACTTTGGTCCCCAGCTGCTACTTGATACATTTAAGCAGTTGCGAGACGCCGGGGCTACAATTGAGATTGTCCCACAGCTTGTAGTTCCATCCGATCATAAAACCATTAAAGATATTGGCTTGACGGTCGACGAGTGGCTTTCGTATGTTGAAACGAAATCTACATTTAATCCCGAGTCTTGGAATGAGGGAGTAGTTATCAGGAGTCTTGATAATAGACCCTATGGAGTTAGGGGCATGGAGGGTGGCCGTTTCAGTTTTAAGGTCATTAACAATAAGTTCCTTTTGCAGTACAATCTTTAGGGGGGGGGGCTATGGGTATGTTTAATGTCCCTAAAGTTTACGCGGATGATCTTTGTGTCTTGAAAGGAACTACAGACGCAATCCTAGGGAGGTGGCAAGAGGATGACGTAGAGGTTGATGATGATACCATGGAGGCTATTGGCAAGTTGAATACGGCTATCAATGCCGCATATTTTAGCAAGGAGAAAACAGAATGAAAACTATTCTTGAGATCGGAGACATTGTTATGCTGAAAAGCGGCGGTCCGATGATGACGGTCGAGCGTGTTAAGGATGACGATTGTGGATGCATCTATTTCCCTGGAGACGATGGAGAGTATGGGCCTGAACCAGTTAGGGCTCCGTTTCCTATCGTGACTCTTGCCATTCTCGGCGATTGCTAAAAGGAGTAATGCCCGGTAGTCGAAAGGCTATCGGGTTTGTAAAATGCTAACAGCTAGAGAAAAGTTTTACATAGCGGCGCACAAGCAGGGCGCAAGAATAGCGAAAGAAGTCAAGAAACAGCAAGAGAATGGGCGGGAGAGGGCGGCTTCGCTTACTAGGGATAAAACAAAAAGGGAGCGCTATATAGTTCCATCCGATTGCCTAACATTGAAGAAAGCTGCGAATGAATATCGCCGCTCTGAATCGGGTATAGCTAAGGCGATAAATACGGGCAAGTTGCAATCTGAAAAGATTGGCCCATATCGTGTAATTAAGCGCGTTGACTTGGAAAAGTATTTCGAGTGGGCCGCACAAGCAAGGAAAGAATCGGCGTATAGGGCAATGAAGGCTAGGTGTGAGAAGCTAAAATCTTCTACTAACTAGGATTAGTACAATTTTTAGGTGCTTTGTGATATATATTATATAGGGAGGCAATAGAAATGGAAGGTATGGCAAGTGTTCCGGTTGACGAGCTTATCAAGATGAATGACGCAATGCGGGCGATGGAAGAGAATAAGATAACTATTTGTAGTTCTAGAGATTGCGATTATATATCACATGTTTCCGTGAATTATGTAGGAAAAGACGAAGCTATTACTAAAATGGAAGATATTATAAAAAGGCAAAAAGACTATATAGATGATGCTGATAACAAAATAGAGTATATGGAAAAGTACAATAGGCATGATACTGATAATTATAGGGTTAATGATAATTCATTCCGTTCTAGGCTTCATTTCCTTTTTACAGGTAGGCTCGAATAATGGACTATTCAAACCGAATCACGCCAGAGAATATCTCACTCCTAAAGTCAAATGAGGTCTTTGTATACGGAAGCAATCTAGCCGGGAAGAATAATCTCGGAACTGCAAAGGCGGCTAGTGATTTGTTCGGCGCTAAGTACGGCCAATTCTATGGGCAGCATGGGCAATCTTTTGCAATCCCTACTAAGGACGCCAATATCCGCTATGCCCTTCCAATTGAGACGATAAAGCACTACGTAGACAAGTTTATCAATGAGGCGCGGGTCAACAAAGGCAAGACCTACTATGTTACCGCAATCGGTACGGGACTATCAGGATACAAGCCCCGCGAGATTGCTCCACTGTTCAAAGATTGCGTAAAGATGGATAATGTATATCTGCCAGAATGTTTCTGGGAAGTGCTAGCGGAGAGAGGAGAAGGCAATGAGTGATAATGAAGTTCAGATTTTTGATTTTGAAGCTAATAAAATTAGAACTGTCATGATCGATGGTAAGCCTTGGTTTATTGCTAAAGATATTGCCAGCATTCTTGATTATACAGATACACAGGCAATGACTAGGAGAATTGACGAAGAAGATGTTTCAACCTATACCGACAGGTCGTCGGGGCAGGGTAGAGAAATAAATATAGTAAATGAATCTGGATTATATGCTTCTATCTTGGGTAGCACTAAGCCGGATGCTAAGGTTTTTAAGAAGTGGATAACTGGTACCGTGCTTCCATCACTTCGTGAAAATGGCGGTTATATTGTAGGGCAAGAGAAAATGACTAGTGAGCAGATTCTTGCCCATGCTCTTATAGTTGCTAATAATGTAATTGAGAGTGAAAAGAAACTTCGCGCAAAGGCTGAGGGCGAAGTCAAAATGCTAGTTCACGATTTCAGCAAGGAGTACACGACTACCGAAATAGCGAAAGAGCTTCATCTTAGATCAGCGCGTGAGCTTAATGATAAATTGAGCGATATGAAGATACAGTTCAAACAGAATGGAACATGGGTACTTTACTCGGATTATTCCGGGGAGCATTATACCAGTATAAAGAATACCGTCCTCGATTCTGGAAAGGTTGTCTATGATAGACTATGGACTGGACTAGGGAGAAAGTTTATTCTAGGTCTATTCGGTGTCGAGGTTAAAGATAATGTCAATTGATACTATCATATCTCAAATAGAGGAAGAGATTAGCAGCGTAGAAAAGTACGAGTTTAGCGATAGGAATATAGAATACTGGAATGGTAAGATAAAAGGGCTTAGGAAGGCGCTAGAGATAGTCAAGGGAGGCTGTGATGGCAAAAGAAAAGAGCCTTAATCTGTATGAGAGGTTTTTGTGGCGCAATTTGTTTAAGCTCATGGAGCGAATGGGGTTTATCTACTCTGATTTTAAGACCGATAAAGATGATATGATCGAGGCCATTACTTTTAGTAAGAATAGTGAATACATTGATAAAGTGGGCGAGATTGAATGATTGAAGAATCACGGCTTGAGGCCCTAGGTATAATCTATATTAAGCAGGGTATGAGCAAGGAAGAGCGAGCCGAATGGGCAAAGACCTACAATGAGCATATAGACAAGATCATGGCAAATGAGGCTAAACATGTTCAAGAATATCTGTTCTAATTGTGAGAGTGGGCCGACTCAATGCTACTTTACGGAATATAATTTGACGGAATGCGAGCAATATAGGTCAAAGGCTGCCGCTTCGATTATGCGCGGTCTTGAGGAAGTAAAAGAGATGCGACATCCTAAATACGGGGAGTGGATAAGCGTTAAGGATAAAGTACCAGATGAAGGGAAATTGGTTTTGTGCGCTGGAAGTAAGGGGGGATATTTTTTAGGTGTTAACTATATATGTCCACAAATGAATGATTGCGTTAGTATATATATGGATGTAACTAATGCCAGAATAGGGCGGAATGCTACTTATTGGATGCCTTTGCCTGAACCGCCCAAGGAGTAGTAATTTATGGGTTGCTTTGATAATATCGAGATAGACGATAAATGGCTTCCTGATTCTTGCCATGGTAGGCACAATTGGCAGACGAAAGACCTCGATTGTGGATTGTCGGTTTACCATATTGATAGCAATGGGGTATTTGATTATCATTCTCTTTATACAGGAGAGTTATATTTTTATGACGGTATAGAGTTTGTGGCTAAAATAGAAGCCGGAATGCTAAAGAGTATAAAGTCTGTTACTGACGGTAACGAATGGAATAAGATAAACACCCACGTTCCCGAGTTTAATGTCGAGTTAGCTATAGAGTTATCGAAGTATGTACACGATTATTGTAATGATGCTCCGCATGACATAGGAGTAAATCTAGCTATCATAGCTAAGAGGTTTTACGATAATGTCTAATTGGCAAGACATAAAGGTATCCAAGCCTAAGCAAGATCAACCAGTTTGGTATTATTTTGACGTATTCAATAAGGTGTATGATGGGTTTTATAGCCTAGAAGATGTTAGCGATACATACGGCAAGCCAGATGGGGCATATTATTCAGATTGTTTTTATGGAAGGCATGGCTTTTTTGCGATGATGTTAAATATTGGCTTCCCCGTGAAGAGGGGCAAGGAAAACCTATATTTGAAATAAAAGGAGTTAATTATGTCAAAGGTAACTAAGGCCGTAGAAGAGAAGGTTGAACCATTTAACGAGTTAGCTTGTAATTGCGGCGCGATACTAGAATACATTGGTAGCAGTCAAGACGCAAAGCACGTTTACAAGACCTATAAGTGCCCGAAGTGCGGGAATAGTAAGGTTATAAGGGAGTAATTATAATATGTTTAGATGGCTATTTGAACCTTATGATGCGCAATATGAACCTAATTGGAGTTCGCAGGTTTATAATAGAATGTGGACTATTATTTGTATTTTCGTTAATCCATTATCATTAAGCGCATTTGGTATTTGTGCTTGCATATCTAAAAACAAGCTACTTTGTCTTTGCGGCGTGATTATCGCAATAGGATTAGTTATTTTTAATTTCATTCAATTAGGTATTTCAGAAAGACATTATTGGGATACTTCAAAGAAGCTTTATGACAAACTTAATGGCAATGTAAAGGAATAACGATATGAGCGCTAAAAAAGCAGGGTTTTACAAGACTAAGCCGTGCCAGATAGAAGCCTTTCTTTATGATGGGTTTAATGGTGAAACTATTAGGGGGTGGTCTAATGGTAAAGTTATTGATAGCCCTGTAGCGGAACCGACTAGCGATAATCCTACTGGGCGTTATGTACAGGTATATACTCTTGAGGGAGTTATGATCGGTATCGTAGGAGATTATATTATCAAGGGCATACGTGGTGAGTTTTATCCTTGCAAGCCTGATGTTTTTAATAAAAAGTATGAGCTAATAGGGAGCTAATTATGAGCGACGAAGTAAAAATTAGTCATATAAAAGATGATTTATTTAAGAAATATGGTTTTGTTTTCAATGATGATGATACTATAAGCAACGACTCATGGTGTACCGGATTAGATATTTATATTGGTAAATATGACAATGAAGAATATAAACTTATTTCTATTTTCCATGAAATAGGTCATTACGTCATTGGGTGGGATTTTATAGTAAAATGGGATTTTAATACCTTAATAAAGGAAATAGAATGTTGGAATAAGGGTATAGAAATTGCCAGAGATAATGGAATATTTTTTTCCGACAATGCAATAGCATGGGGATATGAAAAGGCCATCGGGTATTGTGGTCACGATGAAAGGGAATGTGTAGATTGGAATAATAAATACGGTAAGAAAATAACGATAAGGGGACAATAAGATGGGTAGTGAAGTAAAAACAGAAGAGAATGAAGATGGGCTAGAAGGCCCTAAATTGAACGATAGACAGCTCGCTTTCTGTAGGGAGTATGTAATTGACTTTAATTCAAAACAAGCTGCTATAAGAGCGGGATATAGCGATAACCCCGATTCCGCGTGCGTACAAGGGTCGTTACTTTTAAGCTATCCTAAGGTAAGGGCCGAAATTGATCGTATTCTGGTAGCTCGTGAGGATGCTCAAAAGGAAGAGATACGGGCGAGGGTGCTAGATGAGCTAGCCAAGATTGCCATGGATGATATTAAGGGAAGTGACGTTTTAAGGGACAAGGAAGGGAATGCGATAGGTGTAAATAGGAAAGATAGGATAAAGGCGCTAGAGCTTCTGGGAAAGTATTCAGCCTTGTTTATTGATAAGGTTGAACTAGCTGGAAGTGTAGGGGCTACTCCAATGGTAGATGCTACTAAATTGAGCGCAACTACTAAGGCGGAACTGGCACAAGCATATGCAGAATCTCTTGACAGAAAATGAACCAACTATAACTAATGCAGACTTGGCGGAGATAGCACGAAATGACTTCTATTCATTTTGTGTTATGCTTAAGCCACGCTTTTACCTTCCGCATCGTACCCATCTATATACTCTATGCCATACATTACAAGATTTTGCAGAGGACAAGATACTAGATAAAGATGGGCAACCGATACAGAAGCTAATGATAAATTTGGCTCCCCGTCACGGAAAAACTTTAACAGTTGATATGTTCTCTCAATGGCTTTTTGGACATGACCCTCGAACTAGTATAATCCGAGCTTGCTACAATGAGACTCTTTCGGGCCGCTCTGCAAAGACCGTTCGCGATGGTATCCAGGAGATAAAGGCCGATTCTGGAAGAATAGTTTATAGCGACATATTCCCTAACACAAAGATAAAGTACGGCGATGCTAGTTACCAGATGTGGTCGCTCGAGGGCTCGCCATTTTCATTCCTGGCTACTTCGCCGACTGGAACGATGACCGGGGTTGGCTGTAAGTGGGGAATTATTGACGACTTGGTGAGAGACGCGAAAGAAGCTTACAATGATAGGATACTAGAGGAGCATTGGGACTTTTACAATAATACTTACTCTAGCAGACTTGAGACGGGAGCGAAAGAACTAGTTGTTATGACTAGGTGGAATGTAAACGATCTTTGTGGGAAGCTAATTAACTCTGCCCCTGACGATTGGCATGTAATAAAAATGCCAGCTTGTAAAGATGGTAAGATGCTTTGCGAGGACATACTTGACTACAAGACTTACATGAAAAGAAAGAACTCCCCAGGAACCGACCCGATCATATTTTCATCCAACTATGACCAAGAGCCGATGGAAGCCAAAGATAAACTATATGGCGAGTTCAAGACATATCACGATAGGCAAGAGAAGTATGATAGAATCGAGGCGTACATTGATACGGCGGATGAGGGGAAGGATTATCTAGCTGCTATTGTGGTAGGGGCCCATCATGGAGTTCTAGACGTTCTGGATGTTCTTTTTACTCAAGACCCCATGGAAATAACAGAGCCACAAACGGCAAAAATGCTAACAGATAATAATACAACGAAAGTCTATGTGGAATCAAATTCGGGTGGTCGTAGCTTCGCTAGGGCTATCGAACGGATAATGAGAGAGAACGGGAACCCTCATACATACGTTGAATGGTTTACACAAACCGCTAACAAAATGTCTAGGATTTTAACCAATTCCGCGAATGTTACTAATTGTTTGATATGGCCCGAAGGATGGAAGGATAGATGGCCTCAAGTTTATGCAGAGTTTAGGAATGCGAGCAGAACTAGGAAGATGCTTCACGATGATATTTTCGACGCGGCAACTGGGCTATGCGAGAAGTGTCTAGTTAACAAGTTCGAGGTATGGTAATATCTCCCTATTAATCTATTTACTAATTAGTATAGTTTATATATATTATATGTGTCCCGTATGGGGCGCATTTTTATTAGTAGGTGGTATAACATGGAACTGAAAAGGGCACTAGAACTACAGACAGAGTATCGTGGGGTAGCTGGGGTTATCCATTGTAATGATAATTTTATATGTCTTAATGATCTTAATTCATTCTTCCCGGGGAAAAGGCTAGATAACTGGATGCGTCTTGAGTCTGCAAAAGAGATAATTGAAGCTGTATCTGAATACCTCGGATGTGAGGTAATAAAAAAGACCAGGGGAAGGAATGGTGGTACATTCGCGCACGAACTTATTGCTATGGACTTTGCGGCATGGCTATCGGTAGAGTTCAAAATAAAAGTATACCAGGCCTATATAAATGGCACTCAACGAAAACAAGACTGGAATCTAAAGCGTATCCTCGCGGCCAATGGATACAAGGTCTTGTGCGATGCTGTCAACGATGCGCATGATCCTGCTATGGGCTATCACTTCTCGAATGAGGCTCTAATGATTAATGAAATAGTATTTGGAGTTAGGGAAGGAACCGCCAGGGATAATGCTACGGAAGAGCAACTAGATGCGGTGACGATGCTGGAGAGTGATAACTCAACTATGATAAAGCTAGGAATGGATTATCAAACTAGGAAGATAAAGTTGGGAGAAATGTATAAGAATATGGCAACTAAAAAGATCATAGCAACTACAAATAAAAGTATAGGTGATATATGAAGTATACCGGCTTCAATGCTTTTGACATTATTAGCGATATGAAGAAAGGAGGCTTAGTATTAGCTCAATGCGACGGGATAGATACTATACGCTTTTCTAATTTGTGCGGTTGTGTTCATAGCACGAATATAGAGGTACATACTGGCGACAATGAACCGTCAAGACTGGCAATGTGCAAACTTGGGTGCAATCCTACGATTGATTGCGGCAAGAAGAAAAGACGGCCCAAGCCCGATAAATATGAGCCAGACCTTACAGAGGGAAGTTAATTTTTGATATATCAAGGATGACGGACACCTTGCAAAAACGGCTATCAAGGCTTTGCGTATTGTGCCATCCTGGTAAAAACAATACGCATTTTTATTTGTTATCCTACTTGACTTGATTCTATTTTGTGCCTATGCTATGGGTAAGTTTTAAGGATAGGAGGCTTTAATGACAGAAGTAGAGACCGCTAGGAAGATTTTGGAGCAAGGACATTGCAATGAAGTTCATTGCGAAATGTGTAATGGTAATGATCATTGCCCGGCTTGTCGCGATAGAGAGTGCCTTGCCAGAAGACTTAATAAAATGGCTCCTTCTCTTTCGGGCGGTGTCCTTGATTCAAAGGGCCGTAAGTTTTTCGAGGATTTTCTGAAATCAAAGGAGGCTAAGGGAATGGACAAAGAAGAGGCAATCAAGAGGCTCGATGCGCTGGAAGGAGAGGCCGCGAAACTTAGGGAGATCATAGAGCGAGGGGATGGTCTTGTATATGATGATAACAAGATTTATGTAGCTATTATTGAAAAACAGCCCTATCTTTTGTGCGGGAAAGACATAGACGACTATTTTGGTTGGCATAACTTTAGTGAAAAGAATGCCACAGAAAGGACATTGGGAAGCTCTTGCGATACCGGGCAGGGAGCTCTCGATGATATAGAGGTTGATAGTACAGATATTCACGTCTTCGACAATCCCAAAGACGGTATCAAGTTTTTCTATGACCAGTACATGAAAGCCCATTGATAGACATTGGCCCTCATTGCGAGGGCCTTTTAATTCAAGGAGGTAATCATGGATGAGACAAAGGCTAGAGAGATAATAGGCAATGATTGGATAGATGGGAATAACGCTATTCATAATTGCTGGGAGCCCGGATGGGATGGGTTTTACCCGCATCACAATGTGAGATATACCGCCGACGAGCTGGAAGCTATTGCGTGGTGGATGACGAATAAAGGAGGGAATAAATGAATCAGAGGTACAGAGACTTAGCGGCAACTTTTCCTGAACTTGCTAGTGATGAGTTTGGGAATCATAGATGCAATGACGTTGACGAAGAGACCTGGAATGGATGGACTAAGGCACAACGGAAAAGGTTTGTTAAGGCATAAGTATAGTATAATGGTGCGCTAACTAGGAGGATTGCATGGAAGATTATAATATAAAAGTTACCCATATCGGTAATAAATACGACGCTAGGCTTTTTAGAGGAACAGGGCTTAGGGATGAAATGGCCTGCGAAGAGAAGCAGGATATAGGATGGATATGCCGCGAGATGCTAAGGTGGGCAAGCAGGACGGGCTCGGGTTCTAAGCTCGCGGAGTCGGCCAGGTCAAGACAGACTGGCAAGCCTAAAGGGAAAGTATTTTATATAGGGGCTTAAGTAGTCTAAAAATCTTTTCTTTTTCTCTTGACACAATCATACAATGCGAGATATACTTAGGGTATCAAGTTTGCACGGGCTTGATCGGGAGTCGAAAGGCATAGATCGGCAAGTCGCCGGATAACGTAACCGGCTAATCAGAGCATCAGGGGAGGGGTAATCTATGAAAGACAATAAGCTAGAAGTAGGCGACGAACTGTACTATATTGGCGGTATGGATTCGGCAATGTGTTATGCTGGAAAGATTGATAGGGTAACTAAAACTCTAGCATTCATAGGCGATGAAAAATATCGGATAGAAATGCATAAAACTTTCAGCAAGGAACTTGGCACAGATAAGCCGGGATATGATGGTTATAGTTCGCATTTGTACTATTTGTTGACAGACGATAAAAGGGTGTAACTAAAAAATAGCCAAGCAAGGCGGAAGCTAGAAAAATCATTTACTGATTATTTTGATGACAGGGTTTCTAAAGTTGTCCATCGCTTGACTGATTCACAGCTATCGCGTATAGTAGAGATACCAAAGGAGGAATCATGAGTCTTAATATTATGGATACGGTTATAGTTTTTAATCGTGAAGATAATATAGTAGACATGGGCAATTTTTACTATATATACAAACTTCTAACAAAAGCCGAATGTGATTTGTTTAGTGTTACCGATGGACATGCATTTAGAATAACACTGCCAAAGGAGGACTCCAATGCCGAGTGAGAAGCGTGACAAGGAATAGAGTGAACAAAATAAAGGATGATGTATGAAAAGTGCTGGAGATCTCATTTGGTTTGTTGGTCAATACGTTCCACGTGGATGGCGATTTAATATTTCTAATGTCGCATTTGTTCCTAATTGGATTTATAACGAATACGACAATCTTTCTAATGGTATGTATAACAAAGAGCCCAAGTGGTACGAGCGAGAAGCCATAGAAGCCTATTTCGGTAGGGTTGCAAATGCGCCTTGAAAAGATTTATTCCCGTTTATCCGATGAGATACGCGAGTCGGTGGACGGGACAAAACGCTATTATGTTATAGCCGCAACGCTAGACAAACATAACAATATAATAGCGACCGCACAAAATAGCTACGTAAAGACGCATCCGATGGAGAAGCGGTTAGCGATAAAAGCGGGTAGACCGTGCCGAGAATATCTTCATGCTGAAATCGGAGCGCTAGTCAAAAGTTGCACTAAGGCAGAGTCAATCATGGTAGTTAGGTCTACTCGACGTGGCTTGACAAAATGCGCGAAGCCATGCGATATTTGTATGATGGCGTTGAAGGAAGCGGGAGTGAAGAGGATATATTTTAGCGACGATAGCGGAACATTAAAAGAGGAAGAAGTATAATGTCCGATCAAATATTTTTTACAAAAGAAGAAGTAGAGAAAATAAAGGAAGCTTTGCAAATTAATAGGGATGATTTATCGGGGGAGAGGCATATGTCACTTACTGGTGAATTACAGTATACGACGGAAGCTCTAACCCTTATCAGCTCTCCGCGCCCTATATCTAAAAATGTACTTTCAATGTCAATGCTTTGTGAAATATGTGATACAAGTGACAGAATGGAGAATGATAACAATAATTGGGGCCGTTCTAATTTTGTGCTAGCTTTTAGAGCAATTGCTAATAAATATGGATTTGACGTAGAAGACTAGGAGGTACTATGTATAAACTAAAATCAGCGGATGATTTTTTTATTGAAATCGAAAATAAAATGAATGTTAAAGGAGGATATGATAGAGATAAACTAGAGGGTATGATTATAGCTAGGGATGTTGCAATTATAGAAAAGTGTAAAGAGGCAATAGTAAAAGCGGAGGCGCATAGTAAAAAGATGCAGCTTGCTAGTGCTGATGCGATATCCGCTCTTGATTCCGTACTTGCCGAAATAGAGGAGAAGTAAATGAACTATACTCAATCCGACGTAGACAAGATACTAGATGCAAGCGAGAAGGCGACTGAGGGGCCATGGGATTTTCGTCAATGTGCGGGACTTGACATGAATAGGCACGAAAAAATGGCCATTTGTTGTGGCCCTTCGCTTGATGAGGATCGGATAGCTAGTATTCCTGAAAAGGCTATAGCCCGCTGCGGAGTTAGTACTGCCTGTTACAATGGTGTACTTATCGCCGGTGCCCCGATTCTCGCTAAAGAGGTAATACGACTACGTAATGAGGTTGAGAAATTGCATCTTGATCTTGTATATCAGCGTCGTGAGTTTATGGGCGATATTATCGATAGGACATTGTAAGGAGTGAACAGAAATGAATAATGTAACTGTGCTTTATTTTAAGGCCCCGTGGTGTAGCGTTTGCGCTGGCATGGCTCCGCATATCATCGCCCTTTGTAAGGATATGAACGTCTCGCTCCGATTTGTTGATATTTCTAAGCCCGGCCCAGACGGCGAGGACATGGGCGTACAGTATAATATCTGTGGCCTCCCTACTGTGGTAGTGTTGCACGATGGGCAAGAAGTGGGGCGTATCGATAGCGGGGTGACAAAACAGGAAGTCATTGATCTAATTAAGGTGGCAAGGGAGGATTAGTGTGTTTTTATTTAGGCCTACATTTAACTGGTTCGATCTTATTGTGATATCTGTGTTAATGCAACTCCATTTTTCTGGTATGGCAAAATACTCTGATTGGTGGTTTGGGGTTATCCTGCTTGGGGGCGCGATTATTAGTGCGTTATTCCAAAAAATGAGGGAACGCAACAATTTTTTGGGGGAGGACTAGTTGAAACTAAAGGATAGTATTAATGCTCAAGTTTTATCTGCTACTGGATTTGATGTTCCTCAACTCGCGGGTAAAGAGGACATGAGCAAACAGGAAATACTCGAAGCCCTTAGGTGGCAAAAGAGATGGTTTGAAGATTTTGCCCAGGATTGCAATAATCAAATTGATAATATTATAAAGAATAATTTTACACTAGATGAAAGGCTGGAGGATTAGTTATCTTGGATATTGAGGAACGGAATGCAATTATTGAGGTCGAGTATGGCAAGGGGAATACACTTGCGAGCATCGGTATGCAGTTTAGTATTACCCGCGAGCGCGTTAGGCAGATACTCAAGAAGCGTGGCGTAGACCCACAGGCTGGCGGGATTGCACTAGTTAGGAGAATCACGCCGCCCAAGGTTTACGTATCAAAAAAAAAGGTCTATCCGGCTGGTTATCATTTTTGTCACAAGTGCGGCCTACTTGACAAAGACGAGAACTTCTATCAGAATCGTTCACAGGGTCGCGTGACTTTTATACATAAGCCGTGTAGGCAAAAGTACATGCAAGAAAGAGCAAGGAGGGTAAAATGACCGACATTGAATTGAAGATCCGTGAACAGAAAAACAAGTGCGAGGAAAATCAAATGGAGTTTTCGATATTGCATGATGAGAGAAAGAAAGCGGAGGGCGAGGAATCCCATATTGAAATACAATCATGTACGGGAATTATCGGTGATAGGGCTGAAACTATTATAACTCTTGTTTCTGATAGTTGTATACCATATTCCAAAGTAAATGAATGGGTTAACTATCTTAATGGAAATCAGGTAGGGCCTAATTGGGACGATAAAGGTTGTCTTGATTTGGCTTGCCGTGATTACGATGGGAAGTGGCACTATGCTGCTAGCAAGGAGGCATTGGCTAACTTTAATATGTCCACTCTTGTCCATCGAGAGCCAGATAGTTATGTCGATTGGGACAAGATACCAGATAACTACAATTGGGTAGCAATTGACAAAGATGGCAAAGTGTGGGCATATCGGGAATGCCCAGAACTTGAAACGTATTCATATACTAGCCGATATATTTGTGTCTCCGATTCTTTCATACGGGTTTATTTGGAAAATGTTAACAATCTACCCGCATGGGACAAGAGCCTAATTCATAGGCCCGGAATTAAGGAGTAAATATGGAAGAGCTAAAACCATGTTCATGCTGTGGCAACAAAGAAATAAAACTAGAGTATAATAGTGGAATTGGGTATCGTGTTAAATGCCATAAGTGCGGATTGGGACTAGTTGAAACCGACTGGACAAGAGAATACGCAATTGAAGCATGGAATAAAAGGGCCTAGATGTTTTCCCGTTGCCTAGTTTGTGGCCGTAAACTTAAAGACCCGGAATCAATTGCAAGGGGAACCGGGCCAATTTGTGAAAACATATTGCATCCGTGTATACACAAGTCTAGGCATATAGTTGCAACTGTAAAGGAAATGGAACAGGAAGATGAAAGCCAATTGGAACTATTCGAGGAGGGGAAATGATAGTAGCATCCGCAATAAAGCTAGTCGATGGTAGCGTCTTTGTGGGCAAGCGGCACGGTGATTGCTTTGCTAATATCATCTCAATAAATAAAAAGATGGGCGTTGACTATGAACCGGCTAGGCGACTTCATTTTAATTGTGAACAGGGATTCATAAATGACAAGCTTCAATTTCTTAACCGCGAACAGGCATACTATGAAGCGCTCGCTTGCAGGCAATGCGAGAAGCAAGAATATAAACCATGCGAACTAGTGGGGCTTGAAATAAATGTAGACAACTGGAAACCACAATTAGCTAGCGAGGATTTGTGGTAAAACTTTTACTTAGTAAGGCATAAAATGATTTTAGCATCTAGAGCAATGGACGCGGAAATAAAGAAATATATGTTTATAGTTTATCGGCTAACAAATAAGTATAGCCATGGCCTAAGTTATGACGAAATGGATGATCTTAAAATAGATTGCATGATGGGGCTGTATCATGCTATTTGCGACTTCGATGAGAGCAAGGGATACACGTTGCAAGCGCTTGCGACTAAGTATATTAGGGGAGAGATTTCAAACTACTTCAGCGGTAGGCGAACTATAATTTTCAGGCAGAACTATAATGGTCTTGACTATAAGCAGGAAGAGGAGATAGAAGGCGCTTCCGAGTGGTCTAGTGATTATTATCTCACAATTGATATAATGCTATCTAAGGGTATAATCAACCCCGATGAATGTGCGATCATCCGAAAACTGGCGAGCGGTTATACCTATTCCGAGATAGGAAAGCAGCGCGGGGTAACAAGGCAAAGGATAGGAACCAAAGTAAACAGAATCAAAGAAAAAATATCTAAGCAAACCAGGTGAAGGCCGATAATAAAACTGGAGGCTAAAATGAAACTACCAGTTTGTATCGCTAATTTTTTCTATGGCTTTGTGACCGGGCTTGCGTTGCTCGCTTTATGGGTCGTAATGAGACTTTTGCAGGGAGCTAGATTTTAGTATGCTTTATTTTGTTAGCGATGTTGTAAGATCGGCAACGTAGTTATAAAAAGACGACTACTTTAATAATGTCCCATGGCGAGTATATGGAGTACATATTACTACACAAAAGTAAAGTAAAAAAATAATTTGAGTTTATGTTCGATTTTTGTTGACAGACTTTCCGAGATGGTGTATAACTAAATCATCGAATGGAGAGGAACATGACGCATTCTGAAATAGCAAAGCATATCAGAGAGCAGATACGTAAATATAGAATTGAAGCTCAGGTACATATTAATGTATTATGTGATAAACAGTGTATATTTGTTAATACTAGATATGCAAATGCTCATTTTAGTGACGAAGAATCTATCGCAATAAAAAAAATAGCTAGGGAAAATAATTTAACAGATATTAACGGAAATGAAATTAGTATGGACGCTTGTAATAATAACCGTTTTTTGTTTATTTATAATAATTGATTATTGCCTATTGACACTTGTCAATAATCTGTGCTATACTTGTTTTATCAAGTAAGGGAGGAACGATATGAATGTTAGGCGGACTGGTTGGCAGATTGAAAACTTGGCGCAAAAGTTGCACCTTTGTTTTGACTTCGATATTGCCTCCACTGGCTCGCGCTATTATAGATTTGTTCAGAATAGCGAAGACTCTTTTACTGTTCGCGTTTCCGATCATGGGCAGGTTTATGGCAATCCCAAGTTTTCTATCGATTCGACTGGCGATGACACTTATAAATCGGTAAAACAATATCTTATCGATCTTGCGAAACGGGAATGCGAATGGGAGAAGGAAAATAACTAGTTTTTTACATTTTATCATTGACAGCTTAAAATAAACTTGCTATACTTGTTTTATCAGTTAGGGGGGAACGTATATGAAAGCTAGCGAGATTTACAAGATGATAAAAGAAGGCAAGAAGGTTGAGGTATGTGCTATTTCGGCTCCCCTGCAAATAGTTAGGTATGAAGTTAATGGCGAGAAGGTGCGTTTCGACGTTGGCGAGAAGTTAATAGAGAATTGCCCTAGCGGAGTTATCAATAAGCCCAATATTAATATGTATACCACGGTTTGGGCTTGCACGTATAATTAAGACTAATTTAGTTTACGATTTTCTATTGACAAGTTTAGTCTATGTGATATAATGACAGTATCAAGAGCGAGAGAAGGAAGGCAAGTATGCAGATGTACAACGGAATAAAGATCATGAGGCCGATCATTGAAGGGGATACTCCCTACACGAAAGAGATGCTAGAGGCCGTTGATACTGCCGCCCAGTCTCTTAGGGATAGAGGTTTTACACCTAATAGGGCATTGGGAGATCGAATCGCTGTTACTGTCTACGCGCTCGAATCGGATGGGCGAGATTGTGGTGAGCCTTACTCTGCATGGGTTAGCATGAAAGATACAAAGACGGTACGCGGAGGAAAGTAAAGTCGCCCTGAAGAGTCTCTGAAAATTGTGAGACGAAACTAGCGCCGACCTGAAAACAGGAAGCGCTAGTCGGCGATAAGCCAGGAGGCAATTATGTGCAATCGTTATGATGCGAAGATGGCGAGGGCGATTATTGCGGAGGCCGGAATCAGAGCTAGCGGGAAGATGACCACGGTTCCCATGTTCGATGAGTCGCAAGATTTCGATAAGATTTTGGACCGGGGCTATAGACACGCGGGCAAGAAGCGTGATAGAGTGTGGGCATAAGGAGAGAGCCATGGAAGAGCTTGAGGCCCTGAAAGAAGTCCAGCACAATCTGTGTGATATGGCCGAAATGTATTATAGGCTTATCGACAATGATGAGGCACAAAATAGCGGACTATCTATGATAGATTTGAGCATGGCCTGTACGCGAGTCGAGTGGGCCTATCGGCTTGGGAAGATCATCGATAAACTTGAGGAGGCTGGATTTGAGCCCGGTTGATTTTCTTCTACCGATCATGCTTGTAATAGTTCTAATTGGTTGCATGTGGCAAAAGGAACATGATCGGAAATATCACGGAAGGTACTTGAGGAAGTATCACAAGAGCAATAGGAAGTAATTCAATAGGAGGTAGCGCAACTGGCAGAGCATGGGATTTTGAATCCCAATGTTGCGGGTTCAAGCCCCGCTCTCCTAAGATCTCCTCTCGTATGAGAGGGCATATCGCGGGCATGGCCGCAAAAGGAAGGCATCCCCCTTGCCGCTCGTGTACGGATATATGCACGACAAACCGGGGTCTATGCAATCGCCGGGGCTAGCTTCGGTTCTTTAGCGAACACCTAGTATGTAATTCCTACCGCTCCCGCGTGGAGCGGAACCGGGCTTGTAGCTCAATTGGTAGAGCGCGACCTTTGCAAGGTTGAGGTAGCCGGTTCGATTCCGGCCAAGTCCATAATTCATTTTAAGGAGGGTTATATGGCTAATGTACTTTCTATTATTGTGGCGGGGCTCTTGGGTATGGTGACTTCTGCTGTAGGATGGGGATGGATTAATAATGGCGGTATCGACTGGAAGGGGCAGCGTTGAATCTTATCCTTGTTTTGCTCGAGACTGCCATATTCCATGCGGCTTTCGATAAAGATTAAGGAGTTTTATATGATCGTAGTTGTTATCATCATTGCGGTGGCCTTCTCTATTTTTTGTGTATGCGATTATATGAGCAAGTTTCACCCTGAAGCGTGGAAGGCGTGGGTGAAGCGAAATATTGTAGACGAAGACCCATACGATCATGAAGATCATTCGATAGGGCGCTATTGACAATAAGACCGCACTATGCTAGTATATCGGCATGGAGGAAACATGGTACGGTATGTGTCTCGTAACGGGACAATCCTAGAGCAACAAAAAGGTTCACAATGGGTAAAGCTCTATTTCCCCGATGGGCGATCAAAGAAAGTGATAGGGCAACTGACGAAAGATAGCGTTGAAGCGATTGTAGTTTATTCGGCCCAACCGATAGAGCAAGTAAGGAGAACTAAATGACCGTTGACATTATTTACCGTGGCCTTGAGTTTACTGTCAAGGGCACCTATCATGGGGAAGAGCGGGCCGTTATGTATTATAGTGACAGAAGCGGCTATCCAGGTGCCCCTGCCGAGTTTGAAATAGAGTCGGTAAAGATGGAAGACATTGAAATGATCGATTTTCTCGATGAGCTTTATGAGGTACGGTATGGGGCAAAGGGGAGCGATGATTCCTATACTTCAGCCCTCGATGAGATCGAGTCTCTTTGCATCGAGCAAGCCGGGGAAGCCGAGGATTATAGCCGAGAGGAGGATGATATATGAGAGATATTAAGGCAATCCGTGGAGATATGTTCGCCTATGGTGTACCATTCGAGCTTTTGGAAGAGTATACCGATGCAATACTCTCGAATGAGCGCGGGGTTGAAGAGACTTGCCTCGATTGTATCCATGTTAATGAAGGATGCGAGGATGACCCTGAGCAGGAATGCAAAGGCTTCTCGCCTATTCAGTTCGATCTTGGAGGTAAAGAGAGATGACCCGTCAAGAAAAGCTAGACAAGGCTATTGAACTTTGGCACAATTGCGAGCATCGAGTAGAGGAAACTTCTTTCGCTCATCACCTTGCGCTTGAAGATTTGCACAATGCGCAAAAGGCCTTGAAGGATACCCAGGGCAATGCTACAGACGACCCTATAAATAAGGAGTAAGTCATGACATTAGAGCTTGAGTTTGGGCATGCCCTTTGCTATTGCACTACTTTTATAGTCAACGGCATTGATGCCAGTAGCGATGATTTCGGGGAACAGGGAGATATAGACCCTAGTTCTGCTGAACCGTATGGATGTGGTGATATGCATTTTACACCTAATAAAAAACCAAAACAAGAATTGCTTGATAAGTATGGAATCAATCTAATCGAGTATGAAGAGATTTGCGATAAGCTAGAAGAAGGGCTTTCGTTTGGCTGTTGCGGTTGGTGTGTTTAATTTGATAGGTGGTATCGCTATGGCTATCATGGCGGTACTACTTTTTATCGTGGCGATAATCGAGTCAATAAAATAGGAGTATCAAAAGTGAAAAAATTTGTATTTATTCTAACTGTTATCTTTTTTGCAATGGTAGGCACCTCGTCAACTTTGTATAAGCCGCCTAGCGCGCCATCGCCTATGTCAATCCGCGACCCTTGCGTTAACTGGTCGATATACGAAATGGCGCAAGAGGCTACAGGAGTACCCGCTTCAATTATCCGGGGCATAGCGTGGGCCGAGAGTAAGGAGCGCGACGGAATAAAGCACCATGACCCGTTAGACAAAGAGCGTTTTGGAATCCGTGAAAGCTATCATGCCGAGCGTGCTAAAAAGTATGGAAGCTATGATTATAAAAATCCCCACGATACTGCTTATCTAACCGCCCGCATTTTTGTTGATAACTATAACAGATTGAAGTCAATTGACGCCGCGATAGCCGCTCATAATCAGGGCGTTAATGGCGTTAGGAAATACGGGATTGATTATAGCTATGTCAATCGAGTTAAAGAGGGAATGAATAGGTAGGAGGTTGTATGGATTATTCTGAGCGTGCTAAGGTTTTGTTAAAAGCCATGGTAGACATAATGGCAAAGCAAGAAAGGTCGCCTTATATTTATTCCGTTTTTGATCTTACTGCAATATGGGATGATATAGAATGTGATGGATATTGTCTATACGAAGAGGCTAAAGATTTGCTTGAATCATGGGGCAAGTAGAATGGAAAAATGTAAATGGACTTGGAATAAAAGATCGGACGTTTATGACACTGATTGCGGGAATAGATGGGTATTGCAGGATACTAAAAACGCATTGAAAATAAATGAGTTGAATTATTGCGTTTTTTGTGGTAAGCCTATTGACGTTGATAAAGATAAATCGGTATAGTAAGGCAAGATCAAATAAGGAGGACAAATGAAGATTAGCAACTGTATGGGCAATCCAAGCGTCAAGGCCCAGTGTGAGAAGTGCGCGAGGCTTCCGCACAATCGCAACGATGAGGACGAGGCCGTGAAGTGGCTTGACTGGAAGAAAATGGCCGCGCCGTGTAAGGAGTTTGTGGAGGTGAAGAGTGAGTGAGGAGTGGGTAAAGATCAAACCGGGAAAGGTAGTACACGTTTCAAAAATTGTATATCTTTCCTGGTCTGGCGACAGTATCAATGTTGAGACTGAAAACGATTATGATTTTGTAGCGCATGGATTTGAAGGCCCGTTTATTGCAATTCTTGGGCCTAGACCGGATTAAAGATTCTAGCCCCGTATTTTGCTACGGGGTTTATGCCGTCTTAGCTCAATTGGTAGAGCGTGGGGAGTTGTAATCCCAAGGTTTTCGGTTCGAGCCCGAGAGACGGCTATACCCTACTTGTGCAATTGTTTTGATAATGTTATAACTGTTATGATATTCGGAGGAATAAAACTTGATAAGGAAGTAAGTGTATGGATTCTCGACAGATTGAAAACTATGTAAAAAGTCACAGCGCAATGATCGATAGAGCTGTATCTTCAATCCCTGTAAAATTGACACGAGAGGAAAGGGAGGACGCATCGCAGGAACTATATATTAAAATGATACATTGCCTTAGGAATTACAATCCCGCACGAAAAACGCCGGTAGACAACTACGTCGGTGTTTCTTTGTTTAGGTGGGCACAAAGGATAGGTAGTAGTTATTACAGAGGCTCGCGTGAGATTGAAAACTTTGCATCGTCGCTTGACGTTAACGTATATCACGATGGTGAGAGCGAGCGAGTGGCTAATATCATCGAGGATGAATCAACGCCATTCGATGAGTATATCGATAGCAAACTTTTGACAGAAGACCTTTTATCACAATTAAAGCCATTTACGCGGGCGGTGATTGTTTCGTGGTCGGAAGGTATGGGTCTATGGGCTATCTCTGAAAAGTACGGCTATAGTTTGAAGTGGGTATATACGACGCTAGAGAAGGGCCTTGCGCAAATGCGTAAAATGGTAGATACTAAGGAGTAGAGAATGGCACAGAAAGAAAACGTCTTTGCTACTGTGATAGCTAATATCATGTTAGGAATTATTGGCCTTATTTTAGTGGCTGGCCTAGGCGGAGTTGCGGCTATCGTAGTTCGATGGTTTGTATCAATTATGAGGGGAGGTTGATACGTGTGAGAAGGTAAGCTATCCAAGCCAACGAGAAGCTAACGCGGTGATAAACCAGTTCCATTCTTATCATCTAAAGGGCCATGTTGGTAAAAAGATTCCGTGCCGATCTTATAAATGCCCGGTTTGTGGACAGTGGCATTTAACTAGTGAGGCGGTATATCATAGTAAGGAGGAATAAATGAGCAAGAGAGCTAAGGAACTGGCGGAAGCCATCGAGGGCATTGCATCATATTGGGGCGATAATAAAAAAGACTCGTTGCAAAACGTTGCTTTTGTGATTGACGCCGAGTTGCGCAAGGAGCGCGAGCGATGTGCGGATAGGGCGCAGAAGGCGATAGCCTGCGATCTGTCTTTAGGACTCATTAAGCGGGAAGCTGTGAATGCGTTTTGCGCCGCCATACTCGCCGACATGGACGATGAGGAGGTAAAGTAAATGAGTGAACCTAGTTACGAGTATTGCCCCCGATGCGGCTCTCCGTGGAATCCATGGGCAGAAAAGAATGCCGATAAGTGTTGGGCTTGCGGATACGTTAAGCCGGTTAGCGGTGAAGCATCTAAGCCCGAGCCAATTCCCGATCATTGCGAAGATCACCCCCACTATGCGGCCAAGGCTGAGCCTAAGACTGATTGCCTTGTGTGTTGGGAAATGTACCGTGGCGCAATTGACCGGCATATTAAAAGTATAGGGGGATAAAATGTCTAGCAATTCATCCGAGCTACTTTCGATTGTGCGCGCCCATCTTGAGACTTGCGATGATGAGGCTCTAAAGATTGCGGGGAATGCGCTTTGTGATAGTTATGAAGAGATGGATAAGTCGATGGATATAGTCGAGAGAGCAATAAACAATATGAGAAGGGAAGGCAACTAAAGAATGAGCGATTATTGCAGAGTTATGGAGCCCGGGAATAAATGGTCTAACACGCCCGGATTTGTTTATATTAGTGGCCATTTCAAGGATGGCGGGACTAATCAGGGTACAAAGGCAAATACTAAAAAAGACAAGATCGATATAAACGGTAAGCCGATTTACGTTATCCACAAAGATGGCTCCATTGTTAGATACAGATACGAAAGAGATTGTGTTAAGCAAGAGCACACCGATTATGCAACAATTGAAAAGTACATTGATAAAAATTGGGACAAAAGGAATACGCGCGGTATACAGTTTAGGTCTACAAAGCCATTTTGATAATGTAGTACAATTTTTTGTCCTTTAGTGATATATAATATATAGAGGCCCATTAAGGAGATACTATGTCAATTGGATGGATATGCCCGAAATGCGGAAGAGTGAATAGCCCAGAGTTAGACCATTGCCCGTGTGGGCCTGTTGATATAGGGCCTTATAATGTTCAATGGGTTCCATATTGGCGTCCCCTTGTCGGTGATTATCCTCCATATGGGCAAACTACGTGTTCTAGCAATTATCATAATAAGTAAGGAGCCAATAAAATGGGCACAATGTCCGAGAATATGCTAAATCTTTTCAATCTGCAATATGCGCATGAGACTTACAACGCCCTCCGATACGACCAGAGGGCCAATTGGTGCGACTTTAACGGGTACAACGGATGCGCGGCCTTCTATCACCAAGAGGCCAACGGGGAACGCGAGCACGCCCAAAAGGTGCTAGAGTTTATCAATGATCGTAGCGCTATGGCCACTATCCAGCCGATCAATTTCGATGAGCCTAACAATTGGTTCGATCTTATTAACCTATTCGAGACTGCCCAGGCCGTTGAGTATGATACTACCCAGGCTCTTACGGCTATCTATATCGCGGCGCTTGCCGAAAACGATGTTATGGCTATGAACTGGGCTTCAAATATGATCGCAATTCAGCTTGACGAAGAGCGCGAATATTCTACCATTCTTGACAGGTATCGGAACTTCCCCGCGAGCCCCTCTCGCAATCACGACATTGACGTTTGGGTTCTGGAAACTTTTGTAAAGTAAGCAACCAATAGGCGGTCTATCTATAGGCCGCTTTATTATCTAGATATACTCCTGTCGTGAGACAGAAAGACGAGATTGCAATGGGACTATTTAGTAATATAATTAAAAGCAGAAATCAGCTAGGCGGGGGATGGGATACTGTTAATCAGGCCATTCAACGTGTTTGGAGCAAGCCTCCCCGCCGAGATACTTCCGACCTCCCCGAGCTATTTCATAAAAACCCTCGATTATCAGGAGTCGCCGCTATAGCGAGAGCGGTTGCTTCTACGCCGTATCAGGTCTTTAATAAAATTGACTATCGACAAAATGGGGACGCCGCAAAGCCCATATACGATCATGATGTTCTCGACCTTCTTGAAAATCCAATTACGCGCTACCCTGAAATGGATAGCTATTTCCTTTTCTACACCGTCGAAGCCCTTACTAAACTAGTCGGCGAATGTTTCCTTCTAAAGGTTCGCGACGAACATACAAACAAAGTAATTGAGCTAGACATTATTCCCCCGGCATGGGTGCAGATGACCCCGACCATGGGAAACCCTTATTATTTGGTATATCCATATGGTTCGACTTCCGCGAGAGCTTTAACTGTATCACCCGATGACATGATAGTTTTTCGCCGTCCCAACCTTTCAGACCCATACGGGCGCGGGCGCGGAGACAGCGAGCCTCTAGAGCAAGAGTTTATCGCCGATGAAAACATGGCCAATATGCAAAGTAATTTTGCATACAATGATGCAACTCCTCCTTATATTATAACTGCTCCAGGTATGCCCAAGGATGCGGCGGATGCTTTTAAGCAGTCGTGGCTTCAAAAACTAGGCGGGATGGGGCACAGACGCGAGCCCGGAATCCTTGGCTTTGATGCTAAAATACAAACGTTGGCAATGTCCCCGGTCGAATTGGACATGATAGAGTCACGAAAGTTTATCCGCGATATGTCCAGTGAACACTATCAGATTCCCCCGGAAATTTTAGGGAGAATAGAGAATAGCAATAGGGCCACGATAGATAGCGCCTTTTATCTTTATAATCGAAACGTCCTTTGTTACGAGTATGGATTCATTGAGCGCGCGATTACAAGGCAATTAGTTGCAACTGAATACGATAAGGGATTGGTCTTTAAGTTTGACCCCGATATTCCCGAGGACGAAGACAGAAAACTTAGCACTATGAATGCCGGTCTAGCCGGTGGAGTTGTACAGATTGACGAGTGGCGCAAGGCGTTCGATCTTCCCGAGCTTCCGAATAATAAAGGCAAGGTATTTCTTCGCACGTTCGCACAGTACGAAGTACCAGCCGATGGTAGAAGCGAGCCGGAAGAGATGCCACCTAGCAACCCAACTACTCCCGAGGGCAACCCTACGGGAGAAACTGAAGACAAGCCAACTGAAGACCCGAATATGGAAGCCCCTAAAGATGATACCGCTAAGGCCATTATTCGCATAGTGTCAAAGTCTGTCGTTGACTCTATCAATTGTGATAATCAAACTACAATTAAGATAGTATCAGATAAGGCGGGAAAGAAAGACGATTCTCGCCGTATTGCAATATGGAAAGCCTTTGATTCTAAGGCCACTTCAAAAGAGGCCGAGTTTATCCAAGCGGTCAAGCGATATTCGGCAAGCCAAAAGAAAAGGGTAATAGACGCTCTGGACTCTAAGAAGCTAGATACTGCAATCTCAAGCGGTGGGGCCTATGTTACTGAAATAGAATCGGCCCTGAAATCAGTGTTTAATGATAGTGCGAATAAGGCTTTGAAATCGGCATTGGCACCGGCATGGACTGATACTCTTGAAGCTGGAATAGATCATGCGCACGAAATGATAGGAGCTAATAAAAGTAAGGCAATAAAGGCCCCTAGAGTAGACCCTTCTTTTTCGGTTAAAAATAAACTTGTCAATGAATATATTGAGTCTGTCGGGTTGTTGAAGGCCGAAGGAATTAACGACACGACCAATGATAAGCTACGCAAGAAACTACAAGATGCTATCAGTGAAGGAATAAGCAATGGCGATAATCTAAACACAATTAAGAATAGCATACTTGATATTTGCGAGAATGTTTACGACGAAATGGATGCGGTCAGAGCAAAAATGATCGCTCGAACAGAAAGCGCCGGCGCCATGAATGCAGGAGGCCTAATGGGAGCGAGAGCGGACGGGATGACGCACAAGCAGTGGCTATCCCAGATCGACGAACGTACACGTGGTAGTGACCCAGATGACGAGTTCGATCATATAAATTGCGATGGCGAGACGGTAGAAATTGATGAGCCGTTCGTTATGACGGGACAGCCCATGCAATACCCATTAGACCCCGCCGGTGACGCTGGGAATTGTGTGAACTGTAGGTGTACTTGCCTGTGGTTGACGGATGATATGGCCGAAGATTAACCATTCCGGCGAATGTAGTACAATTTTTCGAGGTACAGTGATATATATATAGTAGAGGGTATTGAGTAGGAATGTCGAGAGATATACCGAAAAACCCTTATGAATTAGAATCAAACCACTGTCGTGAGACAAGAGGATTCACAATGGAACTAACTAAGAAAATCTATTCGACCGTTATCAAGCAAGAAGGCCCTGCCGATTCCCGCGATCTTACCTTCGTTATCTCAGACGAAAGCGAAGATAGGGACGGTGATATTATAGAAGTTCAGGGTTGGCAGACAGCAGAGTTTATGTATAACCCTGTTATGCTTTGTTTCCACGAATATGACAAACTTCCGATTGCTAAATTTACAAGTATCAATAAAGACCTTAGAAGTGTACCTCATAGGCTTCTTGCGGTAGCCCATTTCCCTACTATTAAAGAACTTTGCCCTAGTGGTGAAGTTAGCGAACATGCAAAGACTGTGGATACTATTTTTAATATGTATAAGCTCGGCGTACTTAACGCTGTTTCGGTGGGTTGCCAGTATTTAAAGTCTGAAATGAGACAGGACTATCCTGCTGGTACTCCAGACTATGCACGTGGTAAGCGTGTTACGCAATCGAACCTTATGGAAGTGTCGGCCGTGCCAGTCCCGGCGAACGCCCATGCTCTTGTCCAGCTTAGTTCCGCTCCTGGGATGGAAAAGGCCATTGTTGATTTTGTTACCAAGTCTTTTAACGAAACTAGCAAATCCGCTATCCCATTTAAGCACTATGCCCTCGCCGACGAAGATACCGAATGGGACGGCCCTAAGGTCATCGCTGATAGTGACATTGTCGATCTTGCCATAATCTGTGCCTATAAAGCGGACAAAGATGAAGCCGATCTTGTAAAGGGTGATTTCAAGCTCCCTCACCATCTCTCTAAATCCGATGGATATAAGACGGTCAAGGCTGGTGTCGTTGCGGCGGCTGGCGCAATTCTTGGCGCGCGCGGCGGGGTCAAACTGCCAGAGAAAGATATCGATGGCGTCAAGGCACATTTGAAGAAACATTATGCCGAATGGGATTTGACATGGCCCGAGGACAAGGCCGCTTGGGTTGAACAGGCTAAGGCGCTCGGAATTGAAGTCGAGACGAAGGAATCAAAGCCTATTGAGCAAAAGGCGGGTCGCAGGCTTTCCGCTGATACGCTTTCCAGGCTCGATGGTATCGCGGCTAAACTTGCCGACTTCGACAAGGTTATGGCCTCGATTGACGATGTTCAAAAGACACTATCTTCCGCAAGGGATGAGATGGTGCAATTGATACAATCTCTTAAAGATGGAGAAGCTACGGAAGAAACGGAGCCGGAAGTCGATGAGGGTAAATGTGGTGAGAAGGCCGATACGGCTACCATCATTAAAATAGTCGGTTGAAGAACAATCGGCGCGGTGTAAAATCAAATAGAACTAATTAGGAGAGAACAGAAAATGGCTGAACTTGAAATGACCGTTGAGAAACTGACTGCCGCCGTTACGGAGGGCGTCAAGAAAAGCATCGAGCCTATCCAGTCTCAGATTGACGAGATTAAAAAGGCTGGCGGTGGCGCAGAGAAAATTGCCGAGCTTGAGGGGCAGATTAAGTCGCTCCAAGAGACGGTTGACAAGAAGATTAGCTCCGCGTCTGCTCAGTGGGAAGCTCTTCGCGACATGGGGCAGACTAAGGCTAATGGTGACGTTGCTATCAATGCTCCTTCTATGGTTGCTAAGATTGCGGCAGCTGGCGCGTTTGCTCTTAAAGAGACTAACCAGATGCACCTTGTCGATAAGCAGCTTGCCTTCGACTATGCGAAGAAGATGTTCCCCGAGGACAAGGCTCTTCATGCGATTATGCAGAAGGATATGACGGCTAACGTGCCGTCTGCCGGTGGCTATGGTATTCCTCAGATTCTTCTTCCCGATTATATTGAGTATCTTTACAATAAGACGATTCTTGATAGGGCGGGCGCTCGCAAGTACCCGATGGTTAACGGTAGCATGAGGCTCGCTAGGGTCGATGCAACTAGTTCTTTCTCTTGGGGCGGAGAGACTCCCACTGGCAACGGCACACAGCCTACGCTTGGCGATATTACCCTCAATGCTAAGAAGGGCACGGCAATCGTTCCTCTTTCCAATTCTCTGCTTAGGCAGAATGCAATTGGTATTGATGGCCTGATTTCCAAAGACCTCCAGAGAATCGCGACCGTCGCAATTGATAACGCTCTTTTCTATGGTCTCGGCAATCAGTACCAGCCTCAGGGCCTTGAGAACATTTCTGGTATTCAGACTTCCGGCTCTTCCGGCTCTGCGACCGCTCTTACTCCCCAGTTCCCGATTGACATGATGGCTCTACTCGAGCAGGCTAACGTGCCGATGGAGAATGTCGCTTGGATTATGAACCCAGTTGCCAAGGGATGGCTCATGGGCAAGGCGTTCAGCTCCGGCCCCTTCGCTTGGGCGAACGAGATGAACATGACCAAGACCCTCAATGGTTATCCTTTCGTTTCCAGCGCGACGATTAAGAACAGCGGCGCTTCTCCCACCTGGGCGAATATCTGGCTCGCTGATTTCTCCGAACTTGTTTGGGGCGTGAGCTATGATATTTCGATTGACGTTTCCCGTGAGGGTTCCTACGTCAATTCCGCTGGTACCACGGTTTCTGCTTTCCAGAGGGACGAGACTCTCATCAGACTCATCACCGAGCAGGACTTCAATGTTCGTCACCCTGTGTCGTTCATCGAGGCTTTCGTTTCCAAGGGTAGCTGATAGAACTAACTAATAATAGGGCCGTCAATAACGGCGGCTCTATTTTACAAAAGACTAAAGGAGAATAAAGAAAATGATTACCTTCCTTCTTGATAGGATTAAGAGCGTGTACGGGCTTGCCTCGACTACGCTTACCGCAACGACCGAGACCTCTACCGCCGCAGTTGACCGGACTGGCTATGGCTCGGCTCTCGTAATTGTGAAGAATGGCGTTTCGTCCGGCAACGGGCTTACGCTCAAGCTCTACGATGGTGCTACGTCCTCGCCAGCGACTGCTGTCACTCTCAATGCCACTCCCGTGGTTATTGATACGACCGCAGTTGGCCAGACGGTGTATCAGGTGAGGCTTGATGGCTTCAATAAGTATTTCAAGGCGACCGTCACTCCTAGTACCGCTACGTCGGTGACTTTCGACGTTGACATTCTCCTTGGAGATGCCGCCGTTGACCCCGCCTCTGGCACCGCAGTTGTCCCCCTCGCTAAGGCGTAAACTGCAATGAGCGGAATGTGTTCTCTCGTTGACGTAAAAACGTGGCTCGGACTCACCGACACGACTCAAGATGCTAAAATACAGTTGTTTATTGACACTGTATCAGAGCAAATGAATACCTATTTGGGGTACCAAGCCAAGCGTTCAACCTATGCCAACGAGAGACACGAGATCAACAATAACCAATTAGTGTATCTCAATGCCGCGCCCATCCAGTCGGTGAGCGCGGTTACTATTGCGGGAGTGACAATTGCATTTGGAACGAATGATGACAATTATCAATATAATCCATGCGATGCAAAGGCAGGTAGATTGTACAGAGGAGTAGGTTGGTGCGGGAATTACTTTACGCGAAACATGACATATGACCCGGTGGGCGGGAAGCGCGATATAGTAGTTTCGTATGAGGCCGGATGGTATTTCCCCGATGATGTTCTTTATGTAAAAGGTTCGGACACTTCTTTGCCTTATGCCATTTCCTCGGCTTGTATGCAAGAGACAATTTCAAAATACAGACGCGCAACGGCAAGATCCGAGGGGCTTACTTCGTATAGCGAGGGCGGTATTTCTTGGGGATGGGGCAAGTCCAGTAACAGCCAACTGGCTGGATTATCTAGCGCTGGATTAACTGACGATACTTGCGCTGTGCTTAATGCATATCGCAGATGGGGTGCCGCATGATAAGCAACTATCCTTTTGAACAAGAGCTTAGACAAAAATCTGCTAGTGGCGATGCTGTTTTGACAACCGGATACGCAGATGATTATATTATAAGAGGATATGGTTTCAATGTTCAGAGAAGGCTTGCCGCTTTAGCTGCCGCTAGTGTAACAAAATTAGTTTTCGATACCACGGCAGTTACTTCCACTTCATTAGTATTTACCTTGCCACTCGTCTTTGCGGCCACTGGCGGGCCAGTACTTGTGCGAACATACAAAATCACAACGTACACAGGCGGAACCGCATGGGACTCGAATAAATTAAACTATCTTACAACTAATACAATCACTGCTTCGTCTGTTGTAAAGTATGGGATTACTTCTACCGATACACCAGGAACCGATCTTCGCGAATATGTCCTAGGCGCTACCGGTAATGAGCAACAGGTTAATAGATCGGGAGCGGCTAGCGCAACTTCTCCGATTATGCTTCAACCTGGGACTAAAATATGCGTTGAAATTACAAACAACTACGGTTCTGCTATCGATTTTGTAATGGGCCTCGTTTGGTATGAGCTTCCAGTTTCTAGCCCGGCCACCACTACTAGTTTGTATTCTGCTTCAAATACTGCATGGACTGCTATAACTTCCGCAGGGCAGAATGGAGTATGCTTCCTTGTAGATAGTGGACTCGTTTTAATCGATCATTCAACAACGGGAACGGGTGGATGCGCCGATAATAAGGCGATAAGACTTAACAAAATTGATTCATTCCAGAATAATCTTTTTTTGAGAGCTTCTAGCAACGCTGATATTTTTTATGTAAAGGCTATGAGCGCTCCTATTATGTCTCTAGCGGTTCAACTGAACTAGGAAGGCATTGGGTTAATCCCATTTATAAAATAGTTAAGAGTATTTCAAAATCATGTTTACCCGCCCGCTAGTTTCGTGGTGTCCAGTGCCTCCTCCTCGTCACGGAGCGAAACGGGCTTCTTTTAGAAGGATAGCAAAATGACAATAAGCACAATAAACAATGGCGAAACTCTTTCATCAGTTAGGTCTAAACTCAATGCGAACTTTTCTTCGTTGAATGGAAAAACTGAATTGGTATCAGCACCGGCTAGTGCCACCGCAAGCGGAGTAGTTGGGCAAGTCGCAATTGATACGACTTATATTTATATCTGCACAGCTACTAATACTTGGGTACGCGCGCCTCTAGCTTTTGTTGCCTGGAGCTAATTAAATGCTTAATTCGACCGTAGAGATATACATACAAAGTCCAGTTATAACCTCAGATGGTACACTTAAAAAAGTATGGCAGTATCAAGGATTCTGTGGCGGTGTATGGGACGATTCTCAAGTTTGGAATGATAATCTAATTTGGTATGATGGTGCAGATGTTGTAATGACGATGGACGTACAACCAAAGTCTCTAAGCGAGGCGCAACTAAAACAATGGGGAATTAGTACATTATCGCAAGATGCGAAAGCTGTTTATGATTTTATTGGTAGCCCGTATTTTGTAATAGGAAATCGAGCGCGAGTTGATTATGGGACAGTGTACGATATAAGGGCTCGAAATGAATGGCCATCGCATTTGGAGTATATACTAGTTCCGGTGGCAGGACAATAAAATGGACGTAAAGGATTTCCAAGATGAGATGCGCCGCCGTTCTGCGATGGTACATTCTAATTTAGGTAGATCGGTGACTAATGCCTGTTACCTAGTAGAGACCACTGCAAAGCGTGGGATGACCGATACCGAAACAGACCCAGAGAAAGCATATTCGAGGCAAGGCGGTAGGAAGACACATTATGCGTCACAAGAAGGCGCATATCCTGCGGTTGATACTGGAGCGCTTAGGCAATCAATCACGCATGACGTAGAGCAAGATGGTTCAACTGTAGTCGGAAGAGTTGGCACAAATCTAGTTTATGGTAGTTATCTCGAAACAGGTACTAGTAAAATGTCCCCACGACCATGGCTTAAACCTTCGGTAGAAGTTAACAGAGAGAAAATCCATTCGATGATAGTTAGCGCAATTCAGGGTCGGGAAGTTGAGATTAGTACGGATGGTGGAGAATCATAAATGTTTGACGTTGGCACATTCACACGCAATCTACTTATAAATGACTCGACACTAACAGCGCTAGTAAGCACCGATCAAATACTTTCTTCGTGGCCCGAGGCATTTACGGTATTTCCTACGGTAATTTTCGACGATTCACAAAAGGATGTTGAGTTTGTGGATAACTTGCCAGTCGGAAGTTATGCGGTTGTGAGTGTCGATATATTCATCAAGGATGATACACCTACGCCGATAGCAATGGCAATTTGTAATGCGTTTAAGAATGTCTTGTGGTCTTGTGAATACAATAATTTAGTCCCTGACCCCGACGCCTCAATACGCCATAGAAGCATGAGATTTAGTAGGCCGCTTGTAAATGGTGACATCTAGTACAATTTTTATGTCTTGAGTGATATATAATAAGTAGATAGTGGAAAGATTTCCATATCAATTATAAGGAAGGTTAAATTATGGCAGTTGTTAATTCTAGACCGGCAATAGGTATTTCTGGCGCTGTGTATTCAGTGCTCGATGAGTCCTCCGATGTTATCGGTGGGACTCCTTCGTATGGGACTGTGAAAAATCTTTTCCCCACCGCTAAACTCACCGTAAATCCCAACGGAACGGTAGCGACTGACTGGGGCGATGATGGCCCTTCGTTTATTGCGACGACAACTGGTAAATGGCAAGTGTCTCTTGAGGCTCAGGACGTTGATCCTGCTGCTTATGCAGAGATAACTGGGCAGTCTCGCGCTAACGGTATCACAATTGACGGTTCTCTCGACACCGCCCCTTATGTTGCATTCGGATATAAGCAGCTTCTTGCCGGGCATGATGGTAGTGGCAATGCGGTTTATAGATATGTCTGGCTGTTCAAGGGTAAGTTCTCTAAGTCTCAAGAGGGTGGCGAGACCAAGAAAGATACTCTCAACTATCAGCACATGACGCTCGCCGCAGAGTTCTCAAAACTCACTTCTAGCACGACGAATAACATTCGCTCTGTTATCCGTACCGATGCGACCGATGTTTCCGCCTCTATTGTCTCGGCTTGGTTTAATCAGCCTGTGATTTCAAACTCTGTCGACCTTGGAGCCTTCACCCTTACTTCTGGGGCTGGAGTTATTTCTACCAAGACCTTTACCCTCACCTTCGCTAAGGCGGGCGGCGGGACTACTACGGTTGCGGATGCGAGCGCGGCTAACGTCGCAATCGCGCTTGCTTCGACTGGTACGCTTATTCCCCTTACCTCGTTTACCCCAGGATCGGCTAGCACTACGCCGACTCTCGCGGTTGTTACTTCCTCGACTCTTACTGGAGTTCCGTACACGGTCTTTGTTACCGGACTTCTCCATGATGCTAACGGCGTGGCCGTTGTGCAGAAGGCGGTCACTGTTACCCCGGCGTAATTTGATTGCCGCTCCTGACGTTGTGTTAGGGGCGGCTTAGTTTGGCTGTTAATAGTTTCAAGGAGTGGAAGGCATGAGTGATAATGAGGTTGATAAGATTGCACCGCATGAGTATGTAATAAATCTCGGCGGTAAAGATCGAAAGATAAAGTACAGTTTTAGGGCATGGCAAGCTCTAGAGGAAAAGTATGATGGTTTCTTGAAAGTACGTGAGGCAATGACCGACCGACCTTTCAAGGAGCTTCCGTATATACTGCTTATTGGTATTGTTAAAGAACCTAGTGAAGACATTACCGAAGACATGGTTTCTAATTGGCTCGATGATCTCGATGGTATGAATGATATTGTGGAAGTCCTATCAGTTGTTAAGGATGCTATGAGCCAGTCTCTACCCAAAAGCGATGGAAAGAAAAACCCTCGGAAGGCCAAGCAGGAATAACGGGGTGGCCGTGGGCGTATTTGTTCACGGCCGCACAAACCGAGCTTGGCAAAAGTGAAGAATGGTTTTGGAATGTAACGCCTAGAATAATGACAACGATGCTCGATGAGAAAAAAAAGATTGACCTTGAAAAAATGAAATTGATTGCTTACTTGAATAATGGCGGGAAACTTGAAGATACTTCGGTAGATGATACAACGGTTCCTAGCGATTATGACCCCTTCGAGGATTTATGAGCGATACATACGAAATAAATGCAAAAATAACCGCAGACGACTCTGGATTCCAAGCCACTTTCGATAATCTCGAATCTGGCTTGAATGACTGGGGAATTAACCTAGACAAAATGTATGAAAAGGGGTCTAGTTTTTTCAAGGGATTCGGAATTGATATTGACCAGATGGCTTCAAAGTTTGGAACTACAGGCCCCATGCTCGCGGGGTCTGTCGGCATTATGGTCGCAGCATTCGAGGGATTGAAAAAAGTAATTTCCGAAACAACCGCAGATTTCGCCGAAGATGAGACAGCACAATTAAAGTTTAATGCTGCAATAGCCGCTAATGCTTCAATGGCAGAAGGAGCTAACGCTAGGCTAAATGATCTTGCAACTAGTTTCGGTTTGCTCACAGGAAACACTACCTCATCGGTGCAAAGTCAAATAGCAATGCTATCGGCCACTGGACGAACGGAAGATCAAATTAAAAAAATGATGACCGCAGCTCAGGGCCTTGCTGCGGCTACTGGTACAGATCTTAATACGGCATTGGCTCAATTAAATCAAACATTTTCAGGGAGCTCTGGGCGCATGGCTAAAATGACTCCAGAGTTGGCTGATCTTACTAAAGAACAATTGGAGCACGGAGAAGCTATCGATATAGTAAATAAGAAGTATGGACAATTTGCTGATACTCTTTCTGGGAGCACGGCTGTTTCTATCGCTAACCAGAAAAATCAAATAGGTGAATTAAGGTCTATTCTTGGTGAGTTTTTTGAGAGTGGAATAAAGCCGATACGAGACATAATAACTAAAATAATTGAATACCTTGTACAACACAAGGAAATAGTAATTGGAGTAATCGAGGGAATCGCCGCCGCGCTATCTCTTATTATTGGATTGTTTAATCCTATTTTAGGAGCGATTGCATTAGTTGTTACCGCATTGTTTTCATTGCAGAATGCCACTGGTGGATGGAAACTGCTATGGCTGGAAACAGAGAAAGTAGCTCTTGAAGTTTTGAAAGCCATACTAGACTTTTCTTCATACATGGCGAATGCTACCATAGCCCTAATAAACGGTGTAATAGCTACATACAATAATTTAGCAAAGGCGTTGGGCGGGAAACAAATAAGGTTCCTTGACCCTGTTGATATATCTACCGCTACAGGAATTAACGCTGCATTAAAAAATGTAGAGACTCAAATAGATGCAACTAGAGATGCCCAAAACAAACTTGCAGCAGCATCTAAAAATCAGGCTGATAATTCAAAGGCTGCTGCTGTTGCATTGGCAGCCCAAACAAAGGCCGAAGAAGATGCCGCTAAAGCTGTTTATGATTCATGGTCTCAAGAAAAAGAAGTAGCCGAATGGGAAGCCGCTTATCTTAAAAAGAAAAAAGACGATGCTGATAAAAAAGCGAGCTATGAAAGTGAATGGGCGGACAAGGCTGCTAAGTCTTCGCTTGACTTGCTTAGTAAACAAAAGGGCTATGATGCTTTATCATTGCAATACACAATTGATAGCATAGAAAAGCAGGAAGACGCCGAAGTTGCCAAAGCAAAGGCAATGGGAGCTAGCGAAGCAACTATCGCAAATATACACAAGACATATCAAGATCAAATTGTGCAAGTAAGTAATGAGGCAAAAGATAAACAAATTGCTGCCGGTACTACGGTTGCTAATGCGTGGGCTAATACCTATGCGCAAATGGTAGAAAAGGCAAAGTCTTGGAATGATGTAGTTAGTTCTATTGCATCTTCGATAGGTTCTGTATTTAGCGATGGGCTAGAGGCAATGGGGGAAGCTCTTTATCGAGGTGAGGATGCGTGGACTTCTCTCGCTAACGTTGCATTATCGGCGCTGGCTGATATTTTGAAAAGTATTGGCGAGCAACTTGCCGCATTAGCCGTAGTTCACGCAGTATCGTTAGATTGGGGTGGCGCTGCAATAGCTGTTGCTGGCTCTGTTGCTGCTTTAATTGCCTCTGGTGTGATTAGCGCGATGGCTCAGTCCTATGCAGCGACGGGAACTGATTATTCTGTTGCTGGTACCTACATGGTAGGAGAGCAAGGCCCGGAACTCGTAACTATCCCGCAAGGCTCGACGGTTACTAATGCAACGGGAACTAGCGCGGCTTTTGGGGGCTCTGCTTCTAAAAATCTAAGCATTACGATTAATTCCCCTAAGCAGCTCTCGATTTTTGAAGCTCGGCGTCAGGCTGTTCTTGCCGCTCGTCAATTGGCCTATGGAGTCTAGCAATGCGTATACTTACGTTTATTAATTCGCTAGGTCAATCAATAACATTCGGGGGTGGTTCTGAATACTATATTACTAGTCTCGAAGGTATAGACGCACCAGCATTAAATGTCTTTTCACAGAAAGCCCCGTTCCAGGATGGTTCAACCTATATCGATGGGCTCTATGATATTCGAGACATAAACATTCAGGGTGGAATCGCAATTGCGCAAGACCTAAGCGCGATACAAACCGCAAGACGGAATATGCTAAGTGTACTCAATCCTAAACTTGGAACTGGTACGCTTGCTTATCAAAATAACAATACGACTTACAAGACCACTGCTTTCGTTTATGCCGATGGTAAAATATTTCCGAACAAAAATGCCAACGACGCGGTTCAAACTTATTCTGTTGTATTCGAATGTCCCGACCCATACTGGTACGATGTTACGCAAAGTTCAGTGCTACTTCAAGACACCGTGGCTAACACAACCTTCCCGATTACATTCAATCCGACTATCATACTTTCATATTACTATGGCACAACAAAAATAGTAAATAATACTGGCGATTATACAACTCCAATAAACATTATACTTTATGGCCCGTGTACTAATCCTAAAATTGAGAATCTAACAACTGGCGAATATATCAAAATAACAAAGACGATGGTCGCCGGAGACTTACTAGAAATAAATACAGAGTTTGGAAACAAGACCGTTTACTTTACTCCGATAGCGACAGGAATAAAAGTATCTGCAATGAATCTCTTGAACCTAGGTTCAACCTTTTGGCAACTTGGAATAGGGAATAATTCAGTACAATTGTCAGATGATTCATCTAGCACTACTGATATTTGTACTTTGTATTTTAGCAATAGATATATAGGAGCTTAGTATGGCAGAAAATAGTTATTTCTTCACGGCTGTTACGGGTGCCCCAACTTATTCGGCGACTGACTTCGTTACGTGGCTTTACAATACAATGGGCCGTCCAGATGGAGTTATCCGTGGGCTCGATAATGCTCTCTCTGTTACCTCTGATGGGGCTGGAAATGGAGTAGTTAATACTGGTTGCGCTACCAAAAGTGGTCATGGATACCAGAATACCGCAAGCCTTACAAAGGCCCTTACTCTCCCTTCACCAGGATATAAACAGTACACGACATTCGTCGTTCGTGTTGACTCTGTACCATCTCCTAATACCATGCACGTTGTAACCATCGCTGGAACGTCTGTACTAATTGCTAATACCGCAACGCCCGCTTCAATCACTTCTGGCACGGATGTTTACCTTGCCGATGTTCTCACGACTAACACGGCTGGTACTTATAGCTATGCCGTTACCGATCAAAGAGTCTATGCACCAATTCCAGCGGGGAATACAAATTGGGCTGCTGCCCTTAAAACAGATATTGGAGCAAATTGGCCAAGCGCCCTAGCCGAAGCATTGAGTCAGTCTCATGTTCCATCATCCTCTGCTGCACTTGCAATTCAATCTTCATGGAATACAGCATTAACTACTGCTTTAGGCACAAATTGGCCAACCTTTCTCGCCTATAATCCTTCCAATGTTTGGCGCGGAGAAAAGGTTCTTCTTACTTCTGGTTCTGGGAATTGGACTGTCCCTGACGGAGTAAGGAAAATAAGGGTTACTTGCGTGGGAGGTGGAGGAGGTGGGGGGCTGGTAGCGATGGTGGAAGTGTGCCAGGTATTGGCGGCGGTGGTGGCGGCGGAACAAATATTAGTGCGGTTATTGGAGATGTTATATCAGTTACTCCTGGAACATTGTTAGCATATTCAGTTGGTTCGGGTGGTTCTGGCGGTTCCGGAAGTGGAGCTAATGGATCATCTGGTACAAGTAGCACATTCTCTGGTGCTACTACTGGTGTAGGCGGTGGCGGAGGAAATGGAGGCGATCCTGTTACTGCATGTGGTGTTGGTGGTACTGGATCTTCTAATGGTGCAGGTGCTGCTGGCGGCGGCGGACACGCCGGTAAGTCTGCTGGTGGTATCGGGGGGCAGGGAGGAGGTGCCGGTGGTCAAGGAGGCCTTAGCAACGCTGCTGGTAGTTCTGGTAATTATGGGGGTGGCGGCGGTGGTGGCGGCGGAAGTGGTGGTGGCACTGGCAAGGCTGGCGGTACTGGTGGATCAGGAATAATCATTATTGAGTACTAGGCATTTTAGGTTGTGCATATAATCCAATAATCAATACAAGATATGGGTTTATAGTTTTTATTTTATTATATTCAATCAATATATTATTTAATTCATTATAATCATATGCTATATCCTGTTTATAAATTGAATTAAGAAGATTTTTGTCACCATATAAAGAAGGTTCTGAATGATAAACTAGATATACATTAATAGGATAATCCTGCTTAGCTATGGGCGAACACGAAAAAAACAGGAGAAAAATCGCAATCAATAAAAAAAATCTTTTCATACTCACTCCTATATTGGTTATATAATATTTATTTATATTAATTTTGTCAAGAGGTTTTTAATGGCTTTGCAAAAATGCCCCCTTCGTGTTTTTGACTCAAATCTAACCTTTATAGCGGAGGTAGATGCCTATGAACAGGCATATTTTATCCGCTCGCAGTCTGGGTGTGGGACATTCCAAGTAAAAATCAATTACAATGCCAATTTTGCCTCGACCTTCCAGAAGGATTATTTCGTATGGTTCTATCCCGATGTTCGCAGGATCGGGATTATCGAAGACTTATCAAAAGAAGTTGATCAAGACGGCAAGGGCTCGCAGACAATCACGATAACTGGCAAGGAAGCAAAGGGTATTTTCGCCCGCCGTCTGATCATCCCGGCTAGTGGAAACAACTATTACAATCAAAGCGCACCTATTGAAACGGTAATAAAAAACACGGTATACGATCAATGCGGGGCCGGTTCTAGCACATCGAGACAGTTCAGTATACTCACAATTGCCACAGACCAAGCTCGCGGGAATAGTTACATTATGAACCGATTCTACACCAACCTAGCGGACGATCTAAAAAATGCGGCTGAATCACAGAATCCGTACATGGGGTGGTATTGCTACCTTGATACTGTCAATCTAAAGCTCATACTTGAATGCAATCCAGGGACAAATCATAGCGCAAGCCAGAGCGTAAACCCCGTTATTATTTTTTCCTCTAATTACGACACGCTTAAAAAAGCCACAATTACCGATCAATCATCGGGATATAAAAACGTTGTCTACGTAGGCGGGCAAGGCGAGCTTGCGGACAAAACGATTATAAAAGTCAATGCGGCTACTGAACCAACAAACATAACACGACGCGAGGAATATATAGACCAGTCAAGCCTACAGACTACCACGGCCCTAACCACGGCGGGGACTTCCGAGCTCGCTTCACTTTCGGCGGCCTCATTTTCTGTTGACGCGCAAACTCTTGTAAAATCTCCTTTCGTCCTCGGGACTGATTATGACCTAGGCGACCTGATAACCATAAAAGAATACGGGACTTCGTGGGACGTACAAATTACCGAAGTTGAGGAAGCGTGGGAAAATAACAACTATGAAATCTCAATGACATTCGGTAAAGCGGCACAGACTATCTCTAGCGTTGCTTCAGATACGTCAACATCCCTCGACTCGACGCAATCGACTAAGGGGAATCTAAACTACAAAGAAACGCAAAAAACTTATGACTTTTCATCCGGCGATCATACACAAGCGCTTACGGAAGTTTTGGCCGAAACAATAGTTTTAACCGGGGCGCTTACTGCCGATAGAACATTGACACTTTACACCGACAGCGCTGGGAACGGAACCAAAAAATACAAGATCGTAAACAAGTGCACTAATTCTAGCACGAACGTTTATAAGGTCACGATAACAACTGGAGTATCAGGCGGGCTCAATGCAAAGTTTATCGGTGTACCCTCGTTGGCCTCTGCATATTCGACGTATTTTTCCGGTGACATTATTTGTGACGGTACGAACGTGTACCAGGATAGTGCATGGACTTTAGGATATAATTCAAACGGATATTGGCTACGGCATCCATTCGGCACGGGGACGGGGATACAGGTGTGCTGGGGTAAGTCATCAACAACCAATTGGGCCAATGGAGTAACGGGACATGTTACTCCATATCCAGCAATATTTTCTAATGAGTATAACGCGTTAAATATTTTCGTTACTCCAGTACCGGCTATTACTTGGATTGGTATAGACATCGTGTCCGTCGACACCGCAGGTAGTCAATATACATTTAGCTATGTTGTTAATAATACTGGCTCCGCACAAAACGGATATGTTAATTGGTTAGCAATCGGTTTTTATACGGAGTAAATTATGAGCGAAGTTTATATCAAGTTTTCCCCGTGCCTTGCAAAGAAAGACACGATCATAAAGAAGTTGAGCGATACAGCTATCTCAATTGATGGCGAGGAGATTGGGCCGTTCGATCTCGACGGAGTTAGCTGGCCCAATGTCTCAACCGAAACGGCCGGGGCCGTGAATGAAGCCCACCGCGCAGACGGAGACCTCTACCTCACGGTCACGCGATACTACACAAGTACAGTTATATCGGTTACAAAAACAGCGAACGGGACGTATACGGAAATCAACGGCTGCTCGGGTAGTTGGGACGATGGCCAATATCACAAGATTGAGGTCGAGGTATGAATCTAACAAAACTGACACAAAGCGATATTGACTCTGCTAATGCATTGAAGACCGCGAAAGAGGCAATTTCAAACGATGAGGCATATCTACTTTCGACAGACTGGTACGTCGCTCGATATGCTGAAACAGGAACAGAGATACCAGATGAAGTAAAGACCAAACGCGCGACAATGAGAACAGAAATATCCGAGCTTAGAGCTAAATACAATTTATCATAGGAGCAACAACATGGGAACTACGCTAGATTTCTTCAAGTCAATGCCAAAACTTTGCGGAGCTAAAAACGCTGATAGGTGGGCATGGGTAATTGAGAATATGTACCTTGCTGAACTTGCGGGTGGCACTCCGTTCGACGAGAACGATGAGGATAAGAAAGATTTTGTTAACCGCATGGAAGTTTCATTCGCTTTTAATGCCAATGACGATGGGGCAAAAGAGCAATGCAAACGACTCGCTAAGATAATCTATCTTAACCACAAAATCAAAGAGCATGGGAATACCGATCTTAAAGCTACGTCGGATAGCCTTGTAAAGGAAGCGACCGCAGCAGAAGTTAGTTATCCTGAAATTGCTAGTGTAATGAGCGCTAGCGAAGCAGTTGAATCTGTATGGGATGATTAAATGAAAACACAAGTGCGAGTAGGTAGAATTATTGCGCTATTTGCGCTTGTATTGTACATATCAAAAATATGCACCTGTTTATTTACGCATAGTCCGGCAATGGTATTAGTACAGTATCCTAAAATATGTTATCCGTTTATCGCGATACTATTCTTTTTTTCATCTACAATTGATAAACGATTTATAAAAGTATTTCAATGTATAATAGTTTTTTCTTTAGGTGTATGGTCTCTTTGCTATTCTCCGCGTTCTGACTTTTTCGGTCTTGCAATAATTTCAATTTCGATAGTCCTTTTATTCGCATACGGTTTTGTAGAAAAGCATTATTTAATTAAGTGCATTTCAGTTGACGTATTGCTATACATTATTTTTATTTTCATTCCACTTATGAATACAGAAAACAAATATGTTCACGCGCTCGAATGGCTTGCATTTATAGACATATTCCTTTTTATGCTCTGGTCTATCTCCCGGGACTCAATAGAAAAACTTAGACAGAAAGAAAGTGTTGAACGCGAAAAATATATGCGCATTATCGATGAAGCGACAAGCGTGGCCCGCGATGCTATCAAGGCCCTTGATAAGATAAAGTTAGAAGAAGAAAAGAAAGGAATCTAAAAATGGGCAGCGATGAAGATAAGGCCGCAATTGCTGATTTGAAAGCAAGAATGAGTAGTCTTGAAAAAGACATTGAAGATATAAAACTAGAACAAAAATCAGTACGGCAAGAGGCACAAGAAGCCGCATTGCGTGAGCGCGATCTCATGGGAGCTATAAAAGAGCTTAATACGAAAATGGATTTGCATATTCAAATGCACGAAGAATCTAGCAAGAAGAAAATAAGCAACGCTGAATTGTTGTTTGTTGCTATCAATGCACTCACTGGAATCGGCGTGATAGTTATTAGCATAATTAAATAGACGAAGAGGCAGAATATGTTATTTCAGAATGACCCTAGATTGAATAAAGAGATAAACCATGTGGGCTGCGCCTACATTTCTTTGGCTTTCTTCCGTGAACATTTTCAAGGTGAACCGTGGACAGCTTCCGCGTTGAACCAGATATGGGATGAGGCAAAGAAACAAGGTATAATCTCTGGCGACCTGAATAAAGATGGTGATACCGATGATGCGGGGCAACTTGAGGTTCAAGATTGGCAACGTCTAGCTAATTTACTCGGATGCAAACTTAGATATATTCCCGGACACTACCCTATCGACTCCCCCCAAGCTATTGGATGCTATACTATTTGCGCGTGGTACAATCCTAATACAAAGTTTACCCATTTTGTAGTTGGTACTAAAAGGCCGGTGATATTCGACCCTATCGCGGGGGGCTCTAGAACTGTACGAGAAGGAGCACCTAAAAGTGATGGACTTCGGATTTTCCAGATTTTAGCGTAAGGAGACAACATGAAGTTTTTAATGAAGATCAAAGAATTGTTTGATAAAGCTGGGAAGCTCGCTTGGGACTTTGTGACCGATAAGAACAATGATGGTGATGAGAAGCGAGTCCTCGGGATTGCATCGGTTATACTAGGCATGGTATACGGATTTCAAGCTAATTCTAATCCGCAAGTTTTGTGGGCCTATCTTATTTTCGGCGGTGTGCTTTTAGGCGTTGCGGCATTCACCGATAAAATACCCAAGCCGTAGGGAGTAGCAATGTGGATAAAATCAAAAGCTATTTTATTGTCAGTATTGTTTGTTTGCTTATCGGTGGCCTTATTGTCGGGGCAATCGGCAAAAGATACCATGATAGAATCGTTGACGACTTATCAAATAAAATTACAATCGGTGCAGAAACAAATAAGAGAATCGAAGCAGAAAATAACAGACTCACAGACCTTAATAGACAATCTTCAAGCACAATTGACGGACTCGAAAAACAACTCGCAGATAGCAATAGACGCTCTCAAGAAACAATTGACGGAATCAAACGATCTCTTGACGAAGCAGCGAGCGAACTTGATGGAACAGGAAACGACATTCAATCAGTTATCGACGGACTTGAAAAAGTTAAATGCTTCATACGTAGCATCCCATAAATTGAATTACATTCTAGGCGGTCTATCGATTATAATGGGTGGATATATCGGTGGGCATATTGCCGGATTGTGGTAGACCCTACTTGCGCAATTTATAATTAGTTATTATATTATCGGCGTGGCTTGTGCTGCGCCTTTATTTTAGATGGAGGATAACATGTCAGAACATCGAAGAGGGGTAGTAATTTCAGACCCTCATTGCGGTAATATCGGAGGATTGGTTAGCCCTGATTATTTCGGAGATAGTTTTATAAGGAAATCACAAGAGATATTTTATAACTGGTATGAGACAACACTTGATAAGTATGGGCCGTTTGATTTTTGTTTAGGGCTCGGAGATTTTACAGATGGTGAAGGGAAAAAGGGGACGCTTGATACTTTATTTTCAGATGTTAGGAAACAAGCAAAATGTGCGGCTAGTTTGCTTTTGAGAACTGGAGTAGACCCGTCGCTTATCTTTCTTGTACGCGGTACCCCGTTCCACTCAAATGGAGTGTGTGAATATGAAGACGCCGTAGCTGAGGAGATTGGATGTTCTATAAAAGATGTTCAGAAACTAGACATACTTGGATGGAAGATTCATACTCGGCACGTTGTTGGGCGTTCTGATATTTCGTATGGACAAGCTACTCCAATTCTTAAAGAGCTTGCAAGAATGGAACATGAGGCTTTTCTTGAGGATAAGGATGCTCCTGATATTATATTGAGGGGCCATGTCCACTATAGCCTTAGTGTTAATCGTGATGGTAGAATATCGGCGGCTTGCCCATGCCTTTGCTTGCCGATAGCTTCCGCAAATGGGCGTAGGTATACAGCATGGTATTACACTGTCGGGCTTTCAATTCTTGACTTGTATGATGACAGGGAGCCTGTTTATACTCCCATAAAAATGGACGTTAGCTTATATCACGATGAGGGATATGAGCATGTCGATTTCGATGAGGTAGAAAAATGAGAGAACATATAGAGATAGATATTAGCGAGATACGGAAGAGACTTGATATTTTGCCCGAGCCTCATAGCGCTAATAAAAGAACGTGGACTAAAGAAGAGGATGCTATACTTTTAGAGTATTGGCCAAAAAGAAAACATGATGACGTAGCAAAGGCTTTGGGAGTTTGCACTGATACGGCATTGGGTAGATATAGGGAGCTTATATGATAATCGGTCGCTATTCTGTTAACCCTCTCGATGTTGAATATGGCTCTTATCGTTTCGAGCCTGAAACGCAATGCTATGAGTTTTCAATCCATATCAATGCCAGTGACGTTTCGATGGATATGACGCAAGTAGATTCTAAGAAAGACACAATTGATAAATGGATGAAACAAGTAGACAAATGCGTGAACATGAGAAAAGACGCAATGCTAGAAGGTGCTGTCGGGAACGATAGCGATGATGAGGGAGGAGCACTTTGATAGAGCAATCTAGAGCCGAGGAAATTACAGCGGTATTCAACGGGATACGCGATCTTGTGCTGGAGAAAAACAAACGATATGGCGATTCTGCTTTATCGCCTATTCATGTTTTTAATAAGCTCGATGCAGAAAGCTCTATCAGGATTAGACTTGACGATAAATTGGGAAGGGTAAAAAATAGCGATGAGCTAAGGCAAAATGATATTTCAGATTGCGTTGGATACCTTGCCCTTCTTTGTGTTGAGAAAGGATGGACTAATTGGCAACAGTTCATAGACTAAAGAAGATATATATCAGCGGGAAAATGACGGGCCTTCCCGATAATAACTTCCCCGCCTTCGATGAGGCCGCTCATCTTATCGCTGTTAATGGTCTAATGTTTTCAAATCCTGCCGATATTGCAAGAGAGATTTTCTACGAGGTCGAGCATGGTATAAGGGCAATGCCTTCTCGTTATGGGTTCATGCGTGAGGATATAAAGGCAATGTGCGATTGCGATGCGGTTTTTTTGCTTCGAGGCTGGCAAAAATCCTGGGGCGCAAAGTGGGAACGGATTATCGCAATGCACGTTTTCGACATGCCAGTTTTTGAGTCAATCGATGAGCTAGTTGAATGGGCTAATACCCCCACTTGAATAATATCATAATAGTTGTTATCATCCATTTATTAGGTTACTTAGCCCCACCGTGGAAACCTCCGCCATGATGGGGCTTTTTATAATGTCTAATCTTATCGACATAATACGCCATACTGTCAAAATTACTATACATTAGTGTAGCTATATACTTTCAAAATAATGCGCTTTATTTGTTTATTTTGCTTGACAGACTTTCCATAAAGTTGTATACTCATATTATCAAGTAAGGGAGGAACGATATGGATTATATTTTCAATGGTTATCATTTCCAAGACAAGTCAGAAGGCAGTAAAAGCAAGTTTTATGTTTTGGGTATTAAAGATCAATCTGAAATTGATAAGCTCGAGAAAATGGTCGCGGAAGCCGTTAACTATGTAACAATTGAAGATCAATTAAACAAGGGCAAGGTTGCAAGTTTTGGGATAGCGCCTCTATACAATAGCAACAAAACTATAGTCGGTTGTGCGATATATATTAAAAAAAATCTGTTGAAAAAACTTGCGGCATAGTATTGACAGCCTTTCCGAGAAGTTGTATTATAGTCTTATCAAGAGAGCGAGAAAGGAGATACAAGATGGAAGCAGGACAGTACGTAGTGACCAGCAAGACCGGTGACAGCAAGTGGCACGAGACTAATGCTAAAACACTTCGCGGGGCAAAAATGGCTGCTAGCCGCATGTATGAGACTAGCCTTAATGGCTCAATCGAAGTGGGCATTGCTCGCGACTATGCATCGATCGATATTGTCGCCTATAAGCATGGCCTTGATAAGTGGCTGGATTGCTAGATAGTGTTCCCAAGTAGGGATAGGGCGGCCCATTACCGCCCGACATTATTTTACGATTTTAGTTGACAATCTCACAATACTATTATAGTATTGAGTTATAAAATACGGGCGACAAAAGAGCGCCGATCTAAGGAGGGCAAATGCTTTCTCAATCTAACATTGACAAACTAGTGATAACCGGACTTTATAAGCATGAAATACCAGAGCCAGACACTGGATATGGACATGAGCCCACGTGGTGTAAAAACTGGACTTTCACTGTTCTTGAAGACGATGGCCAATACTGGATGCGCGATACTTATTGGAGTTCCAGCGAATCACTTTCTTTCAAACTTACCGATGACAACTTCGATGAGTTTAGCCTCATTTTAGATTTCGATAAAGTAATAAAAACCAATAAGGGGATATGGGAAGAATATCCAGAAGATAAACGCTTTTGGGCCCCTACTGATTCAGGCGGTACTTATTGCGGAGGGAGTTATTTTATTCTAAAGGGGGCTAAACCGTCCAGAGAATTAAAGCGTGAGATACTCCTTGCCGATATTCATAGTATTGAAAGTAAGCTGGAGTTTACGCGCTATGAATTAGACAGGCTCGACGCCGATGGCATGGGCGGATTTTATGAATAAGGAGAAAGATAAATGACCGACGAAGAGCGTATTGTAAAGAAAATCGAGGTAGCCTCTAGAATCGCAGGGAATCTAGCGGGAGTCGAGGCTAGGGAAAGTGGACAGATTACACCGGCGGCAAAGTTGCGAATAGCTAGTCAGTCACTTTCTCTTGCCGATGCTATTATTGAGTACGCTGCAAAGGAGGATAAATAATGGCTAAATTTAATGTGAGTGTTTATATGGATAGTGGTGCCATTATCACTATTAACTGTTCGAAATTTGATACCAAACAAAATGAAAAATCTAATTTTACAAAATTGTATTGGGAGGGTTGCGAGATAGCTCTTTTGGCATTTGACCTTAACCATGTTATAGCCGTAACGGCAAAGGAGATTAAAGGATGATCGGGACTTGCGAGAAGCAGAAACACGATGATACCTCGGGACTCTATCGCCCTATCCCCAATTTTTGTCCGGCCCTTGCGCGCATTGCCTTGCGGAATCCTGGTCTTGTACATTCGGGCCCTTCGATGATTGGGATTGTGGACAATGCCAGTTAGGGTAACCCCCGAGATAGCGGCTAGGGACTTAGGCATGGCCGTGCTCGAATCGGCCCTTGACGACTACGCCGAGGGCACTTGCTTTTTCCGTGACGATGCGCTAAACTTTTTCGAGTCGGGAGATTTTGAGGTATTTGCTAATTGGGCCGGATATGACCCATGGAAATTGATCGAAGGGATGAGAGCTAAAAGAAAAGAGTTGCAAGATACTCTCAAGTTTTACTAGGAGGTCTATAGGATGATTCTCAAGCCGAATGAAGTGTCTAGTGCGAGGCGCTACTCTGTGCTTCTTGCTGGAGTTCCCGGAATTGGAAAGTCAACTCTTGCGCTTTCCGGCCCTGCTACGCTAGCGGTGATGACAGACCCGGGGGGGTGGGACAGGATTCCCGCGCATTGCCGCAAGGCCGAGCGCATCGAACCTAAAGACTACGAAGAGGTACTTACCGATCTTGTCCCTGCTAACCTCGGACAGTTCGAGACCATCGCAATTGATACGGGCGGTTCGTTTCTGAACCTCATGAAGCCTTGGGTCATTAAACAGGCTCCAAAGAATGTCCAGCACGATGGAAAGACGCTTTCAATGCAAGGCTATGGCGCTCTCGCCAATGAGTTCTCGCGCATGGTAGTCTATATCCGCGAGGAGCTTAGGAAGCATCTAGTTATTACCTTTCACGTTAAGGAGGAGACGGACAACGACGTAAACGTCTATCGCCTCGACATGGACGGCAAGAGCCGAAATGAAATTTGGAAGCCCATGGACTTGGGCGGTTTTATGGAGACTAACGGGAACAAGAGGACTATCTGTTTCTCTCCCTCGGATAGGTTTTATGCAAAGGGTACACATGGAATTGAGGGAGTTATAGAGCTTCCCAATGTCATGAAGGGCGAGCCTAACGACTTCCTTTCAACGCTCTTTGCTAAGATAGCGGCCAATGTTCAGGAAGAGGCAAAGCTCGGCGAGGCTTATGATAAGATCATGTCGGGCTTCCGCAATATGATGGATGAGATCAAGACGCCCGATGATGCAAATGCGGCCCTGAATCTTATCAATACGACCGATCATGTTTTTGGTAGCCTCGCGGAGAGCAAGTATCTACTGAATAAAAAGATCAAGGCCCTCGGATTTGAGTACGTCAAGGATAAGGGCTTCGAGGCTGGCAAGTGAGTCTCCTTGTTACGGCGTCCCTCCTCGGCTCTTGGGAGTGGTATCTAAACTCTTGGGATGACGGGGAGGAACAGGCCCTAGCGGACTTTGTGTCGTCGCTTAATCGTGAATCAATTCCCGACAATCCAGCCATGAAAGCGGGCCGTGATTTCGAGGATGCCGTCACGGACTTTTGCGATGAGGGCAAGGAGCCCGGCGATGGGGTCTATGGCGATTGTGTCCGTGAGGTCGCAAGTTATGTTCGTGGCGGATGCTTTCAACTCAAGGCGTCTAAAGAGGTCGATATAGATGGTACTAGCTTCTTGCTTTATGGCCGTCTCGATGCTCTCAAGGGGCCTTGGATTAACGATATAAAGTTTGGGAAGTCTTTCGAGATGGGCAAGTATCACAAGAGCCCTCAGACTAAAATGTACCTTGATTTGATCGATGGGCCTATCGGGATGCGCTATGTCTATGCCGATGGTGCTGGCGTGTATATTGACGAGTATCGCCGGGAAGTAGTCGAGTCGGTTATTCCAAACGTCAAGTCATTTTGGGACTGGCTTAATAACTTCCCGCAATACCTCGCAATCTATAAAGACAAGTGGGCTTCTAAGTATTAGTCAACCAATTCCGTCTAATTAGTTTAGACGGAATTACTTTATTCAAGGAGGTTGTGAAATGAGTTATTGCCGATGGAGTAGCGATGACTTCCAATGCGATGTTTACGTCTATGAAGATTGCGATAGTGGATTCACTACTCATGTAGCAGGATATAAGCGCATTTTTAAAGAGCCTATTCCGCCCGATGTACCACTTGAAAAGAGCAATCAATGGCTTGAACGATATGGGAAAGTTATGAAAATAGTAGACGAGGCCGAACTTGTAGCTATTGGCCTTCCTTGCGATAGTGAATCGTACAACGATGATACGGCTAGCGAGTGTGCGGATAGGCTCGAATCATTGCGGGCGATGGGCTATCGTGTTCCGCAATATGCTATAGATGCTCTTAGAAGCGAGGAATAAATGCGCCTTCACTTTCCGGCCACTCTCGACCTAAAAGAATATAACCGGCTCGGGATAACGAAAGGAGATGATCTTTTAATCCTTAGTTATCCCGAGGTGTATCGTGATAAAATCCGCGCCGAAATGCGGAAGATCGTAGAGAAAAATGCAAAGAACAAAGCCAATGGGAAAGAGCCCGTGGAATTGGACGTAAACATCGACGTGCACTACGTCAAGCGCTCGCTAGATCAAAATGCTTGGCTATGGGAAGCTCATACACTAGAGGCCAATATCGTCAACGGACACAAGTCGGCATGGACTGATAACCAAAAGATTAAATGGAGTGAAGCCGGAAGCGTTACGCCTGAAATGATACACGAGGACTACCTTGAACGCTATGCCCCTCGCGGCGTGATAGATGTTCAACCTGGTATGGTTGATGCAGTACGCCGGATGATAAACGAAACCATGGGCCGCGTAGTCGATGAAAAGTGGATTCCAGAAAAACAAGTTATGCAATTCACTGTTTGGAAAACTTCGTCCTATATGAACGTAGCCGAGTTTTGCCAACTGTCCGAGCACGTTAAGGAACAGCTCTTGAGTTATGGTATCGATCTTGACAATGCGGTTGACTACAAAAATCTAATGGCCGATCTTGAGGAAGTAAAATCCCGAGCGGTAACAGCAGAACCGGAAGTCGAAAAACAATCCCGAGCGGTAACAGTCGAAGCCCCGTTGACGAAAAAGAAAGATGCGGTTAGTATGGTTGCCGAAGTATTTCGTGGTGAGATAGAGCAAGAATTATTTTAGGGAGGAATCTATGATTTTGTGGTATGTAATTCTTTTAGCATTGGTATTATTGTGGTTTATTTTTTATATTGCACATATTTCTATGGTTGTAACTGAAGATGATTGTAATGGATGGAGTTTTTCTACATTTAATAACTTTATTAAGTGTTATAATTCGAGATCGTGGCACAAGACTGGTAAGTCATTATTTGATGATAATTCTATGAAAAGTTTCATCGGATATAGTTGCATTTATTTTGATAACCACGGAATGATTCTTGACCCTATATCATTTATTTTTTATGCGATATGGAGTATCAAAGCATTGAGCAATAATAGTCCCCGTAAGTTTGTAGCAAAATATGAGTGGAAATAATGACTAATCTTGAAAAGCTAGAGGCTAACGATAAACGAGAAGAGATATTCTCCCGCGATAATTGGACTTGTCAATCTTGCGGGAAATCAATCTATACCCATGGTACTCCACAGTTGGCTCATAAAATATGTAAGAGCAAGGCTAATCTAAAAAAGTACGGCTCTGAAATTATCAACCATTCTCTTAACCTTGTTTCGGTTTGTTCTATAGGGGCTTGTAACGACAAATGGAACTGTGATAAGAATATCATAGAGAAAGAGAAGCTAATTGACGAGATTTTAGCGGCAATAGATAGGGGTGAAAAATGAGAGATGCTAGAAAACCTGTATCGCCGTGCCCAATTTGTGGAATGGCCCCATTTGTTGCTTTATCAATGCCAGAAGATAGGTTTGTTAATGGGAAATATAGTGTTTTCTGTTGTGGTGATTCTGATAGTTGGGCGAATATACATTGTAGCACTATGGAATACGAAACAGAGGAAGAGGCTATTGATTCTTGGAATAGCAAGATTTTACTTTAAGGAGGTGCTATGATTTGTTTTCTTGATAAAACATTCTGCGAATATGAGACTTGTTCAAAATGGCTTAGGTGCCCAAGCGCACTAGGCCCAGATGTTCACTTGAGGGCGCTAGCATGGTGGGGAAAGCCAGACCCGCCTATATGCGTCTTTGCTGAAAAACCGGAATGCTATAATGATAAAAATTAAACCTCCAGATAATTGCACAAGACATAATTGCGCTATTTGCGATTATTCTGAATGGCATGGTTTTGAAAGGAGATTAATTATGAAAGGTAAAGATAAGAGGAAATATGTAATTACTAATTTCTATAGTTGTACCTTGAATAAGGATAATAAATAAATGGCATATATAACAGAGTTATCAATTAGAAATAGAGACGGTGAATATTCTTACTTGTTTACCGATAAAGAAGGCGACAGGGAATCAGAAAATGGATTCAAACAATTCATAGGAAATATCGATAGACTCTCGATCTATTTTGATAGGGATGCATATAGCAGAAACGAGATGATAGTTTCTGCTTGTAATTATATAGATAACAGAATAAACAATGAGATTGCAGACTTGGGGCTGTCATTGAAGGCCGTAGAAAATATGAGGTTTAGATATAAGGAGGGGAAATGAGTGGCGGAGATTTTGACCATGTTTTTAGCAGAGTTTATGATTTCGGCGATGAGTTGCAAAGAAAGATAGACAACAATAAAATTCCTGATAAGTGGGGGGACTGTGACAATTACAGTGATGAGACGATAGCGGAACTTAAAAAGATTGCAGATGAGGCTAAGATATTGTCAAATAAAATGCACGCGGTAGAATGGCTTTATTCAGGCGATTATGGAGAGCATGATTTTATGGAGGAAATAAAGAATGCATGTAAACTTTAAGAAACTTAGACCCGATGCGACTATACCTAGCTTTGGGCATGGTGATTCTAGCAATGCTGGGATAGATTTTTATGCTTGTTTGCCAGAACACTGCGATACTGTGATTATGCCAAACAATGGCGCGAATATCCCTACAGGCGTAGCGTGGGAACCTGATACAAATATTGACGGATATGAAATGTATATTGGATGGAAGCCCGCTATGATTATTAAGGGCCGCTCTGGTCTTGCTATTAATAGCGGAATAGAAGAGTGTAACGCTGGAGTGATAGATTCCGGCTATCGTGGCGAGATCATTTTACGGCTCTATAATCACGGAACGGATGCTTTTACTATTCATACTGGCGATAGGATTGCACAGGGAATTGTAGTATTGCTCCCTTATATTGAGGTCAAGGAAGTTTCAGTACTTTCAGATTCAATACGCGGCGCTAGCGGTTTCGGAAGCAGTGGCCGATGAAAGTAAAACTAACTAGAAATATCATAGTTCCAGATAAGGGCATTCCTTCAATCTATAAAGACGATACGGGGATTAACTTAAATGACATGGCACTAGCACAATATGAGCAAATCAGAGTCGCGTATATTGCGGCCCGTGATAATTTGATAGCGGCCTACAAACAAGGCGGAGGAGAGTACTAAGGTGGCAAAGTATATCAATAGTGTTATAATCGAAGGCAATCTGTGCCGTGACGTAGAGATGAAATACTCTAATTCTGGTACGGCAATCGCTGATCTTTCTATTGCCTATAATGATAACTATAAGAAAGGCGAGGAGTGGGTTGAACAATCGTATTTTTTCGATGTTAGCGCCTTCAGGGATACCGCTACGGCTTGCGCGCCACTCACTAAGGGAACGCTTGTCCACGTCGAAGGTAAGATGACTATGGATAAGTGGAAAGACTCGGATGGCAAAGATCGTAGCAAGGTGAAGATCATTGCCTTCAAGGTCGAGCCCATGGCACGGAATAAT
>Ga0183099_1000138_pt1 | contig 68810 bp, 60 predicted proteins | sample Biomet1_FD_127788 | JGI IMG/M metagenome (GOLD analysis project Ga0183099, IMG submission 127788) | Microbial communities from bioreactor (seeded with anoxic lake sediment) at LBNL, California, USA - Biofuel metagenome 1 | ecosystem: Engineered > Bioreactor > Anaerobic > Unclassified ...
AATAAATAGCAAGTAATTTTTCCAAAACTTCAGGAAATTATTTATATTAACATATGAGATAATAAAATTGCATTTATTGCCTAACGTATCATATTTATATATCTTATATTCTCTCTCATGATTTTCATCCGACTATTATCCGACTAATATTATAAAAGTGTACCTGTATGTAAAGAAAAGTACTGAAAGCTACAAATAATCATTATTGAATTTGCAAGCTGTAAACCACATTGCAGTCCTTTAAAACAAGCTGCATCAATACGCCTATACACCTTCCGGCTTCCTAAACCATACGTCAATTTAAGGTTCAATCAGGATCTTTTTCCCCGCTGTTACCATGCACTACTAGGTTTAATGTTGATGTCGTTTTCCCCACTCCACCCTTTTGGTTTGTAATCGCTATAATTTCCAAAACTAATTCCTCCATAAAAATAATAACTGTGAATTATTCACAGCTAAAATAGCAATCCTTATTCAATTATTATTCTGTTCTACATTGTACGATTCGGCGAAGCACTGAGAGTGGTGCAGGATCATCTGGATTCCAAGAATTTCTATGCATTTAATCCTGAATTTGACAAGATGAAGCATAGATAGTGATAGATTTTAAGCCGACATGTAAATGTTCGCTTAGGTACAAAAGCAGCAGAGGCTTATACATACCCTTTGCTGCTTTTCTTGTTAAAATAATCTTCGCCAACATCAAGAGTGTATTCTATTTTTTCAGAATAGGAACGCAAAAAGTGGCTACCTTCCAAAATAAGTTAAACACTTTTTTAGGTTATATGCTATTCAAGATGCAATCTATCATTTGAATACTCGGGCCTGCTTTTAAGCCTCCATCAATATATATATCCTCTCCCGTTATGTATTTGCAGTCATCTGATGCCAGGAAATGAAACAGTGCAGCCGCTTCTTCGGCTTTACACATACGTCCAAGCGGAGTGGTGATTCCTATTACTTGAAGTTCAGTCTCACAGCCTTCCGCATAAGCCATCGGTGTATCCATCGTATTTGGACAAATGCAGTTCACCCTTATATTCCTCGGTGCGAGTTCTATTGCCGCTGCTTTTGTTAGGCCGACTACCGCACACTTCGAAGAGATATATGCTCCATAGCCGGCATAATCTCCATTGGCTGAATTGGATGCTGTGTTAATAATGGATCCTCCGTCGTTCATATATTTCGGAGCATATTTCAAGCCATGAACAACCCCAAAAACATTTACCTTGTATAGCTTTTCATAATCTGCCAAACATGCATCTGTTAAAAGTTGTTCCGGCATTATGATACCCGCATTATTCACTACAATATCGATTCCGCCAAAGCGTTCATGGATCTGACTCATTAACTCTTCGACATCCTTTTCCTTTGTTACATCTGTCTTAATAAATTGACACCCGATCTCAGTTGCCAACTCTTGTTTGTCCGAAATATCTGCCAATACAGTTTGTGCCCCGGCTTGAATAAACCTTTTAACCGTTGCAAGTCCCAAACCCGAGCCACCACCGGTTACAACCGCCACTTTGTTTTCTAAAGAAAAAAATTACTCATCATTGATATCTCCTTTTTTGATTAATAATAAAGTTCACTTGGCCCTTTATACTCCTGAAGAGTATTGCCTCCATCGACGATAAAGCTTTGCCCCGTAATATATGATGCCTGCTCAGATGCGAGAAATGCTATCATATGTCCGACTTCTTCAGGTCTTGCCCCTCTGCCAACCGGTGTATTCAATGAAGCTGCAGCCTCTTGCTCTGTCTGTGATCCAGTTGAGATCCACCCAGGAAGGACATTGTTTATCATGATATTATTTTTCGCAACTTCAATCGCAATTGCTTTACTCATTCCGATAACGGCGGCCTTTGCCGCACTATAAGCTGATTCTCCAGGATTGCTTACGATCGGACCAGTAACAGATGATACGTTGACAATTCTGCCATAATTGTTCGTAATCATGCTTTTTATCAAAGCATGGGTCACATTATAACAGATCGTCAGATTTCTGCTTATCGTTAAATCCCAATCATCGTCAGTTATCTCCGAAAAACTGGAAAACACCTCTTCCGAACCAACCTGCACCATCCCCGCATTGTTGATCAATATATCAACTTTACCATATTTAAGGAGAATAGAGTCAATAAGGCTTTTCACTTGCTTCCTGTCCATCAGGTCAGCAATAAATCCATCCGCATCAATCCCAATTTTTTTTAGTTCATCTGCCCTGTTATAAATTCGTTGTGAGGTAGCTACCAGTAGTAATTTCGCACCTAAACTCCCCATTATTTTTGCAGTTGCAAAACCTATCCCGGTTTCACTTCCAGCACCTGTAATCAGGCAAATTTTATTTTGAAAATTTATTTGTGCATTCATTGTAATCCTCCCGTCTCATATTTGTGATTCTTCTAGATCTACTATATTACAGAATAATTAGTAATAAAAATGTACACAGGTATAGTGTTAAGCCATGAAGTACTACCAAGGTAGTATTTATTTAATAAAAAAAGAGTGATAGAAAACTCCTTAAGTTCTTCACTCTTTGATGATTTAATTTATTCAAATATCTCATGAACATTTTTGATTAAGAAATTAATTAACTGGACTCTATTTTCAGTGTGTAATTTGTTCAAGATACTGCTCATATGCTTTTTAACCGTATTAGGGCTTATAAAAAGCATTTCCCCAATTTCCTTGTTGTTGTTTCCATTACAGACCAGCTTTACTATTTCGACTTCACGATTTGAAAGATTATACCTCTGATACAGTACTGCCGCTGTTCTCTTAGATTTTAAATCCTGTATATGCAAATTTGTCATCAGCTTACTTTTTAAATGCGGAATAAATTGTTTCAGGATATAAAGTTCTTTGTCTGTGAAATCTCCGGCTTCTTCAGTTCTATAAAAGTTAGCTGCGCCAAGACGAATTCCATTACCTACCAGACTCACTCCCATAACATTGATTAAACCCATAGGCTTTAGGTAGTCTACATAATATGGACTTTTTTCCCTTGCCTCACTATTGATTATTTCTGATTCTTTATACACGATCGATTCAGAATTGGAAAGAACCCATTTGGTATAGTCCAACTGCTCATAGTGTTTTTCGTAATTTAAAGTAAATTGTTGCTCAAATTTTTTTGTATATTTGCTTAATAAAACAGAATCAACCAAACTTACAGCACCTGAACTATTTTGTTCACTCAAGCAGAAATCGGCAAGATCAAAGTAAATAAGCTGCTTTATCTCCATTAAAAACAAGGCACGTATTTTGGAAACACCCTTTGTTTCACTTATTTTACTTGCTATTTCATTGATTTTTTCCCATTCATTTTGTTGAAGAGTCGACATATCAGGTACCTAAAAGTATTAAGTTCAAAACTAATTTAGTTATTATAACATAAAAGCTGAGTTTAATAATAGTGTATTTTATAATTCATATTATAAGCGATTTGCTATATTAAAGAGACTGTGGAGCAGCAGAGTAGTTCAGGGTCATTTGGATTCCAAGAATTTCTATGCATTTAATCCTGAATTTGACAGGATGAGACGAAAAGATTAGGTCATCATTTTTTACATACGATAGCCTAAAAGGTTTTAAAAGAGGCCGGCACTTAACGCGCCGGCCTCTTTTTATGTTAAGACTATCAAGCTTTCTAATTTACTATTTTTCCTGACATTCTTTCTTAATATTGCTCTTATCTCTTTCAATTTGCGATTCTTCTGTCCAATATGACGTTTCCAAACCAATATCCCTCTTAGAAACAAACCCTTCTTTGCCATCTGTCTTATTATAATGAGCCAGTGCCTTGAATACGTATTTGCTTCCCAAGAAAATTATCGGTACGTTGACAAATACAAGGAATATATTCATCAGATCTGCCAAGTACCAAATATTACCTAACTGGAGATCTGCCAGCACAGTAAGTACACCAAAAGGAACAAAGAACAAAGAACCAACAATTCTGATTCCCATGATAAACTTTTTATTTTTAGAAATCATATTTGCACTGATTTCCGCAAAAACAATCATGCCAATCAGTGTGGTAAAAGCAAAGAGCGCATAACAAAGTGACAATATGGCTCTTACTGCTGCATCCATCGCAATTCCCGGGGCTAGATGCTGTGCAGAGAGCATAAATACACCCAGCTTGTCATCTTTGATGCTATCCCATGCAACTCCGGCATCTCCAGTCCATACATGAGCCATAACAAGGATAAACCCAGCCATGGAGCATATGATAAAGGTATCAAAGAATACACCCATGGATTGCACTAAACCCTGGTCAACAGGATGTTTATTGCTTGCAGCGGAAGCAGCCATTGTTATTGTTCCTTGTCCGGCTTCGTTTGCCATAAGACCTCTTTTGATACCTTGCTGAAGAGCAACACCAAAGAGACCGCCGAAAATAGCTTCGGGTGAGAAGGCACCGCCAAATACTGCTCCAAAAAAGTAAGGAATCATTCGATAATTAATTATAATAAGCACAAAAACTATACCGCAATAAACAACTGCCATAACAGGGACACAAATATCTGTGAATTTTATGACACGTTTCATTCCTCCCAGTACAAGGGAAGCAATGGAAATAATCAGAATAATACCGATTCCATAATATACCCCTGATGTTCGGTCATATGTAGTATTTCCCAATGTATCCGCTACTGAACCTAACGCTGTGAATAGATGGAATGTTTGACTTGGAACATTAAATAGGGCATAAATGATAAACAGAAGCGATAGTAAAATTCCGACCCACTTTTTATTTCCCAAAATCTTCATTCCATAGAATGGAAGTCCACCTACATACTCTTTTTCCTTTTTTTCCTTGAATAATTGAGCAAGGACAGCTTCAGTAAATCCTGTAGCCATTCCGAAAAGTGCCATTACATACATCCAGAATATAGCTCCGGGGCCTCCAACTGAGACCGCCCCTGTAACACCCATGATATTCCCCGGTCCAACACGCATTGCAGAGCTTAGCATAAATGCAGCAAATGGAGAAATACCAGTTTCTGTAGCCTGTCTGTTAGCAACTATTTTGATACTTCTTTTAAATTTTTTTATCTGTACGAACCCGGTCTTGGTAGTGAAAAAAATTCCAGCTCCGACCAGTATCAGTATTGACAGGGCAAAATTACCCAATATCGGAATTTGAGCATACCATTCAAAATTTGTCGGGAAATCCCATAAAAAATCTGAAATGGGTACAATGAATGCAAAAAAGCTATTTACTGCGTCAAATAATTGATTCATATATTTTACCTCCTATATCTCTCTGGAAATTAAATCTTCATATGTTTCTCTTTTTACGATTAGCCTGTCTTTCCCGTCTTTGACCATAACAACAGCCGGTCTTGGAATTCTGTTATAATTGTTGGCCATTGAATAATTGTAGGCACCTGTGCTAAACACCGCAAGGATGTCACCAGACTCCACTTTTGGCAGTTCAATATCCCAGATGAGAATATCAGTACTTTCACAGCATTTACCCGCGATTGTGACTTTTTCATTTTTTGGTTGATCATTCTTATTGGCAATAACAGCGTGGTACTTTGCACCATAAAGACCAGGTCTTGGGTTGTCCGTCATGCCGCCGTCAATTCCAACATATTTTCGGATGCCCGGTATTTCTTTTACCGAACCAACGGTATATAAAGTAGCTCCTGCCTCTCCAACGATCCATCGGCCGGGTTCAATCGTAAGCTGAGGAACCGATAGCCCATACTTATTACATTTAGAATAAAGTTCTTTCATAATTGGATCCAGGAATTCACTGACCTTTACTCTCTTGTCGTCACCCACATAATGAATGCCTAAACCACCGCCGATGTTTAGTTCTTTGGTTTCGAAGCCCAATACTTTTTTCACATCTCTTATTAAATTAATTGCAATCGTAAGCGCTGCAATATGAGAATCATTAGTTTCCAATTGTGAGCCCACATGGAAATGAAAACCCATTAATTCTACATTTGGCATCTCCAACGCACTCTTAATGTAATCATTCGTCACACTTTGATCAAGCGGTATCCCGAATTTAGAGTCCAGTTGGCCTGTTGTAATAAACTTATGGGTATGACAATCCACACCCGGTGTAATTCTAAAAAGAATCTTTACCTTAGTCTTCTTTTCTTTTGCATATTCATTTAATGCATTCAATTCATACATGTTGTCAACTACAATTCTGCCTACCTTATAGTCAACCGCCATCTTTATTTCATCTAATGTTTTATTGTTCCCATGAAAATAAAGATTTTCCATTGGCACTTTGGCTTTATGTGCCGTATAGATCTCCCCTCCTGAAACAGTATCAAGTCCCAGGCCTTCCTTCGTTACCATCCTGCAGATTTCCAATGTCTGAAATGCCTTGCTTGCAAATACTGCTCTGGTATTTGGGTACTTTTCCAGAAAATCTTTCCTGATTTCCTGGCACCTTTCCAGAATAGATGTCTCAGACATAACATAAAGCGGAGTGCCATATTTTGCTGCAAGTTCTGTCAAATTGCACCCGTCAAATATGTAGTTTTTGTTGTCCATTTTTTTCTCCTTCTATCTCCTTAGATTTTATATATTTTAATTTCAAGAACCATGCCAATTGTAAGATTGTTCATTTTTCAACATTTTATATTATAATTTGGAATTACTTGTCCGTTTTTGCGGAAATTTGATGATTTTAAATTTAAAAAGTATTGAAAAATGCAGTCCGCATTTGCGAACTGCATTCCGCATTTGTGAACTGCAAGTTGTGTTATATGATTCCGTACTTATTTATTTTTTGATAAAAATTCGTTTTACCGATCTTTAGGGCCAGCATAGCCTTTTTTTTATCATTGTCACAGTAAGCTAACGTTTCCAGCAGTGCTCTCTTTTCCGCTTCTTCTATATAGTCTTTAAAGCTTTTCCACTCCGTCGGATCAGGCTTATATTCATTGTTTGTAATCTTAACCGGCAAGTGATTCTCGGTTATAATTCTGTCATCCGCTATATTAGCCGCTCTTTCCAGAATATTTTCCAATTCCCTGACATTACCGGGCCAGTCATATGAAATCAAATACTTTTGGGCTGAAGAAGAAATAAACTTTTCGCCGCATTCGAGCTTATTACATATTTTATTTAAAATCTGATTGCATAAATATTTTATATCTTCTTTTCTTTCCCTGAGAGGTGGCATCCAAATGGGAAATACATTGAGACGATAAAATAAATCTTCTCTGAATTTTCCCTGCTTGATTTCCTCTTCCAGGTTTCTGTTTGTAGCCGCTATGATTCTTACATCTGCAACCTGCTCTGTTGTTCCGCCGATTTTAAAAAATGTTTTGTCCTGCAGGACCTTAAGAAGTTTGACTTGCGCAGTCAGGCTGATATCTCCGATTTCATCAAGGAATAAGGTTCCGCCTTTTGCCTTTTCAAATAATCCTATCTTTCCTCCGCTGTTTGCGCCTGTAAAAGATCCCTTTTCATATCCAAACAATTCACTCTCCAACAAGCTCTCCGGCATTGCTCCGCAATTTACATGAACAAAAGGCTCATCCCGCTTTTTACTAGCCTTGTGAATGGCTTCTGCAAGATAAGATTTACCTGTTCCGCTTTCTCCAAGTATCAATACTGTCGAATTGGATTTTGTAGCTCTAAATGCCAGTTTCTTAATATTCTGCATCGACCTGCTTTCGCCGCTGATATTTGAAAAGCCTTCATAATCCAATACATTGTCATTAATAATTTTTTTCATTTCTTCTACATAGAATAAAGCGTCATCTCTTTCTTTAATTACATTTTTTAATGCCGAAATGTCTTCTACCTTTAAAACCGCGCCACTTCTTTCCGAATTAATTACAACTGGGAATATCGAGCACAAAGTTGGGATACCATTAATTTCAGCAAATTCGTCCTTATAATTGATATCCTCTCCTCTGGCCATATTGCATAGCTCTCTGATTGCTATTCCGTCTTCATGAATACTAGATATCTTATTTCCTATAACATTAAAATCATCAGCAGACGGTCCTTTTGCCCGATATGCCTTGCCATCCAGTAAATTTAAAACCCCTTCGCCTCTCGCTGTATAGCCGCTGGTTTGATAAAACTTAACCCTAAAAGTGTTTCTGTCAATTACAACAATATGCCCGATGGAGTTGTTATAATTCATAACGAAAGATTCATTCCCAAACGATATTGCAATGCTTATGTCATCTATTTCAACCGAAACATAAAATCCCAGCACCTCTGTCTCAAGACGGAAGGTTTGATTGAATCTTTCACTTTGGTGATAATACTTATATATGGGTTTGATGCTGTCATCTTCATAAAGTCCTACTCCCATAAATATATCCGTATTTAAAATATTTTCATTAAAAATACCAATCTTATGCAGACTTTCAGGTTTTAATCCGCCATCGTCCTTGCCAAGACAATTATCGCCCATAATAACAATATCACCTTTTTTAATCGACCCACCCGGATGTCCTATTCCGATACTCTTATCAATACCAAAAATCTCTTTAGCTCTTTTGTTATAAAGTTGAATCCTGGCATCTTTATCAATATAAATAAAGCCTTCTTTCATCATATCTATAAAAATACCTAGTTGATTTAAATCAAATGTCAAATTACTCACGCTCCTTTGAGATTTTAGCATTAAAGATCTACAGCTTGGTTTTATTAAGTATAATTTTATCGTATTTTGTCGAAATTTGCTATATATGTTTCTTTTCTCGTTCAAATTAGATAAGCGATTAATATATATCCTGTTGAAATTAAAATGGTAAGAATCATTACCGGAAATGCAACCTTCATATAATAGCCAAATGTGATCCTATAACCTTCCCTTTCTGCCATGCCGATAGCAACTACATTGGCACTGGCACCGATCGCTGTTCCGTTTCCTCCAAGACAAGCGCCAAGGGAAAGCGCCCACCAGAGAGGGAAAATATTCATTCCTGTCATATGTCCCATCTGTATAATTAGCGGAATCATGGTAGCCACAAATGGAATATTGTCTATAAAAGCCGATGCAATTGCAGAAACCCATAGGATTGCCATTGCAGTTAAGAATAGATCTCCACCGGTCAGATCAACAACTGCCTGAGCCAGCATTGAGATTACTCCGGTCTCCACGATACCACCCACCAGAATGAACAGTCCTGAAAAGAAGAATATCGTCTTCCATTCAACCTCCTTCAGAATCTCCTCTGAATTGATTCCAGATATAAACAATAGCACAACCGCTCCCGTCAATGCTATCGTTGAGGATTCAAAATTGAGCGCTCCATGAAAAAGGAACCCGATGATAACCAGTCCAAATACAACCATACCTTTTCTAAGCAGTACCTGGTCCTTAATGCATGCTTTTTCATCTAATTCCATAATTTTTGCTTTTGTAATTTCATCTGCAACAAGTGACTTTCGATAAATAAACGCAAACAGGAATGAAGTTAAAAATAGAATAGGGAATGCGATAATCGCATCATTAATCAGAAAATCTATAAAGTTTAAACCAGCCTGACTTCCTATCATAATGTTCGGCGGATCTCCGATCAGTGTTGCGGTTCCGCCCACATTGGAAGCAAAGACTGCTGAAATGATATAAGGAACCGGCATAACCTTAAGTTCTTTTGTTACACTTAACGCAATCGGTAATATCAAAAGAATCGTGGTGACATTGTCAAGAAATGCTGATAATACACCTGTTGTTAAACTTAGCAGGATCAGAAGACGGAACGGATCTGCTTTTGATGCCTTTACCATTCTAACCCCCAAATACTCAAATACACCTGTCCTTCTCATAATCATTACGATGATCATCATCGCAACCAGCAGGCCTATCGTGTTGTAGTCAATTGCCTCGAAAGCCTCCTCCTGATCCAGCACACGAAGAATTACCATCAGCATTGCACCGGATAGGGCTACGACTGCTCTATCGAACTTGTCCCAAATAATAAGTCCATAAACAGCAATAAATAAAATGATAGATAAATAAAAATATGTACTTTCTGCCATTGTCTTAATGTCCTCCTCATACTATCAATGTTTCAAATGCTTTAATATTTTTTTTAGACATTCGATTTTTATTTGTTCTTAAACCATAACAATATCTATGCAAGAGTCATACCATGATTAGATATTAAGAATAGCTAAATACAAAGTAATAATAATATTTAAAGGCTACCGAATAGGTAGCCTTTAAATCTAATATTTTTATCTTATCCTCTGAAAATCGAGGAATATCCTTCCATCGCATGCGAATGCATATCTGTTGTATCTGTATAACCCAGATAATAATGATAATGGCCTCCGTTAATATAAATTGCAGCACTTGTTTGCAATCGATAGTGATGATTGTGACCGTCACTATTTGTTGTATCTCCTTCAATAAAATGGGTGTGGTCCGTGGTATCCGGACTACTGCTAGTTATGCCTGAATATTGGTGCTTATGACCATTTACTACGGAAGTTATTCCATTGTAACTATGGGTGTGTATTTCATCTTGCATATTATTCACCTCTGTATATCTTATGAACAGAGATAATATTTGTTCCTTTACTCCTTTTTTTCCTGATCTTCATCTGGCTTCTGATCATGTCTGTAAACAATTTCGCCGTTGATGATCGTATAAAGTGATTTCGTAAAAACTTCCATCGGATTTCCGGTAAAAATGGCAATGTCAGCATCTTTGCCAGCCTCAAGGCTTCCGACCCGGTCGGAAACATTGCAGATATCTGCCGCATTGATGGTGATGGCTTTGAGTCCTTCTTCCACGCCAAGTCCTTCCTTCGCCGCAAATCCGGCACAAATCGGTAAGTATTGAATTCGGGTCACCGGATGATCCGTCGTAATCGCGACCTTAACTCCCGCCTTGTGCAAAATCCCGGCTGTTTTAAAGTCCATATTCTGAACTTCAATTTTACTTCTCGAGGCAAACGTCGGTCCGATAATGGCAGGAAATCCGGAGGCTTGTATTTCGTCAGCAATCAAATGTCCCTCCGTGCAGTGGTCAATGGTCAATCTTAAATCAAATTCCTTGGCGATGCGGATCGCCGTTAAAATATCATCAGTCCTATGTGCGTGGGCTTTTAACGGAATTTCTTTATTGATAACCGGCAACCAGCATTCCCTTTGAAATTTTAATTCGAAGGGGTCACCGTTTTTTTGTGATTTTTCCTTTTCCTCTTTATATTGCTTTGCTTTGAAAAGTTCTTCCCTTAGCATAGCTGCCATGGTCATTCGAGTAGTCGGTGCTACTTTCATTTCGTTATAGTTGCTTTTTGGATTCTCGCCGAAAGCGACCTTCATGGCTGCCGGTGCTAATACCGTCATTTTGTCGATATTCCGGCCGTCTGCTTTGATAAAAGCAAACTGTCCTCCGACCACGTTGGAGCTTCCGGGGCCGGTCATCATGGATGTGATTCCGGAACTGATCGCATTATGAAACGCAGAATCCATCGGATTGATCGCATCGATTGCACGGATATATGGAGTGATTGGATCCATCATCTCATTGCAGTCGTCTCCTTCAAAACCCTTTTTTTCCTCCGTGATCCCGATATGGCAATGGGCTTCGATGATACCCGGCATCACCCAGCAGTCGGAGGCATCGATGACCTCAGTGGCATCTTTCTCATTAACTGTTATTTTATTACCTATCTGAATGATCTTCCCTTGGTCGATCAGGACGCTGCCGTGATCATAGGTTTTTCCCGCCATGGTATGGATCGCTCCGTTTTTTATTAGCAGCATATTTATCCTTCCCTCAAAAAAACGAGAAGTAGTTTGCACTACCTCTGGTTTTTTGGTTAAATTATGGCCCAATTTAGTTATTTTTGTTCTGGTCGTTTCTTACGTTTTGATCATTTCTGACACCATTACGGGTGTCATTTCTTACATTCTGGCTGTTTTGGGTATTGCGCAGATCCTTATTCGCATTGTTTTGGGTATTGCGCAAATCCTGGTTGTTTTGAGAATTGTCCATGTTATCAAAGTTGTCTCTGTTACTCATTTCCTCACCTCCAGTCATATTATTTGCTAAACCGATCATTTTATACGAAAAAATATGATGATTTTTCCTTTTATGGATAAACTAATGCTAAAAATTAATAAGTTTTATAAAGGAGGAGACATGGCAGATAATAAATATAAGGAATCTCATATGAGAGTCCCCATTGAAAACCACGCTACCGCAGCATGGGCGAACATCAACGAGTTAAAACCGGATTCCGGGGTCAATATTCCGGATGAATTGCAGATCTATGATGCAAAGGAATATGTGGACGAAAATCACAAATAAACAAAATTGAAGAATGGGCTGTCTCATAGTAATAAAACTTATTTTGAGACGGCCCATTTTTTCTTTATTTGATTTAAAAAATTTCGTTCTCTGATAAAAGCTTTCTTCTTTGATTCTTTTCATTTGCATACTGTTCGCTGAGGTCATAAAGCGACGCAGCTCTTTCCGGAAAGATATTGAGCAGCTGTGAATATCGTATTTCTCCTTGAAGGAAGGATTTGTAGTCTGAAGTCGGTTCCTTTGAATCCAAAACGAACGGGTTCTTCCCTTCCTTTCTCAGGTCCGGATTGAACCGGTAAAGCTGCCAGTATCCGGCTTCGACCGCTTTTTTCTCTTCCATGATGCTTGTTCCCATCCCCGATTTGATCCCATGGCTTACACATGGAGAATAGGCGATGATCAGGGAAGGTCCCTGATATCGTTCCGCTTCCGTGATCGCTTTCATAGTCTGGTTCATATCGGCACCCATTGCGATCTGTGCAACATAAACATTGCCGTAAGCCATTGCCATCAGACCAAGATCCTTTTTCTTATTAACTTTTCCCGAAGCGGCAAGCTTCGCAACGCTTGCGGTCGGTGTGGACTTGGAGCATTGTCCGCCTGTGTTGGAATACACTTCCGTATCCATGACGAATAGATTGATGTCATTTCCCATCGCGATCACGTGATCAAGTCCGCCGTATCCGATATCATAAGCCCATCCGTCCCCGCCGATTGACCATACTGACGGCTTTGTCAGATAGTCCTTCTTTTCCACTATTTCTCTGAGCAAAGAAGCTCCCTGCAGCTCTTCCTTGCACCGAAGGATTTTCTTTGTTGCCTGTTCGGAGGCTTCACCGTCATTCTGATAACTCAACCATTCCTGAAAACTTTCTTTCAGTTCGGGACTGATCGGAAGTGTTATTGCATTCAGTATCAGTTCCGTCAATTTTGCTCTTATTTGAGAGACGCCCAATGCCATACCGAATCCAAATTCAGCCGCATCCTCAAAGAGTGGGTTGATCCAGGCCGGGCCTTTACCCTCGGCATTGGCTGTATATGCAATGGAAGGTGCATAGGCTCCCCAGATGGAGGAACATCCTGTTGCGTTGGAAACCATCATCCTGCTTCCGAAAAGTTGGGTCAACAGTTTGATATATGGTGTCTCCCCACACCCCGGACAAGCTCCGTTGAATTCCAGCAGCGGTCTGACAAACTGGCTTCCAATTACAGTCTTTTTGTCCACCAGATCATCTTTATCCGTTACAGTCAAGGCAAATTCCCAGTTATCTGACTCCATCTCCATTTCCTGATCCGCAGGCTTCATGATCAGCGCCTTTTCCTTTGCCGGACAGATATCGGCGCAATTCGCGCAGCCGGTACAATCCATCGGAGCCACCTGTACCCGGTAGTGAAGATGTCCCATATTTTTTCCGTTTGCCGCTTTCGTTTTAAACGTATCGGGTTTTCTTGCTTCTTCTTCGTCATTGAGAAGGAACGCTCGGATTGTCGCATGAGGACAGATATAGGAGCACCTTCCGCACTGGATGCACTTGTCGATCTGCCACTCTGGAATCATCGGCGCAATACCTCGTTTCTCATATGCCGTCGTACCCAGAGGATAGGTTCCGTCTTCCATTCCGGCAAAAGCGCTGACAGGTAGTTCGTCTCCCTCGAGTCTTGCCATTGGCCGCTGGATCTTCTTTACAAAATCGGGTACTCCATTCTCTTCCGGTGCATCCTCATCCTCGGCCTTCAACCAGGATTCCGGTACTTCCACCAGTTTTAACGCCGCGATTGCACGATCCACTGCGCCCGTATTTTTTTCAACAATATCATGGCCTTTCTTTCCATACATCTTTTCAATGGAATTTTTCAGATATCCCAAAGCTTCTTCTACCGGTATGATGTTGGCAAGCTTGAAAAAGACAGCCTGCATGATCATATTGATCCGGTTGCCAAGGCCGGTCTCTTTTGCGATGGACATGGCATCGATGATATAGAATTTTATGTTGTTCTGTGCGATGTATCTTCGGATCGGCGCCGGAATCCGTTCCTCCAGATCCTCAGGCGGCCAATTGCAGTTTAAAACGAAGGTGCCTCCCGGCTTTAGTCCTTTCAGCAGGTCATAATGGTATAAAAACGACTGATTATGGCAGGCTACATAATCCGCATTGTAAACGAGATACGAGGAACGGAGTCTGTTCTTCCCAAATCGAAGATGGGATATCGTCGTTCCTCCAGATTTTTTGCTGTCATAGGAGAAGTACGCCTGTATTTGCAGGTCGGTGTTGTTCCCGATGATTTTTCCTGCTGCTTTATTTGCACCGACCGTCCCGTCTGAGCCGAGACCCCATATTTTGCAGCTTACCGTCCCTTCCGGAACGGTATTGATGATTTCTTCCTCCGGCAGGGAAGTATTTGTCACGTCATCCACAATTCCGATGGTAAAACCATCCTTTGGTTTGTCTGCTTTCAGGTTCTTGAAAACAGCCATGATATGCGACGGCCTGGTATCCTTCGATGAAAGCCCGTATCTTCCACCGATGATCAGAGGATGCCCTTCATTGTCCTTGAAGGCTTTGACCACATCCAGAAAAAGCGGTTCTCCGGGAGCGCCGGGTTCCTTCGTCCTGTCCAGTACGGCGATCCTCCTCACGGTCTCAGGAATGGCCGAAAGCAGATGCTTTTCAGAAAACGGCCGGTACAAGCGAACCTTGATCATACCCACTTTCTCACCGGTCTTATTCAAATAGTCTATCGTCTCATGGATTGTGTCGCAGGCAGATCCCATGGCAATAATGATATCTTCCGCCTGATCGGAACCATAATAGTCAAAAATCTTATATTTCCTGTCCGTTAGTGTTCCGAGCCGGTCCATATAGTCCTGGACAATCTCAGGCACCGCTGCAAAGTATGGATTTGCGCTTTCCCGCTGCTGAAAGTAGATATCTGGATTCTGGGTCGTTCCTCTGGCTACCGGATGCTGAGGATTCAGAGCCCTGTTTCGAAAATCGTTGATTGCCTGATGATCAGCCAACTGTTTGATCTCTTCGTAGGATATCACTTCGATTTTTTGATATTCGTGTGAAGTCCTGAAGCCGTCAAAAAAATGAAGAAACGGTACTCTAGATTTGATTGCGGATAAATGTGCGATTACGCCCATATCCATCACTTCCTGCACATTGGAGGAAGCCAGCATCGAGATCCCTGTCTGACGGCAGGCCATAACGTCCTGGTGGTCGCCGTAAATAGATAATGCATGGGTCGCGATTGCCCTTGCTGTTACATGGACCACGCCGGGCAGCAATTCTCCCGCCATTTTATAGAAGCTCGGAATCATCAGCAGAAGGCCTTGGGATGCAGTATAGGTGGACGCCAGTGCCCCTGACTGAAGAGCCCCTCTCATTGCTGCGGCAGCACCCGCTTCCGACTGCATTTCAACAACTTTTACCGGCTGATCAAAAATGTTTTTCTTGCCGCCGGCAGACCATTCATCCACTCCTTCGGCCATAGCCGTTGACGGTGTGATCGGAAAAATGGATGCTACCTCTGTCAGTGCGTATGCAGCATAAGCTGCCGCCTGATTTCCATCCATGGTTTCCTTTTTATTCATTATTCAATATCTCCTTTTTTTATAAATTCTCTTTATCGTTCTTTTAAGGCTTTAAAATTACCTTGATACAGTTATCTTCTTTCTGATCGAAAATCTGGTAAGCATGCTCTCCTTTATCCAGAGAAAGCTTGTGGGTGATAATATCAGTAGCGTCTATTTTGCCTGCTTTAATTAGGTTTAAGATAGGGCTCACGTAAGAATGGACGGGACATTGTCCCATCTTCAGCGTAATATTTCTCGAGAAAAAATCACCCAGCGGAAACAAGTTATAACGCATGCCGTAAACTCCCACCATGACAACGGTTCCGCCTTTTCTTACCGCCTGAGTTGCTATTTCGATTGCTGATTTGGAGCCGCCCTGAAGTTTCATCATGGTTTCGATCATCTCAAATTTTGTCATTTTGCCGTCCATTCCCACGCAGTCAATGACCACATCAGCACCGCCTCCGGTGATTTCTTTGATATATTCCCCGGTATTATCATACTCCTCCAGGTTGACAACCTCGACTCCGTAATGTTTCCTGGCATGCTCCAGACGATATTTGATATAATCTACCGCGATAATGCGCTTCGCTCCCTTGAACGCAGCCCATTTTATCGTCAAAAGACCAACAGGACCGCATCCGAGAACCACAACAGTGTCATCGACTTTGACACCGCCGCTTTCCACTCCCCAATAAGATGCCGGAAGGATGTCCGTAAGAAACAGGACCTGCTCGTCCGTAAGTTCCTCCGGAATCAATGTGGGTCCAACATTGGCATAAGGTACTCTCAGATACTCTGCCTGACCGCCATAATAGTCGCCGTAAGTCTTGCCGCAGCCGAAGATGGCACCGGCCTCCGCATTTTCGTTGGAATTGTCGCATTGGCTCCAAAGCTCATGTTCACAATACCAACAATGACCGCAGGCAATGGGAAACGGAATAATAACACGGTCTCCTTTTTTTACTTTATGAACATCTTTTCCTGCTTCCTCGACGATACCCATGGTTTCATGCCCTAAAACAAAGCCGTGGGGCATACTGGGCATCATCCCATGAAACAGATGCAGGTCTGAGCCGCAGATTGCCGTCGAAGTAACTTTAACAATGACATCATCGCCATTTATAATTTCAGGATCTTTGGCATTCTGAACTTTAACATTTTTAATCCCTTCATATACGATTGCCTTCATGTCAAACCTCCAAAACCTCCAAAACTTATAAAAATAGCTTTTCCATCAAAAATAGAAATATTCAGATGGGAAGTTATTCATATTGAATAAAAAGACAGCCCTTTTAGAGCTGTCCTTGTTACATTTCTGCAATTTTTAAAAGTTCTTCAACTTCTTCGGTATCCTTCCGGTCAAAATCTTTTCTCATCATTTTCAGTACGATCTTTTCGTTGTTGATCTCCTCTGCGGTCCGTATTCCTACCTTCCTTGCAATTGGCAGGGTCGGACACCATCCCTGAAGCGCATGCTGCAGCAGAAAGGTCGATATGCCCAATGATGCAAGCGTCCAGTATTTATTTTTTAACCCAAATATAGAGGCAATTAGAATGCAGGCTGCTGCTTTAGTTTCAAAAATTCTTTCCGTGTCCCATTCCGCATCCAGACAGGCGATCCGGTCTGAAATAGCCTCCTCACCGGCATATTGAAATGCATTGAGATTTTCGACGGTTAAATCCCTGATCTCTTCATTCACCTCAAAGCTTGTATTTTGTGCAACCCGTTTTGTTGTGGCAGGCAGCATATTTTTCATCCAGAACATACATTTATTCTCCTTCACTCAACTTTTTTTCATCGTTAGTATGTGAGGATAAATGAATGTTATACAATTACACTTTTTGATTCATTCCTTTTCTTCATTTCCGGCAAGCATGGCCGCTCCGATGAATCCAGCATCATTGCCCAGCTCAGCCGGTACAATTTTCTGATCCACTTTAAAAAAGGATTTCATTTTTGTAAGTTTTCGAAGAGGTTCAAAAAGAAATTCTCCTGCTAGACTCACCCCGCCACCCAAAGCGATCACTTCAGGATCCAGAAGAGACATGCAGGAAACGATGGCCGAGCTGAGACAGTCCACATAATTTTCAAAAATATCGTATGCGGCGGAATCACCTTCTTTTGCACAATCCAGTACAAGCTTAGCTGTAACGAGACTTTCGTCCCCCTGTGTCTGCTTGAAAATCATACTTTCAATATTTTCCTCTATGACTTTTCTTCCTTCCCGTATCAGTGCCGTCGCCGAACAAAGGGATTCCATGCAGCCTCTGTTTCCACAGGTGCATAACGGTCCTCCATGCTGGATAATCATATGTCCCAGCTCAATCCCATGGCCCATACCGCCCTTGAACATGCGGCCCCCAAGAATAACACCTCCGCCGACTCCTGTTCCAAGCGTCAAGAGAACTGCTGTTTTGCAGCCTCGGAATGCTCCGGCGCAGAGTTCGGCCAGTGCAGCTGCATCTGCGTCATTGGCCAGGTATACTTTAGTATCCGGAAAGTACTGATTCATTTCCGCTTTCAATGGAACGTTATGAAACCCCAGATTATGTGCATTTAAAATCATCGTTGAAGCTGCATCGATTGATCCCGGCGCTGCAATCCCGATCGATTGGAAATCGGAGATTTGTCTATTCAATTCCTTTGCCATATCCCGGACCAGCTCTGCCAGAATAGCTGCTACTTTTTGATAACCCTCGTCTGATGGAAACGAAACGCTTCTTTTGCACAGGATTTTCATATTGTCATGAACTACACCGGCCTTAATATTTGTACCGCCGATATCAAAACCAATTTGCAGCATATCCATCCTCTTCCCATATATTTTAAATCATTCATCAACATTCCGGACGATGTTAACCGATTAGTTTTTCAAATACCGATACCGCATAATCGATATCGTCCATGGATACATCATTTGATGTCACGAAACGAAATTCCCCGAGCTCACAGCCGTTGATCTTGATTCCCTGCTCCAGCATTTTGTCAGGCAGGCTATCAATCAGCTCTTCCGGCCTGTCCAGCTTGAAATACACCATATTGATGCGAACAGAATCCAGATCTACTTCAACGCCGTCAAGCCCTTTGAGCTTTTTTGCCATATATTTCGCGTTGTCATGGTCCTCTTTCAGCCTCTTTGTCATTTCCTTGAGCGAGATAATTCCTGCCGCTGCAAGAATTCCGCATTGTCTCATTCCGCCGCCCAGCATCTTTCGAAATCTTCTCGCTTTTGCAATAGTTTTTGCATCTCCGGCCAGAACGGAGCCGACAGGAGCACAAAGACCTTTTGACAAACAGCAGGATACGGTATCACAGTTTTTCGTGATTTCTTTCACATCCACTTCCAAAGCCGTTGCTGCGTTAAATACTCTTGCTCCATCCAGATGCACGGCAATTCCATTCTTTTTCGCAATCGCATAAACCTCTTCCATGATCTCCACCGGAACCACGTTGCCGTTTGCCAGAGCATTTTCCATACAGATCAATGCCGTTCTCGGCTCATGGATATCATCCGGCCGGATTGCCTTTTCAATCATTTTCGGATTATAAATACCCTTTTCAAAGGAAAGCTGTCTCAGATTCGCATTTGATAAGACTGCAGCTGCTCCCACTTCATGAAAAAAGATATGGCAGTCGGCACTGACGATGACTTCATCGCCCCTGTTGGTATTGCACATCAATCCGAGCTGATTTCCCATCGTTCCTGACGTAACGAACAGTGCAGCTTCCTTGCCGAGCATCTCTGCTGCAAGCGCTTCCAGTTCATTGACGGTCGGGTCATCCTGATATACATCATCCCCTACTTCCGCAGTGAACATGGCTTCACGCATAGCCTTCGTCGGTTTTGTAACCGTATCGCTTCTCAAGTCAATATATCTCATTTTAAACCTCCTTTAGATTAAATCCATTAACTTGAGTCTATCTCATTTTTCCGTCAAAGTAAATCTATCTTCCTGTCAAATTTAAATAATAAGGTCAATATAAATAAATTATACTGACCTTAAACTTTGTTTTATTTTGTAAACTTAACCCCATAGTTTTTCCGGATAAATTCCTTTGTCCTTCATCGATTGTAGCGAATCCACGACTGATTTTTTATCTTCCTTATAGGTTACGCCGAACCAGCGGTCTGCAGATTTTAAAACCTTGACCTTCGCTTTTTCCTCCTTCAGCAGCTGATCCACGGCCAAAGGTAAATAGAATTCAGCCTTTAACGGGTTCTCCTTCAATGCCTCTGCTAAAAATACAGGGAATCTCGCTTCCATCTCCCTCATCATGCTTGGGGTAAATCCCCAGAAATTCATGGAAACCGGTGTTCCTTCCGGAACGGTAAACCAGTCCTTCTCATTTTCAGTATACTGGATCTTGCCGTCCCGCCACATGATCTTCGTTCTTTCCGTAATCCCAATCAGATAGCCGTCCTCGGAAACTTCGCAGACACCGCGGGCTACATGGCCGTTTTCTGTCAGTGTATTTTCAAGCTGGTAACCGATCATGCTGTAACAGAAATACTCCCGGTCCTCCGCTTTTTCCAGAAATTCATACATGGAATGGAATGCACCCGGACCATAATAGTCATCTGCATTGATGACCGCAAAAGGGCCGTCGATCCTGTCCTTGCAGCTTAAAACCGCATGGCAGGTACCCCAAGGCTTTACTCTTCCCTCCGGAACAGAAAACCCTGCAGGAAGATCGGTCAGTTCCTGAAAAGCATACTCCGTTTCAAGAAACCGCCCTGCTTTGTTATCGATCAGTTCCCTGAAGTCTGATTCCATTTCTTTTTTGATAATAAAATAAACCTTTTTAAAACCGGCCATCATTGCATCATATAACGAGAAATCAATGATCAGTTCGCCTGCGGAGCCTACAGGATCCATCTGCTTCAGCCCTCCGTATCTGCTTCCCATTCCTGCAGCCATAATGATTAATACTGGTTCCTTCATATTTCACCTCATACTTAATTTTTCTGAATCTTTCCTATTATAGTTTCAATTTTATACCTGCAAGGATTCCTTTACAACAATAAAAATGCTATTGTCTTTCCTTTATGGTAACATATATAATGATTTTATTATGTCACATTACATTTGATTTTATTAGAATAGGAAGTGTTGGAATGGCAATGAATCATCGCATACTGTTAATAGGCTATATGGGATCAGGGAAGTCTACAGTAGCAAAAATTCTTCGGGATAAAACAGGTTTTCCGTTGGTGGATATGGATAAGGAGATCGAAAAAGCGGAGGGAATGCCGATCAGAAAAATATTTATCAAATACGGTGAACACGAATTCCGTAACAAGGAAGCAGAGCTTCTGGATAAGCTTTGTCATGTTTCCAGCGCCATTGATATCATGGTAGGCGAAGAGACAGGAACGGAGAAGGTCCTCAATAAAATAAGCAAATATGAGCATTTTGCCAATATAGAAACAAATCTTATCGTTTCCTGCGGCGGCGGCATTATTCTGGATGATCTGAACCGTGAAATATTAAAAAAACAGGATACGGTATTTTTAGAGGGCTCTACGGAACTGCTGTTTCAAAGAGTCAACGGAGATGTCAACCGGCCATTCGCCTTTATGGATGAACCTGATGAAAATGCCAGATTTGAGAAGTTCCTGAAACTCTACCAGCAGCGAAAGCCTCTTTATCATGAAGCGGCAGCCTTAACGATCCAAATCGGCGGGAAATCACCGGAAGAGATCGCTGAAGAAATTCTGTCCGGTGTAAATCACAAATAGGCGATTCAATCGCCTATTTACATTTGGCTTCTGCGGTGATTTCTTCCAATTTTGTTTTGATGATTTCCTCAACTCTTTCCGCGAGGTTATTCGCCTCCAGTTTTGAGAGGTCCTTCGTTTCGATCACCGGATGGATATGGAAGGTTACCGTGGCTCCGGGTTTTACATATCCTTTTTCTTCAAATACATGGTAGGTTCCGTTCAATGTAACAGGAACAACCGGAATGCCGGGTTTTGTGGCAAGTCTCAGGCTTCCCTTTTTAAATTCACCCATTTCAGGACCTCTGCTTCTGGTTCCCTCCGGAAAGATAACCAATGAAAAGCCCTGATTTAACAGCCCAATGCCCCCTTCAATTGTTTTCAGGGAGGAACGTGGGTCATCACGTTCGATAAAGATACTTCTGATGTCCCTGATCCATTCACCGAATACAGGAATCTTTCCCAATGAAGTTTTAGCAACAAATCCAATCTGTTTCATTGAGATGGCTGCACCGAAGATGGGAATATCCGCATAGCCTTGATGGTTCGATACAAACAGCGCCGGTCCCTCTGGTATATTCTCGAGTCCTGTAACAATTAGATTTATTTTGTACTTTTTCACGATCCCACGGCCCCAGGTAGTGGTGGAGTTAAGGATTTGTTCCCGTTCTTTTACAAAATTCCCCGACTCACGGAAATTCTTTATTTTATAATGAAATGGCCTGAGATGCCTGAGGTTAAAATACATCCAGATCGCAAAACATATATTCTTTAATAGTTTCTTCATTTTGTCCTCCTCTTGTTAACCGATATTTTTTCCTTATTTCTTATCATGTTCACTATTATTAGTTATTTTATCTTAATAGTTTAATCATATCATAAAGGCAGTGGCCTTTTCTATAAAATTCTATTATAATAAGGTTTGTACAGCAAGGATTAAGAGATAGGATTATGGGATAGGAAATGAGAAAAGGAATGAAAAGAGAATCATTTGTGTATATAAATAAAAAGAAAGCGATCCCGGCCGTTGCCGGCATTGCTTTCTTTTTGGTAATTGCATATTTTATTATAGCGATGCAGGGAACGTTACTCTTCGATACCGTGATACGAGAATTCATTTATAGTCTCAGGAGCGAAGGTCTGACAGCTTTTTTCACGGCAGTCACTTATCTTGGCAACTGGCAGACCATCACTCTGATTTGTTTTGTGTTTCTGTTGATTCCGCAGATGCGGACCTCCTTTGGAATTCCCTTATGCGTTTCGGCAATTCTTGGAACCATCATTCAAAAAGTGTTAAAGACATCGTTTCATCGAGCCAGGCCAGACTTAGCACTTCATTTAATACAACAGGGCGGCTACAGTTTCCCAAGCGGCCATTCCTTCACTGTTTTGATTTTTTACGGTATGCTCATTTTTCTTTGCCGTCAAAATAGAAAGAACAGAACCGCTGCTAATTTTATAACCATTTTACTTTCCTGCCTTATCTTTCTAATTGGCTTCAGCCGGATTTATCTCGGTGTTCACTATCCAACCGATGTGCTTGGAGGCTGGTCTTTGGGACTTTTCATTTTAATGGTTTTAATAACGTTCGTTACTTTCCTTCAAAGCAAAAATTGAAGTATCGGTCTGGTCGTTCTTTAATTTAAATTCGTTAATCTGACTTTTCAGCATTTCTGCCTGTCCGGCCATTTCTTCGCTTGCCGCTGCGCTTTCCTCAGCTGTTGCGTTATTTTCTTGCGTAACCTTTGATATCTGGTTCATTCCGTGACTGATTTGCTCTATTGCCAATGACTGTTGTCCGGACGCTTCTAATATTGTTTCGACGATTCCTGCTGCTTCGGTTACATCATCAACGATTTCATTCAGTGCGCCCGCAGTTTCATTGACAATTTTATTGCCCATTTCTACCTTTTTAATGGAGTTGTCGATCATATTGGTGGTTTCCTTTGCCGCCTCAGAGCTTCTGGATGCCAAGTTCCTTACTTCTTCGGCAACTACTGCAAAACCCTTTCCATATTGCCCGGCCCGCGCTGCTTCGACGGCTGCATTCAGTGCCAGCAGATTGGTCTGAAATGCAATATCGTCTATTACTTTGATCACATTTCCTATGTTTTTTGAAGATTCTTTAATCGCATCCATTGCAGAAAGCATTTCCATCATTTGTTTATTTCCATTCTGAGCATCTTCTTTTGCCTTCGTTGATAATTCATTTGCTTTATTTGCATTCACTGCATTATGCTTCGTATGTTCGGCTACATCTGTAATCGTTGCCACGATTTGTTCAACCGCATCGGCTTGTTCTGATGCTCCCCGTGACAGACTCTGACTTGAGAAAGATACCTGCTGGGCCCCGATCTCAACCTGACTTGCAGCTGAATTAATTTCAGAAAGAATTCTGTTATACTGATTAATAATATAGTTTATAGAATCTTTTAAACTCATAAAATTACCCAGATACTCCCTTTCGATTTTCACTGAAATATTTTTGTTTGCGATATCGGAAAGGATCTCGGAAATCTCATCGATATAATTTTTGATCGCATTGGTGCTTTTCATCAGTGATTGATTCAATTGATTAAAGCTGTCTGCAATCTCTTTCGTATCTTCATCTCCTTCAGATTCTAACAGGATCAGATCCAAATCTCCTTTTTCCAGCTTGTTTAAATTGACAATCAGCTTACTGATCTCTATTTTCTGATAATCTAACTGCTTTTGAATTTTTCTTTCTGTATTTTTTAATCCTGTTACATCTTTGGATACTTCTATGATGCCTCTTATTCTTCCTTCTTTATCTTTATAAGGTATCATATCTACGGCAAAATCAAGTCCCGATCCGCTCTCAATAAACGAGAACTTTTCATCCTTTTTGATACAATCGGATGCCTTGCATTCTTCTCTGTCGCATCCAAAAATATCATAGCATTTTGCTCCGATCGTATCCTTCCTGTCTGTATTGACAACAGCATATTTCAAGGCAAACAGATTTACGAAATCAATGTTAAAGTCATGATCGATAATCAATGCGGATGAATTGATATTATCCAGAAGATTAATATAAGAATCCAATATGTCATTCGTTCCATTGATTACTTCTTTAAAGCCGTTTGGCAGACTGTTGTCCGCTCTATAGAACAAATTCCCATCCAATACTGCTTCCGTAAGCGAACTTGTCTCCCAAAAGAAATTTTTTAAGTCGTTTTCAATGCAGCTTAAATTAGTATTAAGTTTTTCGATCTCGACGTTTTTATTTTCCAGCTCCGTTTTAAGTTCATTATCCCCATTTTTGAGCTCTGTAATATCCTTTGATATTTCCACGATTTCTCTGACTTTTTCCTCAAGAGCAGGTAAATCGGATACCTCAAATTGATCATCCGGATCGGTTTTGAATAATAAGGATCGAATGTTGCTTATGTAATTCATGTAAGTATTTTTATCTGAGTTCAACTGCCTGATCAGGTCACAGATTGCCTTCAGATTATGAGAAACCCCATCGCGATTGGAATCATCAATCTCATCCGGCAAATCACCTGCTGCCATCCGTTGAATCAAATCAGACCGCACCTTGATTTCATTTTCCTGCTTTTCCGCTGTTTCCGAAATCTGTTTTATAGGTTTTGTAATCCATCTCTTCGTCATTTGAGATGAAATTATGTAGGAAATTATACCCAAGATTAATATCAATATACAAATTATCGTTATCCTGCCAGCCTGTGCGATGAATCCGATTATAACACTATTTACGAGAACCATTACGAGAACCATTGCTGAATTTTTAAATTCTAACAATACTAGCCTATCATCTTTCTTCATATAATACCTCTACAATTAATAAGGGGCTCGGCACTTAACTATGAATGCTTCACCCCCAATTTAATAATTATTACTTTATTTTTTCTGCTCACAGTCGATTGCAACCGCTCTTACCGGAGATCCGTCGCAGCCAATCAAAGTCAGCGGCAGGAACACGATAAAAGGTGAATCAAAATCAATCTTATCCAGATTTGCTAAATTCTCTGCGATAATACCGCCTTCTGCCGAATACATATCGTGGATCGGGAATTCCGTCCCGCCTGTGTTGTCAAGATTGATTGCATCGATTCCGGCTGTCTTAATACCTTTTGAAAGCAAATATTCTCCTGCTTCCTTAGAAAGGAAAGGATGATCGTAAAATTCATCCGTTCCTGCTTTTTTATACCAATTGGTTTTGAATAGAACAATATCCACTGCTTCAATCTGCTTCTCATAACGTTTTACTTCTGCCAGTGTGAATTGCTCTTTGCATTTTTTATGTGTCATATCAATAATCAAGCCGTTTCCCATAAAATAATTCAGATCCATCTTGTCAACGGTAGCGCCCGTATTGCTGAAATGATATGGTGCATCCACATGGCTGCCAGTCTGGGAGCCAAGAATTACATTGAATAAATTATAGCCTTCATTGTCAACGGTTGTGGCAACAGAAAAGCTTGGAACTGGATCCCCGGGATATACCGGTGTTTCCGCTGTCAACGGGTGGGACAGGTCCACGATTTTTTTAATTTTAAGCATTTTTTTCATCTCCGTTTTTCAACATAAGTTCAGATAGATGTTTTTCTGAACATTTCATATTCGATAGTATCTACCCTTTATTTAATTAAATCTTATAAGTGTGCACCAGATGCTTTTGTTTGTTTCGCTAAATCACGATTTAAGAAATAGTAAAGTGCACAGCAGAATACTCCGCCGACGATCCATGCAATATCAATACCGCCCATAGCTTTCGCGATTGGTCCTGTATACCAGGCTGCACCGGCAAATGGCATTTCAACAACTACCGTTGCAAAGTATGTTATCAATGTTTTCCAATTATAATTTCCATAAATACCATTTGGATCAAAGATATCTGTCATACTATATTGACCCTTGCGGACAATATAGTAGTCAACCAAATTGATACAGGTCCAAGGGACCATGAAGTATAGAATAATTGCCATGAAATATCCCCATTGTACGATCATGTTCTGGGCGCCGAAAATGTCGATACAAATTGCGGCAATCGTTGTGAATACCATGATGATGATTTTGGAATTTTTCGTTCCCCTCAATTTTGTAAATGGTGAAAAAACAGTGACGATAGCCATGAAGGTACCATACAAACTAAGGGTGGAAGAACAAATTGCTGTAATAATCATGGTTGCAAATAAAATGATAACCAACGGAGCATGCCATACACTTGAAATACCTACTGCTGAATTGGAAGCAAAATCAGGTACGCCGATATACAAAATAGCTCCGACGATACACAGCCAGATACTGGCAATTACACCGCCAAGGTATGTGTACCAGAATGTGGATTTTATTGATGTGGTTTCCGGCAGATATCTTGAGTAGTCAGCAACATATGGAGCGGCTGTGATCAGATATGTAGCATACACGCTTAGTGCCATCATAAAACTGGTCCAATTTACAGGACCTAATGTCAGCGTGTCTGCAGGCAACGGTAGCTTCACAGCGAAAATAGTTACAATAAGGAATACCACAGCTGCAAGATATGACGAAAAAGCTTCTGATTTGTGAATTGCATCATATCCATAAATACTGATGATTAATGTTATTATACCAGCTATGATGACTGCCGCCGACATTGGTATGTGCAAAGGGACAAGGGTCTGTGCGCCATAATAAACTGTAGTTGAATAAAATCCTAAGAACAAGGCGATTGCAAGAATAAGAGGAATTACCGCACCTTTTATTCCAAACTGAGCACGGCTTTGGATCATCTGCGGAATACCCAAATGAGGTCCCTGTGCAGAATGGAAAGCCATGAAAAGTCCGCCGATCGATATTCCTACTACGATTGCAATAATACTCCAAGCAAGGTTTAGTCCCATTAACGGCGCAAACGCTCCGGTAGAAATCGCGAGAACTGTCATGTTCGATCCAAACCAAATGTAAAACTGGCTTCTAGGATGTCCATATCGCTCTTCTGCCGGAACAAAGTCTATACTTCTTGATTCTATCCCTTTGATTCCCTTTTTTTCTGTTTCCATAAAAATCACTTCTTTCTATAAATTTAGCTTTCACTGTATAAAGTTTTTATTTCCCTTGATAAGCAGCTTTTAATATTTCTATATAACCATCTGCATCGATATCTCTGGCATTATCATCGCTCAGCATATTCTTTGCAGAAGTTTCAGCGATTGCCCTGAAATTATCTTTCTTTATATAATCAAAACTATTTAGTTTTGGAATTTTGGTAGCGGCGCTTAAATCCTTAACAAACTGGATTCCTTCCAATGCGACTACTTTTCTTGTCTTGCCCTTTGGATCAATTCCCATTCTTTCCGCAACAACAGCTAATCTTTCTTCTGCAGCAGGAAGATTATACTCCATTACGTACGGAAGGAATATGGAATTGCAGACTCCATGAGGTGTATCATACCATCCTCCTATTGTTTCGGAAATAGCATGTACTGCTCCTACATTTGAATTAATGAATGCAATACCGGCCATGACACTTCCGATCATCATATTTTCTCTTGCTGCTAAATTTTTTCCGTCTTCCACTGCAATCTTCAAATTTCTGCTGATCAGTTCAATCGCGTGGAGCGCTACCGCATCTGTAATTGGTTGAGAAACCTTGCAGGTATATGCTTCAATCGCGTGTGTCAGCGCATCAACACCGGTTGATGCCGTCAAAGATGCAGGTAATGTCAATGTTATTTCAGGATCGGCGATTGCCACATTCGGCACCAGCTTTTCCGGGTCAAAAACGCTCATTTTGAACTTTCTTACAGGGTCGGTGATTACTGCTACAAATGTTACTTCACTTCCTGTGCCGGCAGTCGTAGGGATGCAGATGATCGGAAGTTTATTTTCCTTTAAAGGAATGCCATCCCAATCTTTGCAGGTTCCGCCGTTTGTTACAAGCGCGGCAGTAGCTTTGCACTGATCCATGGAACTGCCTCCTCCAAATCCGATAATTACCTGAGCATTTATCTTCTTTGCTAATTCAGCTGATGCACAACAATCCTCATCCCTTGGATTCGGTCTTACATCCTTGTATATTTCATACTGAACTCCTGCATCATCAAGACTTTTCCTGATTTTACCCATTGCTTCACTTTGGACTAAAAATCCATCCGTGATGATTAATACTTTTTTTGCTCCCAAAGCTGCTGCTTCAGATCCCACTTGATTAATCGTTCCGGCACCCGAAACAACTTTTGTAGCATGAAAAAATTCTCTAGTACTCATTTTGTTCTTCCTTTCTGATCGTTTGGTCTTTACTTCTGTAACCGCCAATATTTTTTCTAAATAGAATTAATTTTCCTAAAACATAATATAATGCTCCGCTGAAGACCAGGGATGCTCCGGAAGCAGTTACATATTTAAATGCCTCATGATAGACCAATGTTGCGGGATTTAAGAACAACAGATAGAACGGCATACCGATTAGCATTACGACAATAGCGACCCAGTTGAATCCGTTCCAGAAATTATATTTGGAATCTGCGCTGTTATTGAAAAGGCTTCTGATATCCAAATTTTGTTTTCTGAAAAAGAAGTAGTCCACCGTATTGATTGCTACAATTGGACAATAGAATGTGCAGGAAATAGCCAATAAGATATAAAAATTATCGTAGATTTGTGTAGGCCATATAATAAGGCCGATAACCGCCGGAATGTCGTAAATTAATACTAGAAATGCCCAGCTCTTGTTCTTAAACCATCTTGTTCTCTTAAGACCCAGACACATGTTATATGTAACGCAAGAACCGGAAGTAAGATTTGCAAATGCAACAAACACTAATGATATGATACCAAGGACAATACCGCCGATAGGAACCATCCATTCCGTCGGATCTGCATTTCCAATCGTTACTGCAGATGCTATTCCTACTGCAGTTCCGGCAGTTGCCGCCAGTACAAGTCCGAATAAGTTTGCCCAATAGGAAGCTTTCTCGGATTTACACAGTCTGCCCATTCCACCCATGTTTGGCCACCAGGATAACCCTGCTCCTAAATTTAATTCAAACACGATCAGGAAGTTCACCCATTCGCTGTCGAACGGCGCAATAGGCTTGCCATCCAGAACGCCATGCCAACCATAATTCTTTGATATCATAATTAATAACATAACGATTACAACGATTAGCAGCGGTGCAACGATCGCATTCATCTTCTTCATTACCAGAGGACCCTTCCATACAATAAGTATAATCAGGAAAAGACCAATCAACGACATAATTGCAACGAAAACGGGTCCCATCGTATCGACACCCTTTATGCCGCTTACGATATTATCGACCGCTCTGCCGAACATGATAGATAAGATAATATTCCATACTAACTGGAAAACCGTTATACATGCCATAAGCAGGCTTGTCCCGTTTCTTCCAAGATAACTGTTTGCACCGGTATAGAGATCTATGCCATACTTCGCAGATGATGTAGAGCTTGCCAATGCCATTACCAATACTGATGCCATATTACCTGCCAGGGTACCGAGTACACCAATTTTAAACCCGGCAAATAACGACACACTTCCCCCAATCAGGAAACACCAGGTAGCAATTGCCAATCCGATATTAATCCATGTATTATCTAATAGTGTATAAGGCCGTTCTTCTTTCAGCAGAGGCAGTATTCCAAACTGCGACTCCTGATTGGCATCAAATTCTTTTTTCGCCATCACAATTCTCCTTTAACAACATATCAAGTAAACTAATTCAAATAAGTTTATAAATTGCTATAACGTGTTAATTAGCTAACCAAAAGACTATTGAACCCCAAGCTTAATAGCTTCATAAAATACAGGACCCAAACCAACGACAACAAATAGAATCAAAGTTAAAATCCAATCATTTTTTGTTAGAGGCGGTACAACATTACCTTGTTCTTCAATGATTGCGATACGTCGGATTAGTTCCTTTTCAACTTCCGGATCTGTACCAGTTTTCCCGTAAAGCTCAGAATTAACTTCATCATAATTACTCATTCTCTTACCTCCATTTCATTATAATATATCAATACAATAAATTTTTAAGGCATTTCTTCTATTTCTTCACACGCTGTTTTATAATTGATCTACATAAAGTAATTTGCATTTTTTGTACCAATTTTAAAAATCCAGCAAACTTATAATTGCATATTAGTTGGAGCGATTAACGGTAAAACTTTCTAGTTGTATTTTATACAGTGATTCTTATGGATGTTTCATTGTTAAATAAAATCAATCTTTTCTCCAGCACTAATATGCAATTATGTTTAAATGGAAAATAGTTAGTGTGCACTGAATTTAGACTAATTATAGGTGATAACTGTTCCTGCCTTTCCTTCCAAAGCTTCTACAGCCTTGTCAAGAGATGTGATAATAGCACTCTTTTCTGGATATGCTTCCACAAACTTCATAGCCGCAAGTACCTTTGGAAGCATACTTCCTGCAGCGAAGTGACCTTCATCTACATACTTTTTTGCTTCTTTCAGCGTCAATTTCGCAAGGTCCTTCTGATTAGGCTTGTTATAATTAATTGCTACTTTCTCCACCTCGGTAAGAATAATAAAACTGTCGGCTTCTATCTGTTCTGCTAAAAGCTCTGCTGCATAGTCCTTGTCGATTACCGCCGCGATTCCTTCCAGATTGCCGTCTTCCCTTTCCAGCACAGGTATTCCGCCTCCGCCGCATGTAATAACAATCGTTGTATCCCAAAGTTTTTTAACTGAATCAATCTCTATAATTTTCTTTGGAATCGGAGAGGCCACGACTCTTCTCCAGCCTCTTCCTGCGTCTTCTTTCATTGTATAGCCGTTTTTTTCCGCCAGAATCTTAGCTTCTTCTGCTGAATAGAATTGCCCAATCGGCTTTGTTGGATTACCAAAGGCCGGGTCACTTTCTTCAACTACAACCTGTGTTAAAACAGTTGCGACGGGAATATTGAGATTATTTTGTTTTAAAGCATATTTTAAGCCCTGCTGAATGTGATATCCGATATATCCTTGGCTCATTGCTCCACATACGTCAAAAGGCATTTCCGGGGTCAAATCCTTTGCGGCTTCCGAGGCTAAAAGGATTCTTCCCACCTGTGGACCGTTTCCATGAACGACAGCGAGTTCGTATCCTTTCCTTGAAATTTCAGATATGTATTTACAGGTTCGCCGGACAACCTCCAGCTGCGCTTCTGCTGTTGCAGCATTCTTTCCGGATTGAAGTGCGTTTCCGCCCAAGGCAATCACAATTTTTTTATCACTCAATTTATTTTCTCCCCTAATTTCTATATTATTTTCCAAGCGGCATCTGTTGCGTAACACAATGTATGTTTCCGCCCCCGTATACAATTTCCTTTGTATTAACACCTACCGCTTTACGGTCAGGAAACATTGCCTGAACCTGTTCAAGCGCCAATTTATCATACTCATCGCCATACTGAGGAAATATGATTCCACCATTAACAATTAAAAAATTCATATAGGAAGCAATACAAATATCTCCGTCATTTCTGGATATCGTATCTTGAACATTATCTATTGCAAAGGCGCCTTTAATTGTTACGGGAATCTTAGGCAAAGTCAGCTTGTGAATTTTAAGCTTTCTTCCTTTCGCATCCACAGACTCGCTTAATATTTTGTAAGCTTGTCTGCAAATATCATAGAAAGGATCATTTTTATTCTCAGTCCAAATGCAAGCGACTTCTCCGGGTCTGATAAAACAAGCAACATCATCGACATGGCCGTTCGTTTCCTCGGGATCTATTCCGTCTTTTAACCAGATTACTTTCTCAACATTTAAGTATTCCTTAAGCGTGTTCTCAATCTGTTCCTTTGTAAGCTGAGGATTTCTTCCCTGGCTCAGTAAACACATCTCGGTTGTTAATACAGTGCCTTCTCCGTCAACGTGTATGCTTCCGCCTTCCAGTACAAAGTCTTTTGTTTTATATGTATCAATACCCTCTATCTCGCATACCTTCTGTGCTATTTGATTGTCCTTGTCCCATGGAAAGTACAGTCCGTCAAATAAACCGCCCCAGGCATTGAATTCCCAGTCAACTGCGTGTACATCTCCCTTGCCATTTACGAGAAAAGTCGGACCGCAGTCACGTATCCACGAATCATTATTGGACATTTCGACGACTCGAACTTCAGGAGGAAGCATATTTCTGGCATTCTGATATTGTTCCTGTGATACCAGCATGGTTACAGGCTCAAATTGTATAATAGCCTTTGCTACTTCAACAAATGATTTTTGCACTGGTTTTCCGCCATCACGCCAGTTGTCCGGCCTTTCCGGCCAGATCATAAATATTTTTTGTTGCAGCTCAAATTCAGCAGGCATTCTGAATCCATCTATTTTTGGCGTTGAGCTAATTCTTCTAGCCATAATTCTTTCCCTTCTTCATAAAACGTTCCGCTTCTTTGCATTATGCAAATATCTCTGCCATATACTCATTTAATTCTTCTTTCACCGCTTCCTTTTCGAGTTCAGAACCGTTTTTCTGATAACGGGTGAAGTATACCAATAAACCTCTCATTGCAGTTAAACGGTTTTCTGCTTCATCCCATGCAATCGAAATCTCTGAATCAAGAACTTCATCAGTAACTTCTTCATTTCTGGTTGCAGGCAGACAGTGCAAAAACTTAGCTCCAAGATTGGCTTTGTTCATCAATTCTTTGCTTACCTGGAATTTAGGCATAAATACATTTTGTCTTTGTTCAGGCGACAGCTCATTCTCATATAGTCCATACCATACATCTGAGTATACAAAATCGGCACCCGTCATTGCTTCATCAACATCGTCGGTAACTTTCCAGGATCCGCCGGAAATCTTGCAATTTGCCTCATAAATATCGGTATGCTCTTTTCGGAGTTGGAAGCCTTTTGGTCCGAAGTGAACATACTTCATACCTAATTTTGTGCAAATGAAACCTAAAGAAGCACATACTTGAGTAGCGTCTCCAACAAATACAACTTTGCAATCCTCAAGAGATTTTCCAACTGGCAAGTGTTCAACCATTGTTATAAGATCGCCGATTTCCTGAGTCGGATGATTATAATCTGACATACCGTTAAGTACAGGAACGGAAGACGCGCTTGAAAGTTCAACCACCGTCTGATGTTTAATAACCCTGGCCATTATTACATCAACCATTCTTGAAATAACCTTCCCTGTATCTCCTACTGTTTCATGACCGCCAAGTTGAATCATTCCAGGTCCAAGGTACTGAGCGTGCCCTCCGAGCTGTTCCATAGCGGTTTCGAAAGAAACTCTTGTTCTTGTTGAAGATTGCTGGAAAATCATAGCTAATGTTTTGTCTTTCATTAGCGGTGGATTGTAACCCGCTTTGATGCATTTTTTTATCTTAATTGATAAATTGATAATGTCCAGCAATTCCTGCTTTGTAAAATCATTTGTGTCAATAAAATGTCTTACCTCATTTTTCATATTGTAGCTCTCCTTTTTCTTCTTATTTTTTTCTGCACAATTGAATATGGCTTTTTTCACTGTGCCTGTTGTATTTTGTATAATAATTAAATTTTCTGTAAACTACAATTACACAATCTACTGAAAATGCCGTATTATATTTAAGTGTAATAAAAGTGCTCTAAAGGTGTAAGTTCTATGGTATAAACAAAAGTAGCCCTGTTACACATTAGTGTAATAGGGCTACTTATTTTTGATAATGAATGAGTATTTATCTAATTAGTCTGACAATCTCGATTTGGAAAATTTATGTTTACAATATATATGGCCTACATTTTGCATAATAAATAATTGAGGTAAAAAAATTATGACTGCACTTACTGATGAACAATGGAAAAAAATAAATGATATCGTCTTGGCGATTTATTCTGAAAATGATATTTATAAACTAAGGGAAGATTTTCTAACCTCAGTTAATTCTATCATTCCTCACGATAGATCATTTTTTGATTTGGGATATAAGAAAAATTCAAAAGTGGTATTTTTTGATCCTGTTTCCTGTAATATGGACAAGGGGTTTTTGGATTCCTATTATAATGATTATGAGTCCGTCGATATTATGTACTGGTTCTTTTCCCAAAACCAAAATGATGTCTATCGTGAAAGTGATTACGTTACAAATGCATTACGTGATACATCAACTTTTTACTGTGAATGGCTTTTGCCGCAGGGTCTTCAGTGCAGTATGGGGTCAAGGATCGCTTATAATGATATATTATATGGATCAGTAAATCTCTGGAGAAGTCTTGAACATGGGGATTTCACGGATGAAGAGCTTTATATTCTCAGGATTCTGAATAAGCATCTGTCCCTTCACTTTTATATTAAATATCCACATGGGATCATGAAAAACAGCGAGAACGATTATGCAGACACATTTATTAATCTCTATCATTTAACGGATCGTGAGTACGAAGTTGTCAACCTCATCTGTCATGGAATGCCAATTAAAGATATAAGCAAGAGTCTGTTTATTTCAGAAAATACGGTCAAAAAGCATACTCATAATATATTTAATAAAATGAAGATTTCCAGCCGTTCTCAACTTATTAAATTGGTGTATGATTATATCTCATACAAAGGAGATACCCTGACAGAAATAAAAAATAAGGATGCATCCCAATCGGCTAATGATTAATTCCATTCATTTATAATCCCGCCACCCAAATTAAAATAATACATATTATACCTTGTTATGATTTATTTTCATTATGAAAGTTAAACTGATTCCTATTGATAAATAGCAAAAACTATGCTATAACGAATAATATAATTTATTATTGAATACATTTTGTTACCTGAGTATTATTCAGGTATAAAAAAGAGGAGTAGGAAATTAAATATATGAATGTTGTGAAACCCATGAATTCTGTTGTGCTAGATATGGAAATTGATGACATCCTAAACGCTTTTCACGATGATGTTTTGATTTCTGACGGAGAAGGCAGGGTTATCATGGTCAGCCAAACTTTTGAAGATGCATACGGCATAACAAAAGAATCTGCGATTGGAATGACCGTCTCCGAACTTGAGCATAAGGGATATTTTAAACCATCAGCAATCAGTCTGGTATTAAGAAGCGGCAAAGCAGTAACGATAAAACAGAAAAATAATAAGGAAAGAACCCTTGTCGTAACGGCTAACCCCGTTTTTGATGATGCCGGCAGAATCAAGTATGTTGTAAGCTTTACAAGAGATATAACAGAAATGATAAATCTTCAGAAGCAATATTCTCAACTGGAAAATAAACTGGTACGATACGAGGAAGAAATCGGGAAATTGCGAAGCATGAACACAGAGGCTGACGGTATTATTGCCAAAAGCACTTCAATGCAAAAAATATTTTCTGTCATAAATCGTATCGCACCGTTTGATGCCAGTGTACTTCTGGAAGGCAAATCTGGTGTCGGTAAAAGTATGATGGCAAAACTGATACATAAGAAGAGCAGGAGGGTAAACGGCCCGTTTATTGAAATAAACTGTGGTGCGATTCCTCGAAACTTATTAGAATCAGAACTTTTCGGTTATGAAAAGGGATCATTTACCGGCGCAAACAAAGAAGGTAAAATTGGACTGATTGAATTCGCTCAAAAAGGAACTTTATTCCTGGACGAAATATCAGAATTGCCTATTGATCTGCAAGTCAAAGTACTTAAGGTAATACAGGATAAGTGTATTACAAGAGTTGGAGGTTCTAAGGAAATAAGTGTGGATTTCCGATTAATTGCCGCATCTAATAAAGATTTGAAGAAAATGATAGGGGAGAATCTTTTCAGGGAGGATCTCTATTATCGGCTGGATGTTATTCCAATTGTAATTCCTTCTTTACGTCAACGAAAGGAGGATATTGTTCCTATGATTGTATTTTTTGCCGACCGGTTCAATAAAAAATACGAAATGAATAAAGGGTTTTCTAAAAATTCATTTGAAGCATTGGAAAGATACGATTGGCCAGGGAATATCAGAGAATTGGAAAATGTAATTGAACGTGTTATCCTGACTACTGACCAGAATATTATTGAAGCTAACGATTTACCTGAATACATAGCTGATCCTCACGCTTTGTCTATGGGTATTGAACCAAAAACTTTATTTGAAGCAATGGAATCGCTTGAAGGCAAACTGGTCAATGAGGCTTTTAATAAATGTGGTACGACGATAGGTGTGGCAAAAATCCTTGACATCAGTCAGCCGTCTGCAGTTAGAAAAATTCAGAAATACGTCACGAAGTAATTATTTTATAATGATTAACTTTATTTATTATTGAATAGACGAAAGCTATTAAAAGGCTTACCCGGAATAGTAAACAGTGTAAAACCGTTGAAAATCCGGGTTTTTAATTTCGGCATAGTATTTGCATATTTCCTATATTGTATTTAAATATAAAAGACAACGAAAATTAAAAGGAGGTCTATAAACATGACACAGACAAATAAAGCTTTGGCTTTAGAAATGGCTAAGAAGGTAGAAGGATACATCCAGAGAGATAAGCTTACAAAAGATGAAATCGATACTATATTAGCGGATTCAAGAGAAAATTATGATGAAAACATAAATCCCGGCTGGCTGCCTTATAGAGAAATTATGTCGACGGACCCTATGTTTGCTGAATGGTCACATAGAGATGCTGAATTTTTCTCAGATGTTAGAGGAATTGAATTTATTGACTGTTTGGGCGGATTCGGAATTTTCCTCGCTGGTCACAGAAACCAAGAAATTATGAAGACAGTTCATGCTCAGTTAGACAGATATGCACAGCATTCCCAGGACTTGATCAATCCTTTGCAGGGTTATTTCAGCAAGCTCATGGCTTTAATCACACCTGGAGACATGCAGGCTGTATGGCCGACTAACGGAGGTACCGAAGCTACAGAAGCAGCGATCAAACTTGCCAGACTGGCAACCGGCGGTCAATGGTTTATTTCTACTGTAAATGCTTACCACGGACTTTCAACAGGTGCTTTATCATTAATCGGTAATGCGGATTACCGAGCTCCTTATATGCCTTTTATTCAGCAGGTACAGCATGTTGAATATGGTAATGCAGAGCAGATGGAAAATGCGATCAAGAACCTCCAGGCTGTTGGCGAAAAAGTTGCAGGCGTTATCTTAGAGCCAATTCAAGGTGAAGGAGGAATTATCATTCCACCTGCCGGTTACTTAAAGAAGGTAAGAGAGATTTGTGATAAGTATGGCGTCGCCATGATCTGTGATGAAATCCAGACAGGCATGGGTAGAACAGGCAGCCTTTGGAGAGTAGATGTCGAAGGCGTAGTTCCTGATATCATCTTATTCGGTAAAGCAATCGGAGGCGGCTGCATGCCTTTAACCGGTATTGTTGCAAGACCTTGGATGGTAACAGAACCATTAATTGAAAACCCAACAATCGTATCAATGCCTACATTCGGCGGTAACCCACTTGCATGTGCTGCCGGTATCGCCTCAATCCGATACATACTCGAAAACGATATCCCTGCAGTAGTAAAGAAAAAGGGCGAATATCTGATTCCTAAACTAAATAAAATTCAGAAAAAGTACCCAGAAGTAATCAGAGAGGTAAGAGGAACGGGTTTGATGATCGGTCTTGCTTTCCCTGACATGGATATCATGCATGACTTCATCAAGCAGTTGTTTGCAAGAAAGATCATGACATCAGCAACTATGAACGATATTACCGTAGCTCGTCTCGAACCTGCTGCAAACATTTCAAACGAAACACTTGACAAGGTATGCGTAGCAATCGAGGAAGCAGTTGTTGAATTGAAGAAACAGTATAAATTATAATCCTTATACACACCTTTATAAAAAAATTATTTCCCCCAGGAGGCAGAGTAAAATCTGCCTCTAATTTTATTTAAAAATTAGTATAAAAAAAGATGCAAAACCAGTTCTCTACGTTTTGCATCTTTATTCAATCATAAAACCTTTGCAGTAGCTCGCGGCACTGCTCTAATCAATCTGAATTACTTATTCTTTCTCTGCAATGCAAGAATTGAAATAAACTCATGAATGACATTAGCAGCCATATAAGCTGTTATTCCTGCAATATCTATCGTAGGCAATACTTCAACCAGATCCATCGCGACAAAGTTCAGGCTTTTCATTTCTCTAACCAGGGATAAAGTCTCATACCCGGAAAAACCGCCAACTTCAATAGTCCCCGTACCCGGAGCACAGGAAGGATCTACAAAGTCGATGTCAAAGGAAAGAAAAACCTTTGCTCCGTTTGTTCTTTCCCGAATTCTCATACCTGCTTCTGCAATACCTATCTGATGGAGTTCATTTGCTGTTATAACCTCGAACCCTAAGTCTCTTGAACCCTGAACATCCTCAGGCCCATACTGTGATCCTCTGATTCCTACCTGAATGGAATGAGCCGTGTCAATAAGTCCTTCCTCACAAGCCCTCCTGAAAGGTGTGCCATGAGCGTACTTTTGTCCCCAATACTGATCCCATGTATCTAAGTGTGAATCAAAATGCACCAGTGCGATTGGTCCGTACTTTTTCGAAACTGCACGCAATTCAGCAAGTGTGATAGAATGGTCTCCACCCATTGCAATAGGAATGACTCCCGCATCCATAAATGGTTTTAATCCTTCTTCGATTTGTTTATATGACTCAAGTATGTATCCGGGTGTAATGTCTAAATCGCCGTAGTCTATGCCTGATAAATATTCAAATATATTTACATCCAAATTCATGCTGAAATTCCTCATAAGTGTAGATGTCTCTCTAATGGCTCCAGGACCAAATCTTGCTCCGGTTTTATAGCAGCATCCAGTATCAAATGGAATGCCTACGACAGCAAAGTCTACATCCTCAGTTGTCTTTACATAAGGCAGCCTCATAAAAGTTTTAATTCCCGCAAACCTTGGGCTTGCAGATGCATCAGTTGGTTTATACTTAACCATTCTTTTTGCCTCCGTTTAATTGATCCAATTACTTCATTACAATGAATGTGCATACACTTCGATAACAATATGAACGTTTCAAGCGTACAAGCATATCAGACTAATAAAGTTTAAAATAATTTATTAATATTGTCGACTCCGGAAAATTTTTGATGTTATATGGCTAATTTTTATCTAGAAAAGATTCCGGTATTTGCAATATATATTAATGCAATTTCCGTACCAAATCTTAAAAGTGTTAAAAATCAGCCATTTATCAATAAATTACTTTTTATTAATATTCAAAACTGGATAATATTTTCAGAAGCTTTTAATATTACCTTTCGTTTCAATTCATTTCAATTCTTTTATTATATGCCTCCAAACCTTTCCCCAGAATTTCTATGGCCCGCTTCAACTTATCTGTCTCCAATACATAAGCAATTCGTACCTCGTTTTTACCGAGACCCTTCGTTGCATAAAAACCGTCTGCAGGTGCGGCCATGACTGTTTCGCCTTCTACTTCAAATTCTTCAAGCATCCAGATAAGGAAATCATTGGAATCCTCGACAGGGAGTTTGCAGATTAAATAAAACGCACCTTCCGGTTTTTCACAGAATACCCCCGGTATTTTTTTCAGATTGCCGTAAACGATATCTCTTCTTCTTTCAAATTCATCCCTGATCCCGTTGATTACCCGATAGCCGGTAGAATACAATCCCACCGCAGCGTATTGCTCGATCGTCGATACGGATAATCTTCCCTGACAGAGCTTCGAAATCAGCTCCAGAATATCATCATTCATGGAGATCACAACGCCGATTCTGGCACCACAGGCGTTGTATCTCTTCGATACACTGTCTATCAGCACAAGCCGGTCATGGATGTCTTCCAGGAAGCCGAAGCTCGTGATCTTTCTTCCATCGAAAACCATCTCACGATAAACCTCATCGCAAATGATATAGAGATCATGTTCCTTTGCAACATCGGCGATCATGCGAATCTCTTCTTGAGTCAATACAGTACCGGTTGGATTTCCCGGGTTCGTCACAAAGATCGCTTTTGTTTTGTCTGTAATTTTCTCTTCGATTGCATTTTTCTCGATGTGAAATCCATTTTCAGCATAAGTCGTCACCGCAACCGGCTTCACTCCGGTCATGGTAAAAAAGGTATTGTAGTTTGAGTAATAAGGTTCAAAGATGAGGAGCTCATCCTTCGGATTGGTAAGGGCAAGCAAAGTGAACATGATCGCTTCCGTGCCGCCCGTAGTTATATAAATGTGCTTTTGATCTATTTTCATTCCGGCATTCTGATAAAATTTTTCTACTGCATCCAAAAGCTCCGGTGTGCCCTTGGATGGCATATATTCAATCGTTGCCTCATTAAATTCCCGGATTCGTTCATAATATTCATCCGGAACGGGAAGATCCGGCTGCCCGATATTGAGCCGATAAACTTTTTTACCTCTGGTTTCCGCATCATCCGCATATTTTGTAAGTCTTCGAACCGACGATGCTTTCATTTCCAGCATTTTTTTAGATAATTCTTTCATTCTGTCCTCTCTATTCTAAACGTTTCTGTCAAGTGCCCATTCAATCTTTAATTATAACTCTTTCTCTTTTCCTGCCAGTTCCGCTGCTTCCGCATCCTTGGATTCCCTGTCGAAAAAAATATTCTTACCGCTTGCAGAAAGCGGTATGCCATATGCTACTCTGACATTCTCTGACAGATACTTAAGACGGATCGCCGCTTTGCCAATGGAGAACATGATGCGGTTGTCAAACCGGTGGTCTGACGCTACAGCAGCTGCCGAACCTACAGCAATCCCCAGGTCGGTAATATTAAACGCGCAGTTCGCGCCGGCCTTTGTCATCTCCGCGCAATCGGCAAAACCGCAGTAACCGCAGTTCTCCAATCCCCGCGGAATATTTTTGATTCCTAATCCCACCACAACGGGGCACCGATCTATGCTGTTGCCGTCTCTTCCATAAAATGTTTCCCCGGTTTCCTCGGCAATCTTTCTCATCTGTTCCGCAAGTGTATCTTTTTCTTTTCCATCTATAAGAATCGCTTCTAAATTATCGACGCCGCAGCCCTTTGGGGCTGTTCTTGCCGCTGCCATCATCAGGTCGGCTACATAAAACGCCGCTCTTTTTTCCGCCTCTGCATTATGATAAATCATTCTTATTTTCCTCCTTGCTTAATATAATATTGTTCCATTCTATTATACAAAGTCTTTCTAAACAATAGGATTCCGCCATTTTGGTGAATATACTCAGGTTTTCTTGAGTATTGCAAAATATATTTGGTATGTATTTTGTTTCGCCATAATATTTATGGCGAAAATCTATTGGATTTCAAAGTTGCCTTAATTTTTAAACTTAAAAAGGCATTTTGCAGTCAATATTTGACCTCAAATGCCTTCATGTATTTTCCGAATCTATTCTGTTTAGAGTCCAAGACCAAACTTTTCCTTTACCCTCTTCATCGTTCTTTCCGAAATCACATTTGCCCTTTCCGCTCCATCCTTCAGGATATCAACCAGCTCCTGGGAATTTCTGATCTCCTGAAAGCGTTGTTGGATCGGCATGATTGCATCAACAGTAACCTCGACCAGATCTTTCTTGAAATCTCCGTAGCCGCAGCCCTCGTATTTCTTTTCGATCTCTTTTACTTCCATTCCGGAGAATGCACTGTAGATGTTCAAAAGATTGCTGATGCCGGGTTTGTTCTCAATATCGAACCGGATGGAACCTTCAGAATCTGTTGTTGACCTCATGATAGATTTCTTGATTTTGTTTGCATCGTCCAGCAGTGAGATCCTGCTGTGCGGATTCTCCGCGCTCTTGCTCATCTTTGAATCCGGATCGTCCAGAGACATAATACGGGCACCGGCCTTTAAAAATCTTCCGTCCGGAACAATAAAGGTCTTTCCGAATTTATTATTGACCCTGATCGCTATGTCACGGGTAATTTCAATGTGCTGCTTCTGATCATTTCCTACAGGCACTACGTCGGTATCATAGAGCAGAATGTCTGATGCCATTAAAATCGGGTAGGTAAACAATCCCGTCGGTGCGGATTCACTGCCATGGCTTTTCTGTTTGAACTGTGTCATTCTTGACAGCTCTCCTGTATAGGAATTGCACATCAACACCCAGGCAAGCTCTGTATGGCCCGGTACCATAGACTGAACAAAAATAATGGACTTTTTCGGATCCAGCCCTACTGCCATATACAACGCTGCCACATCCAATATATTCTTTTTGAGTATTTTTGGATCCTGAGGCACTGTAATCGAATGCAGATCCACGATACAATAAATACAGTCGTTTTCCTCCTGCAATTCTACAAACTGTTTCAATGCACCCAGATAATTTCCTATATGGATATTGCCTGTCGGTTGTACTCCTGAAAAAACTCGTTTCATTCCTTGTCTCCTTTAAGCTTTGATTGCGTCTTTAAATTTCTGCCGGATCTTCTTCTCCATTCTGGAAATCGTCATCTGGGACACATCCAGATCGGAGGCGATTTCCTGCTGGGTCTCATTTTTAAAATATCTTCGTCGAAAAATATTCTTTTCCTTTTCGGTCAATCCGCTCAATACGGTTTTGATCAACTCAGCATTTTCGAAGCTGTGATAGCCGGTTTCTTCTCTGCCGGTATATTTCTCCAGCACGGTGCCTTCCCCTTCATCGCCGCCTTCATCGAAGGTCTGGTTGAGAGAATAGGTATTATAAGCCTGTCCGCCTTCCATGGCTTCCAATATATCTTCTTCAGAATATCCGAGATACCCGGCAAGCTCCGTTACAGTCGGGATCCTGGAATATTTTCCGTAAAGCGCCTCCTTGGCAGGCGAGATCTGCGCTGAAATTTCCTTCAATCGTCTCGGAACCTTGACTGCCCAGCCTTTGTCTCTGAAATACCGTTTGATTTCACCAATGATAGTAGGTGTGGCAAAGCTTGAAAATTCAAAACCCTTACCGGCATCATATCTCTCCACAGCAAAAACTAAGGCCATGGATCCGACTTGGTATAAATCTTCATAATCCACGCCTTTATTTAAATACTTTTTTATTAGAATATCCACCATATATAAGTATTTTTCCACGATTTGATTTCGAAGCTCAATACTTTTTGTTTGTTGGTATTTCGCAAACAATTCCTTGTTGCTTATATCTTCAGAGGTCATTTCATCCCCTCACTAAAAGCGACTGATATACTTTACCATTTGAATTCTGGTTCCATTTCCCATTTCGGAGAATATGTCTACTTCATCCATTAAAGCTTTGATGATGTAGATTCCCAAACCTCCTTCTCTCGGCGCTCCCATCTTTGGCCTCTGGTATTTTGTCGTATCATATCCTCCCGCATGATCAACCACAGATATGATGATTTTGTCGGTGCCCATTTCGCAGGCCACCTCATAACATTCAACCTGGTCCGGTATACCGTGACACACGACATTGTTACATGCTTCGGAGACAGCTACTTTTATATCCTCTACTGCCTCGATATCAAAGCCGGCGCAATTGGCGAGCGATGATACAGCTAATCTTACCATCCCTACATATTCTGGCTTTCCCGGGATTGAAAATTTCAATACGTCTGACATTTTCCTTCTCCTCTTTCTAGTGGGTTCTTAGTTTTCCGAACAAAGTATTTTATCAAGACTTGTAATGCTAAGCAGTTTTCTGATATTATCCTTAGGGTTGATCAGGGTTATTCTATTTTTGTTCTCCTGCATTCTGCCAAAAGCACCGATGATTACTCCCAAACCGGTGCTGTCCATATAGGACAAATTTTCCATTTGCAAGAGAATATCCGCTCTTTTTTCCTGATAAACGCTGTCAAGCGTTTCCCTAAGCTGTGGGGCGGTGGAGATATCCACCTCTCCTGTCGCTATTATTTCCCATCTTTCCACTTTTTCATCATATCTACTTTGCATTTGTAATGACATATTTACTTCCTCCTCGCATGTATACCCTTAGTTAGAGGTTTTCAAACGTTATTCGGTATCTAGCTTCATCTGGGTTGCTTCGTCTTCATCTTCTCTGGTCTCTACTTCCTCGCCCGCGTCAGGGTTATCGTCCTCATCATCCTCTTTGATCACCTTTGCCAAAGTAATAATGTTGACATCTCCATTCGCCCTCATTATTTTAACACCCTGCGTTGCTCTTCCGAGCCTGGAAACTTCACTGGCCTTGATTCTGATGATGATTCCATCGGAATTGATCAAAAGAATTTCGTCATTGTCATTGACGACCATAGCACCGATCAGTTCTCCTGTTTTCTTGAATTTTGCCTTATCGTAAGTCAGAAGTCCTTTTCCTCCTCTGGTTTGTACCTTGTAATCTTCCACAGGAGTTCTCTTGCCGTAACCGTTTTGCGTAACAACCAGAAGTTCTTCATCCTTTTCGGCGAGTTCCATCGCTACGACCTGATCGCCTTTTTCCAGCTTGATCGCTCTGACGCCGCCGGCAATTCTACCCATGCTTCTGACGTCATCTTCCGAGAAGCAAATACATTTACCGAACTTCGTTACGATGATCACATTGCTGGTGCCGGTTGTCTGTTTAATACCGATCAGCTCATCATCATCTTTCAGGTTGATTGCGATCAGCCCGGCCTTTCGGTTGGTGTCGAACTGGGATAACGGTGTTTTTTTGATTGTACCGTGCTTCGTTACTGCAATCAGATTTTTATCTTCGGCAAAATCCTGGATCGGAATGACCGCTGTGATTCTTTCACGCTGCATCAGATTCAGGAAGTTGACGGCCGGAGTGCCTTTTGCTGTCCTCTGGGCCTCCGGAATTTCGTATGCCTTAATTTTATGCGCTTTTCCTGTATTTGTAAAGAACATTAAATAGTCATGTGTCGAAGTCATGATCAGGTTCTTGACAAAGTCATTTTCTCTTGTGGTAACACCGGTTACACCTTTTCCTCCGCGCCTCTGCGTTTTATAGGTATCTGCAGAAACACGCTTGATATATCCGAGGTGGGTCAGGGTTACTGCAACCTTACCTTCCTGGATCATATCTTCTTCATCAATATCTTCAGCATCTGCTTGAATTTCAGTTTTTCTTTTATCTCCAAATTTCTTTTTGATTTCAAGAAGCTCTTCCTTGATGATATTCATCAGGATGCTTTCATCAGCCAATACTTTTTTGAACCATGCAATTTGCTGCATTAACTCATTATATTCATTTTCTATTTTTTCACGCTCCAGGCCCTGCAATCTGGCAAGTCTCATATCTAAAATTGCTTGGGATTGAATCTCGCTGAGGCCAAAGCGCTCCATCAAGCGAGGTTTTGCATCATTGTAGCTTTCACGTATTGTCTTGATGACCTCGTCGATATTGTCCAGCGCGATTCTCAAGCCTTCTAAAATGTGTGCTCTTTCCTCGGCTTTTCTGAGGTCATAAATGGTTCTTCTGGTTAGAACATCCTTCTGATGTTTTAGATATACTTCCAGTATTTCCTTTAACGTTAAGGTCATAGGCCTGCCGTCTACTAATGCAAGCATAATCATACTATAGGTATCCTGAAGCTGGGTATGCTTATAGAGTCGGTTCAGTGTGATCTGCGGGTTTGCGTCCTTCTTCAGTTCAATAACGATACGCATTCCATTTCTGTCGGATTCATCCCTGATATCGGCGATATGCTCCAATCTTTTTTCTCTTACCAGTTCTGCTATTTTTTCTATGACTCTGGCTTTGTTGACCTGATAAGGAATTTCAGTAAAAATAATCTGCTGTTTTCCTTTACTGGTTTCTTCAAACTCCGCTTTTGCCCTTACGGTTACCTTTCCCTGTCCGGTGCGATAGGCTTGCTTAGCGGAATTTCTGCCCATAATGATCGCGCCTGTAGGAAAATCCGGAGCTTTTACAATTTTAATCAGATCTTCAATATCAGCATCTTGATCGTCTATCAGTTTTACGGTAGCATCGATCACATCACTTAGATTATGTGGGGGGATGGAGGTTGCCATACCAACTGCAATCCCGTTGGATCCATTTACCAACAGATTCGGGAAACGGGAAGGAAGGACCACTGGCTCCTGCTCCTCTTCGTCGAAGTTTGGCATAAAGTCTACGGTTTCTTTATCAATATCACGAAGCATCTGAAGTGCGAAAGGCGTCATTCTTGCTTCCGTGTATCTCATTGCAGCTGCGCCGTCTCCGTCTACAGAACCGAAGTTACCATGACCGTCTACTAATGGGTATCGTATCGAAAAATCCTGTGCCATTCTAACCATGGCATCGTAGATGGAAGAATCTCCGTGAGGATGGTATTTACCCATTACTTCACCGACGATACGAGCGGATTTTTTATGAGGCTTATCCGGAGTTACTCCGAGCTCGCTCATTCCGTAAAGGATTCTTCTGTGTACAGGCTTGAGACCATCTCTTGCATCTGGAAGTGCTCTTCCCACGATTACGCTCATGGCATAATCGATATAAGAGTTTTTCATTTCATCGTGGATTTCATGCTGTAACAGCTTTACATCATCTAAAAAACTTGTTGTCATTTCATCCACCTCCTATATATCCAGATTCTTGACATATTTTGCATTATCTTCAATAAACTTCTTCCTCGGCGGAACCTTATCTCCCATAAGCGTTGTAAATATCTCATCCGCCGCAGTCACATCGTCAATTGTAATCTGTATTAAAGTTCTGTTGTTATAGTCCATTGTTGTTTCCCAAAGCTGATGGAAGTCCATTTCTCCCAGACCCTTGTATCTCTGAATTGCTGCTTTTCCCGGTTTGTCACCAATTTCCACCATAAGCTTTTCCTGCTCTCTTTCAGAGAAGGTGTAAAAAACCTCTTTTCCTTTTTTCGTCTGGAACAGTGGAGGTTGTGCTGCATATACATAACCTCCTTCTATGAGAGGCGTCATATATCGATAGAAGAAGGTGAGCAATAAGGTTCTGATATGCGCACCGTCAACGTCTGCATCTGTCATAATAATGATTTTATGATATCTCAGTTTTTCCTCGTTGAAATCTTCTCCGATGTTGCAGCCAAAGGCTGTGATCATATTTTTGATTTCCTCGGAATTTAAAATTTTATCCAATCTCGCTTTTTCTACATTTAAAATTTTACCTCTTAAAGGTAGAATTGCTTGTCTTTTTCTGTCTCTGCCCTGTTTTGCAGAGCCTCCGGCGGAATCTCCCTCAACAAGGAAGATTTCAGAAAGCGCAGGATCTTTTTCCGAGCAGTCGGCAAGCTTACCGGGCAGAGTCAATCCGTCCAGTACTCCTTTTCTTCTCGTTAGTTCTCTTTGCTTTTCTTGCCGCCTCTCTTGCTCTTGAAGCTCTCAGGCATTTGTCCAATATGATTCTGGCCTGGCTTGGGTTTTCTTCCAGGAATGCGGTCAGATTTTCGCTGGTTGAAGTTTCTACAAAACCCCTCATTTCACTGTTTCCGAGCTTGGTCTTCGTCTGTCCTTCAAACTGAGGATTTGTCAGTTTAACGGAAATAACGGCGGTAAGACCTTCTCTTACATCTTCGCCCGACAAACCATCCTCGTTATCTTTAATGAACTTGTTCTTTTTCGCATAATCATTGAATACTCTGGTCAAAGCGGATTTAAACCCTATCATATGGGTTCCGCCCTCGCTTGTATTAATGTTATTTGCATAAGAAAGTATGAGCTCATTATAACGGTCCGTATATTGCATTGCAACTTCAATCTCGTGCTCATCATCCTTTTGTAATTCAAAATAGATGATTTCCTCATGGATTACTTCTTTATTCTTGTTCTGATGCTTTACAAATTCCTTAATACCACCCTCGTAGTGAAATACTTCTGTCTGCTTTTGCCCTTCTCTTTCATCTTTGAGCGTGATCTTAATCCCTTTGTTCAGAAAAGCCATTTCTCTTAATCGATGTTCCAGAGTTCCGTAGTTGTATTCCAATTCTTCAAAAATCTGAGGATCCGGCTTGAACATAGTCTTCGAACCTGTTTTTCTTGACTCGCCGATCTCGATGAGCGGAGTCTGAGTCTTACCTCTCGAATAAGTCTGTTTGTAAATCTTGCCGTTTCTTTTGATCTCAACTTCCATAATTTCTGAAAGTGCATTTACAACAGAAGCTCCTACTCCGTGGAGACCTACCGGAAACTTTATAACCTCCACCGCCGAATTTTCCGCCTGCATGGAGGACCGTATGGATGACCTCCACTGCTGGAAGCTTGAGTTTCGGGTGAAGGTCGACAGGCATTCCTCGTCCGTCGTCCTCAACCACTATGGAATTATCGCTTTGTATGGTAATATTGATATTTTTGCAGAAGCCTGCAAGGGCTTCATCTACACTGTTATCAACTACTTCATATACTAAATGGTGTAAGCCCCTTGGGCCCGTACTTCCGATATACATGCCCGGTCTTTTTCTGACAGGCTCCAATCCTTCTAAAACTTGGATTTGTTCTGCATTATACTGTTGTTGTTTTACATCTGTACTCATTCTTTTTCATCACCTCATACATCTCGTATTGTTGTGCTTTATTTATCTTAATTTCTATAGTAAACCACCATATATTGTATACTAAAATCTTTGATTTTACAAGTTTTTTTATAAAAAGGCTTTGTGTATATAAAAACACCGTTTCACATCCTTTAAAACGGTGTTTTAGTTTTTTAAACAGCTATAGAGATTGATATATATATCTTAAAAATTTGTATTTTTTTCCATTCTTTTTACATTTCCGTTTTCTACATAAAATGTTATTCCATCAGGAAGTTTTTTTTTCACTTCTTCCCCTATTTCTGTGGTGGTGATAAAGAGCTGCACCTCATCCAGGGAATTAATCAGATAGTTTTGACGCTCTGCATCCAGTTCGGATAAAACATCATCAAGAAGCAGAATCGGATTAAAGCCTGTTTCTTCTTTTATCAGCTTGATCTCTGCAAGCTTCAAGGAAAGAGCAGCAGTCCTCTGCTGTCCCTGGGATCCGAAATGTCTAATGTCGATACCCTCAACACATATTCTCAGATCATCCTTGTGTGGGCCGGCAGTCGTACTTCTTCGAAAGATGTCATTTTTCAGGTTTTTGTTTAGAGTTTTCAGGAAGGATTCCTTTTGTTCCTCTATCGTATCCCTGCATTTGACGTTAGCCTCATAGAAAAGCTCCATGGCTTCCTTTCCGTTGGTAATGCTTTTGCTGATTTCTCTGCTTATCTTATTCAGTTTTTCTATAAATCTTTTTCTTTCCAGGATCACCTTTGCCCCATATTCTGCAAGGCTCTCATCCCAGACCGCAATGATATCATCTTTGACTTCCGTCTGCTTGAGCAGGGAATTTCTTTGCTGCAGAATTTTTTTATAGCGTGCCAGGTTTTTATAATAGACAGGCTTTAACTGACACAGCTCCATATCAATAAATTTTCTTCTTTTATCTGGTTCTTCCTTTACGATTTTCAGATCTTCCGGAGAAAAAACCACCATATAGATGTTTTCGAGAATATCAATATTTTTTGCAGTCTTTTTACCATCTATCTTTATGATCTTTCCTTCGTTTCCGACGATAATCTCCACCTCAAGTTCTTTTTCTTCTTTCAAGGCGATTCCTTTGACTTTGCAGAATTCCTTATCAAAGCCGATCATTTCGGAATCTTTGCTGGTACGGAAAGATTTTCCGAGGGATAAAATATACAGGCCTTCCAGTAAATTCGTCTTCCCCTGTGCATTCTTTCCTGTAATAATATTGACCTTTTTATGAAATTCCACCTTTTCTTCCTGATAATTCCGGAAGTTTTTTAATTCTATTTTTTTTAAATACATTTATTTTATAACCTTAGTTCGTTGAAATTCGGACCGGCAATACCAGATATTCGTATTCTATTCCTTCAACAGGTTTGATCAAGCAAGGACTTACGCTTGTATTGAACTCCAAATTAATCGTTTCATCATTCACAGCTTTCAACACGTCGAGAAGATATTTTGAATTAAATCCGATATCCAGATCAGAACCTTCCTTTTCAATAAATACTTCTTCCTTTACATTTCCTTCTTCTGATCTGGAAGTAATAATGATTTTATCTCTGAATATGGACATTTTAATTAAATTGTTTTTCCCTTCTTTCGCTAATAAGGAAGCTCTTTCAATACTATTTAAAAGATCCATCCTATTGACATTTACCTTACATTTGTATTCCTTTGGAAGAATGTCACTATATCTTATGAATTCCCCTTCCAATAAACGCAGTACAATTTTGGTGTCTTCCAGCAGAAATATTGCTTTCTTTTCATCTAAAATCAGATAAATCTCTCTGCTTTCTTCATTTTCTGTAATGATTTTATTGATTTCATTCAAGATCCTTGCAGATATGATGATTTTTCTCTTTTCTTCGTTTTTCATTTTTTCTCTTGTGATCGCCATCCTGAAACCATCAAGGGCAACCATGTTTAAAGATTCTTCCTCCATTTCGATCAGTACGCCGACGATGATTCCTTTTGATTCATCGATGCTTGCTGCAAAGGAAGTTTTTTGATCATTTCTTTCAATAAATCTTTTCCAGAAATATTTTTTATCTTCGTTTATTCTCCGATGTTAGGAAATTCTTCCGAAGATTGACCCACTATCGTGAATTCGGATGCAAGGCATTTAATGACCAGATTATTGTTTTCCTGTTCTTCTATTTCAATTTCCTCATTTGGAAGTTTTCTGATGATATCGCTGAACAATCTGGCAGATACGACAACAGACCCTTCTTCTTCCGCTTTGACATCAATTCTTTTTTCAATACTAAGATCAAGATCTGACGCCGAAAGAATCAGTTGATTATCACCGGTAACTTCTAAAAGTATCCCTTTTAAAATAGGAATGGTCGTTCTAGAGGTAACTGCCTTTGAAACTGTATTTAACGCCTTAGAAAGAGTTTGTTGATTACAAGTAAATTTCATGTGGATTCCTCCTTTTTTGTATATGGTTATTTAGTAATAATAGTAATAGGGCCTGTGGATTTGTGGATAACTTCTGTGGATAATTAAATTCCAATCTATTTTTCAAAATTTTACATGTGGATAACTCGGAAAAGTTTGCTTAAGCATTGTGATTAATCTTCTTTAATGTCGGCTTCAATATCCTTGATGATTTCCTTCAAGGAACTGTTCATTTTTATATCATTTGTTATTTTATCACAGGCATGAAGAACTGTTGTATGATCCCTGTTCCCAAAAGCTTCACCGATCTTAGGGAGGGAAAGATCCGTCATTTCTCTGCAGATATACATGGCTATCTGTCTTGGATGAGACAAATTTCTGGAACGTTTTGCGGATTCCAGGTCAACCTGTTTGATATTGAAATGCTTGCAAATATATTTTTTGATTAAAGCGGGAGTAACAGGCTTGTCTTTCGAAGAGAAGACGTCCTTTAATACTTCCTTTGCTAAATCTTTATTGATTTTCTGATTGGTAAGGTTTGCATAAGCGATGACTCTGATAAAAGCGCCTTCCAGCTCACGAATATTGGATTGGATCTTTTCCGCAATTACCCCGATCACATCTATAAGACTGTCCGTTGTTTCCAGTCCTTCCAATTCTGATTTATTTCGAAGAATAGCGACTCTCGTTTCATAATCCGGCGGCTGGATATCCGCGATCAGCCCCCATTCAAAACGGGAACGGAGTCTTTCTTCCAGCGTGGTGATTTCTTTCGGAGGCCTGTCGCTGGAGATGATGATCTGTTTGTTTGCTTCGTATAATGTATTGAAGGTATGGAAAATCTCTTCCTGGGTTCTTTCTTTTTTCTCGATGAACTGGATATCGTCGATTAGAAGCACATCGATGCTTCTGTATTTATTTCTGAATTCCACGTTTTTATCTTCACGAATTGCTTTGATCAGTTCATTTGTGAACATTTCGGAAGATACATACAATACCTTCGATCTTGGATTCTGCTGCAGAATGTAATGCCCGATGGCATGCATCAGATGTGTTTTTCCAAGACCGGCTCCTCCGTATATAAACAAAGGATTATATGCTTTGGAAGGAGATTCTGCAACGGCCAGCGATGCGGCATGAGCGAATCTATTGTTATTGCCGATAACAAAGGTGTTGAATATGTATTTTGGGTTTAAATAGAGTTCGTCCGTGAAATTCAGATCCTCTTCGCTTTCCTTGGTTTCTTCAGGATATACGAAAAGCACCTTGAGTTTTTTCCCAAATGCCTCTCTTACAGCATTTTCAATCACGGTAATATATCTACCTTCCAGAATGGATTTTGCCATATCATTGTAAAGAGAAAGGTACAGTTTGTTTTCCTGATGGTCTATTTTGACCGGAGTCAGAGGATAAACCCACGTATCAAAACTGACAGCGGTAAGCTCCGGTTTCAAAAGCTCTAACGTTTTTTCCCAATTTGCCTTTAAATTTTTCATATGGTTGTTCCTTTTTCAATGTATGATAATTTGTTAAAAACGAATAATTTGTACTGTAATATAATAACAAAAAAAGTTATCCACAGGCAATACCTAAAACCCATTTAGGGAAAAAATATATTTTCCAGGAGTTATCCACTATCTGTGGGAAACTTTGTGCAAAGTTTTAACAGGGACAACAAGATATTGATTTCTGATTTTCTATTTCTTCTGAATGGAAGGAATTAGAAAGGGAGAACGTATAAAAATATTGACACAAAAGACCTTTAAATGTATAATTACAAGGCAGTTATGCGCAAATTGGAATTCAGATTGCGTAAACAAGACAATTTTTATACGACGAAAATCTACGAATCACAGAATTTGTGATTTTCTAGCATAAATTTTGTCAGCGGCGCTGAAGCGTCGGACAAAATGTTAAGGAGGTGAAACAGATGAAACAGACTTTCCAGCCTAAGGTTAGACAGAGATCAAGAGAACATGGCTTCAGAAAAAGAATGAGTACAAAAAACGGTAGAAATGTTTTAAAGAGAAGAAGAGCGAGAGGAAGAAAAGAATTGACAGCATAGAGACCGCAAAAGTGGTCTTTTTGTTTAGTGGCTTGCTGATTTATATGAAGCTTTTTAAGACGAAAGAAATCTATGAATCCTAGATTCGTGATTTCTAAGCTTAAATTCTGTCGGCGCCTCTAAAGAGACGGACAGAATGTTAAGGGGATGCTGATGTTAAAACCAAATGTTTTGCGCAGGAAGAAGGATTTTTCTGCAATCTACAATAAAGGGAAATCAATTGGGGAGAGGTATGTCGTTTTATTTTGTAAGAAGAATAACCTTTCTTATAATAGAACAGCCTTTTTGGCAAGCAAAAAAGTTGGAAACAGCGTTTTGCGGAACAGAGCACGAAGACTGATGAAAGAAAGCCACAAAGAACTGATCAAAGATGAAATAAAAGGCTACGATTTGATATGGATAGCCAGAAACACCATTTGTAATTTGAAATGTGCGGATGTGAAAAAATCTATGGAAGCCGCCTTGAAAAAATCAGGAATTTTGAAAAAAGAAAAAATTGAAACGACTGACAGGTGATAAATTTTGAAAAAGATCATTATGCTTCTTATCAGAGGATATCAAAAATTTATATCACCGATGTTTCCGCCTACTTGTCGGTTTTATCCGACATGCTCCCAATATTTTCTTCAGGCAGTTGAAAAATATGGAGCAGTAAAGGGCAGCTATCTTGGAATTAAAAGAATTTTGAAATGTCACCCATTTCATCCGGGAGGATATGACCCTTTGAAATGAGTAGCAGGAGGATATTGAATGTACACAACAATAATCGGATTTATAGCAGAGCCGTTGGGAATTTTGCTAAGTTATTTATATAATTTTATAGACGACTACGGCATAACCCTTATCATATTTACAATCATTGTAAAATTATGTCTGTTCCCTCTGTATGCTGACCAGATAAAGCATTCCGCAAGAATGGCGGATGTACAGCCTAAGATGGCTGCATTACAAAAAAAATAATGCCAATGATAAGGAAATGCTCAACATTAAAATGATGGAATTGTACAAGGAAGAGAAGTTCAATCCTATGAGAGGCTGTCTTCCTATGCTGATTCAGATGCCTATAATTTTTGGTCTTTTTGCTTTGCTTAGAAATCCAACATTATTTATCCACAGCAACGAAATGCTGATGGCGATTCATGAGGCCTTTTTATGGATCCCTGACTTAAGCCAGCCAGATCCTTGGATATTGCCGATCCTGTCAGGAATAACGACTTTTATTTCTTATTCTCAGACCCAAATGCAGACAAGCATGGGAATGGGCGGCAACAACATGGCGCCTACGATGAAAATGATGAAATACTTTTTCCCGATCATGATCGTTTGGATGGGAAGATCGTTCCCTGCAGGTCTAACAATTTATTGGTTTGTAGGAACTGTGATTCAGATATTCCAGACTATAGGACTCAATAAATGGAAGAAACAACTGGCATCGGGCCAAAAGAAAAAATAGAGGATAGATGGAGGAAAAACAAGTATGGATTTTTCGGAAAAATGGGGTAAGGATGTTGAAGAAGCAACCAGACTTGCTCTGATAGATTTAAGTCTTACTGAGGATCAAGTAAATATTATCGTATTGGAAGAGCCTACCAAAGGATTCTTTGGTATAGGATCAAAGCTCGCCAAAGTAAGAGTTGAGAAGAAAGTTGAAACAAAAGAAGTTAAAGAAGATAAACCACAAAGAAATGAAGCTTCTGTTAAACCTGAAAAAGCCCAGAAGAGAGAGTATGAAGGGAAATCGGAAAGAAGAGAAAGAAAGGAAGAACGCCCAAGACAGACCGGCGAAAATCCTTTTGAAGGAAGCTTTTCCCTCAGAGAAAAACCCGCCGATCTGGAAGAGCTGCATGACAGCGCAGCGGAAGAATTCCTGAAGGAAATAACGGCAAAGATGGGATTGAATCTGGATATGAAGGTTCTGGGAAATGACAGCTGTATCTTTATAGATATTGAAGGAAGAGATTCGGGAACGATCATCGGCAAAAGAGGACAAACTTTGGATGCGATCCAGTACCTGACAAGTCTTGTTGTCAACAAAAATAAGGAAAAGTATCTGAGAGTAGTCGTAGATGCGGAAAATTACAGAGAAAAAAGAGAAAGAACTTTGGAACAGCTGGCAAACAGACTGGCTGACAAAGTAATCAAAACAAGAAAGAGCGTAAGACTTGAACCGATGAATCCTTATGAAAGAAAAGTGATCCATGCGACGCTTCAGTCAAATCCAAAGGTAACGACTAGAAGTGAAGGAGAAGAACCTTACAGAAGAGTCATCATAGAATTAAAATAATATAAAAAGGGCTGTCTAAAATATTAAATTTCAGATAGCCTTTTTTTTCTGAAAAGAGGGGGCGCACGATGGAAGATACCATTGCTGCAATCGCGACCGCTTACGGAGAAGGCGGAATCGGAATTATCAGAATCAGTGGAGACGAATCAAAAAATATTCTGGATAAGATCTTCAAAGCCAAGGCGTTGGAAGAAACAGCTTCAATCGCTAATAGACGATTATACTATGGGCATATCATCGATCCGACAAGTCATCTTATGATCGATGAGGTATTGGCTGTTTACATGAAGGCGCCGCACACCTATACCACAGAAGATATTGTGGAAATCTATTGTCATGGTAGTATCGTCTCCCTGCGAAAGACATTAAGCCTGACATTAAAACATGGGGCAAGACTGGCTGAAAAAGGTGAATTTACAAAAAGGGCTTTTTTAAACGGAAGACTTGATTTATCGCAGGCAGAAGCCGTGATAGATTTGATCCGGGCGAAGACGGAGAAAAGCTTTGACGTGGCGCTGAGCCAAATGGAAGGAGCTTTATCCGGGCAGGTTAAGGAACTACGTAAGGTGATCATTGATCTGCTTGTGGAAATCACGGTAAATCTGGATTATCCTGATGAAGATATTGAGGAATTAACCTACGAAAAGTTAAAAAAGAGTTTAATGCAAATAAACGATATGATTGAAAAACTGTTATCTACAGCCGATGCGGGGCGGATGATCAGGGAAGGCCTGAACGTAACGATCATCGGAAAACCAAATGTCGGAAAATCCTCCTTGATGAATGCCTTGCTCAGGGAATCCCGAGCTATCGTCACAGAGATCCCGGGAACAACGAGAGATATCATAGAAGAAACGATCAGCATAAAAGACATTCCTGTCATCCTGACGGACACGGCAGGTATTCGTGAAACCCAGGATAAGATCGAGAAGATAGGAATCGAAAAAAGTAAAGAATCTTTTAACAAAGCGGATCTGATCATTCTTATCCTTGACGGAAGCAATCCGCTGTCCGATGAGGATCTGGAAATCATTAGCTATATCGGAAACAGAAAAAGCATCATTTTATTGAATAAGATTGATTTAGGACAGGTTATAAAAGAGGATGATATTCAGAAATTGCTGCCAGAATCCCATTTTGTAAAGGCTGCAGTCAAAAAGAATATTGGAATAGAGGAGCTGGAGAAGCACATCGTTGCTTTGGTTTACGGAGGACATGTCAAGCAGGAGGACAGCCTTCTGATCACTAATGTACGCCATAGGGAGTTGTTGGAGAAAGCACAGACCGCAGCAAGAGATGCATTGAAAATGGCAGAAGCAGGTGAAGCTCTCGATTTTATTGAAGTTGATATCAGGCAGGCATGGGAGCTGCTTGGTGAAATCATTGGAGAAACCGTTTCTGATGATATTATAGAGCAGGTATTTGCGAGGTTTTGCTTAGGAAAATAATAAAATATAATTTCCGTAAAGCAATTATTCTTAGCCTTACGATAAATTTTATTTTACACAGACATTATAAATAAGTACAATTGAGAATGTATAAAAACATCAAAACTTTAATTGATTAAAATATACGAATAATTATCGTGAAAGAAACAATAGTTGATTAGAAGAAGGTAAAAGAATGAACTATTTTATATTAGATGAATATGATGTTGTGGTGATCGGTGCAGGACATGCAGGCTGTGAGGCCGGCCTGTCAGCAGCCAGAATGGGACTCAGAACCCTGATGCTTTCCATCAATCTGGAAGCAGTTGCTATGATGCCATGCAATCCGTCCATCGGAGGAACCGGTAAAGGGCATCTTGTCAGAGAGATCGATGCAATAGGCGGAGAAATGGGAATCAATATTGATAAAGCGTTTATTCAGAGTAAAATGCTGAATACCGCCAAGGGTCCTGCTGTTCATTCCCTGAGGGCACAGGCGGATAAGAGCCGATACCACGAAGAAATGAAAAAAACACTGGAGAACCAGATCAATTTAGATTTAAAGCAGGGAGAGGTCGTAGACCTGATCCTGGAAAAGGAAGAAATAAGGGGCGTCATTTTAAAAACAGGAGCCGCATATAAAGCAAGAGCGGTGATTCTTGCCACAGGCACTTTCCTTAGAGGAAAAATCTTTATCGGAGAATGGTCTTATCAAAGCGGACCGAATGGTCTGTCTCCTTCTGTGGAACTGGCTAATAATCTGAAAAAGTACGGACTTTCTATGCGAAGATTCAAAACAGGAACACCAGCAAGGGCTCTGGGAAGAACCCTTGATTATGATAAAATGCTGGAACAGCAAGGGGACGAAATGATCATACCGTTTTCCTTTATGAACGAGGATCTGGAGAAAGAGCAGATTTCCTGCTGGCTCACATATACTAATGAGAACACCCACAGGGTAATCCGGAATAATTTTCAAAAATCTGCGTTATTCGGCGGGCAGATCGAAGGGGTAGGACCAAGATACTGTCCTTCTATAGAAGATAAAGTAAACCGTTTCTCCGACAAGGAAAGGCACCAGTTGTTTATTGAACCGGAAGGACTTTCTACTGACGAAGTATATATTCAGGGAATGTCATCCAGTCTTCCGGAAGACGTACAGATTGAATTCTACAGAACCATTGCGGGACTGGAAAACTTGAAGATCGTGAGGCCTGCTTATGCAATCGAATATGACAGCATTGATCCCCTTGAACTGAAGATTACGCTGGAGCATAAAAGGATACAAAATCTATATTGCGCAGGACAATTTAACGGAAGTTCCGGATATGAAGAAGCAGCAGCGCAGGGTTTGATCGCAGGGATGAATGCTGCTCTGAAGCTTAAGGGAAACGAGCCTTTCATTCTGGATCGATCGGAAGCTTACATAGGCGTTCTGATCGACGATCTTGTGACGAAAGGAACCAATGAACCTTACAGGATCATGACTTCCCGGGCAGAATACCGTCTGGTGCTGAGGCAGGATAACGCTGATCTAAGATTGACGGAAAAATCATATATTGCAGGACTTGCAACGGAAGAGAGATACAGAAGATTTCTGAAAACAAAGGAAGATGCGGAAAAGGAACGCGAAAGACTGGAAAATACGTATGTGATTCCAAGCAAGGTAAACGTATTTCTGGAAAAATACGAAAGCACACCGCTGCAAAACCGGATCTCTTTGGCGGAGCTTCTGAAAAGACCTGAAATGAATTATGAGATTATGGCAGAGATAGATCCTGAACGGCCTGTCCTCTCAAGACATTCCATTACGCAGCTGGAGGTACAGATCAAATATCAGGGATACATCGTGAAACAGCTTCAGCAGATAGAAAAGTTTAAAAGGCTTGAAAATAAAAGACTTTCAGCAGATATCGACTATTTCGCGGTCGATGGACTAAGAATTGAAGCCAGACAAAAATTAAATCAATTAAAGCCGATTTCCATCGGACAGGCATCCAGGATTTCGGGAGTATCTCCTGCGGATATCAATGTGCTGCTGATCCATCTGGAAAAGAAAAGAAGAAGGTGACCAATGAAGCTTTTAAAGGATGCCTTAGGCAAACTGCAGATTCCATATAGTGACGAAATGATATTTCAGTTTCATAAATATATGGAAGAGATTCTGATCTGGAACGATAAGGTCAATCTTACTTCGATTACAGAGAAAAACGATTTTGAAAAAAAGCATTTTGTTGATTCTGTGGTCTGCTGCGGTCTTGAACAATTCAAAGAGGCAAAGAACATCATTGATGTTGGTACAGGAGCAGGCTTTCCGGGAATACCTCTTGCAATCCTGAACCCGGACAAAAATTTTTTATTGCTGGACTCTTTAAATAAGAGAATAAGAATTATCAGTGATATTTCAGCATCGATCGGCGTTACTAATGTAACATTTTGCCATGGCAGGGCGGAGGAATTTGCACAAAAAAAAGAATACCGGGAACAATTTGATCTCTGTGTTTCAAGAGCCGTAGCCAATCTAGCCGTATTGTCAGAATATTGCCTGCCTTTTATAAGGGTCGGCGGATGGTTTGCAGCATATAAAAGTGCGGAATCTGAAAATGAACTTCTGGAAAGCGGGAATGCGATAAGGATCCTTGGCGGAAGGATTGAGGAAATCAAAACATTCCGGATGGAAGGATTTGATCTGGATCACAACATTATTCTGATCAAAAAAGTTAAGAATACTTTGGCGAAATATCCGAGAAAAGCAGGAATGCCAGCGAAAGAGCCCTTGAAATGAAGATTTCAGGGGTTTTTTGTTGACGGAAACAGCTTTTGCAAAGGACAAGCTTACTGGTAGTATAGTTATAGGGGGGGATAACCATGTTTATGAAAAAATCGGATCATATGGAACTGCCTATTGAATTGATTTGTGCAAATCCTGGTCAGCCAAGGAAAGTATTTGAAGAAAAGGATCTTTTGGAACTTTGTGACTCCATAAAGGAATTTGGTATCATTCAGCCAATCATAGTTAAAAAGGACAATAAGGGGTTATACATATTAATTGCCGGTGAAAGGCGGCTGCGTGCCGCTTCACTGGCAGGACTAAAGAAAGTGCCGGTCATTATACGGGAAGCCGACGAAAAGGAATCTGCGCTTTTAGCGCTGGTTGAAAATGTACAGCGTGAAGGTTTGAATTATTTGGAGGAGGCTGCTGCGTATAAGCGATTAATGGTGGATTATGGATTGACGCAGACAGAAATCTCCAAAAGAATGGGAAAGCAGCAATCAACCATTTCCAATAAAATCAGATTGCTTTCTCTTCCTCCGGATATCCAGAGGGTTCTGGTGGATCACCAATTGTCGGAACGTCATGCTCGTGCACTGCTTAAAGTCACAAATGAAAAACTACGAGGACAGATATTGAGCAGAATTATCGAGCATAGCCTAAATGTAAAACAGACGGAAAAGCTGATCGATGATGTTTTGACCAAACAGGAAGAGGATATACGGAAAAAGGAAAAAATAAGGTTTATTCATTACCGGATCTATCTGAATACATTAAAAAAAGCATTTTCCAGCATCAGCGAAATTGAAAAGAATGCGAAATACACTCAGGAAGATAAAGGAGATTTTTTTGAAATAAGGATAATTATACCTAAAAATGAAAATAAAACCAATGTTGCTGTTGCGGATTGAAGTTTCAGTGTTTCATAAGGTTTTGCGGGAAATGTTTCACGTGAAACCTTTTTTAATTATAAAAAACTGTGGTGAAAGTAAACTTTATAGTATATAATAAAAAAAAGAATGACAATAAAGAATTAGTGATTTACCTATTTCATTTAGGAGGATAATATTTTGGGAAAGGCCATAGCAATATTCAATCAAAAGGGCGGCGTCGGCAAAACTACAACAAATATTAATTTGGCGGCGTGTCTGGCGTTAAAAGGAAAGAAAATATTAATTTTAGATATTGATCCCCAGGGGAACACGACAAGCGGAATTGGAATCTCTAAAAAGGGATTGGATAAAACCACATATGAAGTTTTGATTAATGACAAGCTAGAACCAAAGGATGCCATATTGCAGACAAGAATAAAGAATCTTGATATCATTCCAGCCAGCGTTCAATTGGCTGGAGCGGAGATCGAACTGGTGCAGCTCGAAGGAAGAGAGAAACGGCTAAAAAAGGCATTGGATAAAATAAAATCAAAATACGATTATATTTTTATTGACTGTCCGCCATCCTTGGGATTGCTGACAATCAATTCGTTAACTGCAGTCGACAGTGTACTGATTCCGATCCAGTGTGAATTTTACGCGCTGGAGGGAGTAAGCCAGCTGATGAGTACGATCGAGCTGGTAAAGAAAAATCTCAATAGAAGTTTGGAAATTCAGGGAGTTATTCTAAGCATGTTTGACGGCAGAACGAATCTCTCTATTCAGGTTGTGGAAGAGGTTAAAAAGTATTTTAAAGAAAAGGTTTATACAACGGTAATTCCTAGGAATGTCAGACTTGCAGAAGCGCCGAGCTATGGTATGCCTATTACAGAGTATGATCCAAAATCCAAAGGTGCAGAAGCTTATTTTGAGTTTGCTGAGGAATTTCTGGAACTGGAAGGTGAACGATAATGTCAGCTTCTAAAGCAAGAGGCCTTGGTAAAGGTCTTGAGGCGCTTTTTAATGATGTAGAAATCAATATGCAAAATGATAATGCGGTTAGCGAAGATACTGCACAAGGTGGGATCCTATTTCTGGATATCAATGAAATAAAGCCGAATTCCAATCAGCCAAGAAAGAGCTTTAAGGAAGAAAACATTGAGGAACTGGCAAGATCAATTGAGGCTCATGGAATCATTCAGCCGATTATGGTTCGTACTTTGGGTCAGGGATATGAGATCATAGCGGGTGAGCGAAGATGGAGAGCGGCAAGAAAAGCATCCTTGAAAAAAGTTCCCTGCATAATTAGAGAGCTTGATGAAGAGCAGAATATGCTCATTTCAATTATTGAGAACATGCAGCGTGAGGATCTAAACCCGATGGAAGAGGCTGAGGCATTGAATCAGATGGTTACAAGGTTCGGGCTTACTCAGGAGGAAGTATCAAGGAGCGTAGGAAAAAGCAGACCATATATAACAAATTCCCTGAGATTGCTCAAGTTGCCTGAAGAAATCCAGGAAATGGTTGTCGGCGGAAGCCTGACGAATGGACATGCCAGAGCACTTTTAAGTATAAAAGAAGTAAAGAAACAGATCGAACTTGCAAAACAGATTGAAAAAAGGGGTCTTTCAGTAAGAGAAACAGAAACTCTTGTCAATGAATCCGAGGAAGGCAAAAAGAAAAGCAGACCGAGATCAAGATTGAAAAATCAGGAGATTACAGATCTTGAGGAAGAGCTGAAAGCGGTACTGGGAACCAGAGTTGTAATCAATCACGGCCCAAAGCGCGGAAAGATAGAAATCGAGTATTATAGCAGAGAGGAATTGGAAAGGCTTCTGGAATTATTATTAAGTATAAAATAAATATTCTTTGAAAAATCAGCAATTAAGGGCTGTGTTTCACGTGAAACACAGCCCTTTTTTATATGAAAATGTAATGTCAATTCCTTTTCCTCCTGCATAGTATAAGGAAAAGTAGATGATTATTGCATAGAATATACGGAGGTATATCATGATTTATCTGGATAACGGAGCGACAAGTTTTCCAAAACCAAGAGGGATGCTTCTTGCGATGAATCGCTGTCTCGTAAACTATTGCGGAAATCCAGGCCGTTCCGGGCATTATATGTCCATGAAAACAGGGGAGGAGATCTTCCATACAAGGGAATCCATTGCCCGACTGTTTCACATCGATGACAGCAGCAGAATTCTGTTTACTTCAAACACAACAGAAGCGTTGAACCTTGGGATCAAGGGAGTTCTTAATCAGGGGGACCATGTTATAACAACTGCGATGGAACATAATTCAGTATTGCGTCCATTAAAAGCCTTAGAACAAAACGGTGTGGAAACAACAATCGTAAGGTGCCGAAATGACGGCTCTCTTGATATCAATAATATAAAAAAGGAGATCAAAGAAAATACAAGACTGATTATCTGCACCCATGCTTCCAATGTGACAGGTACAATCATGCCTGTGGAAGAGATCGGTAATCTGGACGAAAAAGAAAAAGTGTTGTTTATGGTGGATGCCGCTCAAAGTGCTGGCTGTCTGCCTATTGATGCAGATAATATGAACATAGATCTGCTGGCAGCACCAGGCCATAAAGGTCTGCTCGGCCCAATGGAACGGGGTTCTTATATGTAAGAGAAGGAATCATTTTAACGCCGCTGAAAGAGGGAGGTACGGGTACTAGGTCAAAGGAATTGGTTCAGCCGGATGAATTTCCGGAAGGATATGAGGCGGGTACCGTCAATGCTCCCGGTATCATTGCACTTGGTAATTCAGTTGAATACGTTGGAAACATTGGAGTTGATAATATAAAAAAGAAAGAAGACGAAATGGTTCGTGTATTGGACGATGCGCTTCGGAATATGAAACATGTCAGTGTTTATGGCCCGGCGGATTGTAATAAGAAGACAGGCATTGTATTATTTAACATGGAAGGACATAGCTGTGAAGAAGTATGTGACCGTCTGAGCCAGGATTATGGTATTGCTTCAAGAGGCGGATTTCATTGCGCGGGGCTGGCCCATAAAACGATTGGTACTTACGATACGGGTGCTGTACGGCTAAGTATTGGTCCGTTCAACACAAAAAAGGAGATTAATATAGCAATAAGAGCCATATACCATTTAAAAAATATATGGTATAATGAATAATATTTCAGTAAACCGTAAGAAAAAGGGAAAGAACCAATTTATTTGATATAAAGAGAAGGTAAAAAAAATGAAGATACAAGTAATCAATGGTCCAAATATGAATATGCTTGGTATACGCGAACCTGAAATTTACGGTTCACTGACACTGACCGAGATCAATGAGAGATTGACTGAGGAAGCCCAGTCATTTGGCATTGAGCTGGAATTTTTTCAGTCCAACCACGAAGGTGACATTATAGATAAAATTCAGGAATGCTATGGGCGATTCGATGGCATCGTGATCAATCCGGGAGCCTATACGCATTACAGTATTGCCATCAGGGACGCAATAGCCGCAGTGGGAATCCCGACCGTTGAAGTTCACTTGAGCAATATTAACAGCAGAGAAGATTTTCGCAAAATTTCTGTCATCAAAAGTGTTTGTGTAAAACAGGTATGGGGAAAAGGGATGCATTCCTATATTGAGGCATTGGAGTTTCTGTCAAAATAATAGAACAACTTTATTCGGAATAAGGATGAAAGCAGGAGGTGCATTCAGATGGCAATAAGAGAAAACACTACTCTAATGCGCGAAATCATAGAGAAGATGGAATATATGGTCAGGGTCATGGATGCGGACCATAAAGTAATCTATATGAATAAGAAAATGAGAGATGAATTTGGTCATACCATGGGTCATATCTGCTATGATCTTCTTGATCAATGCGAAAAATGTGAACATTGCGTCACGATTGGATCAAAGCAAAGCGGAAAACCCGACATGAAAAATGTTCCAATTGGAGATAAATTTTATAATATCATGTCTTCGCCGGTCAATGCGCAGGATGGCACCAATTATTCGATAGAGTTTCTTCATGATATTACCGACCAGAAAAAAACTGAAGATGAATTAATGAAGCACTATGAGAAGTTAAAAGCGGACATTGAATTTGCAAAACACATACAGAAATGTACATTGCCGATAGACGGTGTATATTATGATGCCGTTGAACTGAATTCTGTTTATCAGCCAAGTGAGGACCTTGGCGGCGATCTGTTTGATATGATTAAATTGGATAACAGGAAATCGTTGATTTACATATCCGACGTGTCGGGCCATGGCATCAAGTCATCCTTATTGACGATTTTTCTGCGTCAGATAGTGAGAGGCCGTACCTTTGAATCAAAGCCGACCTTAAGAAGGATCGTTGAAGTATTGCTGAGTAGTTATCTTGATCTTGGAATTGGTGATGAACAGTATTTAAGCGTTTTATTCTGCTGCTACGATAAGGAAAATAAAGAGATATCATTCCTGAATGCCGGTCATAATTGTCTTCCGATCCTAATACATCAAAACGGAGAAATCGAAGAGATCTTTGTTCAGGGCCTGCCTATTTGCAAACTGGTGGAAAAGCCAAACCATGAGCAGGTAGTGGTGAAGGTCGAAAGCGGCGACAGGATCCTTTTATATACAGACGGGATTACAGAAACATACAATAAAGCGAAAGTGCCGTATGGAACGGAAGGGATCATTAAAACAATTAAAAATAATTTTGGACTTGATGGAAAAGACCTTGTAAGGACGATATTGGCTGAGGTTCAGGAATATGCGGATACAACGCAAATAGACGATATCGCGATCGTAGTCGCAAAAATTCTCTGATTAATTTTCCTCAGTGCTGTTAATTCCCTGATTTGCAAGTTCGTCAGCGCGATGATTCATTTTGGTGATATAAAGGAACTCATCCTTGGTAAAAGAACTGCCGTTCCATTCGATAAATTTTTGAAAAACGGAATCTACCGAGGCGTTTTTCCCGTTTAAATTTACATGTCCCTTGACTCGATAAAAGGAAATCTCGTGCTTATTGATAAAGGAGATAAGCGCTTCCCACAAATCACGGTTTTCTACATCAGTTTTCTTAGAAGTTTTCCAGTTATTTCTGTACCAATTTTCATACCACTTTTCGCGAAAACAATTCATCAGGTAAGAGCTGTCGGAAAAAACACAGATTTGCTGATTTTCTTTTGTGATCGCTTTCAGCGCATTCAAAAGAGCCATCATTTCCATGCGATTGTTTGTCGTGTTCCGTTCTCCGCCGAATAGTTCCTTTTGATGTTCTCCATATTCAAGGATGGCGCCCCAGCCGCCTGCATTTGTTTCATTCTGATTTCCCGAGCAGGCACCGTCAGTATAAATATTGATTGCTTTCATGTGATTGTTCCCCTTATCAATAAAGTATCATTAATAAGATTATGCCTCAATAAAGAGCAACAAGCAAGAGCATCCTTCCGACAAAGTGAAGGATCTTGAGAGCAGAGTGGTGATAGTCTATTTTTGTAAAAGTATCTTAAAGCCCATGTAACAGATTTGTAACATACATAAGATATACTGAATTCATATTATAGTGTATATTTAGGTTAAGTGTGCTTATTTATAAGAAAAACAGAAAGGAGGAGATTATATGAGGAAACTGATCATAGTGTTGACTGTTGCGTTATCATTACTGTGCAGTACAGTATTTGCCTTCGCAAGTGCAGATCCGGCAGTAGTTCTGGTAAATCCTGTTTCAAACGCAGTCGTCTATTCAAATAATCTTCTTATTTCTGTAAAAGTCACACAGCCGAAAACCATAAGAGTCCATGTGTATACCGAGAAGCAATGGGTAAATGGCAAATGGAGCGCAGTCAATCTTGACAACTTATCCAGAGGAGTATCGTCAGAATCCTTTAAAAGCGATCCGGTGATCCCCGCCGTTAAATTTACCTGTAAAAACAATCTTAGCTTTTTTACAAAACAGGTGAATGGCCTGAGCCCGGGACTTTATAAAATAAAAATTGAAACTTTGAATTCCAGTGGAAATCCAATTCATGCTATGGAGCGCTTTGTGGCGATAAAGGAAAAAACGGAGGATCAGGCAAAGATCCTCAATACGCCCCAGTCGGGCACCATGCAATTTCTGCAGAACCTGCTAAAAAGTATATTCGGAAATTAAGGACGGCGGATGTCTATGTCAAAGCCGATTGTGATAGAAAAAATAAAGAATTTAGCAATAGTGGTACTGTTTATTTCTACTGTACTGCTATTGTATTTTTTTTGGGGAAACAGCATTAACGGTAATATAAACAATCAGAATGATCAAAACGATGCCAACGATCGTATCGTGGAGGTGATCAAGCCGGAGCGGCTCGTCGTTTATTTCGGTTCAGACAATTATACCGTCATACCTGACGGAGATACAAACATCTGGAAAAACAGTGGTTCTGAAAAAGACATCAATATGGTAGGGGAGCTCAAACGATTCGGACAGTCAGATATACTCGTGAAAGAAATTACCGATAAGGAATATCAGGAAGTCATGAAATATGATAAATCCATTTGTGCAGAATTTGCATACGATATTCCATTGACCGACTTCTGCAGCCACTTTGGAATTAAAAAGCAGCAGAGCTATGATGCGATTGAAGATGTAACCGAAGTAGGCTACTCAACAGCGTATGCGGAAAGTATCTTTATCCGTGATAAAAAAAATCATAAATATTATCAATTGTATTCGGACAAGGACCATACCCGTTTCAAAAAGTTGATCAGTACTATAAAAACTAAAGGTTACAGTCCCTATTATCCTTTGAGCACTTATCTGGGAGTAGAGAATGATACCCTGGTTCCACTTTCCGTTGAGTCAAACATGAGAAGTTTCTCCTATCAGCAGGATGCTTATGTACATCAGACAGAAGAAATCAATAAATTTGCAAAAAGCTTCTTCGGTAAGAACTTTGACTTTATAAGGAAAATAACGGAAAACGATGGGACAGTGATTTATATGTACGGTTACGGACAGAGAGTATTGATCGTAAATACCGACGGAAGCTTTGAATACAAGCAGGAGCAAATAAGTAACGGTACAGAACAGAGCATGTCAGAAGCATTGATCACGGCAGTCAATTTTATTCAGGGTCATGGCTCGTGGGAATCCCTATCGAGAGCAAGCATGACACCATATTTAAAGAATGTCATTGCCGATCCTGATAAAAAAGGGGGTTACCGGTTTGTTTTCGGGACAGAGATCAATGGGAGCCGGTTATTCTATGAACAAGGCAATGCTGTTGTAATCGATGTTTCTGATGGACAGGTTAGCTATTATAAAAGAAACCTGATCAGTTTTGATCAGGACGAAGTCAATTCTTTAGAAGCAGCGTCGTATGATAGTGCGTTTTCTCCTGTGAATCTGATTGCACAGAACTATGGTTACATTTACGACATCCTGTTAAAAGAGGGAATCGTAAAAGAATCAGCGGATCAGCCGTACATCTTTGAGGATATCGCAAAGCTTATTACAAATATGCAGACGGGCTACATTAAGGCCGAATCAAAAAAGAACGACGATAGGATCAAACCGGTTTGGGTCGTTTCAATCAGCAATATCGACATCTTCTTTGATTTATATAAGGCAGAGCCGATCGGTTATTCCGCCGAATGAAAGGGTGACGGTTATGGACTGGACAAAAGCAAAAAACATACTGATTGCAGCGCTGATCATAACGAATCTGGTGCTGATTGCAACATATGCTTTTCAGAAGAATTTGTTCAATAGTTCAGAGAAGCAGGTAATGAACGAGACTGTTGAACTTTTGAAGGAAAAAAATATTTACATAAAACCAAATATCATCCCGAAAGAGCATAACGAAATGGCAACCCTGTCTGTGGAATATGATAACGGGAATCAGAATGCGGTAAAAAAAGAACTGGAAAAACAGACGGCTGTAACAAAGAAACATCTGACGGATGAAGATCTGATCAAAATGACTACCGAATTTATCGAACGATGCGGGCTGCTTACAAAAAACGTAACGTATGACCGGATCCAAAGAGACGGTGATATAATAAACGTATACTATAAGAATGTTATTGATAATGTTGCAATCGAGAAAAGTTA